>Ga0302046_10002033_pt1 | contig 18984 bp, 14 predicted proteins | sample RVTome_11_FD_200261 | JGI IMG/M metagenome (GOLD analysis project Ga0302046, IMG submission 200261) | Soil microbial communities from uranium-contaminated site in the Upper Colorado River Basin, Wyoming, United States - RVT147D111 (version 2) ...
CCGGACTAATGCCGGTCGCTGCCGGATTAATGCCGGTCGCTGCCGGACCGGTGCTGACCGCTGCCGGACCGGCGTCGGTCGCTGCCGGTTTGGCGCCGGTCGCTGCCGGCAACGGGCCAGCCGAGACGACGAGTCGCCCAGCTCTCGGGTCGGCCGTCCAGGAGGTTGGCGTGCGCGGTTGGCTCCGCGGCTTGGCCTACTCGATCGACGGCCGCCTCGCCTTCGAGGTGAACGGCGACATCTGGGTCTCGGGGATGCGCCGTGGCCGGGCCGACCTGCGCGCCGACAGGCTCGTGCGGGTGACCGACGGGCCGGCCTGGGACCGCGATCCGGCCTGGAGCCCGGACGGCGACGCGATCGTGTTCGCCTCGGATCGCGGCGGCGCCACCAACCTCTGGCGCGTCGCCGTCGATGACGACGGGCGCGCCGGCGGGACCTCGCAGCTCACCACCGGCGCGGGACCCGATACCCAACCGACGGTCGCCCCCGACGGCCGCATCGTTTTCGTCCGCGGCCGCGGCGCCAGCGCCGACCTGTGGGTGCGCGAGGCAGGCGGCGTGCGCGAAGCGGGCGGGGTGCGCGACGCGGGCGCGGCGCGCGACGCAGGTGGGGTGCGCGACGCGGGCGGGGAGACGACTCCTCTCAAGGAAACCGACGGCGCCGAGAGCGCGCCGCTCTTCTCTCCCGACGGGGACGAGCTGCTCTACATCGCCGGCCGGACGCTGCGCCGTATCACCTTCGACGGCGACGGCGGCATCGACGAGGACGAGACGATCGTCTCCGGGATGAGCGTCGCCGCCGCGGCCTGGGCGCCGGACGGCGAGCGGGTCGCCTTCGGCGTCACCGGCGGCGCGGGTGGCGTCTACGTGGCGCCCGCCGACGGTCGCTTCACCAACCTCGTCGCCGAGGTGGAGGCGGCGCCGGCCTGGTCGCCCGACGGCGCGCAGATCGCGCTGGCCGAGCTCGCCCCCGGGGGGCCGGGCTACAACGGCGATCCCGACCGTCTCGGCGATCGCGCCGCGACCGATATCTTCGCCACCCCGGGCGAGCAGGCCCGCTTCTGGTTGATCGACGCCCCGGCCCCCTTCGCCACCGAGCCCCAGCCGCTGGCCGTGGTCCCGCCGGCCGACCGCGAGGCCCACAACGGCGAGGCGTTCGACCGCGTCTGGCAACGACTGGCCGACCTATACTTCGCCGACGGCGAGCGCGCCGCCGCCTGGGCCGCCCTGCGCGACGCGCATCGCCCGCGGGCGCTGGCCGCGGGCAACGACGCCGAGCTGGAAGACGTCATCCACGCCATGCTCCGCGAGCGGCCGACGGCCCGCGACGAGGCGAGCGGCCGGGCCGCCGTCTCCAGCGCCCATCCGCTCGCCACCGCCGCCGGCGTCGAGGTCCTCGAGGCCGGCGGCAACGTCGTCGACGCCGCGATTGCCGTCTCCTTCGCGCTCGGCGTCGTCGAGCCCGACGCCAGCGGCCTCGGCGGCTACGGCGAGATGGTCGTCTACTTGAACGGCATGGCGGAGCCGGTGGTCATCGAGTTCCTCACCCGCGCCCCGCAGGCAGCGACGCTCGAGAACGGCGCCCTCGCCAATCCCACGGCCCCGATGCTCGCCAACGTCCCCGGGGTGCCGCGCGGCATGCAGCTCGCCTTCGACGAGTACGGCAGCGGCGAGGTGGAATGGGCGCGGCTGCTGGAGCCGGCGATCCGCGCCGCCGAGGACGGCTTCGTCCTCGACGACGCCTTCCCGACGACGCTGGCGCGGGAGCGCGCCAGCTACGAGGAATGGGAGAGCAGCAAAGCGCTGTTCTTCAAAGACGGCGAGCCGCTGCGGCCCGGCGACCGGCTGCGCAACCCGGACCTGGCCTGGACGCTGCGGCAGATCGCCGAGGGCGGCGCCGACGCCTTTTACGAGGGGGAGATCGCCCGCCGCATGGTCGAGGACCTGCGCGGCAAGGGCAACGCGATGACGCTCCTCGACATGGCCCGCTACTACGCGGTCGAGCGGCCGGCGGTTGTCGGCGAGTATCGCGGCCACACCATCTACGGGGCGGCGCCGCCGGTGTCCGGGGGCGTGTCGCTGGTCGCCAAGCTCAACCTGCTGGACAACTTCGCCGGCATGGGGCTGTACAGCGAGGAGGCCGCCTCCGCCCACGCCCTGATCGAGGCCTGGAAGCTGCAGCCCTCGAGCCGCGGCCGGCTCTCCGACCCCGGCCTGTGGCCGGTCGACATCGATCCGGTCATCGATCCGCTGGCCGCGCAGCGGCGCTGGGCCGGCTGCTTCGACCCCGACCGCGCCATCGAGCCCGACGACCTCGAGAGCGGCCGCAACGACATGCCGGCCTGCGCCCAGGAGCAGGAGACCGTCGCCTCGCTCTGGGGCGAGGACCTGTTCTCCTGCCGCGACACCGACGAGGGGTGCCGCAGCACCGGCACCACCGCCTTCGCCGTCGCCGACGGGGAGGGCAACTTCGTTGCCGTCACCCAGACGCTCGGCACCTGGGGCGGCAACTTCTACGTCACCCCGGGCCTCGGCTTCCTCTACAACGACAAGCTGCGCTCCTACGGCAGCAACCCGGAGGGCTACGGCGCCCGCCTGCCCTATGCCCGCAACAGCACGACGATCGCCCCGGCGCTGGTGTTCCGCGGCACCGGCGCCGACAAGCGCCCCTACCTGGCCGTCGGCGCCGCCGGCAACGCCTGGATCAACGCCGCCGTCTACACGGTGATCACCGGCATCATCGACGGCGGCCTCGGGCCGCAGCGCGCCCTCGAGCTGCCCCGCTTCCTGGTCAGCGGCGGCGGCGGCGGCGGTCGCGGCGGCGCCTCGCGAACCGTGATCACCGCCGAGGACCTTCTGGCCCCGGCCGTCGTCCGCCGCCTGCGTGAGCTCGGCCACGCCTTCCAGATGATCTCCATGCGCGGCGAGATGCGCATGGGTTACGGCGCCGCCGTGCTCATCGAGGACGGCCGGGCGATCGCCGGCGCCGATCCGCGGCGCTCGGGGGCGGCCGGGGCGGCGCGGCGGTAGGGCAGGGGCGAGCGAGTCGTGGCGGCGGCGCCTTCCGGCCCGACCGATATGAGGCGTGGGCTGGCCTTCGTGGGTGTGTTCGTCGCGCTCGCTGTCGCCATCGTGGCCGGGCGTGAGTACTTCTTCCGCCACCCTCCGGCGCCGCGGGAGGCGCGCCAGGCGACCTTCGTCGGGCGCGATCGCTGTGCCGGCTGCCACGCGGCGCAAGCCGCCCTGTTCGCCGGCTCCCACCACGACCTGGCCATGCAGGAGGCGACCGGGGAGACCGTCCTCGGCGACTTCGACGACGCCAGCTTCACCGGCGGCGGCGTGACGTCGACCTTCCACCGGCGTGACGGCGGGTTCTTCGTGCGCACCGAGGGGCCTGACGGGGCGCCGGACGGGGCGCCGGAAGGGGCGCCTGACGGCATGCCGGGCGGGGCGCCTGACGGGATGCCGGACGGGGCGCCGTCCGAGTACGAGGTTGCCTACACCTTCGGCGCCATCCCCCTGCAGCAGTACCTCGTCACCTTCCCCGACGGCCGCTATCAGCCGCTCCGCGTCGCCTGGGACTCCAGGCCCGCGGCCGCAGGCGGCCAGCGCTGGTTCCAGCTCCATCCCGACTTCGATATCGAGCCCGACCATCCCCTTCACTGGAGCCGACCCTGGCAGAGCTGGAACGCGGCCTGCGCCGAGTGCCATTCGACGGGGCTCCGGAAAGGGCTCGATCCGGAGCGGCGGAGCTACGCGACGACGTGGGAGGAGATCGACGTCTCCTGCGAGGCCTGCCACGGGCCCGGCTCGGAGCACCTGCGGATTGCCACCGGGCTCGGAGACGGCGAGAGCGCTCCGGTCGCCGGGCTCGGAGACGCCGAGAGTGCTCCGGCCGACTGGGGCGTCCTCGCCAACGCCGGCGATCCGGGCCGCCGCTGGGAGCTCGGGCCGGGGGCGACGACGGCCGCCCGCAGCGAGCCGCGCGCCACGGACGGCGAGATCGAGAGCTGCGCCCACTGCCACGCGCGCCGGACCACGCTGGCGGAGGGCCGCACGGCGGACCAACCCCTGCTGAACACCCACCTGCCGAGCTTGCTGCGCGACGACCTCTATCACGCCGACGGCCAGATCCTCGACGAGGTGTACGTCTACGGCTCGTTCCTGCAGAGCCGCATGTACCTGTCGGGCGTGACCTGCTCGGACTGCCACGAGCCCCACGGCCTCGGCCTGCGCGCCGAGGGCAACGCCCTCTGTGCCCGCTGCCACCTGGCGAGCCGCTACGACGATGCGTCGCACCACTTCCACGCGCCGACCTCCCCGGGGGCGCGCTGCGCCGAGTGCCACATGCCGGCGACGACCTACATGGAGGTGGACCCGCGCCGGGATCATTCTCTGCGGATTCCGCGCCCCGAGCTCAGCCGGTCGATCGGCGTGCCGAACGCCTGCAACGCCTGTCACGCCGACCGTCCAGCGGCATGGGCGGCGAGCGCCGTCGAGCGCTGGTACGGGCCGCCCGACGACGCGGCGACAGACTTTGCCCGGGCGATCCACGCCGGCCGTGAAGGGGCTCCGGGGGCGGCCGCCGCCCTCGCGGCGGTGGCAGAGAATGCCGCGCAAGCGCCGATCGTGCGGGCGACCGCGCTCTCGCTGCTCGCCGGACACCGTTCGCCCGCCGCTCGGGATGCCGTCCGCCGCGGCCTCGCGGACCGCGAGCCGCTGGTGCGGCTCGGCGCGCTCGAGGCCCTCGAGGGGCGGCCGGCGGCCGAGCTGCTGCAGCTCGCCTCACCGCTGGCTGGCGACCCCACGCTGGCGGTGCGCACCCGGGCCGGACGGCTGCTCGCCTCCGTTCCGCGAAGCGCGCTGACCGCGGCCCAGGCGGCGGCCGTCGACCGGGCGATCGGCGAGTACGAGGCGGCGCTTCGCGTCGACGCCGACCAGCCGTCCTCGCAGGTCGCGCTCGGCAATCTGTTCGCGGCGACGGGAAGGGCCGCCGAGGCGGAGAGCGCCTACCGGAGCGCCCTCGCGCTCGACCCCTCGCACCTGGCCGCCCATCTCAACCTGGCCGACCTGCTGCGGGCCGTGGGGAGCACCGAGCGGGAGGCCGACGTCCTGCGGCGCGCCCTCTCCCTGCGGCCCGACGCGCCCGAGCTGCACCATGCCCTCGGGCTGCACCGGGTGCGCGCCGGCGACCTGGCCGGCGCCCTCGCTTCGCTGCAGCGCGCCGCCCGCTTGGCGCCGGAGAATCCGCGCTTCTCGTACGTCTACGCCGTGGCCCTGGTCTCCGCCGGGCGGATCGAGCTCGCCCTCGGGGAGCTGGAAGCGGCGCTGGAGCGGCACCCCTACGACCGGGACCTCCTGACCGCGCTCGCCACCTACCAGCGCGACCGCGGCGACGTAGACGCCGCCACCGCCTACGCCGAGCGCCTCGTCGAGCTGTTCCCCGAAGACGCGGAGCTCCGGCGGCTGCTGGCGCAGTTGCGGGCCGCGCGGCGCTAGCTTGCGGCCTTCGTCATGCCGCGCCCTTGTCGTTCGCGAAGTGAGCCGGGCAGCGCCCGTAGCACGGGCTGCGCGGCAGCTTGACGTCACAGCCTGTCACAGTTCCGTGCAAGAGCCCGGATCAGCCGCTCTACGGACTGGGCCAGGCCGCTCGCTCGTTCTCGTTTCATTGCAAGGCCTTCAGATACGGGCGGACGATCCGATCCACGCGATCCGCACCGGCGACGGGCGACTTCGTCGGCAGCACGTGGATACGTGGCTCCTGCTAGATTCACCGCTCGGCGGGGCGCCGCGGAATGCATGAGGCGTCGCTGATACTCCTGAGTACCTCGAAGGGCTGGCGCGTCCGCCCGCGGGGGCGAGCGGCGAGAGCACGATGAGAATCACGCAGGTGGAAAGCTGGCGTCTCGACCTGAAGCTCGGCGAGCCCTACGCGATCGCCTACGAGAGCTACGACACGGCGCCCAACATCTTTCTTCGCGTCGAGACCGACGGGGGTATGCGGGGGGTCGGGTGTGCGGCGCCGGATGCGCATGTTACCGACGAGACGCCCGAGATGGTGGCAGCGGCGCTCGCCGGGCCGGTGCGGGAGGCGCTGCTGGGGGCCGACCCGTTGCGGCGCATGCAGGTTCTCGTGCCGTTGCGGGAGGCGTTGGGGGAGTTGCCGGCGGCGCTGGCCGCGGTGGACATGGCGCTGCTCGACCTGATGGGCAAGGCGGCCGGGCTGCCGGTGTGGCGGCTGCTGGGCGGGTTTCGCGATTGCATGGAGACCAGCGTGACGATCGGGATCCTGCCCGAGGACGAGACGGTGCGGCGGGCCCGCGACCGGGTGGGGCAGGGGTTTCGGGCGCTCAAGCTCAAGGGGGGGCGCGACGTCGAGGACGACATCGCGCGGGTCGTGAAGGTGCGGGAGGCGGTGGGGCCGAAGATCGAGCTGCGCTTCGACGCCAACCAGGGGTACACGGTCGAGCAGGCGCAGCGCTTTCTGGCCGCGGTGCGGGCGGCGGACCTCGAGATCCTCGAGCAGCCGACGCCCAGCGAGCATCCCGACCAGCTCGGGCCGCTGACCTTGAACCCGGCGACCGCGGTGATGGCTGACGAGAGCCTGCTGGACCGCGGCGATGCGTTCAAGCTGGCCGGCGAGCGGCTCGTCGACCTGCTCAACGTCAAGCTCATGAAGGTCGGCGGCATCGACGAGGCGATGCGGGTTTCCGCCGTCGGCGCGGCGGTCGGCGTCCACACGATGGTCGGCTGCATGGACGAGGCGGCGCTGGGCATCGCCGCCGGCCTGCACTTCGCGCTGGCGCGGCCGTCGGTGACCTACGCGGATCTCGACGGCCACCTCGATCTGATCGACGATCCCACCGACGGCACGGTGATCCTGCGCGACGGCACGCTCTATCCGTCGGAGCGGCCGGGCTTCGGTTGCACGTTGGAGTAGGTGCTCTGCCGTCCACCCGCGATGAGGGGCGCAAGGCGTTCTTGCCAGGAGATCAAGTAGCGACAGTCGGTTTCTCGATTGCCTGATAGAAAACGTAGCTACCGGAAGCTACTATTGTCGGTATGCGTGCGGTTGGGCTGAAGATCCTCAAGAACAAGCTGAGCGAGTACGTTCGACTGGCGGCGGCCGGGGAGACGATCCTCGTGACGGACCGGGACACGGTGGTGGCCGAGATCGGCCCCCCGCGAGCCGGGCGTGCCGACAACGTCGGCGACGCGTTGCTCGCGGAGATCGTGCGCAAGGGGTGGCTCCGCCCTCCCATTACCGGGAAGCTCAAGCCGGTGAGGAAGCCGGTTACGAACTGGTCCACGCTCGAGCGGGAGCTCTCGGAAGACAGAGCGGACCGGTGATTTACCTCGACACGTCGGTGGCACTCGCTTACCTGCTTGCGGAAGATCGTGTTCCGCCGGACAGACTCTGGGAAGAGGATCTCGTGTGCAGCCGGCTGCTGGAGTATGAGCTGTGGACCCGTATCCACGCGAAGAAGCTGACCCGCAGCCACGGGGAGGCCGTGCAGTCCATCTTGGGGCGGGTCGCGATGCTGGAGATGATTGCTCCCGTGCTGGCGAGGGCGGTGGATCCCTTTCCGTCGCCGGTCCGTACGCTCGATGCGCTCCACCTCGCGACCGTCGAGTTCCTTCGGGAGATGTCCGTCAAGGTCGAGCTCGCCAGCTACGACGCCCGCATGATTGCCGTGGCGCGAAAGCTCAAGATTCCGATCTACAGGGTCTGACGGGCTCCCGGAAGCCGCTGCGTTATGCTCCTCCGGGCTCCGCTACACTCGACCTCGGAAAGGAGCAAGCATGGCAGAGCGCATCCCGGTGACGATCCTCGGCGCTACGGGCGTTGTCGGCCAGCGGTTCGTGGAGCGGCTCGCCGACCACCCGCTCTTCGAGATCCGCCACCTCGCCGCCAGCGAGGCGAGCGCCGGCAAGCGGTACGCGGAGGCCTGCTCGTGGCGGCTCGGCAGCCGGGCTTACGGGGGACTCGAGGAGAGCGTCGTTGCGGCGTGCGATCCGCAGGCGGTGGGCGCGCCGGTGGTCTTCTCGGCGCTCGATACGGCGCCGGCGCGGGAGATTGAGCCGGCCTTCGCGGCGACCGGCGCGGTGGTCTTCTCGAACGCCTCGGCCCACCGGATGGCGGCCGACGTGCCGCTGCTGGTCCCCGAGGTCAACGCCGCCCACCTCGGCATGCTCGAGGTGCAGCGCCGCGGCCGCGGCTGGCGGGGCGGCATCGTCTGCAACCCGAACTGCACGGCGACGGTGCTGGTAATGGGTTTGGGGCCGCTGCAGGAGACGTTCGGCATCGAGGCGGTGATGATGACGTCGATGCAGGGGGTCAGCGGCGCCGGCTACCCCGGGGTCGCCAGCCTCGACATCCTCGGCAACATCATCCCCTACATCGGCTCCGAGGAGGAGAAGGTGGAGGAGGAGACGCCCAAGATGCTGGGCGGCTTTGACGGCGAGTCGTTCCAGCCCGCCGGATTCGAGATCTCGGCGCTCTGCCACCGGGCCGCGGTGGTCGACGGCCACATGGAGGCGGTGTCGGTGCGCTTGCAGGGCGACCCGCCGCCGGCCGACGTCGAGGAGGCGATGCGGAGCTGGAACCCGGAGCCGCAGCGCCTCGGCCTGCACAGCGCGCCACAACCGCCGATCCGCCTGCACGCGCAGCCCGACCGGCCGCAGCCCCGTCTCGACGTCGAGCGCACCGGCGGCATGCCGGTGCACGTCGGCCGCATCCGCCGCTGCCCGCTGCTCGGCATCAAGTTCAGCCTGCTGGGGCACAACACGCAGCGCGGCGCCGCCGGGGCCTCGGTGCTCAACGCCGAGCTGGCGTATGCCAAAGGTTTGCTGACGTGATCGGTCGCGTCGAATGGTGGGACGAGGCGGTGCCCCTCGAGGACGGGCCGTGAGCCTGGTGATCATGAAGTTCGGCGGCACGTCGGTGGGCGATGCCGCCAACATGCGGCGGGTCGGCGAGCTGGTGCGCGAGGCGCTGCCGCAGGGGCCCGTCGTCGTCCTTTCGGCCATGTCGGGGGTCACCAACGCGCTGCTGGCGGCCTCGACGGCGGCCGAGGGCGGCAAGCTGAGCGAGGCGCTGGAGAAGGTGGCCGAGATCAAGCGCAAGCATCTGGCCGCCGCCGCCGAGCTGTTCGGCGGCGAGGCGCCGGCGGCGCTGGACGCCGAGCTCGACAAGCGCGTCGACGAGCTCAAGCTGCTGGTCCGCGGCGTCACCCTGCTGCGCGAGCTCAGCCCGCGCTCCGCCGACGCCATCGCCAGCTTCGGCGAGCGCCTCTCGACGCTGGTGTTCACCGCCCATCTGGAGGCGCAGGGCGTCCCGGTGACCCGCGTCGACGCCCGCACCGTGATGCGGACCGACGACCGCTTCGGGCGCGCCCGCCCCGACGAGGCGGCCATCCGCGAGCTCGCCGCGGCGCTGCTGGTGCCGCACGCCGGGCCGGGGCGCGCCGTCGTCACCCAGGGCTACGTCGGCGCCACCGAGGCCGGCGTCACCACGACGCTGGGCCGCGGTGGCAGCGACTACAGCGCCGCGCTGCTGGGCGCCGCCATCGATGCCTCCGAGGTGCAGATCTGGACCGACGTCGAGGGCGTCTTCACCGGCGATCCGCGCCTCGTCCCCGAGGCCCAGCACATCGAGCGGCTGAGCTTCGCCGAGGCCGCCGAGCTGGCGTCGTTCGGCGCCAAGGTCCTGCACCCGGCGACGATCCAGCCCGCCGTGCGCGCCGGCATCCCGGTGTCGGTGCGCCACACCGAGCGGCCCGGCGGCCGCTTCACGACGATCACCGCCGAGGTCAACAGCGGCCGGCCCGTCACGGCGCTCGCCAGTCGCTCGGGGATTACGGTGATTACCGTCACCTCGACGCGTATGCTTGAGAACAGCGGCTTCCTGGAGCGGCTGTTCGAGGTCTTCGGCCGCCACCAGATCGACGTCGACCTGATCGCCACCGCTGAGGTCAGCGTCTCGATGACGGTGCCGTCCGACGCGCCGATCAAGCCGCTGCTCGCCGAGCTCGGCGAGTTCTCGTCGGTGACGGTGGCGGAAGGGCGCGCCATCGTGGCGGTGGTCGGCGAGCGGCTCAAGCACACCGCCGGGTTGAGCGCCAAGGTCTTCGGGGCCATCGAGGGCATCAACGTCGAGATGATCTCGATGGGCGCCAACGAGATCAACTTGAGCCTCGTGGTCGAGGCCGCCCACGTGCCGGCCGTCATCGAGCGGCTGCACAAGGCGTTGTTCGAGTGAGTGCGGCGCCTGCCGGCAGGCTGCAGGACGGCGAGGCCGGGTGGGGGGGAGGGGGCCGGTGAGCACGCGAATGAGGAAGCAGAGCTTGGATACGGGGGTTCTCGGTCGTTGCCGATCGGCTGCGGCCGACCCTGATGGATGAAGCTGCGGTCGCGTGAAGCTTCTTGATCGCGAGGAGGGAAGATGGCAGCAGCGACGAGCGCGGGCCGGGGCAGCGACTTCTCCGGCCTCGCGGTGGCCCTGGCGACGCCGTTCACCGGCGACGGCAAGGTCGATCTGGACGGCTTCCGGCGGCTGGTGCGGCACGTCGTGGGGGGCGGCACCGATGTCCTCCTGGTGCTCGGCTCCACCGGCGAGGCCGCCACTTTGGAGGACGACGAGCGCGACGCTCTGATCGAGCTTTGCCTGGAGGAGGCCGATGGGCGGCAGGTGGTGGTGGGCACCGGCCACAACAACACGGTGCACGCCGCCGCCATGACGCGGCGCGCCCAGGAGCTGGGGGCGGACGGCGCCCTGGTGGTGACCCCCTACTACAACAAGCCGGTGACCGCCGGGCTGGTGGCGCACTTCGAGGCGGTCGCCGCCGCCGCCCCCGGCCTGCCGCTCATCGTCTACAACGTTCCCGGCCGCACGGGCCTGAACCTCGCCCCCGCCGCCCTCTCCCGCCTGTGGGAGAACCCGCAGGTGGTGGCGGTCAAGGAGTCGTCCGGCAGCCTGGCGCAGATCGGCGAGATCGCCCGCACGCTGCCGGCCGGCAAGCAGCTGCTGTCGGGCGACGACAACCTGGCGCTGGGAACCATCGCCGTCGGCGGGGTCGGCCTGGTGTCGGTGGTCGGCAATCTGCTGCCCGGCCCCATCAAGCAGCTCGTCGAGGCCGCCCGCGCCGGCGACCTGGCGACGGCGCAGCGACTCAACGCGGCGTTGCTGCCGGTGATCGACGCCTGTTTCGTGGAGTCCAACCCGATCCCCGTGAAGGCCGGCCTGGCGTTGCTCGATATCGCCGGCGATGCCCTGCGCTTGCCGTTGACCCGGGCGCAGGACGCCACCCGCGAGCGTCTGCGGGAGGCGCTCGCCACGTGCCGGGAGGCGCTGTCGTGAGCGCCGCGATCGACGCCGTAGGGAGGGACGCCGCCCGCGAGGTGCTGTCGTGAGCCCCGCGATGGACTCTGCCGCTCTGCGCGCCTTCTTCGATCGTAGCCCCGAGGAGATCGTCGCCGATCCGGACGCCGAGCGCGCCCACGCGGCCCTGCTCGACCACCTCGAAGCCGGCACCCTGCGCTCCGCCGAGCGCGGTGCCGGCGGCGTCTGGGTCGCCAACGCCTGGATCAAGCGCGCCATCCTCGCCGGTTTCAAGCGCACCAGGACGGTCGAGCTCGAAGGGCCGGGCTACGGCTTCTTCGACAAGGCCGCCTTTCCCGCCCGCCGCTTCACGATCGACGACGGCGTCCGCCTGGTGCAGGGCGGCTCGAGCGTGCGGCGCGGCGCCCACGTCGCCAGGGGCGTGGTGATCATGCCCCCCGCCTTCATCAACGTCGGCGCCTGGGTCGGCGCCGGCACCATGGTCGACAGCCACGCGCTGGTCGGCTCCTGCGCCCAGGTCGGCGAGCGCGTCCACCTCAGCGCCGGCGCCCAGCTCGGCGGCGTGCTCGAGCCGGCCGGCGCCTTGCCGGTTGTGATCGAGGACGACGTCTTCGTCGGCGCCCTGGCCGGCGTCTTCGAGGGCGTCGTCGTGCGCGAGCGCGCCGTGCTCGCCGCCGGCGTCGTGCTGACCGCCTCGAGCGTCGTCTACGACCTGGTCAACGGCGCCGAGCTGCGCCGCGAGATCCCCGCCGGCGCCGTCGTCGTCCCCGGCAGCCGCCCCGCCACCGCCCCCTTCGCCCGCGAGCGCAACCTCCACCTCAACGCCCCGATGATCGTCAAGTATCGCGACGAGAGGACCGACGCGGCCACGGCGTTGGAGGGCGCGCTGCGATGACGAGTGTTGGGCCCGTCGATCCCCGTCCTCCCGCCGCCCGCATCCGCGGCCTGACCGTCTCGCCCATCCGGCTGATCAGCGAGGGGGGGCCGGCCGAGAAGATCCCGCTGGGCCTCGGCGAGCCCACCTGGCCGTTGCCCGAGCCCGCTCGCCGGGCGCTGGCGGAGTATTCCGGGGTGTGCGGATACGGGCCGCAGCAGGGGCTGCCGGAGCTGCGGCGCTCGGTGGCGGGGCTGTACGCCTCCGGCGCCGGCGCGGCGACAGGTCCCGACGACGTGATCATCACGATCGGCTGCCAGGAGGCGCTGTTCTCGCTGCTGCTGGCGTGGGTCGATGCGGGCGACAAGGTGCTCGTTCCCGACCCCGGCTTCGTTGCCTACCCGGCGCTGACGCGGCTCGCGGGCGGTGAGCCGGTTCCCTATCCGCTCGCCGCCAGCGATCGCTTTCGGGTCGATGCCGAGGCGATCATCGAGCGCCTCGACACGCCGGGGGTCAGGGCGGTGGTGGTCAACCATCCCGGCAACCCGACGTCCACGGGCGCCGGCGCCGGCGCCTTGCAGCAGATCGCCGGTGCCTGCCGCGAGCGCGACGTGCTGTTGATCTCCGACGAGGTCTACCGCGACCTCTACTTCGGCGAGCGGCCGCCGAGCCTGCGCGACGTCAGCGACTGGGGCGCGGTGGTCAGCTCGGTCAGCAAGGGCTGGGGCGCCCCCGGGCTGCGGGTGGGCTGGATCGTCGCCGGCGAGCGCTGGCTGGGGCCGGCGCGGGTGATGCACGGCTACACGACGACCGCCGCGGCGAAGCCGGCGCAGCTCGCCGCCAAGGCACTCATCGACGCCTCCGAGACCGTGCTGGCGGAGGCGCGCGGCGAGCTGTGCACGCGCTGGGAGGCGCTGAAGACGGCCTGGCAGGAACACCTCGGCGAGACGCTCGAGCCGCCCGACGGGGCCTTCTACGCCTTCCTGCAGTTGCCCGAGGCCGCCTGGGCCGACCCGCTGGCCTTCTGCCTGCGGCTGCGCGACGAGACCGGCGTCGTCCTGATCCCCGGCATCGTCTTCGGCGAGGGCGGCCGCCGCCACGTGCGGCTGAGCTTCGCCGCCGCCCCCGAACAGGTCGCCGAGGGCGTCAAGCGGCTGGCGCCGTACTGGCGCGACTGTCACACCTTCGTCTGATGAATCTGATCCAGGCTGAGGCGCTTGAGGTCCTCGACCAGGCGGACCAGGTGATCGACCATCAGCGACCACATCTTGCCGCCCTTTTCGCCGCTGGCGAGGGTGGGGTCTCCCATCACGCCGGTGCGCGAGATCTTGTGGGTGCGGCCGTACCAGCCGACGCTGAGGCGTGAGGTGAAGTCGAGGTAAGGGTTGGAGAAGCGCGGCACCGAGCGCTTCGCCTTGTCCATCTGCACGGTATCAGGGCGCAGGTAGAGGCTGGTGCTGGTCTCGACCTCGCCGGCGTGGACGTCGTTGGGGGTGTGAGTGAGGGCGTTGACGTCGGCGTCGGAGGTCTCGCCGGTATCGACGCAGGTGAAGATCTGCGCCTCGGCGTTGATGGTCTGGGCGGCGAAGTGCAGCGTCGGGATGTTGCCGCCGTGGCCGTTGATGATGACCAGTTTTTTGATGCCGTTGCGGGCGGCGCTCATGCCGATGTCGTGGACCATGCGGGCGAGCGCCTGGGGCGTGACGCTGAGCGTCCCCGCGAACGACTCGTGATGGTAGGAGACGCCGTAGGGAATCAGCGGCAGCACCAGCGGCTTGGGGTCGCTGCAGGCCTCGGCGACGTCGCGGGCCAGCCGCGCCGCGTCGAAGGAATCGGTATCGAGCGTCAGGTGGGGGCCGTGCTGCTCGGTGGCGCCCACCGGCAGCAGGGCGATGTCGACCTCGGCGAGGCGGCGCTCGGCCTCGGGCCAGGTGAGCAGCTCGAGAAGCACGTCGCGGCCGTCGCCGCCACCCGTTCCGGCCCGCCGCGCCGCCGCTTCGCGGCGCGTTGCGGCGTGCCCCTTGGCGGCCGGGGGATCGTAGGGGTAGGGGGCGGCGAGCGCCCGGCGCGACAGCGGATCGCAGCGCCGCCAGGAGCCTCCCTTCTTCTCGACCGCGCCGTCGGCGTGCTCCAGCAGCAGCGGCCAGAGGCGACGGCGCAGGTCGGCCGGAATGGCGTCGAACGGCGAGTGCTCGGCGTCGAAGCGCAGCTTGAGGACCTCGGGGTGGCGGCGCGCCGGGTGGGCGCCCTTGGAGCCCGGAAGCTGACCGGCCTGCTCGAGCATCCAGGTGAGGTGCTCGGCGCCGGCGCTCTCCTGGTGCAGGCGATGGTCGGCGAGGGCGGCGAGGCAATCGGCGACCCGCTCCGCCGTGTAGCCGCAGCGCTTCGGGTCGGCGCCGACGGCGGTCAGCATGGCGACCACGCGCCGGCACTTCTCGCACTTGCCGCACGGCAGCATGCGGCCGTTCTCCTCGCGGGTAGCGTGACAGGAGACCTGGTGCGCCTGCAGGTCGGGGTAGCGCTCGGCCAGCGTCTTGACGATGAGCAGCTCGGACGCCGGGCGCATGATCGAGAACTGCGTGACGTTCCAGCTCTTGGCGCCGAAGTAGCGGCTCAGCGCGTTGTCGAAGTGGAGGCTCTGATCGAACAGCCCGCCGTAGTGGGTGATGCCGCGAAAAGAGCCGCGCACCGTGGTGTCGAACTCGTCGCCGATCACCAGGCGGCCGAGGCGGCGGCTGGCCATCAACGGCAGGGCGCCGAACAGGAACACCGCCACGGTCCACAGCCGGATCGGGTAGATGTCGGCGCGCAGGTCGGCGAAGTCCTTGCGGATGAACGGCAGGCGCCGCAGCATCCAGGTGAAGACGCGGTCGGCGTTGGTCCACACGCGCGCTGTCTTCGGGTCGGTGTCGCGCAGGTGCCGGTAGGCGTTGAGCGCCGTGAACCAGTGGCGGCCGGACTCGTTGATGAAGATCGAGTGGGGCTCGTAGCCGAGCTCGCGCAAGAGGCCGTAGCTGACCAGGCTGTCCTTGCCGCCGCTCGACAGTACCGCGTAGCGCGAGCGCGTGTCGTCGGCGAAGGCGGCGAAGGGGGAGGCGGCGTTGTCGGCGAGCGGCTCGCCCTCGAAGCGCAGGCGCGCCTGCAGGTAGTCGTCGCGCCGCACCGCCGGCAGGTCGCGCACCGGATCGCGCAGGAAGGGGTTCTCCCGCAGCAGCTTGATGACGTAGATCTCGCGCGCCGTGTGCGACGCGTAGCGGCGGATGAAGTCGCGATCGTGGGCGTCGTAGCTGCCGTTGAATACCATCTCGCGGCAGAAGAGGCCGTAGTTGAGCGCCACCTGCGCGGCGATCATCGACGCCAGGTTGGCGGCGCCCGGGAAGCGCGGGTCGAAGACCGGCTCCTCGTAGCGGTAGATCAGGTCGATGGCCTCGCTACGGCCGTCGTGGGTGATCCGGTAGGGCGCGACGATGCGGCGGCGCTGCACCTCGACCGGGCCGACCTCGAGCCGGTCCCAGACCTGCAAGGCCCGGAGCGGGTCGCTGCCACCGCGCCCCTTCTTCGTTCTCTTCGCGGCCATCGAGCAATCAGCCTTCCAGGTAGCCCTCGAGCAGGTCGACCAGCTCGCCGGGGCCGTCGAGCAGCACGTCAAACGCCGGCAGGCCGGTGCTTTCCTTGATCTTGCGAGCCGCTGCCCCCACCGCGGCGGCGCCCAGGTTCTCATGATTGATCGTGATCGCCACGACCGGCTTCGAGGAGATCAGCTCGATGGCGCGGATCTGGGTCTTCAGCGGCTCGATCGGATAGCCGGGGAAGCCGTCGTACTCCTTGCGCGCCGGGGCGTGCTGGAGGACGACCACGTCGGGCCGGCCGGCGGCGAGGATCTCGTAGCCGCCGGGGTAGGCCGGGTTCATCAGGCTCCCCTGGCCCTCGATGACAAGCGCCCGCGGCGCCTTCTCGCGCCAGGCGCGGACGATCGCGTGCTCGAGCTCGCCGGCGACGAAGTCGTTGATCAGCGAGTCGAGGATGATGCAGTACTCGGCGCCCTGCAGCCAGGCGGTCTGGCCGGTGCCGATCAGCTCGGTCGGGTAGTCGGCGGCCTCGAGGCCGTCGACGAGCGCCCAGGCGGTGGTCCGCTTGCCGACCGCGGAGTCGGTGCCCAGCAGCGCGATCCGGAAGCTCTCGACCTCCTCGATCTCGCCGCTGAAGGCGTGCAGGTGCTCGCGCCCGGGCGTCTTGCGAACGTCGCGTAGCGTCACGCCGCGCCCGGCGGCGAGCTCGGCGAGCTCGGCGTCCTCGCTGATGAAGTCGTGGAGGCCGGAGTCGACGTTCAACCCGGCCTCGATCGCCTCCTTTACCGCCGCTCGCCCGGTCGCCGGCAGCCGGCCGCCGTCGGGGGCGAGCCCCACGACGAAGTGGGTGAGCGCGCCGCCGGCCGCCGCCGCCGTCGCGGCGCCCAGGTCGGCGACCACCGGGATGCCCTTCTTGCGGCCGTCGAGGATCTCGCCGGCGTCGCCGCCGGCGTGACGCGAGTCGATGACCGACATCACCCGGTAACGGCGGCTGCGCCGCACCAGGCCGTGCGCGGTCTTGCCGTTCGGCGTGTTGAATGCGCCCTCGCAGTAGACGACCGCGTTTCCCTCCGGGAGCTCAGCCACGATCTTCCGTCCTCCTCCGGTCTTCACGGCTCCGCCGTGGTGACCTCCAACAGGAGGAGCGTCGCGCCCGTGCGACCAGGGAACGCCGCCCATCCCGCCCGCTCACCAGCGACGTGGGGCGCGACGCCTCGAAGCGCGCGCTGGTCATGCCTTCCTCCCCGTCAGGATCGCCACGTAGCGATCGTTGCGCAGGGGCTCGTCGCGGTGCCGCTCGACCAGGGCGACGAGGCCCGCGGTGGCCGCCGGCAGCACGCTGAGGCCCTGCTGCTCGCGCAGGAAGCGCGAGTACCGGCTCATGGACTTGTCCGAGGCGAAACGCGCCCAGCCCGCCGAGTCGCGCAGCGCCCACAGCGCCGCGTCGCCGTCGATCGAGTGCCAGTTGATGAGCGGCTCGTTGACCGCCGTCTCGCTGATGGCGCCCGGCTCGAGGTCGACGCACTCCTCAAGATTCTGGACGAAGGCGTGGACGATCGGGTTCTTGTTGAACGACGAGCCGGCGATCATCATCGGCATCCGCGAGGTCTTGCCGCGCCGCTGCAGGCTGGCGAAGCCTCGGTAGATGCCGACCAGCGTCGTGCCGTTGGAGACCGGCACCGCGACCGCCGCCGGCGCATCGCGCAAGTCGTCGAAGATCTCGTGGGCGATCTGCCCGTAGGCGCGCAGCTGGATGTCGGTGTTGTCGCCGCCGGGGTTGCCGTCGTAGACGGTTTCGCTGTCGGCGAGGTCGCGGGAAACCTCGACGGCGCGCTCGTAGTCGCCGTCGACGTGGATGATCTCCGCTCCCAGCTCCTCCATCTGGGCGATGCGCGACGACTGGTAGGTTTTGGGTATATGGATGTGGCTGCGCAGCCCGGCGGCGGCCGCCGCCAGCGCCACGGCGCGCCCGTAGTTACCGCAGGTGGCCACCGTGATCGCCTCGAAGCCGCGGCGGAGCGCGTCGAGCACCTGGGCGAAGGCGATGCGGTCCTTCTGGGTGCCGGTCGGGTTGCCGCCCTCGAACTTCAGGTAGAGCTGCGAGGGCCCGGACTCCCGCTCGATGTTGCGCGCCCTTACCAGGTCGGTGTCGCCGACCTCCGAGTCAATGAGGTCCTCGAAGGCCTCCAGGCGCTCTTCCAGCGACACGCTCGGGTCGGCGGCGATCGCCCGTAACCGGTCGAACTCGGAGGCGCCTGAGGAGAACTGAACCACGGTCGTAATTCCGCTGCGGGAGGCCGTCGGCTGGACGGGGCGGCCATCATGTATTGCAATAGAGGCGCAATCGGGTGGTAACTCGCCGGATTGCCGCGGCCCGCAAGCGCGGGCCGACGCGCGGAATTCTACACGCCTGGGCCGGCTGTCGTGGAAACGTGACGAGGCGTAGCGCTGCGACGGAGGGAGCGGCGGCGCCGGGAGGCGCCTGCGGGTGCGCCCCGCCCAACGTCGCGCGGCACCCGCAGCTTGCCGGCGGCTAGAGAGAGATTTAGGAGCTTTTCCACCATGCTGTTCTTCGAGGGCGCCTCCATCTGGCTCGTGGCCCTGGTGATCTTCTGGGCAAGGGTCGTCGACGTCTCGCTCGGCACCATGCGGATGATCTCGGTGATCCATGGCCATACGACGACCGCGGTCACGCTGGGCTTCTTCGAGATCGTCATCTGGGTCATCGCGGTCTCGGAGGTGATCGTCAACATCACCGAGTTCCCGCTGTTGATTCTCGCCTATGCGAGCGGCTTTGCCGCCGGCAACGCCGTCGGCATCATCCTGGAGCGCAAGCTGGCGATGGGGGCCTGCGTGGCGACGCTGATCTCCAGCGGCGACGGCGGCGCGATCGCCGCGGCCCTGCGCAAGATCGGCCAGCGGGTTACCACCGTCGAGGCCGAGGGGCGCGACGGCCCTCGCCAGATCATCTACGCTACCGCCAAGCGCCGGGACGTCCGCAAGCTCCTCGGCGCGGCCCGCGCCATCGACCCCGATGTCTTCTACTTCGTCCAGTTTTGCTCGGAGACCAGCCGCCTCGGGGGGCTCGCCTACGCCTTTCGCGGCGGCCGCGGCGGGGTCAAGCACAAGTAAGGGCTCGTGCAGAAATAACTGCGGCATTCGGGCGCCCGTGCATCCCTTCTCGCGGCGTTGCGCTCCCTG
>Ga0302046_10002034_pt1 | contig 18970 bp, 12 predicted proteins | sample RVTome_11_FD_200261 | JGI IMG/M metagenome (GOLD analysis project Ga0302046, IMG submission 200261) | Soil microbial communities from uranium-contaminated site in the Upper Colorado River Basin, Wyoming, United States - RVT147D111 (version 2) ...
GCCCAGCGTACTCCCGCGGTACTGCGGCCTGACTGCGGTGGCCCGAGCTCGCATCCTCGATGTACGTTCGATGGCGGGGTAGGATGTCCACCATTCTGCTCAGTTTGAGCGTGAAACGGGCGCCGGTAGCTCAGTGGATAGAGCGGGTGGCTTCGGACCAGAAACCCCCAAGCGCTGTGGCGCGAGCGCAGCTTGCCGTCGGAAATGGCCCTAGTTATCCGCTGTCGGGAAGCTCCCTCGCTTCGTCACCTATGGCAGCCCGCGGCAGACGGATTGCGCAGCTTGGCGTAGAGGCTCCAGTTCGTCAGTTCTAGGTTGGAAGCGGCAGATCAGGTGCCGAGTCGAGGTACCTGAGCGCGGGATGCGTGGCGGGCGCCAGCTGCTTGTCGATGTGGCGCGGCCGCTCGTTCGACCCTTCGACCCTTCACCGGATGATCATCCGGTCCGCCGCGGAGAAGTTGATACTCTGCGCGCTCTGCATCGACTGGATGAGCGCGGGCTCCGCCGTGTACTCGCCCGTACTGACGACGCGCGCCCAGTACGTCGCGCCCTGGTTGAGCGGGGCATCGGAAACGCAGAAGCTGACGCGCTGACCATCGATCCGATACGGGTAGTTCGTTCCGGGCGACAGGCCCCAGGCGTAGGGGCGCGCGACCGGCCGCAGGCCGGACGGCAGCAGGTCCGTGAGCTGATAACAGCCATCGAGCGCCTGCGGGCCGAACTCGGCGCTCAGGATGATCTGCACCAGCTCGCCCTCGTGCAACGCCGCCGGGTCCGTGCCGTACCTACGCGTCACCGTCACGTCGGGGTCGACGTCCACCGAGGCGGGATCGATCGGAGCGGTGTAGAACGAGGCGACGCCGGCGGCGCCTTCGATCGGCTCCAGCCGTAGGCTCGCCAGCTGCTCCGGCGTCAGCTGGACGGTGCGCGACTCGCCGCGTCGCAGCGCGACCTCTGTACGCTCGCCGTCGACCGTGTAGGCGAACCGCACCGGCGCGGAGGACAGCCGCGGCAGCGCCTTGGCGAGATAGCTGATCTGCTCCAGCTCGACGAGGATGTCCTCCGTGTAGTTCTCCGCCGTGTAATCGAAGAGCTGCGGCGCGCGCATGTCGCCCAGGCCGGCGGCGAGGATCGCGGCCAGAGACGTCGCCTCCAGGATGTCGTCCTGGTCCTCACCGACGCGCAGGCGGTAGGTGGGCGACGTGCTCTCGCCGTAGTCATCGATCAGGCCCTGGTAGACCGCGCCCGCGTTCGTGTCGTCGCCCACCTCCACGAGCGCCAGGCCGGCGTAGAGCCGCTCGCGCCACGTGAAGTCGGTCTCCTTGAGCAGCGTCTGGAGTGGCACCAGGACGGGCTCGCCCAGCGCCGCCAGGCCGTACAGCGCGATCACCTGGCGCTCGCGCGTTTCGCCCCGGTCTTGGAGCACGCCGAGGAAGTGTCGCGTCAGAGCGGCGCTGCCGAATCGGTCGGGCGCGATAGCGGCCGCGCGCGCGCTGAGCGTGAGGTCCTGGCCGGCGTACGGGAAGAGTGCGATACCACCCTCCGGCGTCTGGTAGATCGAGGCCTCGAACGGCTCGCCGCGCACCTCGACGTCGTCGTAGAACGTCGCGAGCAGCTCCGCCGCCACATCACGCGCCAGCATCTGATCGAGCCGGTCGCCGTAGCCCCACGTGAGCTGCTGGAGCATGCCGAAGTAGCGCCCGCGCTCGTGGTCCGAGAAGGCGATGCGCGTCGGTCCGCTGTCGCTTCCATCGACGCGCAGGCCACGCTGCAGCTCATAGAAGCGTGTCTGGGCGGAGACGAGGCGCGACGGGACGACGCGGATCTTGCGCACCAGACTGTCCTCGAGAGCGCCGGAGCCGGCTTCGATCAGGACCTCGTGCTCGCCTTCGCGCAGCTCCGGCAGCACGACGCGCGCCGCCTGGAACGCTGGCGCCGTGACCTCGACCGGGGTGTCGAGGCCGAGCGAAGGCGCGCTGACCGAGAACGTCACCTCGTCGCCCGCCTCGAGCGCACGTCCGAACGAGCGCAGGCGGACCTCCGGTTGGTCCGTCACCAGGTACTCGTCGCTCAGCGTCACGTCGGCGAAGAACGGCAGCCCGACGGGGATCTGGCGCAGCGCCGTGCCCGCCATGATGCGGTCGTTGAAACCCTGCGCGGTCACGCGCCAAGAGGTGAGGTTATCGGGCAGCCTGAAGCTGATGGAGGCATGCCCATCCCCGTCCGTCGTAACGCTGCCGTAGAAGGCGACGTCGGCGAAATGGGTGCGGGGCCCGCCGCCGGTAGTAGCGCCAAATCCGGGGGGCGCGTAGTCGTTCGGGGACTGGTGCGAAGCGTAAGTGCGCAAGATGCCGGGACTGACAGGAACGTACATGTCCGCCAGAAGGTCTCGCGTGGACGACCTTGCGCCCTGGATCAGGAACAGCGCCTCGTCCACGACCGAGATGTTGACCGCGGTGTCCTGCTGCCTGTCGCCGTTCTCGTCCGTCACCGTGATATCCAGCCTCGCCTCGTCGCCCGGCGCGTAGCGTTCCTGGTCCGGCGAAATTTCGATGTGGAGGCTCCGCTCGGCGGGGTTGAAGCGGATCTGGTAGCCGTAGTTCACCTCCACATAGGTACGCCCGTTGAACCAGACGCCCGTCACGGTGACGCTCGGTATGTCGTCCTCCGCGAAGTCGAACTGGTAAGTCGACTCCCCCTGCACGGCGTAGTCGTGCACCCCGTCCTGCGCTTTGAGGAAGAGGTAGCGGTTCACGCCGCCGGAAGGCAGCTCGTCGGAGCCGCGGTACATGGCCAGCAACACCGGTGCCCCGAGCGCCAACTGGTCGGAGCCGCCGTAGAAGCTGGAAGTCCCGCCGGGGCGGGCCAGGTAGACGTAGCTGGACGCGTAGTTGAACTTGCCCTGCGAGCCGGACACGTAGCGTTGCTGCGCCTCCGTCCGGCCCTGGCCGTCCGTCACGCGCATGTTGATCCGGTAGTAGTGCTCCTGATCGACCGGGAATGTGTAGCGGAACGCGCCGTCCGCGTCTGTGACGGCCGTGAACGTGCCGAGCGGGAGCTCTACCTCGTCGTAGCGGTACTGCTTGCGCACGATCTTGGCGATGAAGTCGTAGTACTCCCCGATCTCGGTCTGGCGGTACGAGACGTCGTTGATATCGAAGGAGACGGTGACCCCTGCCGCGGGGTTGCCAAGGACATCCTCGTACCCCTTGGACCTGCCTGCGTTGATGCGCGAGAGGTCGACCTGGTGCACCGTGCCCGTGATCACGCCTTGGTCGCCATCCACGTCGGTTTGGGCCGAGGCGGTCACGCTCGCGGGATAGACGGAGACCCACGCCTCGCCGACGATCTCGCCCTCCTCGGCGCGCACCGGCGTCACGGTCAAGGACGTATGCGTGGCGTCGTCGCCTGGCTCCTTGGCCTCGCCGGCAGTCACGGTGACGCTGGCGTGGCCGTTGTGATCCGTGGTCACCTGCCCGGCTGCGGAGCCGCTGTAGTTGAGCGCGAGACCCGGCACCGGGCTGCCTTCCAGAAAGGTGGCATCGATCGAGAACGTGATCTCATCGCCGGCGAACGCCGCGAGCTTGTCGGGCGTCACGCTGATCTGGTAGGCGGGCTTCGTGTACGTCTGCACCTGGAGGTACACCTGGTCGATGACCTGGTCATCGACGCTGATCGTGAGGTGATACGAGTCCGGCGAGAGGCCCGCGAACGGGAGCTCGCCGGTGAACGTGCCGAGGCCGTTCGTCTCCACTTCCATCTCCGCGACGACCACGGGCTGGTAGTCGTAGCCGACGTACGAGTAGCTGGTGAGCTGAACGGTCACGGTGCGGATGCCCGGGTTCTCGCGCGGCCGGGCGATGCCCCAGAAATGAATCGTGTCGCTCGGCAGGTAGATCGGTCGCTCGGTCGAGAGGTAGTGCCAGTAGTCGTCGCCGGCGACCTGCCCGGAGCGCGTGTAGTAGCCGTAATAGTTTGCAGTAGCGCTCAGCGGCACGACGGCGACGCGCCCGTCGGGGGCGGTGACGAGCATGTTGCCGCGCACCTCCGTGCTTGTGTAGCCGGAGTCGATCGGCCTCGTTTGAACGGTCTGCCCAGGCGTATCGAGCGTCAGCGTGCCGTCGCCCCCGGTTTCGCCTGAGACATCCGCCCCGATGAACTCCACCCGTGCGCCCGCGAGCGGCGCCTGCGTGTTCAGGTCGTTCACCCACACCAGCGTAAGGTCCTGGGCGAGCGTCACGTACGTCGCGACATCCGTCACCTGAAGCCAGGCTTGGATCGGCTGATGGTTGAAATTGGAACGGACGAGGTAGAAGCCGGCGGGGAGCGGTGCCGGGAACTGGATGAAGCTCTTGCCAGACTCGTTGAGGCGTTGGAGGTCCGCGTCGAACGTGGTGACCTGTTCGAGGCCGGTCGTGTCCGTGACGAACGCCTCGCGCGTGACGCCGGCCCACGCCGGAAGCTGCTCATATGCCCCAAGCGAGTCGAGGAAGCCCTGCATGCCGCCGAAGCGGTAGACCTGCACCGATAGCTTCACCTCGCCGGTCTCCCAGGTGTAGGTCTCGAGCGCCGGGGCCTCGCTCGTCGCGGACTCTGCCGTCTTGCGTGTGAAGTTGAGGATGGGCCGGCGCAGTACCTCGCCCGTGCGCCCGATGTCACCCGTCTCGAACTGGAGGACGAAGTCGTTCGCCATCACCTCAGCCGAGCCCTCGACCGTGAGTCCTCGCGTGACCGTGACCGTATAGAGCGTGCCCGTTGCGAGCTCGCCCTGGGGGACGAAGACGGTGACGCGCTTGTGCACCTCGAAGCGGCCCGGCACGTTAGGCTCGATCCGGAAGTGTCCCTCGACGTCCTGGACGCCCTCCTGCGCGAACGTCAGCTCGATGCCGGTGTTGACCGGCACGCCTGTGGACTGGTCGCGCGGAATCGTCTGCACCACGCCGACCGGCGTCTTGGTCTGGAACGCGAAAGAGGCGAGCACATGCGGCGTGCCCGCTGCGGGGTCCTCGATCAGGAAGCGGTAGACCTTGCCGGGCTCCAGCGGCTGCACCGCGCTGATGCGGTAGTGGCCCGCGCTCTCGCGCGCCACGCGCAGCTCCACCGCCGGCTCGACGTGCAGGAGCGCGCGCACCGTGTCCACGGGCAGGTCCTCCGCGCTGACGAGCGCGAAATCCGTGTCGGGATCGACGCCGATGGCGTCGGCCTTCGTCGCCGTCATTTGGAAGGTGGTGCCCCGGGGGACCTCGACGCGCACCTGCTCGCTCGGGCTCGCGAAGACGCCCGGGACGCGCACCAGCTCGCTCGGGATGGAGAAGACGCCCGCAACGAACATGATCGCGAGTGCGGCAGCGGCGGCAGCGAACGCCGACCCGGTGAGCACGCCGCGCCCGCGCCGGGTGGCCACGGTGCGCGAGAACCAGCCGCGCAGTTCCGGCAGCCAACCTCCCCCCCGCGCGCGCCCGGGTTGGATCTTCGCGATCTCCAGGTACCACAGGAGCTCTGCGCGCAGGCGTTGCTTGAGCTCGGGATCGGGCTTGCCGCGTACGCTGGCCACCGCGCGCGGCAGATCGTTCAGCTCCGGGTCGGCGGTCGTCTTCGGCTCCCCGTCCGAGACGAGCGCGTCGAGCGCTTCGTTCAGCTTGTCGTCTCGCCCCTGCTCAGTCATAGCCCTCACCTGCCCACGCGCGCAGGCTCGCGAGCGTGCGGAAATGAGGTTGGTTGACGGCGCCCTCGCTTCGGCCCATCGCCGCGGCGAACTCGCCGACGCGCTTCCCTTGCCCGAAACGGAGGACGATCACTCGCCGCTGGTCGTGCGGGAAGCGGTCAACGAGTTCATGGAGCTAGACGCGCCCTGGCCCGGCCCCGCTTGCGCGGGTCCGAAACGTTGTTCGCGGCGATACAAAAAAGCCAGGACGAGAACGGCACGCCACGCCACCAGAAGTGCGCCAGGTTCTGGAACGCCTGACGGAACGGTGGTGGTCATCCCAGTCGAAGGCGCAGCTCGCGCAGTAGTGCAGATTGCCTTGACGTTGCGTGCCGCCGTGTGGGCACGAGCCGGCAGCCATGGTCTCCCTCCGTTTCGGCGCCTGCGAGACGCCGACAGCGGAGCAGGCTACACCCGGGTCAGCGTCCTGAGAAGACCTCGCCGTGGGCGCAGCGCCGCGCAACTGGGATATCCGACGGGCGACCGAGGAGTGAGATAGAAGCCGAGCCCTGGCACTACCGCCTGACTGTGGGTGAGAAGGCCCGCAATCGCGGTCACGATGCCATGCGAATGGCGGGGTAGGATGTCCACCATTCCGCTCGGTTGAGCGTGAAACCGGCGCCGGTAGCTCAGTGGATAGAGCGGGTGGCTTCGGACCAATGCGGCCGATGCGCTGTGGCACGAGCGTGGATGAGGAGCGTAGAGCGTCGAGTTATCCGCTCTCCGCTCTCCGCTCTCCGCTCTCTCTCTCTCTCTCTCTCTCTCTCTCTCTCTCTCTCTCTCTCTCTCTCCTATCCCGAGCGGCGTGCCGACAGGGTCCCGCTCGGCCACGACCAACCTTCACCCGCCGATCTGGCCGCGCCGCAATGCTGCACGCAACGGCCAGCCCAAAGCGCAGGCGGCACTGAACGATTTCGGTGGTTGCTGCCCTCATCATTGGTAGACGGTGGTCGACGACATTGCGGAGGGCCGCTTGGATCGAGATGTGGTGGAGCGAGCCCGCTCCGGCGACCAGGAAGCGTTCGCAGATCTGGTGTACCAGATCAGTGACACGCTCTTGGGCATCGCCAGGCGGATTGTCCGAGATCCCGGTCTCGCCGAGGACGTCCTGCAGAACGCCCTGTTGACGATCTGGCGGAAGCTCCCGCATCTGCGGGATGCCGACCGCTTCGAGGGATGGGCGTTCCGAATTCTCGTTCACGCCTGTTACGCGGATGCGCCGCGAAACCGGCGTTGGGCATCAACCATTCGCGTGCTTCACACCGACGTCGCGAGTCAGGTGGACGACATCCAGATGATCTCGGACCGGGACGAGCTGGAGCGGGCCTTCCGCCAGCTCCCGCTCGACCAGCGCGCCGTCTTCGTCCTGCATCACCACGTGGGCCTGCCCCTGGTGGCGGTGGCCGAGACGCTCGGCATCCCGGACGGGACGGCGCGATCACGTTTGCACTATGCCACCCGGGCGCTTCGCGCTGCATTCGAGCAGGCGCGGGCGACACAGGAGCTCAGAGAAGGACGACTGGCATGAACGACAAGCGTGACTTCGATCGAGCAGTTGACCGATTGCTGGACGACGGCTCGGACACGACCCCATCCCACGTCATCGACGCCGTCCTGCTGGCCGTCAGGAGCACGCCACAGGAACGGCACTTTCGAAACCTGTGGAGGACCCAATCCATGACGATGTACCTGCGCGTTGCCGCCGTCATCGCGATCGTCGCGGTCGCCGGCGTTGCCGCCCTTTATGCGTTCGGCTCGGGGCCGAACGTTGGGTCCGGACCTACCCCCACCACGCAACCAACGCTGACGCCACCCCCGACTGCTGTCCCTCCACTCCTTGGACCCGACCCCGTCTCTGACGAGCGGATGACCGTCATCCGTCAGCAGGTCGATGCGATCAATGCGAGTGACGCCAACGCCTTCATCGATACGTTCCTCCCTGAAGGGGTCTTCGCCCCAGGTGGGGATTTCCTGGAAGGGTTAGTGCGGTTCGGGAACAGCCAGCCCGTCGCCGATGCCGACTTGGTGGAGGCGTGGATGGCCATCAATCGCGCCTGGGGTTTCGAGGCCGCAATCATCGCCTGCAACCAGGATCCTGGGGCCCGGATCGCGTACGGATATGGTGAGGGCCAGGGCGACCCCATGGTCGTCAACTGCGAGGTGGCCACCCGCTGGCATAGCCTGTCGATGGAGATCACCGAACGGTGGAGTTACGAGTTCCATGGCTCAGGGCTGGGTCACTGGGGATTCCAGTTGCTCGACCTCAACCCACCCGACCGCGCGCTCCCCCTCGGCTACGACGGACTCGAGGCGTGGGAGGCATGGCTGGCGGCAACCCATCCCGCGTCGGCGGCTCGCTATCTCAACCCGCGCATTAGCGAACCGCCGGACTACGCGAGGGAGTGGTGGGAGGCGCAGGCGCCAGGCGATCCCGAACGAGCGGCCCGGCTGGCTCCCCTTCTGTTCTCGGCTGAGAACGAGTGGTCGATCCAGGGTCACGAATACGCGCCCTTTGGGCTGATCCCGTACGACCCGGCATTTGCAGACGAGATCGAAGCTTCCATCCAGGACTACCTCGTGGAGGTCCAATTGTGAGCCGGCGTCCACGAATCGGGAGGCTGGGCCTCGTCCCGACGATCCTCTTTGCGCTCGCCGTCACTGCGTGCACCGCCGGCGGAATCCCTCCGATAAGCGAGCGGGCAGGCAGCCCGGACTAACCATTGATGAGCGGCCCATCAGCCGGCTCGAGATGGCAACGCCTGAGCTGGGCATTCGCCGAGTACCCGGACGTGACCACGCTGCCACATGGAGGCACCGCTGCACTAGGGAACCAGCTGTTGATGGGTTGGCTCAGCGCCAGACACCGATGCAGATGGCGGGGTTCGCCAAGTCCTGTTCCACGCCACCCTTCGTGAGCCTTGAGTGTCTTCTCAGCGTGGAGCGTTCGGCGGCGCTCCGTGACCGCTGTGGCACAATGCCGCAACGAGTCATCCGCTCTGTTCGAGCGTGAATCGTGCGCCGGTAGCTCAGTGGATAGAGCGGGTGGCTTCGGACCACCAGGCCGCGGGTTCGAATCCTGCCCGGCGCGCCACTTCGAGGCGCCCACGCCGATGACACCTTTCGCCCGGTCCCGTCGACGTGCCTCGCGCGCGTGGAGCCTCTTCTGGCGCCTGGGCTATGCCTGGCTTAGGCTGACCGATCCCCTGGTCCGCGCTGCGTGGCGGGCTGGTGGAATGGGGATCACCGTCGATCTCCGGGTTCCTGGCCGTCGAACGGGCCTTCAGCGCGCCGTCCTGGTGGGCCTGATCGAGCTCGCCGGACGCTGGTATGTCGGGCATCCCAACGGGGAAGCGGGATGGACCCGCAACCTGGCAGCGGCGGGCGAAGCGTCCGTGGCCTGGCCGACGGGGGTCACGCACCCGGTGCGGGCCACGCGCCTGCCGGACGGAGATGAACGGGACGCCGTGATTCTGGCCACCGCTTATCAGCAGCCGTTCCCGGGCAACTTCGTGTACCGGGCGGCCCGGTGCCACATCCTGGCCAGTGGCGTCTACTTTCGGCTCGAACCGAACGAGAGTGGTTGACCGTTGCGCCGCCCGCCGGCGTTAGTCGGGGCGGTGGTAGGGCACGTCGGCGACGATCGTGTTCTTGCGGCCGAACAGCCGCAGCTTCAGCCGCAGGCTGGTCTGGTTGTGGAGCAGGTTCTCCCACCAGTGGCGGGGGACGACCTCCGACAGGACGACCATGATCGGCCGATCCGGAGCCTGGGCCTGCAGGGCGTCCATGTAGCGCAGCAACGGACCCATGAGCGCGCGGTAGGGGGACTCGACCACGACCAGCTCCGTCTTCCCGGCCCATTCCGGCCACCGGCGCCGCATCTCCTCCGCCTCAACCGGGTCGTTCGTCACGTGCACCGCGGTCGCGGAGGTGCTGATCGAGTTCGCGAAGGCAATGGCTCCCAGCGCCGGACGATCCAGGCGGGCGATGGGGACGATGACGATCGGCTCCCGGGCTGCCTCGGCGCCTTCGGGGATGCTCTCGACCTCGACGGATCGGTCATGGGCCCGGTAATGGGCCCGGATGCGCCACAGCACGAACATCAGGGCCGGGACGAGAACGAGCACCATCCAGGCCCCCTGAAGGAAGTTGCTCGAGCCCACCACGACCGCTACCACGCCGGTGGTCGCGGCCCCCAGCCCGTTGATGACCAGGCCGCGCTGCCAGCCGGCCTCGTGGCGCCGGTACCACCGCACGAACATTCCCGCCTGCGACAGGGTGAAGGCGATGAACACGCCGAGCGTGTACAGCGGAATGAGTCCGGTGACGCTCGCCTCGAACGCCACGATGAGAAAGGCAGCCATGCCCGACAGGGCGACGATCCCGGTCGTGAATGCCAGGCGCTCGCCGCGGAACGCGAACTGGCGAGGCATGAAGCCATCGCGAGCCATGAACGACGACAGACGCGGGAAGTCCGCGAAGCTCGTGTTCGCGGCAAGGACGAGGAGCAGCGCCGTCGCCACCTGGGCCAGGACGAGCAGCCACCCGCTGCCCACCAAATGGCGAACCAAGATGCTGAGCACCGTCTGCTGCTCGGTGTAGTCCGGCACGATCCCGAGTCGCGTGACGAGGAACGCGATCCCTATGAACAGCGTCCCGAAGATGATCGTGGCCCAGGTCAGGGTCGTCCGTGCGTTGCGCCACTCGGGGGGCTTGAAGGCGGGCACGCCGTCCGAAATGGCCTCCACCCCGGTCAGCGCGACGGCGCCCTGGGAGAACGCCCGCAGAACGAGGAACAGGCCGAGCGCCTGTGCGCCGGGCTCGATGGCGGCCACCCATTCGGGCGGAGGGGTGTAGGGCGGGAGCTCGCCGGTCACCGCCTGGACGACGCCAAACCCGACGATCCCGAGCATGACCACCAGGTACAGGTAGGTCGGGGTCATGAAGATTGTCCCGGACTCGCGGATTCCCCGCAGGTTACCCAGTGTGAGGAGCGCGACCATCAGGACCGCAATGGCCACCCGCGCGTCGTACAGGCCCGGGACGATGGAGGTCATGGCGGCGACACCAGCCGAGATCGAGACCGCGACGGTGACGACGTAGCCAATGAGCAGGGCCGATGCGGCGGTGATCCCGGCCCGGTCCCCGAGGTTGTCGCTGGCGACGATGTAGCTGCTGGCGCCGTGCGGGTAGGCCTTGATCGTCTGCCGATACGACATCGTCACGATGGCCAGGGTGACGATGATCATTCCCGCCAGCGGGATCGTCAGGGTGAGCGCTCCTGCGCCGGCAAAGGCCAGGACGCGCATGATCTCCTCCGGACCATACGCGCTGGAGCTGATGTTGTCGGAGCTGAAGATGGCGAGCGCCTTCGTCTTCGTCAGCCGCTCGTGTTCCTCGTGCGCCGATGAGATCGGACGCCCGAACAGGAAGTTGCGGGCGCCTCGGACCCAGCGGCCAAATGGGGTGGCGGAGTCGATCGTCCGTTCCGAGGCGATGAGCTGACCTTCGTCTCCGTGCTCGAACTCGTCCTCGAACGGGCGCACGATCCGCACGTACGCGTCGCCCGGCCGCTGGCCGCGGCGGCGCTCACGCACCTCGAGCATGGGATCGACTTGAGAGCCGCTCGATCCAGTGGGCGGTTCGAGCGGGCGTCGGCTACTCATTTGCTTCGCCTATTACAGCACCGTGCGTCGCTCTGCGGCATGCCTTATGCGAGGCCGGATTACGACCCCGGATTGCGACCCCACTCGCTGGGCGTGTACATCCGCGCATCAACTCGGAAAGGCTGTCAGAAACGGCGCCCACACGAGGTCTTGCGCGTCGGGCGACTCACCAGATGAGTCACGCGTCACCTTCGGATGGGTCTCGAGAGCGGCCAGGTGAAGATGTACACGTGCAGGGGGTAAAACGCCCTCAGCCGATGACGACGCCGTGGTCCGCGTCCAGTTCGACCTTACCGCCGGCGGGGTGGACCTGGTTCAGGTCTGTGGCGCTCAGGAGCACGTCTGGTTGGCCGGACGGCAGCCGCACCACGCTGCGCCGATGGCCCATGTTGGCCAGCACGGTCAGCCGTTCGGCTCCGAGGAGCCGCTCGTAGCCGAGGACGCCGGGGGGCAGGCCACGGAGCAGGCTCAGCGACCCGTGCCGCAAGGCCGGCGAACGACGACGCAGGTCGATGAGCCCGCGATACAGCGCGAGCAGTGATTCGTGGTCGCTCCGTTGGCGTGCCGCTTCGTCCCAGTCGAATGGCCCTCGAGCCGGATCGCGCCCGGCCCGATCAGCCCCGGGCCGGTCAGCCCTGGCGTCGGGCGCCGGCGCGACGTCGGTCATCCCGATCTCCTCGCCCTGGTACAGGCACACCGTTCCGCGCAGGGTGAGCAGGATCAGCGCGGCCAGGCGGGCGCGCTCGGTACCCCAGCGCGTCGCATGCCGGGACAGGTCGTGGTTCGAGAAGGCCCAGGTGGGGGAGAGGGGCGGCGCGAGGTGGCGCTCGGCCGCGGCGATGGCGCGCCGGAAGGCCCTCGCGTCCCAGGCCGACTTGGCCAGCTGGTGGTCGAGGCCCAGGTGCAGCCCGTCAGCGCGGGCGCCGCCCAGCGCCGCCGCCACCTGCCTGGCGGGTGCGTACAGCTCGCCCAGCAGGATGCGATCGGGGTACTCGTCGGTGACGCGCCGCAGATGGCGGAAGACCCCGGCCAGGCCCGGCTGGTTCCGTGTCCACCGCCGTCGCAGGCCACCCGGCTCGGCCGACCATGGGAGTAGGGGTGGGCCGGCAGGCGGATTGTCGCGGAGCCGCCGGTCCTTGATCAGAAACTCGATCGCGTCCGCCCGAAAGCCATCCACTCCGCGATCCAACCAGAACCGCATGGCCTTGGCCATCTCCTCGCGCACTGCCGCGCTGCGCCAGTTGAGGTCCGGCTGCTCCGGGTAGAACGAGTGGTGGAAGAACTGCCCGCTGCCCGGGTCCAGGGTCCATGCGGGGCCGCCGAACGCGGCCACCCAGTTGGTGGGTGGCGCCGGGCCGGGGCGCGGATCGGCCCACAGGTACCAATCACGGGACGCGTTGGCGCGCGAGGTGCGGGCGGCCGCGAACCACGGATGTCGGTCGGAGGTGTGGCCGGTGATCAGGTCGAGGAGCACCCGGACGCCCCGCCCGTGGGAGGCCGCCAGCAGGCGGTCGACATCGGCCAGGGTTCCGTACTCGGGGGCGACCCCGGTGAAATCGGTCACGTCGTAACCGCCGTCGACGCCCCCATGCGGGTAGAACGGGGACAGCCAGATCGCGTCCACGCCCAGCGAGTCCGGAGGACCGGCCAGGTGATCCAGGCGGGCCGTCACCCCGGGCAGGTCGCCGATGCCGTCCCCGTCCCCGTCCGCGAAAGCGCGCGGATAGACCTGGTACAGGACCGCCCCCTCAGCCCAGCTCCGCGTCACGCCTCGCGGCTCATCACTCGAGGCTGATCAAGACGCCATCGCCGTCGGGGTCCTCGACGTCGATGATGGGACCGATCGCGCCGCCCCGGAGGGCGGCGCGGACGCGAGCGGCCTGCTCGCCGGCCAGCCCGGGCACCATATTCAGTGCAATCTCGGCTACGGACAGGGGGACGCGCAGGTTCACCACTGTGCGGCCCTGCTCCTCGACCCGGATTCGCAGCTGGCGAGCGCCGGCCCCGCCTTCCCGCGGCGCTGACGATGATTGCCCGCCGGGCGGCGCGGCGCGATCGGTGAGGGCGGCCACGATGGGCGCTGCCTCTGCCGGGGTCAGCCGTCCCTCGGCCACCAGGCGCAGGACGGTCTCGAGCTCGTCGGTCAAGCGCGGTCACCCAGCCGGTGCATGGCCTCGTCGACGTCGATCTCGCCGCGCTCGAGCGCGCCCAGGATCTCGCTTCGCTCGTCGGCAGTCGGAGCAGCCGGCGCCGCCGGCGCCACGGATGCCTCGACCGGCCCCGGCCGTTGGCGTGACCGGGTGACCGCCAGGTCGCCGGACATCGAGTTGAAGGCCACCGTCGCGGCGCCGTCACCCAGGACCAGGCGCCGGCGGTCCGCCCTGCCGTCCAGGCGATGGGGGAGCGCCGAGTGGATGTCGGTCGACATGCCGCGCACCGCCACGGTGATCCCGCTGCCCGACGCCAGCCGGAAGTCGCCACTCACCGTGTCCACGGCGTGCGGGGTTTCCGCGCTCAGCTCTCCGTCGACCGACACGTCGCCGCTCACGCTCTGGATCCGGAGGTGCTCGAAGGTCGGCGCCTGGGCTGACAGGTCACCCGATACGTTGTTCATGGTCAAGGAGACAGGTGCGATGGCGCGCAGGCTGACGTCTCCGGACACCGAGTCGATGTCCAGATCGCCTCCCGCGCCGATGAGGCGGAGGTCCCCCGACACAGATTGGACGTGCTGGGAGCCATTGAACCCGGAGGCCTGGACGTCGCTGCTCACGACGCGGACCTCCAGGCGGCAGCCGGCGGGCGCCTCGACCTCGACGCCATACAACTCGGCGGTTCGCCCGGCCAGCAGGCGCGAGATCGCACCGCCCAACCCGCGATGGCCATCCGGCTCGTCCACCGCCAGGGTGCCGTCCGCGGCGTGGACGCTGAGTCGCAGCGTCTCGAACGCCTCGTCCGCCTCCTGGTCGGAGGCGGCGCCGATCTCAAACGTCGCGCGCACGCGAGCCGAGGCACCGGCGGTCGCGGTCAGCCGGACGTCGGCCGAGGTGACAGCCAGAGACAGCGCGCCATCGGGTCCGATCTCGTGGTCGATGTCCTGGACGCGCCGAAAGGTGGGCATCAATCGGTTCCGTCCAGGTCGCGCAATGCCTCAGCGGCGGCTGCGGCGTCGATCTCGCGCTTCGCCAGGCGCTCCAGGATGGCGCGGCGTTGCGTGGCCGCGTCGGCTTCCGCGGCACCCGCTGCCCCGTCGTCTTCGTCGTCGACCAGCTCGGAGCCGGATTGGCCATCGGCCAGTCCGAGAGCCTGAACCAGGGCCTCGACTCGCGCTCGCACGGTGGGGTAGGAGATTCCGAGCGCCCGCTCCATCTCCTTGAGGTTGCCGCGGGAGCGGAGGAAGCTCTCGAGGAGCGCCATCTGCTCGCGGCTCAGCTTTCCGAATCGCCCGACCCCGAATTCTCCCTCCAGGGTGGTACCGCACGTCCGGCAGTGGAGGCGGCTGATGGCCAGCTCACCGGCGCACACCGGGCAGGTGGCGATGACGTCGCGGGGAGCCATCAGCGGCGGGTTGTGGCGGAAGCCGCTGGCTGCGTTTCGCGCCGGTGAACGCGCGGCGCGGGCCGAGTGGTCTCCGTGGCGCGATGCTGGCGCAGGCGGTCCTCGATGACCAGCTGCGCGTAGTGGAACCGGTAGTCCAACACTGTCCTGTCTCCCTATCTGAGTGATCTGATGGGCAGACAGTAATGTGCGCTTGCTATCTTGTCAAGTCAGTTTTATATATTGTGGTCTCCACGCGTCAGATTGGCCAGTCCAACCCATAATCTCGCGGGTTAGGGCACAGCTGGGTCGGGCCGCTCGGGATCGATGCCCAGATCTCCGAGCGCCGCCTGAAGCTCGTCAACGGTCGCTTCCCCGGTTTGCTGAAGTCCGACCAGTGCGGCATACGCGATCTGCTCGGGACTGACCTCGAAATAGGTTCGCAGCGCTTCACGCGTGTCGGACCGCCCGAATCCATCGGTGCCCAGGACCACGTATGGGCGCTCGATCCAGCGCGCGACCATGTCCGGGACGGCCTTCACGTAGTCCGTGGCCGCGACGATGGGTCCGGGCGCATCGGCCAGCTGACGGACCAGGTACGGAACTTCAGGCTCCGCGCCGGGATGCAGCCGGTTGTGGCGCTCGACGCGCAGGCAATCGGCCCGAAGCTGCTGGAACGAGGTGGCGCTCCACACGTCGGCAGCGACCCCGAATCGCTCGGCCAGCAGCTCCGCGGCGCGAAGCGCCTGGTGGAGGATGGAGCCCGAACCGAGGATCTGCACCCGCCGGCCATCACCGGTGGCTGGCCGGCATTCGTACAGCCCCCGCAGGATCCCCTCCTCGACACCCTCGGGGAGCGGTGGCTGGGCCCAGTTCTCGTTGTACAGGGTGATGTAATAGAAGACGTCCTCTCCGACGTCCCACATGCGCCGAATGCCCTCGCGGACGATGACCCCCAGCTCGTAGGCGAAGGCCGGGTCGTAGGCCTGGAGGTTCGGGACGGCCAACGCGTACAGGTGGCTCTGACCATCGTCGTGCTGGAGGCCCTCCCCGGTGAGGGTGGTGCGGCCCGCGGTGGCGCCCATCATGAAGCCCCGGCCGCGCGCATCCCCGAAGGCCCACACCTGGTCGCCGGTGCGCTGCAGGCCGAACATGGAATAGAAGACGTAGAACGGGATCACAGGCTGGCCGAACACCGAGTACGCGGTCCCGGCAGCCGTGAAGGAGCCCATGGCCCCCGCCTCGGTGATCCCCTCCTCGAGGATCTGGCCATCGGTCGCCTCGCGGTACGAGAGCAGCAGCTGGCGGTCGACCGGGGTGTAGCGCTGGCCCAGCGGGTTGTAGATCCCGAGCTCCTTGAACAGCGGGTCCATGCCGAAGGTCCGCGCCTCGTCCGGAATCACAGGCACGACGCGGCGGCCGATTCCCGGGTCACGGACCAGGTTGCGGAGCAGGCGTCCAAAGGCCATGGTCGTGGACGCCGGCCGCTCGGCCCCCGCGAACAGGTCAGCCCAGACCCCGTCCGCCGGGGCCGGGAGGGGTTCGGCCGTGACGCGTCGTTTGGGGAGGGTGCCGCCCAACGCGGCCCGTCGCTCCAGCATGTAGCGGATCTCCGGGCTGTCCATGCCCGGGTGGTAGTACGGCGCATCGGCCAGCTGGTCGTCCGGAATCGGGAGCTGGAGCCGATCCCGGAAGATGCGCAGCTCGTCGACGGTGAGCTTCTTGGACTGGTGGGTGACGTTGCGGGCTTCGATCCCCGGACCCAGGGTCCAGCCCTTGACCGTCTTGGCCAGGATCACGACCGGCGCGCCCTGGTGCTGGGTCGCGAAGTGATAGGCGGCGTACAGCTTGCGGTAGTCGTGGCCGCCGCGGCGGAGCGCCGCAAGCTCGGCATCGGTCTTGTCGGCCACCAGCGCGGTGAGCCGTGGATCGGGCCCGAAGAAATGCTCGCGGATATAGGCGCCGTCGGCCACCGAAAGGGTCTGGTAGTCGCCATCGAGGGTCTCGGTCATCTTGTTCAGGAGCGCGCCATCGGTGTCGCGCTCCAGGAGAGCATCCCACTCGCGGGACCAGATGACCTTGATGACGTGCCACCCGGCGCCACGGAACACCGACTCCAGCTCCTGGATGATCTTGCCGTTGCCCCGCACCGGGCCGTCCAGGCGCTGGAGATTGCAGTTCACGACGAAGATCAGGTTGTCGAGCCCCTCGCGCGCCGCCAAACTCAGGCCGGCCAGTGACTCCGGCTCGTCCATCTCCCCGTCGCCCACGAAGCCCCAGACCCGGGTGTTGGCGGTGTCCGCGAGTCCGCGCGCGGTCAGGTAGCGGTTAAAGCGCGCCTGGTAGATGGCCGCCAGCGGGCCGAGGCCCATCGACACGGTCGGGAACTGCCAGAACTCGGGCATGGTCCGCGGATGGGGATACGAGGGCAGCCCGCCCGGCCAGAGGGCCTCGCGCCGGAAGTGGTCGAGCTGCTCGACCGTAAGCCGGCCCTCCAGAAAGGCCCGGGCGTAAATCCCAGGCGCGGCGTGACCCTGGAAGTAGACCAGGTCGCCGGGGCCCTCATCCCATCCGCGGAAGAAGTGGTTGAAGCCGACCTCGTACAGGCTCGCGGCCGAGGCGTAGGTCGACAGATGGCCGCCGATGCCCTCGAACCGGGTATTGGCGCGCAGGACCATGGCCAGCGCGTTCCAACGGATCATGCGCCGGATCCGCAGCTCCATCGCCTCGTCGCCGGGGAAGGGCGGCTCCTGCTCGGTCGAGATGGTGTTCACGTACCGGGTCTGCGTCAGGGGGGGCAGGCCCACCTGGAGCTGGCGCGCCCGCTTGAGGAGCCGGTACAGGATGAACCGGGCGCGCTCCGGCCCGGCCTGCTCGACCACCGCGTCGAGCGACTCGAGCCACTCCTCGGTCTCTGTCGGATCCTGGTCGGGGAGCTGGTGCTTGAACTGGTCGAAGACGTCGTGCACGACGGTCGCATCCTACCGGCAGATAGACTTGAGGGGCCGATGTCGCGCGCCGAACGCCGCCAGTACCAGCGCATGATGAAAGGGCAGGACCCGTACGCCCCGCCCAAGACGGGTGGGCGGCGCCCGCCGCGCCGGTCCGGCCCACGGGCGCCGCGGGACTGGTCGTTCCATCGCGGGTTCTGGCTCAGGAGCACGGCCCTGGCCGTGGTCGCCGGTCTGATCGGCCTGTCGGTCGTCTGGTCCTCGGGCGCCGAGCGCGCGGCTTTGGTCGGCCTCGGCGCGGCGGCGGCCACGATCGGTGTGCTGGTGGTCCTGCGCCTCCTCCTGCGCCGGGCCGCTGCCCGCTGAGCCGGTGGGTCCCGCCGTCGGCCTGGTGGCCGCCATCGCCCTCGGCTACCTGGTGGGGGCCATCCCGTTCGGCGTAATCGTCGCCCGCCTGGCCGGCGGGCCGGATCCGCGCGCCGTGGGCTCGGAACGGACCGGCGCGACCAACGCAGTCCGGGCGCTGGGGATCGGCTGGGGGGTGCTGGTCGGTCTGCTCGACCTGGCCAAGGGCCTGGTGGCCGCGGCCATCGGGGCGGGGATCGGAGGCGGGGTGGGCCTCGCTCCCGAGTGGGTGGCGGCGGGGAGCTGCGTGGCCGCTGTGACCGGCCACATCCGCTCGGTGTTCATCGGCTTTAGGGGCGGTCGGGGAGTGGCGACCGCGGCCGGGGGGTTCCTGATCCTGGTGCCCGCAGCCCTGCTGTTCGTGATCCCGATCATCGGGCTGGTGGTGGCCGTCACCCGATATGTGTCGCTGGCCTCCATCGCGGGCGCGGTCAGCGCCCCGCTGGTCGTGACCGGACTGTGGCGGGTCGGCCAGGCGTCGCTGGCGGACGTGGCGTACGCCGGCCTGGTTGGGCTCCTCATCATCGCGGCCCACGCCGACAACATCGGACGCTTATTGGCCGGCACCGAGCGGCGGGTGGGACGCGGGACTGGCGCGGAACCAGGCGCATGACGACCAGCTGGACGCTGCCCAACCTGCTCGGCCTGTTCCGGCTGGCGGCCACTCCGGTCCTGGTCGCCCTGATCCTGCTCGCGTTCCCGGGCAGCGGCGT
>Ga0302046_10002035_pt1 | contig 18969 bp, 14 predicted proteins | sample RVTome_11_FD_200261 | JGI IMG/M metagenome (GOLD analysis project Ga0302046, IMG submission 200261) | Soil microbial communities from uranium-contaminated site in the Upper Colorado River Basin, Wyoming, United States - RVT147D111 (version 2) ...
TCGTGGCTTCCTGACTTGATGGCCTTCCACCACCCCTGGTTGGACCGATACCACTCGACGGTCGCTGCCAATCCGGTGTCGAAATCCACGCTTGGCCTCCAACCCAAGGAACGGAGCCGCGTCGTATCCAGGCTGTAGCGGCGGTCGTGGCCCGGGCGATCGGACACCTTCTTGATGAGACTCGACGGCTTGCCCACCAAAGCGAGAATCCGCGTCGTGAGCTCCATATTAGTGAGCTCCGTTCCACCGCCGATATTGTAGGTTTCGCCTGGCCGCCCCTTATCCATCAAGAGAGAAAGCCCTCGGCAGTGGTCTTCCACGTGCAGCCAATCTCGAACCTGGAGCCCATCGCCGTAGATGGGCACGGGCTCGTCCTGAAGCGAGTTGGTGATGAAAAGAGGAATCAGCTTCTCTGGATACTGGCGCGGCCCGTAGTTGTTCGAGGCGCGGGTGACGATCACCGGTACCTGATAGGTCGTGAAGTAAGAATAGGCGAGGCGATCCGCGCCGGCCTTGCTCGCCGAGTACGGGTTACGAGGGGCCAAGGGATCCTCTTCCTTCGCCGAGCCACTGGCGATGGTTCCGTACACCTCGTCGGTCGAAATCTGAACGAAGAGCTTCGCCTTCGACGCGCGGCGAACCGCCTCGAGAAGGACGAACGTGCCATAGACATCCGTGAGTATGAACTGACCGGCGTCGTGAATGGATCGGTCGACATGAGTCTCCGCCGCAAAATTGATGATGACGTCCGCGTCGGCGACCAGAGGCTCCACCGTTGCCCGGTCACAGATGTCTCCTTTCACGAAGCGGTAGCCCGGATGGTCGTCCATGCCTTCCAGGTTCGCCAGGTTCCCGGCGTAGGTGAGCTTGTCCAGATTGGTAATACGCCACTCCGGCCTCGTGCGCACCATGAAGTGGATGAAATTGCTCCCAATGAAGCCGGCGCCGCCGGTTACGAGAATGTGGGTGGGCACTTTTCCGAATCCTTGTCTCAAACGTCTTCCGTGAGGGAAGACCCGGTCGGTTCTACTGGCGCAGGGCTAGATGACGTCAACCTGGCTATTGTCCCCTAACATGAAACGGTGTGCCGCCGGCTTCGATTGGGAACGCTCGATCCGCACGTTGTGCCCGATCAAGCTGCCTTCCATTCGGCTGCCGAGCTCGAGGATGACGCTTTCCGAGAGGATAATGCTGTGCTCCACTTCGCTCGCTCTCACGTGAACGTTGTCCTGGACGGACGTGAACGGGCCGATATACGAGCGCTCGATGCGGGATCCGGGGCCGATGATCGCCGGGCCGCGCACCACGCTGGCAATAATCTCGGCACCCTTTTCAATCACCACCTTACCCTCGACGCGCGAGTCGGCATCGACGCATCCATCCACCCTCGGAGTGAGAGTGTCCAGCACCAAACGGTTGGCCTCCAGGATGTCGTCCAGCTTCCCGGTGTCCTTCCACCAGCCGTCGACGATGTGCGGTCGCACCGTGTAGCCCTTGTCAATGAGGTATTGGATCGCGTCGGTGATCTCGAGCTCGTTGCGGGCCGAGGGACGGATGGCGCGCGCGGCCTCGAACACCGACGCGCCGAACATGTAGACACCCACCAACGCGAGGTCGCTCCGCGGCGCGCTCGGCTTCTCTTGTAGCCGCGTCACCCGACCGTCGTCCAGCTCGGCCACACCGAACTGCTCGGGATGCGGCACGTGCGCGAGTAGGATCTGTGCCGCGGGTTGCTCTTGACGGAACTCCGCCACCAAGCCCGCAATGCCATTGGCCAGGATATTGTCGCCGAGGTACATGACGAAGGGATCGTCGCCAAGGAAAGGCTCCGCGGTCAAGACCGCGTGAGCGAGTCCGAGAGGTGCCGCCTGCGGAATGTAGGTGATTCGCGCGTCCCAGCGAGAGCCGTCTCCAACCGCGGCACGGATCTCGTCGGCCGTGTCGCCGACGATAATCCCGATCTCCGCGATTCCCGCCTGTCGTATCGCTTCGATCCCGTAGAAGAGAATCGGCTTGTTGGCAACCGGCATCAACTGTTTCGCGCGGGTGTGAGTGAGCGGTCGCAGGCGCGTTCCAGCGCCACCGCTCAGAATCAGGCCCTTCATCCCTTGCGCGCCCACCTACTGCACGGTTCCCGGAGTCCGGAGCGATGTTCCGAACGTACCGATGTTGGCCAGCGTGATCCCTACTCGGAACAGACCCTCGTCTCTAAAGTCCCCGAATTGGTAACGGCTATACTCGGCCTGGAAACCACAACACTGAATATTGTACTGGATGCCGGCGCGGAAGAGGTTGAGCTCCCTTTCCGCGACGTCGTACGCCGACTCGAAATGCAAGCTCACCGTGCGAGAGACGTTCAAGGTGGTCATCCCGCGCACGTTCTTGCGTTCCAGACCGCTGGTCAACTGCACGCTCTGCGACAACGAACCGCTCACCGAGCCCCAACTCCGCCCCGCGTAACTCCCCACCACGCTCATCGATCGGATCCGTTGGAAATTGACATCGTACTCGAGGTTCCACATGGCGGAGATCCGACCGATAGGACGAAACACGACCTTCGACGTAATCGGAGAGTACTCGCTGGGCTCTCCATCCTCCGTGAAGTAGGGCGTGCTGAACTGGCGATCGTAGAGACTGGCATCGACCTGGAAGAAATAGCGTTGTGCGAGCGTCCAGGTGAGGAACTCGTAGGGCACCGACTGTTCGTTCTGGCCCATCTGGCGCTTCGCCAGGAACCTGTTGACGATGGCGAGAGAGAACTGGTTCGTGCCCGGGACGTAGTCTTCCGAGTCGAACTTGGGGATGGTATCAAAGTCGTCGACACGTGAGCGATAGCTCCACACCAGCTGTGGCTCGATCACGTGCTTCCACCGTTCCGCGTACCCGTTGTCGGGAGTATCGAAGATCCGGTAGAAGCTCGGACCTCGCATGTCGATCCGAACCTCGTTGTACTGTCGGTCCAGGCTCTCCTCGATCGGATCCCCGCCGACAATCCGATGGGAGTAGTGCGTGAACCGGGTGATGAACGAGGTTCGCGCGGTCAGGAAAGGCCAAGCTGTAAACGGGTAGGAAATCGTCGGAAGAACGTCGAAACGCTGATACTCGAACCTGTCGTCTCTCAGGTTTCGCGAAAACTGGGAAGCTTCAGAGCTGAAACCGAAAAGAAAAGGGGTGGAACCGATGCGATTCGAGCGGGAATCGAAGGCGATGCGGGGACGCAGCTCACGGAAACTCACGCTGTTCGAGAACAATGTCTCGTTCCGGTCGTAGAGAAACCGAAGCGTGTAGGTGGACCAGGAACGAGCCACGTTGACGGTAGCCCGTTTCGATGCTTGCGTTGCTCGCTCGAAGCTCTCTTCGAATTTCTGCTGGAAGTCGAAGGAACTGAAGTAGTCGACTTGCGCGATCGTACTGAAACGCGCGGGCAGCGCCTGATTCACCGCCGTCTGGATCTGCCACTCCTGCTGTGTCGTTTCCTTGTCGCGAAGAAAGTAGGAGTCGAACTGCCCCCGCGATTCGTCCGAGAGCACGTAGCGGTAGTCCGCTCCAGCCCCGATACCGTTCTCGTCGAAGTAGTCCGCGGTGAACGTCGCATCCATCGATCGGTTGATCGCCCAGAAGAAGCTCTGACTCACCAAGAATCCCTTGTAAGAAGAGTTTCCAATTTCGGGCAAAAGGAAGCCGGTGGAACGCCCCTTCTCGTCGATCGGGTAGTAAAGGTATGGCACATAGAAAACGGGAACCGCCTTTACTTTCACGAACGCGCTGTGCAACGAGACATGATGGTCACGGTGAACGGTGGCCTTTCCGGAAGTGAACCGCCAGCGGGGCGTGGGTTGTGCACAGGACGTGAAAGCGCCGTGCTCGACGACGTACGTATCCTCGTCCACTTTTTCCACGACCTCACCATGGAAGAAAAGGTCCGAGCCGGCATTCCCATAGGCGTTGTAGAATTTCCCCGTCCCGTTCTCGAGATTCGCTTCCACGCGATCGCCGACGATCTTTTGATCCCCTTGCTGGAAGACGACATTCCCCTCCGCGACGACCCTCATTTCTTCACTCCAGAAGTCGACGCGATCCGCCGACAAGCGGACGTCCCCCGAAACGATATCGACGTAGCCCGTTGCCCGGACGTGCCCCTTTTCCAACTGCTCCTGCACTTCGGCGTCGAGGGTCACCGTCCCGGGAGGAGGGGAAGGCCGTTGGGGGAGGACTCTTTCTTGAGCGTGGGCGAGGGCCCCAATGCCACCGAAGAGGATGCAGACCCCGATGATCTTGCGCTTCGACATGCGGCGAGACCTTGCCTCGCGACCCCCTTAGTCTTTCTGAACGAAGGCATTATGCAACGCGGCCATGCGTTTTCCAAGCGGTCTCTCTCGGGAAGTTGCTGCCACTCAACCTGGCCAGGCGGCGGGCCGCCGCTGGCACGATCGTGCCAAAATGGTCATGCTGAGGATCGTGGACACGGGTGCGGCAACCATGACCGGTCGGGAAAGCCCTTCCAGTCAGACCGAGATCCTCCTCGTCTCTTGCTACGAGCTCGGACACCAACCCATGGGACTCGCGAGCCCCATGGCGTTTCTCGCCCGGGCGGGTTTTCCGGTCTCCGCCATCGATGTTTCCGTCGATCCTTGGGAGAACCTGGACGAGGATCGGATTCGGGGTGCTCGCCTGGTCGCGATCTCCGTTCCCATGCACACCGCACTCCGACTCGGCACCCGCGTCGCCGGCCGGGTGCGGGCCCTGAGCCCGGGCTGCCACATTTGCTTCTACGGTCTTTACGCCAGCCTGAATGCGGACTACCTTCTCGCGAACGGTGCGGATTCCGTCCTGGGAGGTGAGTACGAGCAGTCGTTGGTGACGCTCGCGCAAGCTCTGGCCGAAGATGTGGAAGACACGACGACGCCTGTCGCCGCGCCGGTTCTCGAGCGACTCGCGTTTCCCGTGCCGCGACGCAGTGGGCTGCCGCCGCTCGAACGGTATGCGCATCTCGACCGAAACGGCCATTTCGGCCTGGTCGGTTACGTCGAGGCCAGCCGGGGATGCCTTCACCTCTGTCGGCACTGTCCGATTCCGCCCGTGTACAAGGGACGCTTCTTCGTCGTGCCGAAAGAGGTCGTACTCGCCGACATCCGCCAGCTCGTCGAGGCCGGAGCCAGCCATATCACGTTCGGGGATCCCGACTTCTTGAACGGCCCGGGGCACTCGATGGCCATCGCCCGGGCTCTCCACCGTCTGTATCCGCAGGTGACCTTCGACTTCACTGCCAAAGTCGAGCATTTGCTGAAGCATCGAAGCCTTCTGACCGAGCTGGGCCAGCTAGGTTGTATTTTCGTCGTTTCCGCGCTCGAATCGCTCAGCGACGAAGTACTGTGTGAGCTCGACAAAGGGCACACGCGGGAAGACGCCATCGAAGCCGTTCATCTTCTTCGCCGGGCGGGCATTTCGCCGCGCCCCACGTGGGTGGCCTTTACGCCTTGGACGACGCTTCGCGACTACATCGACGTCCTCGACTGGATCGAGGAAGAGGAGCTCGTGGATCACGTGGATCCGGTGCAGTTCACCGTGCGTCTGCTGGTACCTCCAGGGTCGGCGCTCCTCGGCCGCGCCAGCATCCAGCCCTACCTCGAGGCCCTGGCGCCCGAATCGTTCACGCATCCGTGGACGCATCCCGATCCCCGAATGGACGCGCTCCATGCTCGAGTGAGCGCACTCGTGGAAGACGCGGTGGACAGCAAGCAAGACCCGGTCGTGACGTTTGCTCGCATCCGCGACCTGGCCTGGTCGCTCGAGGGCGAAACGCCGTCCTCTGTTCCCCGTCGTCCGGTCGCCGCCGACCGGGCACGGGCACCCCGACTCACCGAGGCCTGGTTCTGCTGAGCGGAGCCCACCCGGGGCCAGTTGGGCCCCTTGGAGCGGAGACGGGGGTTGTAGGCGAGCTGCCGAATGCGGTGACGCCAGCGCCTTGAGAAACGAAGTGCTACCTGCCTATAATTGCCTATAGTTGACTGGGAGGTGAGTTGCAATGAGTGAGGAGATCAAGATCATCGCGGAGCCAAAGGATACCGAGACGTGCAGCTTCGTCGTGGATCGACCCGTTTACGAAGGCGGCTCGGCGTTCTTCAACAGCCCGGAGCGAGCGAAAGGCTCTCCGCTGGCCGAAAGGCTTCTCGCCCTCGAGGGAGTGGAGTCGGTTCTGGTTCAGGACAACCGCGTGACCGTCAACGCCAAGGGGACCAGCGGCGAGTGGCTTCCGCTTGCCAAGCAGGTCGGCTCCACCATCCGTTCCATCCTCCAGTCGGGTGAGCAAGCCATCTCCAACACGCTACTCGACTCCATGCCACCCGCCGAACAGATCCGCAAGAAAATCGAAGAGCTCTTCGCAAGGGAGATCAACCCCGCCATTGCCGCGCACGGCGGCTTCGTCGAGTTGCTCGACGTCAAGGGCAACGAGGTCTATCTCCGCTTGGGCGGAGGCTGCCAGGGATGCGGTATGGCCGATGTCACTCTCAAGCAGGGAATCGAAGGCTCGATCCGCAAGGTCGTACCGGAGGTCGGGGCCATCATGGACACCACCGATCACGGCGCGGGAAGGAATCCGTATTACGCCCCTTCCAAATGAGGGCTCGGTCTAGGTCCGGCTCTCAAGCGCAAACTCCAGTCGGCTGAACGCCTCCCGTAGAGCCTGCTCCACCTCCCCGGGCTCGGTGCCTTTGGCAAAGATGAAACCCAGGTAGCTCGAGCCCTCGGGGAGCGGCACCAAGAGCTTGCCTCGATGGGCTGTGATGGCGATCTCCTCGATGCCGGGTACGGCCTCGGCAGACGGCACGCCGCGCACCTCCTCGAGAACGCCCGGCCTGGGAATTGGAATCATCATGACCCCGGCCGCTCGATCTTCACGGGAGATTCCTCTCACGTCGAAACCCAGGGCATGCCGAATCACGAGTTCTTCGAGCGAGAGCCCCAACCCAAATCGCAGCGTCCGCGCGCAAAGACCGCCGATGGAACGTCCGGCAATCTCGATGACCCAAACGCCGCGAGCGTTCACGCGCAGCTCGGCGTGGACGGGGCCGTGCCTCAGGCCAAGCGCCCGAGCCGCGCGCGCCGTGGTCTCGGTGATCCTCCGTTGGAGCTCCACCGGTAGACGAGAAGGCGTGACATAGATGGTCTCTTCGAAAAACGGTCCCTCTAGAGGATCGGGCTTGTCGAACATCGCGAGCACCTGCAATTCTCCATCGGTTAGCAGGCCTTCGAGAGCCACCTCGCTGCCGGGAACGTAGTCCTCCACCAACACCGTCTCGGCCAGCGGTCCTCCCCGGCGGATCACCTCGGGGTCGCGAAGCAGGGTGCGCAATCGCTCGAACGACGATCGGAATTGCGGCTCGTCGTCGGCGCGCATGACGCCACGGCTCGCCGAGAGGAAGACGGGCTTCAAGACACACGGATAGCGAACGCGCCCCGCCAACTCTCCCGGATCGTCGGCGGTCGAGAACAGTCGATAGTCGGGAGCAAGAACCTGGGCAGCGGCAAGCGCGTCGCGCATGACATGCTTCAAGCGCGTAGCGACCGCCGCCTGGGGAGCGTTGTGAGGGAGTCCAACCGCCTTCGAGATGGCGGCGGCGACGACGGCCGTCTCCTCGTCGACCGGGACGACGGCTTGGAACGGGTGTTCCTCGAAGAAGCGAAGCGCTCGTTCCGCCGCCTCTTCGGGCTTCAGGAAATCCACGGTGAAAAGCGAGCTCGGTTGCAGGCTCTCCATCGTGCTGGCCTGCTCGGAAACGACCGTGACCTCCACTCCGAGCCTCCCCGCCGCGGCCATGAAATCAGGAGCGCGGTAAGTATGGGTAGGGAGAAGAAGAAGCACCCGAGGCAAGAGACGACTTTCTATACTTTCTATACCGTGGCGCGGAACCCGGAATGCCGGGGAGTCCTCAACCCGCCCGCAGGCGCCCGCCGGAGGGCGAGCTGCGGAATCCGCAGTCTCTTGTTGGCCGCCAAGCCAGGTGGTTGCTAGGTCTGGGGGTCGCTAGGCGGCGGTGGGGCCCCCGCAGCACCGGATTTAGTTCGGTGGGCGGGGTGTGGAGCATCCCCACCCACCGTCCTCGGCTGTCTGCTGGAGTCGTCCGACTACTGCGCTTCCTGAACGCGGATGGTCTTGATAATGACCTTTTCCGTCGGGACGTCCTGCATTCCACCGATCGTTCCCGTTGGCAGGTCTTTGATCTTGTCGACCACGTCCATCCCATCGGTGACCCGGCCGAAGACGGCATAGCCGTAGTCCTGCGCACTGTCACCCTGATAGTTCAAGAAGTCGTTGTCTCGGACATTGATAAAAAACTGAGCGGTAGCGCTATGAATCTCCCCGGTGCGTGCCATCGCCAGAGTGCCCCGGTCGTTCTTCAGGCTATTATCTGCCTCGTTCTGAATCGGATCCCGAGTTGGCTTCTTCTCCATGTCGGCCGTGAAACCCCCGCCTTGAATCATGAAGTTCGAGATGACGCGGTGAAAGATGGTCCCATCGTAGAAACCGTCCTTGACGTACCCGAGGAAGTTCTCCACCGATCGGGGAGCTCGGGCCTGATTGAGCTCGACCGTGATGTTGCCCATGCTGGTCTCGATGACGACGATCGGATTTTCCTGCGCCGACGCGTTCGCGGCAGCCAACGGTGTGAGAACAAGACCTAGAACGGCAAGCAACCTAACGAGGGCCATGCAACCACCTCCTGGAATCGAGAAAAAGGATTCAAATTCGGCCCGAGTATGCCTGATTCCTCGAAGGTTTGTCCAACGGAGCGTCAGGTGGAATCACGGTACCGAGGCGGAACGGCGTGCAAAGAGATCCAATTGTACGGGCCCCAAGGGCGGAGCGGGCTCGTCTTTCAGCACGCCCTCGTGGATGAGGAGCCATCGCTTGCATGAGAGACCTCCTCCGTAGCCGGTCAACGAACCGCTAGCTCCCACGATCCGGTGACAAGGGATCACGATGGGGATCGGGTTGGCCCCGTTTGCCGCCCCTACTGCCCGGAATGCCTTCGGCCGTCCCACCAGGAGCGCGATTTCCGAATAGGAGGCGGTCCGTCCATAAGGGACGCGCTCGACATTAGCCCAAACCGCCTTTTGAAAGGGACTCCCCCGAAGGTCCAGGGTCAAGTCGAAGACCCTCCGGCGACCGCCGAAGTATTCTTGGATCTGACGGGCGGCTTCCTCGTGAGCTCCTACCCCGGGCAAGGTCTGCGCGCCGGGGAAGGTTCGTCGCACCCAACTTTCCGAGCAGTCTCGGCCCTCCCCGAAACCGATGGCGGCGAGTCCGCGCGAGGTCGATACGAGGTCTACGGGTCCCAGTGGGCTTTCGAGCGTGGACCGGTACAGGACTTCCGTCATGGCGATGGAGTCCGCAGTCTAGACGCGACGGACAGACAGGTCAATCCCTGGCAAGGACGAGAGTGACGGCCGGGAAACTCGGAAAGAGGAGGACTAGCGCTCGAGCGAATTGAGCATTTCTTCCCAATCGGACTCGAGCTCGAAGAAACCTCGGCCAAAAGCGGAGCGAGCACCGGCGTCGATCCCCACCTTTTCGGCGCGGCGAAAGAACCGACGCAGGCGCTGTATGCCGTGTCTCTCGAAGAGGTATTGGACGAACGATCCGGCCAATTGGATGCGGATCCCTTCCGTCGTTCCCTGCGAAGCGCGGCGCAAATGGGCGATACCGGTGGCCGCTCGGTGGTGAAGAGACGCTAAGGACCGGTTCGATGCCCAGAGGAAGGTCGCCAGACCACGCCGAAGCCACGCGAGATCCACGGGAAAACCCTGCGGCCCACCGAGAACGGGCCGGACTTCACCTACCGAGACAGCCTGCGCGTTCGTCAAAACGTTCCCTCCTCTGAGTGCGATCTCCTTGCTTGACGGCTCATCTTTCTTAATGAGATGCAATTCGCGTACCATGCACCGCCGGTAGAGACGACGGCATAAAGTCACGTAAACAAAGCAGCGCCTCGCAAGCCCGAGCGACTGCTTCGCATCCGACGTGTAAAGAATTTCCCGCACCGTGACAAATTTACGACACTCGATTCTCGTTTACGTCTCGGATCGCAATCGCGCGAGCTCGTCGTGCATGGGGCGCGCGCTGCTCGTCGACCTGCTAGACTGGGATCGTGAACGGGACCGAAGGGGGTCGAGAGGTTCTGCTCGCCGCCTCCACCGGATTCGTAGCCGATGCCATGGTCGGCAAGCTGGCACGCTGGCTCCGCTTGACCGGCGCGGACGTCCTCTACAATGCCTCTTGGGACGACCCCGAGCTCCTGGCCATCGCAAGAAGCGGAGGGCGCGTTCTCCTGACGCGGGACGTGCCACTGGCATCGGGCTCGGGAGAGCCTCGGCGGCTTCTCGTGGAGAGCAATGACTTCCGCGAGCAGCTGGTCCAGGTCGTGACGGCCTGCGGCCTCGATCCTTGGAAACGTCTCTTCACCCGCTGTATGGACTGCAACTCGCCTCTCCGGCCGGCTCTCCGCGAGGAAGCTCGCCACAAAGCGCCTCCCTACGTCTTTTCGACCCAGGACGGCTTCAAATGGTGTCCCCAATGCGACAAGATCCTCTGGCACGGGACACATAGCCACGAGATCCTCACCCTGCTGGGCGAGTTGTTCCCGGTTCTAGGCAGGCGGGAGGTGGATGGAAGGCCCGGCGGCTACTCGGTCAGGTAGCGATACCAGGACATGACCAGCTCTTGGTAGTACGTTTCCTGCTGCTCAGCACCCACCGGGCGCTCCCACGCCCGCGACCTGGCTCACAATCCCAACGTCAACGGATTCAGTTGGTTTGACCGTATTTGTCGAAAGGTGTAGCCTGAAAACAAACTCAACATCGATAGACAGTCCGGCAGAGACGATGGCTGGCTCCGCCTCCCGTTCGAGCATCAGGACGGTGACGGGAGCACGAAGGGCGGCGCACTTGAACAAGAACAAACTGAACGTGCTCGTCGTGGCGGACGTCTCTCCGCTCCAAACGACGGGGGGATCGGCGCGCGTCGTCAGAGAACAAGCACTCGGGCTCTCCGCTCTTGGCCATTCCGTTCAGGTCCTTTGTCGCCAACCGAGTGGCGATCTACTTCCCGCGGGCGCCATGAACGGCGTGCCCTTGAAACAATACAGGGTCAGCCGGGCTCATCCGCTGTCGTACGCCTCATCGTCGATCCTTGGTGCAAGAGGTCTTTTTCGAGATCACTTCGTCGAACGAGATTGGGACGTGGTCCTCTTCAACCAGCCCTTCTCCGCGGTTGGCGTGCAATCCGTGCTTCCCTCGTCTGTGCCGCGCATTTACTGTTTCTACTCCCCTGCGGGAACCGAGTATCGATTGCGCGCGGCCGATCCAGGGAACGGAAGGGCTCCCGTAGGCACGACGCTCGTTTCAGGTCTCCTCCGACGCCTGGAACGTAGGGCACTCGGGGCGAGCGACCGCATCGTGGTGCTGAGCGACTTTTCGCGAAAGCTGTTGTCGGAGAGCCACGGGGAGCTCGACGCTCCCACGGTCGTGATACCAGGCGGCGTCGATCTGGTTCATTTCCAACCGGCGGGCAACCGCGCGGCGGTGCGGGACACGCTGCGGCTACCCAGGAATCGCCTTCTCCTCTTGACGATCCGCGATCTCGAGCAGCGAATGGGCATCGACACCTTCCTCCGAGCCCTCCGAGAGCTTCCCGCCGGCCCGACCTACCAGTGCCTCATCGGAGGAAGCGGACCGCTCCGCGGATTTCTGGAGAAGCTGGCCGCCGATCTGGGTCTCGCCGAGCGGGTGCGTTTCCTTGGTTTCATTCCCGAGGAAGAGCTACCCCTCTACTACCAGGCCGCCGACCTGTTCGTGCTGCCGACTCGCTGCCACGAGGGATTCGGCCTGGTCACCGTCGAAGCGCTCGCCTGCGGCACGCCGGTGGTCGCCACTCCCGCGGGGGCGACTCCAGAGATCCTCGGCCCTTTGGACCCTCGTTTGCTCGCCTCCGACGTGGGGGAGACCGCCCTGGCCGAGACACTCATCCGAGCGCTTCCGTTCACCGGCCAGGAAGGCTTCCGGCGAGCCTGTCGCGCCTATGTAGAAAACAACTACTCGTGGGGCCGACACGTGCAGCGCTTGGAAGGCGAGCTCCATCTCGTAACGGCCCGAAGGCCCTCGTGACTCCCCTGGTGAGTCCTAAGACTCGGATTCAGATGTAGATAGATCTCGCCCATCATCCCGTCAGCCGGTGAAGAATCTGCAATTTGACGCTCTCTCCTCCAAGGTGTAGCCTCGAAAGTAAGCCCTCAAAACTTTTTCGGCATCGCTAGACCGCCCCGCCATCTCCATCCCAGTCAGGGATGCGGGGACGTTACGGGCATCGTCTGGGTGAGAGCACATGAGACTGTTACATTTGATCACCCGCCTGAGCCTTGGGGGGTCGGCGCGCAATACGATCGACTCCGCCGCGGCGGCGGTGCGAGCAGGCTATGACACGATCCTGGCCACCGGGCCGAGCGGTGACGAGGTCGACGTCACACACCTGGCGGCCGAGAGTGGATGCCGCCTCGAGGTCATCCCGTCGCTGCGGCGCGAGATAGCACCGCTTCGAGACCTGCGTGCCCTGGTAGAGATCGTCGGGCTCATCCGCCGCGAGAGAGTCGCGATCGTGCATACCCATACGTCGAAAGCTGGGTTCCTCGGTCGGCTCGCCGCTCGGCTGACGAAAGTGCCGGTGGTGATCCACACGCCTCATGGCCACATCTTTTACGGTTACTATGGCGCGGCACGCACGTCTTTCTTCATCGCGTTGGAACGATGGTCCGCGACGTTCTCCGATGCGCTCGTGGCCCTCACCGACGAGGACATGCGAGAACATCTGGAGCGTCGCATCGGAACGAGGGATCAGTACCGAGTCATACCGAGCGGTGTCGATCTCGAAGCTTTCCGCAAACGAGCACCAGCACGAGATGTGGCACGGTCGGGACTCGGGTGGAACACCCACGAACGGATCCTCGTGGGAGTCGGACGCCTGGTCCCCGTCAAGGGGTTCGACGTCGCCGTCCGAGCACTTACGAAGCTGCGCGCGGCGCTTCCCGAGATCCGCTTGGTATTGGTGGGTGATGGTCCGGAACGAAGCCGGCTCGAGCGACTGGCGGCGGCGAGCGGCAACCTGTCTCACCTCACGATTACCGGCATCACCGGCGATGTCGCGCGCTTCTTGGCCGCTTCCGACGTGGTCATCGCGCCGTCCCGCAACGAGGGAATGGGTCGCGTCTTGGTGGAAGCCATGGCGCTGGGGAAGCCCGTCGTCGCTTCCCGAGTGGGCGGCGTACCCAGTGTAGTATCCCACGGTCGCTCCGGCACCTTGGTCCAGCCGGACTCTCCGGACGAGCTCGCCCGGGCCCTCATCGAGCTCCTCAACGATCCCGCGCGCATGAAGGCTTACTGCGAGGCGGCCGTCGAGCGTGCCGAACAGTTCTCGCTGCGCGTGATGGAGCAAGGGCTCATCGCTCTCTACCATCAGCTCGCGTCGGAAAAGGGCTTGGCGCCGATGCCGGTGCCTCGAGAGACTGCAACGCCTTCGCAGACTTCCCGGGCCCGACGGCCCTCGGCCGTCTTGACGACCCCTCGCTGAACCGGCAAGTGATGGCACCGAAGCCCCCCCGGGTCGTCGCCAATGTCCTATGGAATTGGACCAACTACGGCCTGAAGATCGCGGTTGCTTTCTACATCACCCCACTCCTCATCGACCGGCTGGGAGATACCTCTTACGGACTTTGGATACTGCTGAGCTCGATCCTCGGCTACTACGGTCTCCTCAACTTCGGCATCGACTCGGCGCTGGTACACCTGATCTCGAAATACCTTGCCGACGACCGGCGCGAAGACATTGCCAAGGTCATCACCACGAGCCAGTTCGTCTTCGGAATCATCGCGCTCGGGGTCATCGGTCTGAGCCTCGGCTTGGGGATCGCCTACGCCTATTCGGATTTCGTCTTCGAGAACGTCTTCAATCTATCTCGAGACCTCCGACAACCCTTCGCCATACTGCTCGTGGTCCTCAGCATCGGCATGGCAGGCTCTTTCTTCGCTCGCGTGTTCGTGAGCATTCTACGTGCCGCCGAGCGCTATGACCTGCTGAACTCCATCGAGATCGTGATGCTGATCCTGCGGACGTGGGCCATCATCTTTCTCATGGGTGAATCCCTGCTGGCCTTGGGGTGCATCTTCGCTCTCTCCGGCGTGCTTACGGGTATTGCGGTTTGGATGACCGCTTCCAGAATCTCACCGTCCATCGCCAAACAAGAGGCCCGCCCTTCGTTCGACGCTCCGACCTTCCGAACCATTCGCGAGTTCGGTGTCCACTCTTTCCTCAACTCGCTGGCCGACCAGATCCGCTTCTATACCGATTCGCTGGTCATTGGTCAGTTCATGCGCATCCAGTTCATTACCTACTACAATCTCGCCGCCGTCCTCATCACGTATTTTCGGCACTTCATCGGTCACGCAGCGTCGCCGTTCTTTCCGGTCTTCAGTCGATACTACGGAGCGGGAGATGACGAGGCGTTGCGGCAGACGTTCTTGCGAGCCTCCAAGATCTTGGCCTTCTTGGCGGTCCTGGCCGCCGGCAATCTCATGGGAAGCGCGCTACCCTTTCTGCGCCTTTGGGTCGGAGACGTCCTTTCCCCCGAGTACGTCATTCTTAGCTACCAAGTCCTGTTGGTCTTGCTCTTACCCTTCACGATCGAGATGATTCAGTCCATCGCGCTGAACCTTATTTACGGAACCGGACAGCATCGTCGTTTGACCCGCCTCAATGCACTCGAGGCCTTGGCCAACCTGCTCCTGAGCATCGTGCTGGTCCGCAGCTACGGCTTGATCGGCATAGCCTTGGGCACCGCCATTCCTCTCGTCGTCACGCAATTGGTTTTTGTATCGCGAATCGTATGCCATCTGACTGGCGTGGAGACGCTACGCTACGTCGCTCGTTGCATCGTTCTGCCCGTTGGCTGGGGGCTCGTGCTGGGAGCAGCGCAAATCACCGTCCACCGTATGACGGCGACGGAGACTTATTGGCAATTGACGATCGTCGCTCTGGCGACCTCGCTGGCCTTCGCCGCGCCGATGCTGCGTCTCTACTTCTCTAAGGGCGAGCGCCGCCTGTTTCGGGAAATGTGGACTTCGTGGAGAGGAGTTCAGCCGTCGTGAGCGCTCCTCGCGGGAACGAACAACATCAAGACCTCTGGGGACACGGGACCTTCCCGGAGCTCGCTCCGGTCTTCCGTTCCTGCATGGGGTATGCGTCCTGCCCGGGCTGGCACGCGATCCAGGAGGCTGTGCTTGCGACCTTCAGCGGATTCAAAGGACTCCGCACCGTGGAGCTCGGTTGCGGGGAGGGAAAGGTATCGCTTCTCTTCGCACTCCAGGGCGCGAAAACGACGCTCGTGGACTACAGCGAAAAACAACTGGGCAACGCCCGTCACGTGGCCGAGGCATTCGCAATCGAGCCGGTCTTCATGCCCGGCAATCTGCTGCGCTTGCCGAGCGAGGCGTTCGATCGCTACGACGTATCGATGTCCTTTGGGACCGCCGAGCACTTCTTCGATGAGGACCGGCAGACGATCTTCGACGTCCACCGGCGCGTTCTTCGCCCCGGAGGCATCACGTTGGTATGGGTTCCCAACCGCTGGGGGCTACTCTTCCACGCGGGAGTCGCGGTCAGACAGAAACTGGGCCGCGTAACCTGCCCTGTCGATGAAATCCCTTTTTCTCGAGGCGAGCTAGCCGAAAGGGCATCGCGTGCTGGCCTTCGAGTCGTTCGGATCGTGGGCGCCGACTACCTTCGGAACGACTTCAACAACTTCATCGTAAATCTACGCAGGCTGTGTCGTTTGCCCGAGCGGGCCGGTACCTACGAGGGAGTCGAGGCGGCGCGAGCGAAACTCCTAGCTACCATGGAGCAGAACGAGAGCCGCCCTGGTGTGTTCGCGAACCTCTTTTCGTATCCTCTGCTGCTGATCGCACAACGACCGACCTGAGCTCAATGCCTCCAGGTCGGCCCGACCTCGACCTCCACCCTCAGCGGCACCGCCAGTGGGTAGCAGCCTTCCATGACCTCCCGCACCAAGCGGGATGCATGCTCTACTTCTCTCTCCGGCACTTCCAAAACCAGCTCGTCGTGGACCTGCAACAGCAAACGACTCTGGAGTCCTCGACCGGTAAGCTCGCGTGTCAGATCGACCATGGCCTTCTTGATGAGATCGGCGGCGGTTCCCTGAATGGGAGCGTTCACCGCCACGCGCTTGGCGGCCTCTCGCGTCACGTGATTGCGGCTTCCGATCTCCGGGACGTAGCGGTGCCGACCGAAGAGGGTCTTTACTTTACCGGTCAGCTGGGCCTCGCGAACGATCTTGTCCAGGAGCTCTCTGACCTTTGCGTACTTGTCGAAATAGTTGTCGATGAAAGCCTGGGCCTCGCGCGTGGGAACCCCGAACTCCTTGCCCAACGTGAAGGCGGTCTTCCCGTAGACGATGCTGAAATTGATAATCTTTGCCCGTCGTCGTTGCTCCGCTTCCGAAAGTCCCGAGTCCTCACCGAACACTTGCTTCGCGGTCCGCGCGTGAATGTCTTCATCCTGACGAAACGCCTCGATGAGGTTTGGGTCTCCGCTCATATGAGCGAGCACGCGCAACTCGATCTGCGAGTAATCCGCGGAAAGAAGTAGCCAACCCGACTCGGCCACGAAAGCGGCGCGGATGCGCTGGCCGAGCTCCGTTCGGATGGGGATGTTTTGAAGGTTGGGGTCAGAGCTCGACAAACGGCCGGTGGCGGCGACGGTTTGGTTGAACGAGGTGTGGATGCGGCCGGTCTCGGGATCGACGAGCGCTGGCAGCGCATCGATGTAGGTCCCTTTCAACTTGGCAAGACTTCGATAGTCGAGGATCTTTCTAGGGAGCTCGAAATGGACGGCGAGCTCCTCGAGCACCTCCATCTTGGTGGACGCGGAGCGCTGCTTCTGAGTCTTACGGAACGACGGAAGATTCATCTTCTCGAACAGGATCTCTCCCAGCTGCTTCGGGGAGTTGATGTTGAACTCGACGCCCGCCAGCTCGTAGATTTCCGTAGTCAGCTTCTCCAGGTCCTTTCCGACCTCTTCGGACATGGCACGGAGCTGGTCCACGTCCACCCGAATGCCCGTCCTCTCCATGTCCGCGAGAACCTCGATCAGAGGTAGCTCCAACTCGCGAAACACCATGGCCAGCCCCTCTTCGTCGATTCGCGGCTCGAGCCGTTCCTGGATCCGAAGAACCGCGGCCGCACGCTCGGCGTTGGGTCGGGCGTCTTCCACGGTCGTCGGGAGACCGGCACCGACCATGCCGGGGAGCATCTCCTGCTTGTCGACGTCGGACTTCGGCTCGCTGAGCGGTCTTTGAAGAATCTCGACGGACAGTGTTTCTAGGTCATGCATCCTCTTACTCGGGTTCAGAACGTAGGAAGCGACCATCGCGTCGAAGCCGATGCCGCACAGCTCGACTCCCCTTCGGGCAAACCATAGCTTGGTCCGCTTCAAGTCGTGCCCGGCTTTGAGCACCGAGCGATCGGAGAGGATCGGCGCGAGCTCGCTGACGACGGCCTCCTCCGTCCATTTTCCACCCATCGCAACGAAGAATGCCTGACCGGAATCGACGGCGAGCCCGACTCCGAGCAGTCCGCCCGAGGTTTTGGTCTCCGCAGTCGCGAGGTAAAGCGAGAGGCAACCTCGGGTCCTCGCCCGCGCCATCAACTGCTTCAGCTCGGCACGGGACGCGAGAGGCTGGCACGATTCTGGCGGAGTCGAGGCGGTCTCCGGAAGATAGTCGTTCAGCAAGGAAGTAAAGCCGAGCCGTTCGAAGAGCTCGAAGGCTGCCTTACGGTCGGCGCCCAGGTAGCGAAGCGCGTCCGGCTCGATTTCCAAAGGGACGTTGGTGTCGAGCCCCACTAACTTCTTTGATAGTCGCGCCTGCTCCGCATGTTGGAGCAATGCCTCGCGCTGCCTCTTGTTCGGTATCTTCTGCGCATTCTCCAAAACGTTCTCGATCGAGCCCCACTCGCGGATTAGCGAAACCGCTCCCTTCATTCCGATTCCCGGAACTCCGGGAACATTGTCGACGCTGTCCCCAACCAAGCCCAAGACGTCAGTCACTTTGTCCGGTGGGACACCGAATTTCTCGACTACCAGCGCCGGATCGTAGCGGATCTCCTTGCCCGGGCTGATGACCGTGATCCGCTGCGACACCAACTGCAAGAAATCTTTGTCCGACGAGACGACGAAGACGCGATGTCCTTCCCGCTCTGCTCTCGCGGCGAGCGTGGCGACGATGTCGTCCGCTTCCACGGCCCGGATCTCCACGATCGGTAGACCCAGCGCGTTGCAAATATCACGCGTCAGAGGGAGCTGCACCGAGAGATCGTCGGGAGTCGGCGGGCGATGCGCTTTGTATTCCGGATAGAGGCGATGCCGAAAATTCTTACCACCCGCATCGAAGACCACCGCCACATGCTGAGGAGCCTCTTCGGACAAGATTTTCCGCAGAACGGTGGCAAAACCATAAGCCGCGTTGGTCGGAACACCCTCGCGATTCGTCAGGCGCGGAATCGCGAAGAACGAGCGGTAGACGAGCGAGTTGCCGTCCACCAGTACCAATTTGCCCGGGGTGCCCTTCCGGTCCTGGTTCTCTGGACGACCTTGCTCGTCCGGCGATTGTTCCCTTCTTGCGAGCATCGAGGCCTGCATTCTACGAGTTATTGGACGCTCAGGGAAGGAGGCGCCATTTCGTCGGCTGTGCTTGGCTGGGTGCGATCTTCGCGATAGAATCAGCTCGCTCAAAGGGGTGAGCCCCGTGCGCCAATTGCCGATCGAGCGTATTCAGAAGATCCTCACCGAGCTCCATATGGACGGGTGGTTGCTCTATGACTTCCACGGCCAGAACCCGATCTCCCAGC
>Ga0302046_10002036_pt1 | contig 18961 bp, 12 predicted proteins | sample RVTome_11_FD_200261 | JGI IMG/M metagenome (GOLD analysis project Ga0302046, IMG submission 200261) | Soil microbial communities from uranium-contaminated site in the Upper Colorado River Basin, Wyoming, United States - RVT147D111 (version 2) ...
GGCTCAAGGTCCGGGTGCTCGAGGGCTCCGGATCGAGCCTGCTCGCGGCGCTCGATGCCTGTGTCATCGACATCGCCCTGGTCGCGACCGAAGCGCGCGCTCCCGCGCACGACGGTATCGAGAGCGCGCTCGTGTTCGAGTCCGCGGTCGAGCTGCTCGTTCCGCCGCGCCGACGCACCCCGTCGAATGCCCTCGATGCGCTCGCGACCGGACCCGTGATCGCGCTCCAGCCCGAATCGGCCTTTCGCCGCCACCTCGAGGCCGCGCTGGCCGCCCTGCGCGTTCCCTTCCGGCCCGCGGTCGAGGTCGGCAACCTGTCGCTCGTCCGGCGGTTCGTCTCGGCCGGGCTCGGAGTGGCCGCCGTCCCTGCCGTGGCCTTCGAGCGAGAACCGGGTCCTGCGGTCCGCCGCCTTGCGCTCTCCGAGATCCCTGCCATCCGATACCACCGTGCCTCGCGGACGGGGGTCCCCTTGCCCGATGCGGCTCTCCGCCTGCTGCAGCTTCTCGGCGCCGGCCGGAAGAAGCTCCCCGCTCGGCGACAGCCGGCGCGCTGAGCATTTGCAGCACGAAAACCCGGCTTGCCGGCACGACAATCCCGATACGGATAAGAAATAGAAGACCTCCCCTTTTGGTCGGCGTGCGGGGCACCTGGCTCCCGCGCGCCGACCTTTTTTGCTTGCCGGGCACCCGCCGCGGCGCCCGCGGGCGGCACGGCGCCGCGCTCCCCGGTTCGAGCCGCCCGGCCGGCTTCCAGGTGTTATCCTCGGAATCTCCCCGAGCGGGATGTGTTTCTCGGATCGGGGCAGTCCGCGGAGACTTCGATGCGCACCCTTTCCCGGCTCACGACCCTCCTTCTCTTGGCGGTGCTCGGTCCCGGCTCGACCCCGGCCCGGGCCGAGGAAGCGGCCGGCGTCGCGATCACCGAATGGCTGATCGCCGGTCCGGTTCGAACTCCGCTCCCGGCCTTCCAGGACGAGAAGCCCGGAACCTACGGGATCGACGATCTCCTCGCCGATCGGACCTTCGCGAAAGACGGTCCCGCACCCCGTGAAGGCGGTACGGAGGGCGGGTTTTACGGCGAGCCGCTCGCGTGGCAGAAGCGGGTCGCGGGGTCCGACGGCAAGGTCGCGCTCCCTGCCTCGTCGAGTCCCGCCGCTCCCGAGACGGTGTGGCTCGCCGCCTACGTGCTCGCCGAGCGCTTCCAGTCGCTGCGCCTGAAAGTCGCGGGCAACCAGCCCCGCGCCGTCTGGCTCGGTGGCGCGAGCGTCCCCACAGGTGGCGAGCCCGGCGACAGCAACGGAAAAGACGGCGGCGACGACGACGATGGCGCGGCGGGTGAGATGAAGGGCAAGCTGGAACTGATCCCCGGCAAGCATCTCTTGATCGTGAAGACGGTCTTCGATCCCGCCTCCGACGAGGACTGGTGGGTCTCCGCGGCCCTCGAGCCGAGCGAGGGCGAGTCGATCGCCGGGCTGACCCTCACCACCGACCCCGATCGACCCATGAACCTGCTGGACATCCTCGACCCGCCGCGGGTCGCGTCGTTCGCGACCTCCCCGGACGGCGAATCGGTCGCGGCGGTGCTGCGGCGCATGGTTCCCGGCACCGACGACGAAGAGACGTGGGTCGAGCTGCGCGCCACGGAGAGCGGGAAGATCGACTTCACGTGGCGCGGCTTCGAGATGAGTCACGTGGCGTGGTCGCCGGACGGCGAGCACGTCTCGTACTTGACCCAGCAGACCGAGGACGACAAGAAGCTCGGAAGCCTGTGGATGGTGAGCTTCAAGTCCGGCCGGGTCACCCCATTGCTCCAGCGCGTCGAGGGGCTCGAGCGATACCTGTGGTCCCCGGCCGGCGACCAGATCGTCTACTCGGTCAAGGTCGAGTCCAAGGCCGACGAGCGCGGCGTCAAGCGCGTCGAGGGGCTGCTCGATCGCCAGGCCGATCACCGCGACCGCAGTCACCTCTACGCGGTGTCGGTCCCGGGCGGCGCGCGCCGCAGGCTGACCGCCGGTCCCGCCACGACCTCGGCGCAGGACATCTCGCCCGACGGCGCGCGCCTGCTGCTCACTCGCAGCTTCGACGACGTCGCGCACCGACCCTACGTGCGAACCGAGCTGTGGGAGATCGACCTCCCGACCGGCGAGGCCAAGAAGCTCCGGGACACGCGCTTCATGGCGAGCGCGCGCTACGCGCCGGACGGCAGGCGGGTGCTCATCCTCGCCGGACCGTCCGAGTTCGGGGACGTCGGCAATAACGTCCCCGACGGGCTCACACCCAACGAGTACGACGGCGAGCTGTACGTCTGGAGTCCGGGGACCGACGCCGTGCAAGCCCTGACCGTGGACTTCGACCCGTCGGTCGGGCGGGCGGTGTGGAGCCGCAAGGATGGGAACATCTACCTCCTCGCGGCGCACGCCGACTTCGTGCGCCTGTACCGCTGCGACCCCGACGGCAAGAAGCTCACCCAGGTCCCCGCGCGCTTCGAGGCGCTGGACAGCCTCGATCTCGCGCTGGACGCAGGCATTGCGGTCGTCACGGGAAGCTCCCCCTGGATCCCGCAGGGCATGGTGCGCGTCGACCTCAAGCGCGAGCAGGCCAACCTGATGTTCTGGCCCGCGGGGGACTGGTACGACGGGACGTGGCGCGGGACGACCGAAACCTGGACCTTCACCAGCGCGGCCGGCGCCAAGATCGACGGGCGCGTCTACCTTCCGCCGAATTTCGACGCGTCACGCAAGTACCCGCTGATCGTCTACTACTACGGCGGCACCGCTCCGACCGCGCGTGACTTCGGCGGGCGCTACCCCAAGGAATACTGGGCGTCCATGGGCTACGTGGTCTACGTCCTGCAGCCGTCCGGCGCCACGGGGTATGGCCAGGCGTTCTCCGCGGCGCACGTCAACGACTGGGGCGCGACCGTCAGCGACGAGATCCTCGCGGGCGTCGAGAAGTTCCTGGAGTCCCACCCGTACGTCGATCCGAAGCGCGTCGGCTGCATCGGAGCGTCGTTCGGCGGGTTCACGACCATGACCCTCGTGACCAAGACCGACATGTTCGCGGCGGCGGTCGCGCACGCGGGCATCTCGTCGATCACGTCCTACTGGGGAGAGGGCTACTGGGGCTATTCGTACAGCGCCTACGCCACCGCCGATTCGTTTCCGTGGAACCGCCCGGACATCTACGGCGATCGCAGCCCGCTGGCCAACGCCGACAAGGTCAAGACGCCGATCCTACTGACCCACGGCCGCTCCGACACCAACGTTCCGGTGGGCGAGAGCGACGCGTTCTTCACGGCCCTGAAGCTCGCCGGCGCCCCGGTCGAATACGTGCAGATCGAGGGGCAGAATCACACGATCCTGGACCACGGCAAACGCATCGTGTGGTCGGACACGATCATGGCGTGGTTCGATCGCTGGCTGAAGGGGCAGCCCGAGTGGTGGGAGCACCTGTATCCCGAGCCGAAGTAGGCGCTTCCGCGATCGCGCTCTCGAACGGATTCCCGAACCTCGGATCGGTCAGGAATCGTTCGTCGGTGAGACTCTCCAGGAAGGCGAGCAGGTCGTCCTTGTCCTCGCGCGTGAGCGCGAATCCGGCCACCCTGAAGCTCTTGTTGGGGTTGGCGCGACCGTCGCCTACGTTCGGGCCCGAGGTTACCCGCCTCCCGCCCGCGGCGTAGATCTCGAGGACCTCGTCGAGCGTCGCGACGCTTCCGTCGTGCATGTAGGGAGCCGTGACCGCGACGTTGTACAGCGTCGGGGCGCGAAACTTCCCCATGTCCTCGGGAAGGCCGGTGTGCTCCCCGAGTCCGCGATTGTCGTCCGGATAGGCGCCCCGCCCGTCGACTTCGTACAGGCCGGTGTTGTGAAACGCGGGGCGCACGTCGCGGTCGCCCTCGAACGCCGCCGGGCCCGAGAGGGTGAAGCCCGCATGGCACTCCGAGCACCGCAGGCGATCCGAGAAGAACAGCCGCATGCCCCGGCGCGCGGAATCCGACAGCGCGTCCATCTCCCCGCCCCACACCAGCCGGTTGTACGGCGAATCGCCGGAGATCAGCGTGCGCTCGAACGCCGCGATCGCCTTCGCGACGTTGCCGAGCGTGAACGCGTCGGGGTCATCCGGAAACGCCGAGCCGAACATCCCGACGTAGCGCGGATCGTCGCGAAGTCGAGACAGGACCTCCTGTTCGCGCCCCGCCAGGCCCAGCTCCACCGGGTGCTCGTTGAGCATCGGAGAGAGCGCCTGCTCCTCGAGGGTCGTGACCTCGGGGTCGGCCCACGTCAGGGAGGCGTTGTAGGCGACGTTCGCCAGGCTCGGAGCGCTTCGCGGGTGCGGCTCGGCGGTGGCCCCGACGGCGCGAGGCAGCCCGTCGGTGAACGCCAGCTCCTGGCGGTGGCAGGTCGCGCAGGCGTAGGTCCCGGTCCCCGACAACCGGGTGTCGTAGAACAGGCGGTGCCCCAGCTCGACCTTGACGGACGTCATCGCATTGTCCGCCGGCACCCTCGGGGCCGGGAATCCGTGGGGCAGGTCGAACCGGAACGTCGGGGCAGGCGGCGCGACGGAAGCCGGCTCCACGACCCGAGCCGCCGGGTGGCAGCCGAGCAGCGCCGCGCACGCGAGCACGACCCCCGCGCCGGAGCTGGCGGTCCTGCGAACCGACCTCACCGCCGTGCGCTCACCAGTCCCGATCGCGCAGCTCGGAGACCGACGCGGTCTGTCCGGCGATCTCCTCGCGCTCCGAGACCCAGTCCGCGAAGGAGTCGAGCGCTGCGGTGTCACCGCCTCCCTCCTGACGGCGCTTGTCGAGGTAGACCTTCATGGCCGCCAGGAGCTGGTCGGCAAGCGCGCGATTCCCCGAGAACAGATGCATGTACGCCCCCTTCGCGTCGTCGATGCGGTCGAGACCGAGGTAGGCTTCGCCGCGGTACTCGATCGCCTCGGGGTAGCTCGGGTCGAGCGCGAGGGCGCGATCGTAGGCGGCGAGCGCCGCCGGGTAGTCGCCCGTCTTGCGCAGCGCGTACCCGAGGCTGCCGAACGCCTGGTGGAACTCGGGGTTCTTCTCGGTCGCGGAGCGGAACTCCTCGATCGCGTTCTCCCACGCCTTGTGCGCCTTGCTCTCGTTCTTCGCGCGCTCCTTGTCGTTCTTGGCTTCCTTGTCCAGGAGCTTCTCCGCCTTGTCGACGTAGCTCAGGCCGTAGTTGAAGTGATCGACGGCCTCCTCCTCCGGCGTCTTCGGGGTCTCGGGCTCGGCCGGCGGATTCGTGGGCATCGGCGGCGAGCCTGCGGCCAGGGCGACGGCGGGAACGGCCAGGAACAGGGCCGCGAGCAGCGCGGCCGGTACTCTCCTCTTCGACATCACGACCCTCCTCATGTCGGCGACTCGAACCGACGGATTTCGATCCCAAGATCCTATACCCGCGGCCTCGCGGCCGCGACCGCCGGGCGAAGTCCGGCCCTGTAGAATTACAGCATCCCCATCCCGCGGAGGGACGTTGACCGGTACGGCGAGTCGGTGCGTGTCGTGGGCCGTGATGCTCGGGCTGTGGGCGGCGGCGTGCGCGCCGGCCGGGACCGACGCCCCCGTGCCCGCTCACGAGGAGGCGGCCCCGGCGGCGGCCACGGTGCCCGGCCGCAAGGTCCTGCTGATCGGCCTCGACGGCGCGGACTGGGACATCATCGACCCGCTCGTCGCGCGCGGCGAGCTTCCCCATCTGAGACGACTCGCGAGCGAAGGCGCGCGCGCGCGGTTGCGGACCATCACACCGGTGCTGTCCCCGGTCGTGTGGACCTCGATGGCCACGGGCAAGGGCCCGGCGAAGCACGGCATCGTCGATTTCCTGGCCCGCGCGGCGGACGGCTCGATGGTCCCGGTGACGAGCAACCTCAGGCAATCGCGCGCCCTGTGGAATCTCCTGGGCGATGCCGGGGTGCCGGTCGCGATCACGGCGTGGTGGGCGACCTGGCCGGCGGAGAACGTCCGCGGCTTCATGGTGACCGACCGCATCGCCTATCAACTGTTCCACGACGTCGTCGCCGAGCCGGCGTCCACCGACCCGACCGAGAACGCGCGAGGCAAGACCTGGCCCCGGGAGCTCTACGGCGACCTCGTCCCGCTCATCGCGCGCCCCGATTCGGTCGACGACGCCGCGGTGGCCCGACTCGTCGACCTCGAGGCGCTGGGCGATGCGGACGCCGACGACCGCGAGCGACTCGACTCCCTGCGGACCATCGTCGCCTCGACGCGCACCTACGAAGCGATCGGTCTCGAGCTCCTGCGGCGACAGCCACGCGGGTTCCACGCAATCTACAACGAGTCCACGGACACGCTGGCCCACCTGTTCATGCCGTTTCGCCCGCCGCGGCGCGCCGGGATCGACGATCGCCGCAGTGCCGCGTTCGGTGGGGTCGTGGACGCCGCGTATCGCGAGGCCGACGCCATGGTCGGCCGGGTCGTCGAGCGCATCGGGCCCGACTGGAACGTGATCGTGGTCTCGGACCACGGCTTTCGCCACGGCGACAACCGCCCGGCGACCGACTCGCGGGTCGATCGCGGTCCGGGCGCCGACTGGCACGATCGCTTCGGGGTCCTGATCCTGTCCGGCCCCGACGTCCGGCGCGGGGCCGGAGTCGCCGACGCCTCGATCCTCGACGTCGCGCCGACCCTGCTCGCGCTCTACGGACTGCCGGTGGCGGACGACATGGACGGTCGCGTGCTGGTCGAGGCCATCGAGCCCGCGTTTCTCGAGGCCCATCCGGTCCGGACCATTCCGACCTACGAGATCGGGGAGCGCGCCGTCGAGGAGGTCGTGCCTTCCGCGCAGGACCCCGAGCTGATGGCGAAGCTGCGCGCCCTCGGGTACATCGCTTCGGCCGGGGACGATCCCGGGGAGACCGCGGACGATACCGATGCCGGATCCGGGGGCGCGGTCGCGCAGGACAGCGCGCGCGCCTTCAACAACCAGGGCGTGATCCTGCTGGCCGCGCACGATCTCGACGCCGCGCTCGCGGAGTTCGAGAAAGGGCTGGCGGCCGGAGGCGGAATTCAATCGTGGGTCAACATCGCGCAAGTCCACCTGATCCGGCGCGACCTGGAGCGGGCCGAGGCGGCGCTCGCCGAGATCGAGCGCATCGATCCGGACGCGCGCATGTTGCCGGGGCTCAGGGGTGCCGTGGCCGACCTCCGCGGCGAAGACGTCGAGGCCGAGCGCCTGCTGCGAGAGGCGATTCGAAACGACCCGGCGGACTCGCGATCGCACTCCCGGCTGGGGTACGTCCTCGAGCGCCGCGGGCGTCTCGACGAGGCCCTGAGCGAGTACCGCGCGGCGATGCGCGCCGATCCCGACAACGCCGAGGCCCACAGCTACGCCGGAAACGTCCTGCGTCAGAAGGGCGACACGAAGCGCGCCGAGGAGTTGTTCCGCAAGGCGGTCGAGGTCGATCCACGCTACGCGGGGGCGTACAACAACCTCGGGCTGCTCCTGCAGGAGACCGGACGGCCCGAACAGGCGGTCGCGCTCTATCGCCAGGGACTGGAGCAAGCGCCCAAGTCGCCGCTCCTGCACAACAGTCTGGGGGGCGCGCTCCTGGTCCAGGGAGACCTGGACGGCGCCGAGCGCGAGATCCGCGAGGCGCTGGAGGCCGATCCGGAGATGGCCGAGGCGCTGAACAACCTCGGGATCCTGCTCGCGGAGCGCGGCCGCCCGCGCGAGGCCGTGGAGGCGTTCGAGCGCTCCATCGCCGCCGAGCCGCGGCAGGTCGACGCGCACTTCAACCTGGGCAAGGTTGCGCTCGTCGCGGGAGATCCGGAGCGCGCGCTCCGGGAGTTCGCGGCGACGCTCGACCTCGCGCCCCGGCACTTCCAGGCAGCACTCGGCGCCGGGGAGACCGCCTTTCGCCTCGGGCGGGCGGAGGAGTCGATCCGCCACCTGGAGGCGGCCCGCGGTATCGAGCCCGACAGTCCGCGGGTGCTGCGCCGCCTCGGGGAGCTGTATCTGGCGCGAGGGGACGAGGAGCGCGCGGCCGAGCGCTGGCGCCGCTCGCTCGAGCTCATGCCGGACCAACCCGACCTGCGGGAACGACTCGACGAGCTCGAAAGGTAAGCGAAAGCTGGTCTGGTCTCCAGTGGACGAGACTGGCCTCCAGCCGACTCAAGGACCTGTGGCGTGAGTTTCCCGCCGTCCTCCTGCTCGGTGCGCGCCAAGTCGGCAAGACGACCCTCTCCCGTCTGGCGTTTCCCGACGTCCAGTACTGTGACCTCGAAGAGCCCAGCCTTCGGGCGCGTTTCGCCGACGACCCGACGTTCGAGATCGAGACTCGGTCCGCGCGCGGCGGCCTGATCCTCGACGAGGCGCAGTCCGTCCCGGCGGTGTTCTCCTCCCTCCGCGGCATCATCGACACGCGGCGTTCCGAACACGGCCGCTTCCTCCTTCTCGGCTCCGCGCAGCCGGCGATCGTCCGCCAAGTGTCGGAATCGCTCGCCGGGCGCGTGGGGATCCTCGAGCTGGACCCGCTTACCGCTCAGGAGGCAGGTGGCGGCGAGCCCGCACGGGGCATGACGGACGTCTGGCTTCACGGGGGTTTCCCCGATGCTCTGAGAGGTTCGCACCGCGAATGGTGGGAGGCGTATCTGCGAAACTACGTGGAGCGCGACCTACCGCATCTTGGCCTGCACGCGGAGCCGATCCTCCTGAGGCGGCTCCTGACCATGCTGGCCCACTCGCAGGGCGGCTTGCTCAACGCCTCGCAGCTCGGCAAGTCCCTCGGCGTTTCCTACCATACCGTCCAGCGCTACCTGGACCTCCTCGAATGTACCTTCCTCGTGCGGCGCCTCCCTCCGTACTTCACGAACGTGGGCAAGCGACTCACGAAGTCGCCGAAGGTCTATCTGCGCGACACCGGCCTGCTCCACCATCTCCTCAACATCACGACGCTCACGGACCTCGACCACCATCCGGTCCGGGGCGCGAGTTGGGAGACCTTTGTTCTCGAGGACCTGCTGCGGCGCGAGCGGCTCCGTCACCCCCATTCGCAGGCGTACTTCTGGCGGACGGCTGATGGAGCCGAAGTGGACCTCGTGCTCGACCGCGGTTCGGCGCGCTTTGTCCTGGAAATCAAGGCCGGCCGCGCGAGCCGGCCGGAACTGGCGCGCGCCGTGGAGCGCGCGGCGGGAGGGATCGGGGCCGAACGCGCGTGGATCTTGGACCAGGCGGAGGGAGCGGAGCCGCTGCGGCCGAACGTCGCCCGCCGTGGGATGGCCGACAGCCTCGACTGGCTGCCGGATTGAGCGCCACGGCGCCCAACGAATCAGAACAGGAAGCCGACGCCCACCTTGAAGCCGGAGAACGCGATCCCGTCCCGCACCTCGAAGGACGTTTGCCGGCCGAACAGCGCGGCTTGCTTCCTGGCCAGGTCGACCGTCAAGCCCTCCCAGTCGGAATACTCGTAGCCGAGCCACACGCGATAGCGGTCATCGGCGAGGTGGATGACGACGTTGAAGTCGAAATCGACGATCGTTCCCGAGCGGTCGTTGTCCTTCACGGACACCGAGGCCGAGGGCAGGGCCGTCGCGTTGAGCGCGCCGATCGGCACGTTGCTCGAGCGCGAGTCGACGTCCCCCTCCAGGAAGGAGAACGCGAGGCCGGAGTCGACCGACAGCATCTCGCCGAACGCGTACGTCGCGCGACCGCCGACCTCCATGCCGGTCATGGAGCTGTCGTTGGACTTCGCGACGGCGTAGCGGTAATCGCCGAAGAACGGGTAGCTGCTGTCGTCGAAGTCGTAGAACCCGCTCTGGGTCTCCGAGAAGTCGGCCCACCGCACGCCGACCGCCCACTCGAGGAGGAACGCGTCGTTGAGGGCGTGCTTCTTCCCGGCTTCGATTTCCAGGCTGGTGGCCTCGATGTCCGACACGATGTCGAAGTGCCCGGGGACGCCGTAGGTACCGTAGTACGCGCCGTCGTAGAAGATCGTGGGGCCGATGCCGAAGTACATCGTGCTCCCCGCCGCCCCGTCTCCGACCGTGCGCTGGTCGCTGTCGAAGCCCCAGTAGGTCAGGCTGACCATGGAGCCGCTGGCCCAGCGGTACCCGAGCTGCAGCTTCCCGGCGGGATCGGAGCTCCAGTCGGTGACGATGACCTGCTGGCTCTGGACCTGCCCCGGCCCTGCGTCGGTGTCGACCGTGACCGCGATGACCTGGTCGGTGTTCTGAGGCGTCGTGAAGATCGCGTCGAGGAACAGGAAGAACCCGTCCTCCTCGTAGTGCTGCGCGCTCGCGGGGCCCGCGGATGCCGCCAGAACGATCGCGACGGCGGTCAGGGTGCCGAGTCTTCTGAAGGTCATGCCTCTCCTCTCGATTGAACCGGTAGCCCTTCGTGTGCGCGACCTGGTCAGAATCGCCACAGAATACGAGCGCACATCCACTCGGATGAGGCTAGGAGTCTCAGAGCCCTATTCGGAGCCCTCTTCTGAATAGGTCGGGATCCTCTCAGGATCGAAGACCAGGAACCGTGCCTCTTGTGTCTCCGTGTCCATGGTCAGGAAGCAGCCCACGTTTGCCTTCTTGGCTATCACAGCGGGATTGCCCGTGGCGTCCCGCTCAGACAACCTTGGGAAACGGTGTTCCCATGGGGTATTCGTGGGTGTCCCGAGAGCCGCTAGGACCTTGTCGCCCACGACCTCCAAACCACGAAGATCATCCGCGTTTCTGGGCTCGATCCGCCATTCGTATTCCGCCGCGGGATGACTAGGGGGTATCACCCGAAGAACCTGAGATCGCTCGTACTGTTCCAGGATGATCTCCTCTATCTCGCCGGCGCTGAGGGCTAGAACGAGAATCATGATGATACTCATGATACCTCCAAGGAATCTGATCATAGTCTACACGAACCCATGGAACGCCAGCCCGACATCGAGCGCGTGTCTCGGAAGCCAGACCTTACAAGCCGGCATCCGCCACTACCCCCCGACTTCTTCGTTCTCGTCGACGGGCGCTGGGTTGCACGCGATCAGGTTACAACACGAGCCGTGTCTTCCTCTCCCGCCGGCAGGTCCTCGCCATAGTTGCAGATGGTCAGAAGGGTATCGTTGATAAGTGCGAGAACCAGACACTCGCCCTCATCGGGTCCTCCGCCTCCTGGAGGACTCGGAAGCGCACGATGCCGGTCGCTGTACCCGAGTTGCCGGGTCGCAGCTTGTGGTCGATGACCAAGTCGCTGATGCGGTCTCGCGCAAGAAGAGGGTGGTAGGAAGGGCGCCCCCGCTTGTGCGGATTGGGCCCGAGCTCGGCTCCCTCCTGTCTGCCGCACAGGGTCTCGACGGTCGAGTCGAGCTCGAGCACCACCCGATCCTGGTCCCTCAAGGCGTCGACCACGATTTCCTGCGACAGCTCGTGGAGAGACCGCAGCAAGGCTGGATCCCTGAAGCGCCTGAGATCCCGGTAGAGGGTCTTGAGGTCGGGGAGGCGATCGACGCCGTGCTGCGCACACAACAGAGGCTCGGTCTCGAGATCCTCGAAGTGGTACAAGCGATCGATGCCGGCGAAGGACGCATCGAGCATCACACGCAACACGCGATCGAACCGCCACTCGGACCATTGCGCTTTGGTCTTCCGGAACCGATCGGCGAGCTTGCGATCGATGCCCAGCTGCTTCAGGAAGCGAGCGAGATGGTTGAGGCCGCCGAGCGCGGTGGCGTCTTTCTGGTCGAAAACCTGGGCGAGAATCCTGCTTGCTCGGGGTCGGGAAGTGCGGTAGGCTCCGTTCACCTTCTAGGTACTCCTTTCCGCGGTACGAGATTTGTGTCGCAACGAACCTTCTACCACGGAAGGAGTTTGTCTGGGCCAAGCTCAGCATCACTTTTTCGAGGTTCCCGTCCCGCCGGTCACGTCAACTGGTCTGCGGGGCCATCATGACCCCTGCGAAATCCGGGATGAGTAGATCATTGTCGTGCGCTCGAGGCAACCTGTTTCTCGCGCGACCCTGACTACGTCTTGTTACCCTCAGCACATCAGGAAGAAGCCGCGTTGTTGTTCACTCCAGCTTCAGGATGGCCAGGAAGGCGTCCTGAGGGATGTCCACCCGGCCGACGCGCTTCATGCGCTTCTTGCCTTCCTTCTGCTTCTCGAGGAGCTTGCGCTTGCGGGTGACGTCGCCCCCGTAGCACTTGGCGATCACGTTCTTCCCGATGGGCCGCACCGTCTCCCGGCACAGGATCTTGCCGCCCACCGCGGCCTGGATCACGACCTCGAACAGTTGCCGCGGGATGAGCTCCTTCATCTTCGCCGCCAGCGCCCGTCCCTTCGCCTCGGCCTTCTCCCGGTGACAGATCAGCGACAGGGCGTCGACGGGCTCGCCGTTGACCAAGAGGTCGACCTTCACCATCCGGCTCTCGCGGTATCCCGCCAGGTGATAGTCGAGCGAAGCGTAGCCGCGCGTGCCCGACTTGAGCTTGTCGTAGAAATCGAGCACGACCTCGGCCAGCGGCAGGTCGTACTCCAGCAGGACCCGGCTCTTGGACAGATAGGCCATCTTGGTCTGGATACCGCGGCGCTCCTCGCACAGCTTGAGGATGTTCCCGAGGAACTCGGGAGGCGTCAGGATCATCGTGCTGATGATCGGCTCCTCGATCTTGGCGATCTCCTGCACGGGGGGCATCTTCGTGGGGTTGAAGATCTCGCGCACCTCGCCGCGCGGGCTCGTGACGCGGTACGAGACGTTGGGGGCGGTCGTGATCAGGTCCAGGTCGAACTCGCGTTCGAGGCGCTCCTGGATGATCTCCATGTGCAGCAGCCCGAGAAAGCCGCAGCGGAAGCCGAAGCCGAGGGCGGTGGAGCTCTCGGGCTCGAAGCTGAACGATGCGTCGTTCAGGCGCAGCTTCTCGACCGCGTCCCTCAAGTCCTCGTACTGCCCGGCGTCGGTCGGATACAGGCCCGCGAAGACCATCGGCTTGACTTCCTGGAAGCCGGGGAGAGCCGTCGCGGTGCGATTGCCGTGCTCGGTGAGCGTGTCCCCGATGTGGCAGTCGCTGACCTTCTTGATGTTCGCGACGACGAACCCGACCTCGCCGACGGACAGCTCGTCGCGCGCCTCGTCCTTGGGGCGGAACACGCCCATCTCCTCGATGTCGTAGGTCCCGCCGGTGTTCATGAGCAGGATCCGCATGCCCTTGCGGAAGGCTCCGTCCAGGACCCTCACGAGCATCACGACTCCGCGATACGAGTCGTACCACGAGTCGAAGATCAACCCCTTCGGCGGGGCGTCGATCGAGCCGGACGGCGCGGGGATCAGCGCGACGATCGCCTCCAGGATCTCGTCGATGCCGATGCCGGCCTTGGCGGAGGCCTCGATGGTGTGCGCGGTGTCGATACCGATGATGTTCTCGATCTGCTCCCGGACGCGGGCCGCATCGGCGTTGGGAAGATCGATCTTGTTGAGCACCGGGATGACTTCGAGGTCGTGGTCCACCGCGAGGTAAGTGTTGGCCAGGGTCTGGGCCTCGACGCCCTGGCTCGCGTCCACGACCAGCAGGGCTCCCTCGCAGGCGGCGAGGCTGCGGGAGACTTCGTAGGAGAAGTCGACGTGGCCCGGGGTGTCGATGAGATTGAGGATGTAGTCCTTGCCGTCCAGCGCCCGGTAGTCGAGCGACACCGTCTGTGCCTTGATCGTGATGCCGCGCTCGCGCTCGAGGTCCATGGAGTCCAGGAGCTGGTCCTGCTTTTCGCGCTCCGAGACCGCGCCGGTTCTCTCGAGCAGACGGTCGGAGAGCGTGGTCTTCCCATGATCGATATGGGCGATGATGCAGAAGTTCCGGATCCGCGGCGCCTTCATGGGGGCACACTCTCCTGGCCAAGCCCCGCACTATAGCAACGCCGCCGCGCACCGGCCGCCCGCTGCACCGAAGCGCTGTCGTAGGGGCCCGCGAGGCCCACTCGACCGCGACCGCTCCCGGCGGACACTCCTCGCGCGACGTCGCGTCGCGCTCGTCGTTCTGCTGAAACCTCCTCGGGCCGTCGCAGGGCCCTCGTCGGTTTCAGAAGCCGCCGGGAGCGGTCGCGGTCGAGCGGGCCTCGCTGCAACGAGGAGCGAAGCAGGCGCCTACCCGGGTCCGGAGCGCAGCCGAGACGGCTATAGGCCCATGATGTGGTAGCCGGCGTCGACGTACAGCGTGGAGCCGGTGATGCCCGAGGCCATTGAGCTGCACAGGAACAGCGCGGCGTCGCCGACCTCCTTGGCCTCGATGTTGCGCTTCAGCGGCGCCTTCTTGCGGTGGTGCACCGCCATGTCCATGAACCCGGAGATGCCGCGCGCCGAGAGCGTCGACACCGGGCCCGCCGAGATGGCGTTGACCCGCACGCCCAATGGACCGAGCTCCGACGCGAGCTGCCTCACGGCGTGCTCCAGCGCGGCTTTCGCGCTCCCCATGACGTTGTAATTGGGAAACACGCGCTCGCTCGCCAGGAACGTCAGGGCGACAATGCTCCCGCCTTCCCTCTGCATGAGCCGCGCCGCGCGGTTCGACAGCGCCACGAGCGAATACGCGCTGATCTCGAGAGCGGTGCGCCAACCCTCCAGGCTGGTCTTGCGGAACTCGCCTTCGAGGTCCTCGCGCCGCGCGAAGGCGATGGAGTGGATCATGAAGTCGAGTCGCCTGAAGCTCTTCTCGACCTGAGCGAAGACGCCGTCGATCTGCTCGTCGCTCGTCACGTCGCACGCCATGACGAGGGCGTCGTCGTACTTGGCGGCGAGCTTCGTGACATTTTGGTGCAGGCGCTCGCCCTGGTAGGTGAACGCGAGCCTGCAGCCGGCTTCACCCAGGGCCTCGGCGATCGCCCACGCCAGGGAGCGCTGGTTCGCGACTCCGAGCACGAGCGCGGTCTTGCCGGACAGGTCGATCTTGCGCACGGCGGGCCTCCACGTCGAACGGTCGGGGAGATTATAGTCGCGCGCCTCGAGGTCGAGCGCCCGTGCCCCCGGGGGCGAGCGGCTCGCGGCCCGTACTACAGGCGCAGGTTGGGATCGGCGTTGCCGGTCGAGTCGGCGAGCCCGACCGCTGCACGGCGCTGCTGGACGACAGACCTTCTATCATCGGCGCCCTCGTATGTCGTTCGGATCGAACCGCCGTCGTCCGTGCCGAACGGTGAGAATGCCGATAGTCTTCGCCTCGACCTTGTAGATGATTCGATACTCGCCATGGAGTAGTTCGCGGATCGACGCCCGACCCACTTCGGGAACCACTCGACCGCGACCAGGGAACCTCTCCAACTGTCGAACTGTGTCGAAGATCGCGACGACCCATTCCCGCGCCGTCTCTGGTCGATCACGCGAGATGTACTCCACGATCTCCGAGACTCTCTGAAGGGCGAGTAGAGACCACCTCACCCTCACTTCCGAAACCGAGACAAGATCCGCGTCCTCGCCTTGCCATGAGGCAAGCCCTGTCCCTTCGCAAGCTGTTTCTCGGCGGTGCGTACATCATGGAGCACTTCTGCCTGATCCACGAGATCTTCGTATTCCTCGACATCGAGGAGAACCGCGGCGCTCCTCCCGTGAACCGTCAAGATGACAGGCCGTTTCGTTCCCTTCACCTGACGGAGGACGGAGGCAGCGTTTGCTCGAAACTCCGAAAGTGGGCGGACATCTTCGCTCGGTCGGACTTTCCGCATTCCAGCCTCCTCCGGCGAGCTCCCAGGCTCGTACGCAAGATTGTACGTCAACCTGTACACAACGCAAAGAGTTCCCGTCCTAAAGGCGCAGGTTGGGATCGGCGTTGACCGCGGCGTCGGCGAACGCGCCGCGCTCCAGGTGCAGGAAGCCGGCGGCGGCGATCATCGCGGCGTTGTCGGTCGTCAGCGCCGGCGACGGCACGTGGACCGCGAGGCCGCGCTCCGCCGCAGCCTCGTGGAACGCCCTTCGCAGCCGGCGGTTGCACGCCACGCCTCCAGTCACGAGGAGGGTCCTGACCCCCTCGCGCTCGGCCGCCCGCAACGTGGTCGCGACGAGCGCGTCCACCACCGCTCTCTGGAACGAGGCCACGAGATCGCGCACGGCCGGGGAGATCTCGCCGCCGGTCGAGGACCCATGCGCGAGCCCCGCGTCGTGGGCCGCGCGCCGCACCGCGGTCTTGAGGCCGCTGAACGAGAAGTCGAGGGAACGGTCCTTCATGACGGCCTTCTTGAACCGGTGGGCGTTCTCGTCGGCGCCGTCGGCCAGGCGGTCGATCACCGGGCCGCCGGGGTATCCGAGCCCGAGGAGCTTCGCGACCTTGTCGAACGCCTCGCCCGCGGCATCGTCTCGCGTCCGTGCCACTCTGCGGTAGATTCCCTCCTCGGGGCACAGATAGAGCGAGGTGTGCCCGCCCGAGACGACCAGCGCGAGCGCCGGAAAGGCGATCCCGGGGTTCTCGATGAACGCGGAGCGGATGTGTCCCTCGAGGTGGTTCACGGCGAGCAGCGGGAGGTCGAGCTGCCATGCGAGGGCCTTCGCCGCGCACACGCCGACCAGCAGCGATCCGACGAGCCCGGGCCCCTGGGTGACCGCGACGGCCGCCAGGTCGTCGAGCCCCGTCCCCGCGTCGGCCAGGGCCTGCTCGACGATCGGGTGGATGGCCTCGACGTGGCGGCGTGACGCGATCTCGGGCACGACTCCGCCGTACGCGCGGTGCAAGTCGAACTGAGACAGCACGACGCTGGACAGGATGCGGGAGCGGTCCTCCACCACCGCCGCGGCCGTCTCGTCGCACGACGTCTCGATTCCGAGGATGCGCGCCATCAGGCCATGGTGGACGATCGGCCAGGGGTCCGCAACCGGCGTGCCCCGGAACCGGGGCCCGTCGGGCGTCTCCGGCCGGTGGACTTGAGGCGTCTCCCAATTGACGAAGACATCGCCTCGTCCGAATGCTTAATCTGGCGTGGGGCACATCATGAGTCCGTGGCTAGCGCCCTCGAATGGCGTCGCGGAACGCGGTGGCTCTAGCGGTGGTGTAGACCACCGCGGATCAGTCCTAGGAGCAGAGCAGAACGCGATGATGATCCCAGGCGAACTCCCTCAGCCGCTTTTTCCCCGCGCCTGTTGGACTTTGGGACAGGAATTCACGACCGGCGGTGGCGGTCGTCTTGGTCGGGGCTAGAATCGTAGCGACTTCCTTCAGAGGGTCTATGATGCGCTCATATGGGAGTTGGTCCCCCTTGGCGCTGCTGGGACTAGTTGCATGCGATGGCCGCGGAATGGACAAGCTCGCGACCGACGCTATCGTCTTCCGAGAGTTGGGAACCTTGGGGAATGCTCACCTGGCGAAAGGAGAAGTTACCGAAGCCATTTCGGCATTCGAGCAACAGGCCGCGTTGGCCCCGGTCAACCCAGGACCTTTGTACTCTCTAGCTCGCGCTCATGCCCGAACCGGAGACACCGACGCGACCTTCCACTATCTCACACGCGCCTCTCGTACGGGCTTCGCTGATCCCGAAGCCGCGAGGCGAGATCTCTCCTTGGACGTCATCCGTGAAGATCGCCGACTACAGCCGCTCTTGGACGAGATCGCCCAAAACCTCCGAGTGAAAGTCGAACAGCTAGCAGTTGGACATCGTAGACTCGATCCCTCGCAACTGCCCAGGTTGCGGACGTGCGATAGAATAGTCGAACACTACGATCGACAATCCAAGATCACACAGCTCAGCTCCTTCCAACGCGATCGCTACACCCAGCTCTTCGCTGAGTGGCAAGTCCTCAATGAGAAGGCGGCTGTCTTGGAGCGTTATCTTGCCACTCATCCCCGGGCACGTGACCGTGAACGGGCGGCCATGGAACTCGTTGAGACCATGTTCCGGTACAAGATGCGAGACGATATGAGGTGGACCCATTGGGGTCAGGATGGTGAAGTGGCACTGGAGGCGACAAACCTTTTCGTCCAGCAGTTTAGTAACTCCCTCTTCCTGCCTCGCGTCTTGTTCCTGAGGGCAGTTGCCACGGTTTACACGCGCCCTCTTGGTGAAACGACATCCGTCAGTCCAGCGTTTCGCCGTCGTTGCGACCACCTATTCCAAGAAGTCATCGATCGGTACGGCGGGACGACATCGGCTGGGCAGGCGTTAGTATGGCGTGCCAAGCTCTCATTTGAGACGGCGCATGGAACGCCGCCGCCCATTCTCAGATCGTTGCACAAGACGCTCATGACGGACTACCACGACAATGAGGAAGTAATGCGCTACGCGCGACGCCATATCCCCAGCCTTGACATCTGGTCTTGGGACCTCGAGGATTTGGTCTTGGTGGATCTGGACGGGAACACATGGACACACAAGAGTCTACGTGGGAGAGTCTCCGTCATTAGTTTCTGGGCGACATGGTGCGCCCCCTGCGCTCGGGAGATCGAGGAGTTGAAGAGAATCCACGAGTCCCACACGGACGAAATCCTCATTCTCGGAGTCAGTCTTGATTCCATGGATCGCGGGAGCTTGAAGCGACTCTTGGCCGAACGTGGGATCAGTTGGCCACAAGTTTGCGACCGTCGTGGTTTTGAGTCGCCGGTTGTACGCCGGTATGAGGTGCAGGTGCTCCCGACTACCGTCGTTCTTGACGAGAGCGTCCAGGTTGCAATGGTGAATCCGCGACCACTTGTTCCTCAGATTGAACGGCTGTTGCAGCGACGCTCATTGGGGCACCGTTCCACAAGACCCAGCCAGTGACTCCCAACCCGAACAGTATCATGAACACACTTGCAAGCGACGGAACATCGAGTGGACCAATCGCGCGCCAGGCATCTTCGCGTAGGAACTGGGTGGCGAGACGTATCACTCCATAGAACCCAAGATAGAGGCCCGGAACGCTCCGGCGTTGCAGTTTTCCGCCAGACGACAACGAGGCCGACGAAGAGTACGAGGTCGAGCGCTGATTCATAAAGCTGAACAGGATGGAGTGCTATCGGACCCGACGCGAGTCCTGCAAAGGTACGGGGCGAATAGACCACACCG
>Ga0302046_10002037_pt1 | contig 18947 bp, 16 predicted proteins | sample RVTome_11_FD_200261 | JGI IMG/M metagenome (GOLD analysis project Ga0302046, IMG submission 200261) | Soil microbial communities from uranium-contaminated site in the Upper Colorado River Basin, Wyoming, United States - RVT147D111 (version 2) ...
CCGCGGGCCCGTCGACGTGGTGATCCTCCAGCGGCCGGAGGACGAGGCGCTGGCCGCGCGCTGGCTGGGCGGCCGGCGGCCCGGGCGGGACGTGCCCGCGGTCTGGCTCGAGCACAACGCGCCGCAGGGGCGGATCAACGAGATGCGCCACCCGGCCGCCGACCGCGCCGACCTGACCGTCGTCCACGTCACCCACTTCAATGCGCTCTTCTGGGACACGGGCTCGACGGCGACGCGCGTGATCGCGCACGGCGTCGTCGATCCCGGCGAGCGCTACACGGGCGAGCTGCCGCGCGCCGCCGTGGTCGTCAACGAGGCCGGGCGGCGCGGACGGGTCACCGGCACCGACCTGCTCGGCCCGCTCGGCGGCGACGTGCCCCTCGACCTCTTCGGGATCGGCGCCGGCGCCCTCGGCGGGATCGAGAACCTGCCCCAGGCCGAGCTGCATGCAGAGATGGCGCGGCGCCGCGTCTACCTGCATCCGGTGCGCTGGACCTCGCTGGGGCTGTCGCTCATCGAGGCCATGCACCTCGGGATGCCGGTGATCGCGCTGGCCACGACCGAGGCCCCGGAGGCCGTGCCGCCGGAGGCCGGCGTGGTCTCGACCCGCGTGGACGTGCTGCGCGCGGCGCTGCGGCTGCTGGTGGACGATCCGGAGCAGGCACGGGCGATGGGCAAGGCGGCGCGCGCCGCCGCGCTCGCCCGCTGGGGCCTCGGACGCTTTCTGGCCGACTGGGACGCGCTGCTGGCGGAGGTGGCGCGGTGAAGGGCGCGCGCCCGGTCCTCGTCGTCCTCCGGGCGCTCGGCCTCGGCGACCTGCTCACGGCGGTGCCGGCGCTGCGGGGGCTGGCCGGGGCGTTCCCGCATCACCGGCGGCTGCTCGCCGCGCCGCGCGTGCTGGCGCCGCTGGCCCGCCTCACCGGCGCCGTCGACGACGTGGTCGACACGGCCGCGCTGGCGCCGCTGCGGCTCGCCACGGTCCCCGACGTCGCGGTGAACCTGCACGGCGGCGGCCCGCAGAGTCACCGTGTCCTGCTCGCCACGCGGCCGCGCCGCCTGATCGCCTTCGCGCATCCCGCCGTCGCCGGGACGGCCGGCGCGCCGCGCTGGGACCCCGAGGAGCACGAGGTCGTCCGCTGGTGCCGGCTGCTCGGCGCGCACGGGATCGCGGCCGATCCCGAGCGGCTGGACCTGGCGCCGCCGCCCGTCACGCCGCCGCCGGCAGCGCGCGGCGCCACCCTGATTCATCCCGGCGCCGCCAGCGCGGCGCGCCGGTGGCCGGCGGAGCGCTGGGCGGCGGTGGCCCGCGCCGAGACGAGGGCCGGCCGCCGGGTGCTCGTCACGGCGGGCGGCGACGAGACCGGCCTCGCCCGCCGCGTCGCCGGCGAAGCCGGCCTCGCCGCGGCCGCCGTGCACGCGGGCCCGGGTCTCCCGATGCTGGCGGCGCTCGTGGCCGTGGCCGGACGCGTGGTGGTGGGCGACACGGGGGTCGCGCACCTGGCCACGGCGCTCGGCACGCCCTCCGTCGTGCTGTTCGGGCCCACGCCGCCGGCGCGCTGGGGACCGCCGCCCGGACGCCGCCAGCACCGGGTGCTGTGGGCCGGGCGGCAGGGCGACCCGCACGGCGCGGCGCCGGATGCCGGTCTGCTCGCCATCACCGTGGACGAGGTCGTGGCGGCGCTGGACGCGCTCGAGCCGGCCGCGGCGAGGACCGCCGCGTGAGCGCGCCGCCGCTGCCCGACGAGCTGCAGGTGGAGGTGACGGGGAGCTGCAATCTGCGCTGCCGCATGTGCCTGGTGCGCTACCGGCCGCCGCTCGACCGCGGCGAGGGCAGCCTGTCCTTCGCGCGGTTTCGCGAGATCGTCGACGCGCTGCCCGGGTTGCACACGCTGACGCTGCAGGGGCTCGGCGAGCCGCTGCTGGCGCCCGACCTCTTCCGGATGATCGCCCACGCGGCCGCCCGCGGCATCCGCACGGGGTTCAACACCAACGCGACGCTGCTCACGCGCGCGGCGGCCGCGCGGCTGGTCGAGGCGGGCCTGGACTGGCTCTGCGTCTCGCTGGACGGCGCCACGCCGGCCACCTACGAGGGCATTCGCGAGGGCGCCCGCTTCGCCCGGGTCGAGCGCAACGTGCGCGGCCTCGTGCGCGTGATGCGCGAGTGCGCGGCGACGCGGCCGGCGCTGTCGATCGTCTTCGTCGCCATGCGCCGCAACGTCCCCGAGCTGCCCGACGTCGTGCGGCTGGCCGCGGCGTGGGGCGTGCCGGTGGTCCGCGTGCAGGGCCTCTCGCACTCGTTCAGCGACACCGACCCGGCGGGCGCCTACCGCGAGATCCGCGCGTTCGCCGCCGCCGAGGCGCTGTGGCAGCGGCCCGACCGCGCGGGGGAGGCGGCGTTCGCCGGGGCGGCCCGCCTGGCCGGGGAGCTCGGCGTGACGCTCCGGCTGCCCCCGCTGGCGGCCCCGGCCGTGTCGCGCGCGCCGGGCACGCCGGGCTGCGACTGGCCGTGGCGCTCGGCCTACGTCCGCCACGACGGGCGGGTGCAGCCCTGCTGCATGCTCATGGGCGGCGACCGGGGGATCGTCGGCGACGCCGCGCGCGAGGGTTTCGCCGCCGTCTGGCGCGGGGAGGCCTACGAGGCGTTCCGGGCGAAGTTGACGGGCGCGACGCCGCCGGACGTGTGCGCCGGCTGCTCGATGTACCGCGGGGTGTTCTGAGCATGTCCGCGCGCGATGCACGCGCCGCCGGCCATGAGGCCGGCCGCCACCAGGTAGACCGCCTGCACGCCGAGGGTCTCGATCACGGCCGCCCCCACGAAGGGGCCGATCAGGCCGCGCACGCCGGCCAGCGTGGTGGCGATCGCCGCGTACTGCGCGGTGCGGTCCTTGCCGCCCAGCTCGATCATGGCCAGCATCCAGACGAGGTCGAGCCCGGTGTGCATGAGCGACTCGGCCACCGAGGCGCCCAGCAGGACCCACGGCGTCTGCGCGCACAGGCCGGCCGTGAAGTAGATCAGCGGCGTCAGGACGCCGAGCAGGTAGACGGCGCGCAGCGCCGGCACGCTCGAGCGCCGGTCGACCAGCCGGCCCCACACGAGATTGCCGACCAGCGCGGCGCCCGCCCCCGCCGCCGACAGCAGGCCGACCTGGACCGGCGTCGCCCTCAGGACATCGGCGAGCAGGATCGGGGTGGCCGGTATCATCACCCAGATGCCGCTGCCGAAGGCGAACGAGCCCGCCAGCACCCGGCGGAAGGCGCGGTCCTCGCGCACGACGCGCCAGGCGTCCGCCAGCCGCGGCCGGCGCGCGCCGGCCGGCTCCCGCGCGTCGGGCACGGGCAGCCGCCGCGCGCGCAGGGCGGCCGCCATGCCGAGCAGCCCGGCGGCGGCGAACACCCAGCGCCACCCCAGGTAGCCGAGCAGGTGGCCGGCCGCCAGCGCCAGGCCGATCGCCGCCAGCGCGCCGATCACCCGCACAGCGCCGACCGCGCGCCCGCGCTCGGCGCGCGGATACACCTGCTCGATCACCGCGGCCTGGGCAGGGCCGGCGATCGTGCTCATCAGCGTGCCCGCCACCAGCACGCCGACGAGCGGCCACGGCGTGTGGATGAACGGCACGAGCACGAACAGGCCCCGGGCCAGGAACGTCGGCCACACCACGTAGGGCAGCGGACGCCGGCTGTCGACCACGCGGGCCAGCGCCAGCGACAGGAGCAGGCAGGCGGCGCTGGCCGAGGCGAGCACCGAGAGCTGCCAGGCCGAGGCGCCCAGCTCGCGCCGCAGGATCAGGCCGGTGAACGGGGTCGTGAGGCCGGCGAAGAGGGTGAAGAGCAGCATCACCGACACGTCGATGCGGATGGCGCGGCGCACCGGGGGGCTGAAGTCGAGCAGCCGCGCCGGGGCCAGCACCGGGAAGAGCGTCGTCATGGGGTCAACCTCGGGAGGGTGTGCAAAACGTTACCTATTCGGCCGGTCGATCTTACGAAGCCGGGTTCCCACCGGCCAAAGGATTTGTCGTGAGGAAATGATGAAGCGAATCGCGATGATCAGCGAGCACGCCTCGCCGCTGGCGATCCTGGGCGGGGTGGACAGCGGCGGGCAGAACGTCTACGTGGGGCAGCTGGCCCGCCACCTGGCCGCGATCGGCTACGAGGTGGACGTGTTCACCCGCCGCGACAGCCCGGGGCTGCCCGAGGTGGCCACCTGGGGCCGCGGCGTCCGGATCGTGCACGTCGGGGCCGGGCCGGCCGAGTACGTGCGCAAGGAGGACCTGCTGCCGCACATGGCCGAGTTCACCGACGGCATGCTGCGCTTCTGCCGCCGCCAGCGCGCCGGCTACGCGCTCGCCCACGCCAACTTCTGGATGTCGGGCCTGGTCGCCGCCGACCTGCGGCAGGCGCTGGGCCTGCCGTTCGTCGTCACCTTCCACGCCCTCGGCCGGGTGCGCCGCGCGCACCAGCGCGGGGCCGACGAGTTCCCCGACGCCCGCTTCGCCGTCGAGGACCGCATCGTGGCCGAGGCCGACCACGTCGTGGCCGAGTGCCCGCAGGAGGAGGAGGACCTGATCCGCTACTACAACGCCGACCCGGCGCGCACGTCGATCATCCCGGGCGGCTTCGACCCCGCGGAGTTCGGGCCGATCGCCAAGCCGCTGGCGCGGGTGACGCTCGGCCTGCCGCCCGACGAGCCGATGATCCTGCAGCTCGGGCGGATGGTCCCGCGCAAGGGCGTCGATACCGCCATCCGGGGACTGGCGCGGCTGCGCGGCGAGCACGGCGTGGCCGCCCGCCTGCTGATCGTGGGCGGCGAGTCGAACGACGCCGACGCGCGCGTCACGCCGGAGATCGGCCGGCTGCAGGAGATCGCCCGGGCCGAGGGCGTCGCCGGCGCGGTGACGTTCGTGGGCCGGCGCGGGCGGGACATCCTGAAGTACTACTACAGCGCGGCCGACGTGTTCGTCACCACGCCCTGGTACGAGCCGTTCGGCATCACCCCGCTGGAGGCGATGGCCTGCGGCACGCCGGTCATCGGCGCCAACGTCGGCGGCATCAAGTTCACCGTGCGCGACGGCGAGACCGGCTACCTGGTGGCGCCCGACGACCCGGGCGCGGTGGCCGAGCGCATCGCCCATCTCTTCCGCCACCCGCGCCTCATGAACGTGTTCCGCCGGCAGGCCGTCCGCCGCGCGAACGACCTGTTCACCTGGCGGCACGTCGCCGGCGGGGTGTCCGCGCTCTACGAGGACGTGCTGGCGGCCGGCGACCCCCGCCGGCGCGCGCAGGCCGGGCGCCTGGCGGTGATCGACCGCGGCTTCGACGAGACGGTGGACGCGCTGCGGGAGTCGCGGCGCCGCCTGCGGGCGCCCCTCGTGGAGGCCGCCGACCTCGTCGCGGACTGCTTCGCGGCCGGGGGCAAGCTGCTCGTCTGCGGCAACGGCGGCAGCGCGGCGGATGCGCAGCACCTGGCCGGCGAGCTGGTCGGGCGATTCCGCGCGGTCGGGCGGGCGGCGCTGCCGGCCGTCGCGCTCACCGCCGACACCGCGATCCTGACGGCGTGGGCCAACGACGCCGGCTACGACGACGTCTTCGCGCGCCAGGCGGAGGCGCTCGGGCGGCCGGGCGACGTGCTCCTGGCCATCAGCACCAGCGGGCGCTCGCCGAGCGTCGTGCGGGCGCTCGAGACGGCCCGGCGGCTCGGACTGCGGACCGTCGGGCTGCTGGGACGCGACGGCGGCCCCGCCCGCCGGCTGGTGGACGTGGCCATCACCGTCCCCTCGGAAGACACGCAGAAGATCCAGGAGGTCCACATCGTGGCGATCCACCTGATGTGCGAGCTGATCGAGGCGCGCGCGGCCGGCGCCGGCGCGCCCCCGGCCGGCGCGGCGCTGGCGCGCTGGGACTCGCCCGAGCGCCTGGCGCTGCGCGTGTCGCGCGCCCGGCAGGCCGCGTGATGCGCGAGCGTGGCGGTTCCGAGACGGCCCCCGGGCCCACCCGCGAGGGCCTGGACGGACCGCTCGCCGGGCGGGTTGCGCTGGTGACCGGGGGAGGTGGGGGGCTCGGGGAGGCGTTGTGCCGGGCGCTGGGCGCCGCCGGCGCGCGGGTGGTCGTGGCCGACGTGCGGCTCGACAAGGCCGAGCGGGTGGCGACGATCCTCGGCGCGGCCGCGCTGCCGATGCGCCTGGACGTCGGGGACGAGACCTCGGCCGCCCACGCGGTGCACCGGGCGGTGGCGACGCTCGGCACGCTGGACGTGCTCGTCAACAACGCGGGCGTCGACCTCACGGTGCCCTTCGAGGAGCTCGGCGTCGAGGACTGGGACCGCATCCTCGACGTCAACCTGCGCGGCCCGTTCCTCATGTCGCGCCAGGTGTTCGGCATCATGCGCGCCCGTGGAAGCGGCCACATCGTCAACATCGTCTCGACGGCGGCCAAGCGCGCCTGGGCCAACGCGGCCGCCTACCACGCCTCCAAGTGGGGCCTGCTCGGGCTCAGCCACGCCCTGCACGTCGAGGGGCGGCCGCACGGCGTCAAGGTGACGGCGGTGATCGCCGGCGGCATGCGCACCCCGTTCCTGCTGGACCGCTTCCCGGACCTCGATCCGGAGGTGCTGCAGGACGCCGCCAACGTCGCCGCCACCGTCGTGTTCGTGCTGGCCCAGCCGGACGAGACGGTGGTGCCCGAGATCACCGTGCTGCCGATGCGGGAGACGTCGTGGCCGTGACGGCGACGCCGGAGCAGGTCATCGAGCGCTGGGCCGGGCTGCGCGTGCTCGTCGTCGGCGAGGCGATGCTGGACAGCTACCTGCACGGGGCGACCGACCGGCTGTGCCGGGAGGCGCCGGTGCCGGTCGTCGACGTGATCCGGCGGGTGGACGTCCCGGGCGGGGCGGCCAACACCGCGCTCAACGCGCGCGCGCTCGGCGCGCAGGTGACGCTGCTGTCCGTGGTGGGCGACGACCCCGAGGCCGAGGCGCTCGGCCGGGCGCTCGACGGCGCCGGCGTGGCCACGCACGCGCTGCTGCGCGACGGGTCGCGCCGTACGCTGTCCAAGCAGCGGCTGCTCGCCGGCGGCCACCTGCTCGTCCGGTTCGACGCTGGCAGCGCCGGTCCGCTGCCGGGGGCGGGGGAGCGCGCGCTCGGCGCGCGGCTGGCCGAGCTGGTGAGCGGCCACGACGCCGTGCTCGTCTCCGACTACGGCTACGGGATCCTCGGCCCCCGCGTGATCGCCACGCTCGCCCGGTGCCAGGCGCGCGCCGGCCGCGTCGTCGTGGTCGACTCCAAGACGCTGCCGGCCTACCGCAGCGCCGGGGTCACGGCGGTGAAGCCGAACTTCGCCGAGGCGCTGGCGCTGCTGGGGCGGCCCGCCGGCCGGCTCGACGACGAGCGCATCGCGCTCGTCGTGCGCCACGGGCGCCGGCTGCTCGAGAGCACCGGCGCCCGGATCGCCGCCGTCAGCCTCGACGCCGACGGCGCCGTGTTCCTCGAGGACGGGCGGCCGCCCTACCGCACCTACGCGCGTCCCACCTCGTCCATCCGCACCGCCGGCGCCGGCGACACCTTCCTCGCGGCCTTCGGGCTGGCGCTGGCTGCCGGCGCCGACCTGGCGGCGGCGGCGGAGCTGGCGTCGGCGGCCGCCGGCGTCGTGGTGGGCAAGGACGGCACCGCGGCCTGCTCGGCGCTGGAGCTGCGGGCGGCGGTGACGCCGGCCGACCGGGTCGTGCGCGACCTCGGCGCACTGGCGGCGCGGCTCGACGTCCACCGCCAGGCCGGGCGGCGCATCGTCATGACCAACGGCTGCTTCGACATCCTCCACCGCGGCCACATCACGTTCCTGAATGCCGCCAAGTCGCTCGGCGACGTGCTGGTCGTCGGGCTCAACACCGACGCCGGCGTGCGGCGACTGAAGGGCGGCGGGCGGCCCATCAATCCCCTCGACGACCGCGCCCACGTGCTGGCCGCGCTCAGCGCCGTGGACGCCATCGTGCCGTTCGACGAGGACGTGCCGATCGAGCTGGTGCGGGCGGTCCGCCCCGACGTCTTCGTCAAGGGCGGCGACTACACGGTCGAGCGCCTGCCCGAGGCCGCCGTGGTGCAGGCCCAGGGCGGGGTGGTGCGCATCCTGCCGTACGTGCAGGACCGGTCGACCACCTCGATCATCGAGCGGGTCCACGCGCGGGCGGGCGACGCGCGCCCGCTGGGGAGCGTGGCGTGAGCGCGGCGGACTGGGCCGACGCCACGCGCGTGCTCGCCGTGCGGCTCGACGCGCTGGGCGACGTGGTCATGACCGGCGCCGCCCTGCGGGCGCTCGAGGCCGCGCGGCCCGGGCGGCGGGTGACCCTCCTGACCTCGCCGGCCGGCGCCGAGGCGGCGCGCCTGCTGCCCGGCGTCGCCGGCGTCATGGTCTACGAGGCGCCGTGGATGAAGGCGACGCCGCCGCGCGCCGACGCCGCCCCCGACCTCCGCATGATCGCGCGGCTGGCGGCCCGGCGCTTCGACGCCGCCGCGATCTTCACGGTCTACAGCCAGAGCCCGCTGCCCGCCGCGCTGCTCTGCCAGCTGGCCGGGATCCCCCGGCGCCTCGCCCACTGCCACGAGAATCCGTACCAGCTCCTGACCGACTGGGTGCCGGATCCCGAGCCGGCCGGTGGCGTGCGCCACGAGGTGCGCCGGCAGCTCGACCTGGTCGAGGCCGTCGGCGCGCGCGCCGAGGACGACCGGCTGGCGCTGGCGGTGCCGCCCGCCGCCGCGCGGCGCGCGGCGGCGCTGATCGCGGAGCTGGGGCTGGCGCGGCCGTGGGCCGTGCTGCATCCCGGCGGCACCGCGCCCTCGCGGCGCTATCCGCACTTCGCCGAGGTCGTGCGCGGTCTGGGCGCGGCCGGCGTCGGCCTGGTGTTCACCGGCGACGCCGGCGAGCAGCCGCTGGTGGCCGCGGTGCGCGAGGCCTCCGGGGTCGCGGCGCCCTCGCTGGCCGGACGGCTGAACGTCGCCGAGCTGGCCGCGCTGCTGGCCCGGGCGCCGCTGCTCGTGAGCAACAACACCGGGCCGGTGCACGTGGCGGCGGCGGTCGGCACGCCGGTCGTCGACCTCTACGCGCTCACCAACCCGCAGCACACGCCCTGGCGCGTGCCGCACCGCGTGCTCAACCACGACGTGCCGTGCAAGTACTGCTACAAGAGCGTGTGCCCGGCCGGCCACCACGACTGCCTGCGCGCCGTCGCGCCGGCCGCCGTCGTGACGGCGGCCCTGGACCTGCTGAACGAGAGCGTGACGGCGCGGGCTGCATGATGGTGCTGCGCATGCCTGCCCGATTCCGTTGACAAACGCCCCGGCGAAACGTCAGGATCGGCGCCGGGGGGACGCCTTCTCATGAGCCTCGGGACCGACCCGGCACGCCTCGACACCCTGGCCATCAACACGATCCGCACGCTCTCGATGGACGCCGTGCAGGCGGCGAACTCGGGCCACCCGGGCACGCCGATGGCGCTGGCGCCGGTCGCCTACACGCTCTGGCAGCGCTTCCTCCGCTTCGATCCCGACGACCCGATCTGGCCGAACCGCGACCGGTTCGTGCTCTCGGCCGGCCACGCCTCGATGCTGATCTACTCGCTGCTGCACCTGGCCGGCGTCAAGGCGGTGAACCCCGAGTACGAGCGGCTGGGCGAGCTGTCGGTCAAGCTCGACGACATCAAGCGCTTCCGCCAGCTCGACAGCAAGTGCGCGGGCCACCCGGAGTATCGCTGGACCTCGGGCATCGAGACCACGACCGGCCCCCTCGGCGCCGGCGTGGCCACCAGCGTGGGCATGGCCATCGCGGGCCGCTGGCAGGCCCGGCACTTCAACCGGCCCGGCTTCGAGATGTTCGACTACGACGTCTACGCGCTCGCGGGCGACGGCTGCATGATGGAAGGCCTCTCGGGCGAGGCCGCCTCGCTGGCCGGCCACCTGAAGCTCGCCAACCTGTGCTGGATCTACGACAACAACAAGATCACGATCGAGGGCCACACCGAGTGGGCCTTCAGCGAGGACGTCGCCACGCGCTTCATCGCGTACGGCTGGAACGTCACCCGCGTCGGCGACGCCAACGACCTCGAGATGCTCGAGCGCGCCTTCAAGACCTTCAAGAAGGAGGCGGAGCGGCCGACGCTGATCATCGTCGACAGCCACATCGCGTGGGGCTCCCCGAACAAGCAGGACACCCACGCCGCCCACGGCGAGCCGCTCGGCGAGGAGGAGATCAGGCTCACCAAGCGCAACTACGGCTGGCCGGAGAACGAGAAGTTCCTGGTGCCCGACGGCGTGCGCGAGCACTTCGCCGCCGGCATGGGCGCCCGCGGCACGGCGCTGCGCCGGCAGTGGATGGCGCTCTACGAGCAGTACCGCGGCAAGCACGCCGACCTGGCCGACCAGCTGATCCGCATGCAGCGCCGCGAGCTGCCGGCCGGCTGGGACAGGAACCTGGCGCCGTACCCGGCCGACCCCAAGGGCGCCGCCGGCCGCGACGTCTCCGGCAAGGTGCTCAACACGCTCGCCCAGAACGTGCCGTGGCTGCTGGGTGGCTCGGCCGACCTGGCGCCGTCCACCAAGACGCGCCTGACGTTCGAGGGCGCCGGCGACTTCACGCCCCACGACCACGGCGGGCGCAACTTCCACTTCGGCATCCGCGAGCACGCCATGGGCGCGGTGCTGAACGGCCTGGCGCTGTCGAAGATCCGCGCCTACGGCTCCGGCTTCATGATCTTCAGCGACTACATGCGGGCGCCCATCCGCCTCGGCGCCATCATGGAGATCCCGGTCGTCTACATCTTCACCCACGACTCGATCGGGGTGGGCGAGGACGGCCCCACCCACCAGCCGATCGAGCACCTGGCCTCGCTGCGCGCCATCCCCGGCCTCATCACGCTGCGCCCGGGCGACGCCAACGAGGTGCTGGAGGCGTGGAAGGTGATCATGCAGCTCAAGCACGAGCCGGTGGCGCTCATCCTGTCGCGCCAGGCGATGCCGACGTTCGACCGGACGAAATTCGGCGCCGTCTCCGGGGTGGGCAGGGGCGCGTACGTGCTGGCCGAGGCGCCGGGCGGCACGCCGGACGTCCTCCTGATGGCCACCGGCAGCGAGGTCGGCCTGGCGGTCGGCGCGTGGGAGCAGCTCGGCAAGGACGGCGTGAAGGCGCGCGTGGTGAGCATGCCCTCGTGGGAGCTGTTCGAGCACCAGAGCCAGGAGTACCGCGACAGCGTGCTGCCGCCCTCGGTGGCCGCGCGCGTGTCGGTCGAGCAGGCCTCGACGTTCGGCTGGCACCGCTACGTGGGCACCACCGGCGAGGCCATCGGCATGAAGACCTTCGGCGCCTCCGCCCCGCTCAAGGAGCTGCAGAAGAAGTTCGGCTTCACGGTCGAGGCGGTGGTGGCGGCGGCCAGGCGCCAGCTCGCGCGAGGACGCTGAACCAGGGCGCCGTCGACGCGATGTTCACCCTGGGCCCCGCGGGTATCATGCTCACGTGGACCCTGGCGCCCATCCGACACTGAGTCCGGTCATCGCCCGCGCCACGCGCGACCCCGACGTCCTGGCGGTGATCGTCTTCGGCAGCAGGGCGCGGGGCGACGCCTCGCCGCGATCGGATCTCGACGTCTGCCTCGTGCTGAACGCGGAACCCATGGCCGATGTCGGGTTCGCCCGCAAGCGACTGGAGTACCTCGCCGAGGCGGACGTGGACCTCGTCGTGTTCCAGCAACTTCCGCTGGCAGTCAGGAGCCGAGTTCTCAAGGAGGGATCGGTCGTCTTCGTACGGGACGAGCCGGCGCTGTACGCGCTGGCGGCACGGACGGCGCGAGCGTTCGAGGGGTTCAGGCACATCCACCGACAGTACCTGGAGCAGGTCGCGCGTGGTTGACCGGGACCGGCTCCTTGCCCGGCTCGACGAGATGGACGGCTACCTGGCCGAGCTCCGCGCCGTGGCGCCGGCGGGGCTGAGCGAGTACAAGACCATCGAGAAGCGGCGCGCATGCGAGCGATTGCTCCAGATCCTCGTCGAGGCCGTCGTCGATGTGTGCTCGCTGCTGGTGTCGGGCCTGAGGCTGGGATTGCCGGGGGACGAAGACGATCTGTTCCAGAAGCTGCGGGCCCGAGGCGTGCTCTCGGACGAGATGACGGCGATCGTGCGGCGCATGAAGGGACTGCGCAATCTGCTCGTGCACGAGTACGGGCGCATCAACGACGAGATCGTGTTCGAGACGATCGCGCACAGGCTCGGTGCCTTCGAGGCGTTCAAGCGGGAGGTGCTGGACTTCCTGCGCCGGCCCCTGTAGCGGGGTCAGTCGAGTGCGAGCTGCAGCGACGCCGTCTCCTCGGTCAGGCGGCCGCCGACGGGCACGTGGCGGAGCCGGTGCCACACGCGGTCGACCTCGGCCAGCACCGCGTCGTCGGGCTGGTGGATGTCGATCGGGTTCGCGGTGGGCACCCAGCACGGCCGCCCGGTGACCCAGAACACCTCGGTGCGGTTGCCCTCGGGATCGAAGAAGTAGCAGCCGATGGCGCTGGCGTGGTTGACGACGCCCTCGATCCGGTAGCCCTCGGCCACCAGCCGCCGGTGGAAGCCGCGCAGGTCGTCGAGGCTGTCGACGCCGAGCGAGATCTGCTGGATCAGGCGGGGGTCGTCGTCGGCCGGGCGGCCGCGCACGAGCGCGATCTCGTGGTCGACGGCGGCCGGGTCGGCGCTGAGGAAGACGATGCCGGCCCGCCAGTTCTGCTTGGTGACCTGCATGCCGAGGAGGTCGCGGTAGAAGGCGACCATCCGCTCCAGGTCGCGCACGTAGATGCCGACGTGTCCGAGCCTCGTGACCCGTGCCATGGCGTCCCCCTGCTTCTCGGCGTGGGCACCGCTGACGGCCGATTCGAGCGTGGTAGGAGTCTACTGAACGGGGCGGGCGGGAGCAACGGACGCCGGGGCCGTCCCGGGGAAGCCCGGGACGGCCCCCGGCGTCACAAGGGGTCGTTGTCGTGGATCGTCAGGACGGCGTTGCTGACCGTTCCCAGCCTGGCGTTCGGGCCGGTTGGCGTGTGGAGCTCGAGGCCGACGTCTTCGTCGCTCTCGGCCACGGTGTCGTTGAGGATCGGCACCTTGCAGATCATCATGCCGACGCCGGGCTCGAAGACGAGCTTGCGATCCACGTCGGTGTAGTCCTCGCCGGCGACGGCTGTGTTGGCGGTCGTGCGGCACCTGACTGTGGCCCTCGTCGTCAGCCTGCCCACGCGCTTGACGCCGATCTTGGCGTTGAGGGTGCCCTCGGTCACCTCGAACGTCGCGGCCGTGAACTCGAACGCCTGATCGTTGTCGGCGATCTTGACGGTGCCGGTGCTGGGCGCGCCGACGATGTAGTTTGCGTTGGCCGCCACGGTGACGACGACGGTTTCCTTGCCCTCCCCGGCCACGGCGTCGTCGATCGGCGTCACCACGATCGAGGCGGCTTTCTTCCCCGCGAGGATGGTCACGTCGCCGGAGAGCGCCTGGTAGTCGCTCCCGGGGACGGCGGTGCCGGCGACCGTGTAGTCGACGACCAGGTCCGAGGTCGTGGGCCCGGTGCGGGAGACCTTGAACGCGCCGGTGTTCGGGCCGGTCTCGCCGGCCGCCGCATCGGTGACCGTCAGCGTGACGACGGGCAGGACAGCGGTCCCGCTCAGGGCGACGTCCAGGGTCGGTGTGTCGGGATCATCGGAGAGGACCCGGAGCGTCCCGCCCTTGGCGCCAGCGGGGAGCGTGGGCGTGAAGCGGACGATGACGTTCTGGACGGCGCCCGGGTCGAGGTCGAACGCGTTCACGCCGTTCACGATGGAGAAGGGGCCGGTGACGATGCTCGTCCCCGAGACGCTCAGCGGGGCGTTGCCGGTGTTCTTGACCTTGAACACCTGGTCGCTCGTGCTGCCGACGAACACGTTGCCGTAGTTCTTCGCCACCGGTTTGACGGCGATGTTCGGCCGAATCAGACCCCACCCGATGTCCTTGAAGAGCGCCAGCTCCAGGGACGGGTCGTGTATCGGCATCGTGTAGCTGGGTTCCATGAGCTGGTTGGGGCTCAGCGCCGTGTCCCAGTGCGAGACGGAGGACCCCGGCTGCTGAGGATTGGGGGCGAACATCCGGACGTGGTCGCCGACGGTCCCGGCCGACAGCGTTCCGCTCATTCCCCGGACGTTCTTGCCGATCCAGTGCAGGTTTCCCGTGTCCCTGCTCGCAGCCACGCGTTGGGCATTGGACATGTTTGGATAGGTGGCCGGGCTGGCACCGTGGCGTTCCAGCCGGCGCATGAACGCGTCGTTGAAGCCGAGAAGCTTCGCACCGGTCGCCAGGTCGACGAGCGAGAGGAAGCCGAGCCCGTGGCCCAGCTCGTGGAGGACCACGGTGGCGAAGTCGATCTGGCCCGGTGGCGGGTTGGCGTCTAGCCCGTAGTACCAGGGGTTCGGGAACGGACAGGTCGTCCCGATGCTGCTGTTGAAGAACGCGAGGATGTCATCCACACCCGGGGCGATGTCGGCGCCGAACCGGGCGTCGGCCAGCGCCACGGCGAACCAGGTGCTCGCGACGGGAGCCCCGGGAAAGTCGCGGGCGACGGCGGAAGGGCCGGCGGCACCGAGAATCGCTGAGAACTGATCGCAAAACAGCGGGTTGAACTGTGCGCCGACCCGGATCGTCACGGGACTGGCCAGCCCCGCGCCCCATATGCTCGCGGCGTACTGGAATGCGATGAGGCGCTGGGCACCGAGAGTGGTGCCCGAATTCCCTCCGACCTGAGCGCGAGGCGCGGGATCGTTGAATCCCTCGCCAGCACCATCCCTGTTGACCACCACGATGTTTGCCGCCTCCGCGGCGGGAACGGTGGCGGCGACCAGCACGGACAGGAGGAGGAAGAGGCTCAGCAGATGCCTGGGGGACGCGCTCGGTTTCACCGCTCGGTGGCGGCTCACTTCGTGTCACCGGCGGCGGACGGCCGGTGCAGATGCTGGATCTTGAGGTTCCCGTCGGCGTCGATGGTGCCGACCAGCGGGCTCAGGAACCGCCCCTGGAGGTCGACGATCACGCCGCCGCCCGGGACGGGGCTCGGGGTCTCCACGAGGCCCTGGTGGGACGTGCTGAGGGCGTTTGCAAGATCGGGGGTCATCTGCATGGGGACGCTGCCCGGAGCCGGTGCGTCGAGGATCGCGCCCGTCTTGGGATCGATGTGGATCATCATGCCGGGCGCGAGCTGGGGGGCCGCCTGATCGTCGGCGGAGGCCGGCCCGGCCGCCGCCAGCAGGCACGCGCAGGCCGCGAGGCCGCCCATCAGGAACCGCCGGGATACCGCCTGTCGGATCGGGCGCCGGGTCATGCCGTCTTCCTCCTCGGCGAGTCGAGTGGATCTGCAGGCTTGCGACGATAGCCTGTCAGGTCTACGACTATAGCCGAGCCGCTGGATTCATTACAACGAACGGCGGAGGGAGTGTGACGGGCCCCGGAAGGGACCTCAGCCGCGGAGGGCCGCAGGGGGTCCGGGCCCAGCGGGGGTCCGAAGGAGAGGTGGCGAGCGCCGGCGGCCACGAGCGGGCGGAGGCGAGCGACCAGCCCCGCGGACCGGCCGGCCACGCCGACCCGCAGCATCCGCTCGTCCACCATCGCGCAGGCGCGGTCCGGGTCGCGATCGACCGTCAGGGTCCCGGCCGGGAGCGTGACGCGGGCAGGCGCCGCGGGCTCAGCCGGCGGCGGCCCCCTGGCCGCCCAGGTACATCTGGCGGACCTCGGGGTTGGCGAGCAGCGCGCGGCCCGTGCCCTCGAAGCGGTTGCGGCCCAGCTCCAGCACGTAGGCCCGGTCGGAGATCTCCAGCGCGCGGGCGGCGTTCTGCTCGACCAGCATGACGGTGAGGCCGGTGCCGGCCAGCGCGCCGATCTTGTCGAAGACCTCGTCCACGAAGCGCGGGCTGAGACCCAGCGAGGGCTCGTCGAGCATCATCATGCGCGGCCGCATCATGAGGGCCCGCCCCATGGCCAGCATCTGCTGCTCACCGCCGCTCATGGTGCCCGCCAGCTGGCGGGGGCGCTCGCCCAGGCGAGGGAACAGCGAGAAGACGTAGTCCATCGCCTGCTGGATGCGGGCCTTGTCGCGCTCCAGGTAGGCGCCCATCTCGAGGTTCTCGCGCACGGTCATCCGCGCGAACACCACGCGGCCCTGGGGCACGTAGCCGAGGCCGAGGCCGAGCACGCGGTTGGGGCGCTGGCCGACCAGGCTCTTGCCGTCGAAGACGATCTCGCCCCCCAGGTGGTTGATGAAGCCCATGATGACCTTGAAGGCGGTGGACTTGCCGGCGCCGTTGGGGCCGATCACGGACACCACCTCGCCGGGATCCACGTGCAGGGACACGCCGTACAGGATCTGGATCGCGCCGTAGGCGGCCGAGACGTCGCGCAGCTCGAGCAGGGCCATCAGGACTGCCGCCGCCGGCCGAAGTAGGCCTCGATCACGCGCTCGTCGCGCTGGATCTCGGCCGGCGGCCCCTCCGCGATCTTCACCCCGTAGTCCATCACGAAGATCCGCTCGCAGTGGTTCATGATCACGTTCATGTCGTGCTCGACGATGAGAACGGTCTTGCCCTGCTCCTGCAGCCGGTGGATGTGGTCCAGCAGGTGCTGGAGCAGCGTCCGGTTGACGCCGGCGGCGGGCTCGTCGAGCAGGATGAGGTCGGGGTCGGTCATGAGGGCGCGGGCGAACTCCAGCAGCTTCTGCTGGCCGTAGGACAGCCGGCCGCCGTACTCCCCCCGCAGGCGGGTGAGGTTGACCAGGTCCAGCAGCTCCTCGGCCCGGGCGCGGGCGGCGTGGTCGGGGACGTTGAGCCCGGTCACCGACAGCATGTTCTCGAAGACCGTCATCTCCCGGAACACGCGCGTGATCTGGAACGTCCGCGTGATGCCCCGGTGGAACACCTGGAACGGCTTGAGCCCCGCGATATCCTCGCCGCGGTAGAGCACCCGGCCGGCGTCGGCCTGGGCGACCCCGGTCAGCAGGTTGAAGGTCGTGGTCTTGCCGGAGCCGTTGGGCCCGATGAGGCCGGAGATCTTGCCGCGCGGCACGGCGAAGCTGCAGCCGTCGACGGCCCGCACGCCGCCGAACGCCTTGCGGAGGTCCCGCACGTCCAGCGCGATGTCGTCCGGGCTCTCGCCCATCAGTGGACCATGCCCTTGCGGATCCAGCCCCGGTCGACCGCGAAGCCGACGAGACCGCGCGGCATGAAGCGGGCGACGATGATGATGAAGAGGCCGTAGGCGATGAGGTGGGCGGTGGGGAAGTTCACCCACGTCAGCTCCTGGGCGGTGTAGAGGAGCACCGCGCCCGCGATGGGCCCCACCACCGTGCCCTTGCCGCCCAGCATCGACATGAGCGCCATCGCGATCGTGATCTGCACGAAGAACACCGACGGGGGGTCGATGTAGAGGACCTTGTAGGCCTGGATGCCGCCCGCCACCGCCGGGAAGATGGCCGACAGCGTGAAGGCGGCCAGCTTGTAGCGGGTGGCGTCGATCCCGAGCGCCTCGGCCGCCCCCTCGTCCTCCCGGATGGCGTTGAGGCGGATCCCGAAGCGGGAGTGGCCGACGGTGTAGGCGACCACGATCGTCGCCAGCATCAGCGCCAGCATCGCGTAATGCGCCGGCATCGAGGTGTCGGCGCTCGGCAGGCTGATGCCGAGCCCGCCGTGGGTGAGGCTGTCCCACACGGTGGCGATCACCCGGGTCCCCTCGGCCGCCCCCAGCATGGCGATGGCGAAGTACGGCCCCTTGAGGCGCAGCACGGGGTAGCCGATCGCCACCGCCATCACCGCGGCCACGACCGCCCCGGCGCCGAGCGAGGCCAGCCAGTGCCACTGGTAGTCGGCGACCAGGATGGCGCAGGCGTAGGCGCCGACGCCGTAGAACGCCACGTGGCCGAACGACGTGTAGCCTGTGAAGCCGCTGATGATGTTCCAGGAGAGCGCCAGCACCACGTACATCATCGTGAACAGCAGGAACGACCTCACGTAGATGCTGACCCCGTGGGGCACCAGGGCCAGGGCCAGGGCGACCACGACCAGGAGGACCAGGTTGCGCGTGTGCTCGCGCCGGGCCACGGGCTCAGCCCTCCTTGACGCCCATGAGCCCGCCCGGGCGGATCAGCAGCACGAAGATCATCAGGCCGTAGGCGGCCAGCTCGACCATGGCCGTGCCGTTGGGGACCATGAGCGAGACGAGGTTCTCCAGCACCGCGAGCATGAGGCCGCCGATCAACGCGCCGACGTAGTGCCCGCGCCCGCCCAGGACGACGATGGCGAACGCCTGCAGGGTGTAGAGGACACCGGTCTCGGGGTTGAAGCCGAACTGGATGGACACGAGCGCCCCGCCCGCCACCGCCAGCGCGGCGGCCAGGCCGGTCGTGACCAGGTAGATGCGGCGCACGTCGATGCCGCACACCATGGCCACCTCCGCATTGAGAGCGGTGGCCCGGACGGCCTTGCCCAGGCGCGAGAACTTCAGGAACAGGAAGACGGTGGTGGTGATCACCACCGCCATCGCGAAGCTGATCACCCGGTTCTGGCCGACCGCGATGGTGGAGGTGATCTGCACGGTGCCGGGAGCGTAGGGAATCGTGCGGAAGTCCGTCGTGAAGATGAGCTCGGCGGTGTAGATCATCACCAGCCCGAGGCCGAAGGTGATGAGTAGCGCGGTGAGCTCGGGCTGGCCCACGGCGGCGTTCAGGAGCACCTTCTGCACCGCCATGCCGAACAGGAAGGCCAGCGGTAGCGTGAACACCAGGGCCAGCAGGGGGTCGACGCCCAGATAGAAGAAGGCCACCCACGTGAAGTAGGCGCCCATCATGACCATCTCGCCGTGGGCGGCGTTGATGATCCGCATCACCCCGAAGATCATGGTGAGGCCGACGGCGAACATGGCGTAGACGCCGCCCT
>Ga0302046_10002038_pt1 | contig 18937 bp, 16 predicted proteins | sample RVTome_11_FD_200261 | JGI IMG/M metagenome (GOLD analysis project Ga0302046, IMG submission 200261) | Soil microbial communities from uranium-contaminated site in the Upper Colorado River Basin, Wyoming, United States - RVT147D111 (version 2) ...
ACGGAAGCCTCTTCGAAGCCCCGGACCACGTGGACCAAGACGTCCACGACTTTCAGCGCCGGGAGATCCAGCTTCTCCTTCGATTCCCCCTTGACCAAGCCTGGGATCAACGTGAATTGAATGGTTGCCGGAACGACACTCTTCGACGCGTGCCAGCGACTCAATTCTTGCAGGCGCTCATCGGGAATCTTGAGAACCCCGAGCTGGGCCTCGCGCGTCGAGCCGGTCGCGACGGCGTGCGTCAGCAACGAGAAAAGGGTGCGCCGGCCGGATCCCGGGAGTCCTAGAATGCCTGCTTTCATTTGACCCGAGAATTCTACTATTACCTCGGACCTGTCACTCCTCAAATGGGCGGCTTGAAGCCATATCTCGGCTTACGGCCCGCCGAGAGGCGCGGTCGGGTCTCACGCCTCTCCTACTGCCGCACTTTGACCGCCTCGTGTGTTGCCGTTTTGAGCGTTGGGTTTTCACTACATCCCCGTAAACCACTGTAAATGGAGCTTGACAAGGAAAGGGGCTGTACCTTAGGATTTCTAGTGGAGTAAAGTGGAACAAAGTGGTCTAAAAGTCTCTACTTAGCACCAGATTCTAGGCGAATCTGGGTAACGGTGGATCTCGGTCTCAGGAGGTCTCGGTGCTCCGTGGGAACCATCCGGCTCGTGTCGATGACAAGGGCAGGATCAAGATACCCAACGGGTTTCTTCAGCTTTGGGACGCGAACTACGCGTCCGAGGTTTTCGTGACCAGCCTCAGCGGAGAGAACGTGCGCGTGTACCCGATGGAGGTCTGGATCGAACTGGAGCGCAAGCTACAAGCCATTCCGGGGACGCACCCTTCCAAGGCGCGTTTCTTGGACCGGGTGCATTTCTTTGGGCAAACCACGACGCGCGACCGACAGGGCCGGCTGCTCATCCCGGCCCCGCTGCGTCAGACCGCACAGATGAATGGGAACGTGGACGTTCTGGGAAAATACGACTACTTGGAGATTTGGAATCACGAACGCTTCTTGAAGAAGCTGGAGAGCGAGCCGTTTACCGAAGACGACGGCCACGCCCTGGCCGAGTTTGGAATCTGATTGGCCATGCAGCTGATGGAGACAAGGACCGCTCGGCAATGGAACAGTGGGACGAACATGGCATCCGGATCGACCTCTGACCGGAGGGCTCAATCTCCGGACACGGCGCATCGGCCCGTCTTGGTGGACGAGGTGCTGGGGTATCTCGCGCCCGTACCGAGCGGCGTGTATGTCGACGCGACGGTGGGTGCCGGCGGTCATGCGACGGCCATTCTCGAGGCGAGCTCTCCCTCGGGTCGGCTCATTGGCATCGACCGAGACGAAGCCGCGCTGGCCACGAGTCGCAAGCGACTGGAGTGTTTCGGTGATCGCGTGCATCTGCACCACGGGACGTTCGCCCATCTGGCCGAGCATCTGGAGAACGACGGATCGGAAGCCGTCAACGGCATCGTCGCCGACCTGGGTCTTTCCAGCATGCAGCTGGCGGACGGCGACCGGGGCTTTGCGTTCTCCGCGGAGGGGCCACTCGACATGAGATTCGATCGGGGTTCGGGCGAGACCGCAGCGGAGCTCATCGATCGCCTCAGCGAGCGGGAGCTTGCGGATCTCCTCTTCAACCTCGGCGGAGAGCGGAAGTCGCGGGCGATAGCGCGTCGCATCGTGGAGCGGCGTCCCATCGAGACGACGCGCGATCTCCGGCGGGCGGTTCACTCCGTGCTCGGCAGCGGCCGCCGGGGCGGAATCGACCCCGCCACGCGGACGTTCCAGGCGCTTCGCATCGCCGTCAACCGCGAGCTCGAGAACCTCGAGACATTTCTCGAAGTCGCAACCGACAAGCTCGCTCCGGGTGGACGCCTGGTCGTCATCTCCTATCACTCGCTCGAGGACCGAGCGGTGAAGTGGGCTTTTCGTGAGAAGAGCAAGTCCGAGATGTTCCGTGTCCTGACGCGCAAGCCTCTCCGGCCACGCGAAGGAGAAATATCCGCCAATCGCCGGGCTCGTAGCGCGAAGCTCAGAGCTCTCGAACGAGTTTCCTAGCCATGGCCAATCGTCGCTATCAAATCAGCCGAAAGGTGGCCAACGAGCGGTTGGTGCGAGAGGTCGACCGCGAACGGAACCGCCAACTCTTGATGGTGGCGGTCACGGGCTTGCTGCTGGCAGGGGCGGTGCTCGCCTACGGCTGGCAACATTTCGAGATGATCCAAAACGGGTACCGTATGGAGGAGCAGAGAAGCGAGCGCGAGTATCTCCTACAGATCCAGCGACAGTTGTCCTTGGAGAGGGCTTCGCTCGCCTCACCCGATCGAATCGAGACCATCGCCACCCGCGAGCTGGGCATGGTCGTGCCCTCGGAAGACCAGTTCGTCGTGATCGAGCCGTATCGGAAGATCGAAGAGAGCCAACCGGAGGAGTAAGAGTGGACCGTAACCGCAGCCTGTCTCGCGCACGTTTTCGCGTGACGTTGCTTGCTCTTCTCAGCACGCTCTGGGTCAGTGCGCTGGTAGGCCGGCTGGTTTATCTCCAGGTCTTTCTCCGCCAGAGCCTCCAAGAGCGCGCCGAGATCCAACAGAGCCACACGGTGAAGCTCGATCCGGAACGGGGAACGATCTACGACCGCAACGGGCGGGAGCTCGCGGTGAGCGTCAACGTGGAATCGGTTTATGCGGTTCCTCGCACGATCAAGGAGACCGATCGAACGGCGCGTGCGCTGGCCGACTGCCTACCGGTTGACAGCAAAGAGCTGGCCATACGCTTGAGGAGCGACAAGAGCTTCCTCTGGGTGGATAGGAAAGTCGATCTGGCCACCGCCGATTGCGTTCGGGAGCTGGATCTCGCGGGTGTGAACTTCGTTCCGGAGAGGCGCCGTTTCTACCCGAAGCGGCAATTGGCGGCTCACGTCCTCGGCTATGTGGGAATGGACAACGAGGGGATGAGCGGCGTCGAGTATGCCTTCGAGGAAGAGATACGCGGAGAGGACGGTCGGCAAATCACTTGGACCGACGCCCGAAACCGACCCGCCGCGTCCCGCGTCGAGAAGCGGCCGCAGCCCGGTCGCAGCCTCCTCTTGACGATCGACGAAACGCTTCAACACATTGCGCAGACGGAACTGGAAGAGGCGGTAGGGGAAAGCGGGTCGAAGGGTGGCGTCGCGATTCTCCTGCGACCCGAAACGGGTGAGATCCTGGCGATGGCCGAGGTGCCGGGTTTCAACCCGAACCGCTACGGCGACTACCCCCCGAGCTATTGGCGCAACCGGTCGGTGACGGATGCCTACGAGCCGGGCTCGACCTTCAAGATCATTTCCGCGGCTGCCGCACTCGAAGAAGGCGTGGTGAGCGAAGACGAGCGGATCGATTGTGGACAGGGCGTGATTCAGGTCGGCAATCGATTGATCCACGATCACCGTGAATTCGACGTGCTGACCTTCCGCGAAGTGCTCGTGAAATCGAGCAACGTGGGGATGATCCGGATCGGCCAACGCTTGGGCGCCGAGAGGCTCGCGCGCTACGTGCGCGCGTTCGGGTTCGGGGAGGTGACCGGTGTCGGGTTGGCGGCGGAGAGCCGGGGCATTCTCCGGGAGGTCTCGGAATGGCGGGCGATGACACTCGCCTCGATTTCGTTCGGTCAGGAGATCGCCGTGACACCGCTGCAAATGGTGGCCGCGGTGAACACGGTGGCCGCCGCCGGATATCTCATGCGCCCGACTCTGGTCAAGGAGATTCGCTCACCCAGCAACGAGACCCTTCGTGGAGCGTCCCCGGCGCCGGTTCGTCGCGTGATCAGCCGGGAGACCGCTCGGCGACTCACCGAGCTGATGGTGGGCGTCGTGGAGGAGGGCACCGGGACGCGCGGCAGAGTACCCGGGTTCACGGTAGCGGGTAAGACCGGAACCGCTCAGAAGGCAACGCCCGGAGGCGGTTATTCGAAGACGGACTACATCGCTTCGTTCGTGGGGTTCGCCCCCGCGGGGGCGCCCGAGTTGACTGCCCTCGTCGTCCTCGATTCGCCCGTAGGCGATCACTCCGGTGGACGAGCTGCCGGTGTCTTCGCACGCATTGTCGAAAGAAGCCTTCGCCATCTCGGTGTTCCGCCGGACGCTCCCGACCTGGAAGACGGAGAGGCGACGCGCACGTTCACGATGGCCTCTCGATGGCCCCGGCAGGAACCGCTGGATCCGCGATACAACGAAGTGTCGCCGCCGTCGAGTCCAGTGGCGCTGGTGGCGTTCGGACCTCGCGTCGCCGTGCCGCTACCGATGCCGTCGCTCACGGGACTCCCCGCCCGGGACGCGGTGGCCCGATTGATCGCGGCGCACCTGTCTCCGGAGCTAGTGGGATCGGGTTGGGTCGTCGACCAGCACCCGCCGGCCGGAGCGCCCGTCGATCCCGGCTCGCGCTGCCTGGTGTTTCTAGGGGACACGCCGCCATGACTCTCCAGCAGCTCTTGTCGGTCATCCCGGTCGAGGAGACCCGCGGCGATCTCACCCCTCACGTACAGGGCGTGACCGTGGACTCTCGTCGCGTGGCGCCAGGTTTCGTCTTCGTGGCCATCGAGGGCAAGAGCACGGATGGCCATCGTTATGTGGACGAGGCGACGAAGAGAGGGGCGGTTGGGATCGTCAGCGAGCGAGCGGCTCCCAAGAAGTCGACCGTCGCGTGGGTGCGCACACGGGATGCGCGGCGCGCCGCGGGACTTCTGTCCGCGAAGCTCGCCGGGGAGCCGTCACGGCACGTGCGGCTGGTAGGTGTGACCGGAACGAATGGCAAGACGACGACCGCATTCTTGTTGGATGGGATCTTCCAGAAACTCGCTCCGCCATCGGTCCTCATGGGAACCGTCGTGCATCGAGTTGGATCGAACAGCCAACGAGCGCGCCACACGACTCCCGAGTCGCCAGAGATTCAAGCGTTCCTCAAGTCGGCAGTCGAAGAGGGGTGTCGCTTCGGCGTGCTCGAGGTCTCCTCACATGGACTCGCGCTCGGCCGTCTGGAGGGAACGGAGTTCGAGTGTGCGGTCTTCACCAACCTGAGCCGCGATCATCTCGACTTTCACCGCGACATGGAGGACTACTTCGCCGCCAAGCGGCGACTATTCGAGGACCATCTTCGCTCCTCGGGAACCGCGGTGGTGGGGATCGACAATGGCTACGGTAGGCGCTTGGCGGAAGCCATCGGTGGATCCGTACTTACCTATGGATACGCGGAGGACTCCGGACTACGCATCGAGAATGTCGAGGCTAGTTTCGACGGATTGGTGATTCGGTTCAAGGACCGAGACGTCGCCTTCGAAGCGAAGAGCCCGTTGATAGGTCAACACAACGCGTTGAACTACCTGGCCGCGTACGGCGCGGCTCGCACTCTCGGTCTTTCGTCGGATGACATCCTGGAAGCCCTCGCGCAACTGGGAAGCGTCCCGGGGCGTTTCGAAAAGATCGAGGCGGGTCAACCATTCCACGTGGTCGTGGACTACGCCCACACCGACGACGCGCTGCGCAATATTCTCGAGGCGGCGCGCTCTCTTCCGCATCGTCGTGTGCTGACGGTCTTTGGGTGTGGCGGCGACCGCGACCGTTCGAAGCGGCCGCTCATGGGAGCGGTCGCGGCACGGCTCTCCGATCTGGTCGTGCTCACGTCGGACAATCCAAGGAGCGAAGACCCGATGGCCATCATCCGAGAGATCGAGCTGGGCACGAAGGGTCCGCGGTGTCAGGCGGAGGTCCGCGTGGAACCGGATCGCCGCACGGCGATTCGACTTGCTCTCTCTCTGAGCGAGCCCGGTGACTTGGTTCTCGTGGCGGGGAAGGGTCACGAGCCGTATCAGTTGATTGGGGATCGAGCGATCGCGTTCGACGACCGGGAGGTGGTACGAGAGATCTTGACGCGGCGGATGCAGCCGCTCAACAGTCACTAAAAGACCGATGGGAAGCACGCACGGCCTGTCGCGAGCGGAGCGTCCGAGTTCGCCAAGGCTTCGTCGGGACGTCGCCGCCAGCCTTCGCAGGGCTTCGGCTTGGCCTCGCCGAAGCCGTGGCAAGGAAGAAACCCGGCCACGGCGGAGGCGGGAAGCCCGAAGAGCGTAGGCGGGAGCTCGTCGGTCATGCATTAGGAGATTGGTGAAGCTAAACGCAGCACAGGTTGCTTCTTTCACGGGAGGAAAGCTTACGTCGGGTTCGGAAGGGACACGGATCCAGTCGATCTCGATCGACTCGCGCACCGTCGAGCCGGGAGACTTGTTCTTCGCCATCGTTGGCCAACGGTTCGACGGACACCGCTTCGTCGATCAAGCTCTCGAGCGCGGAGCGGTGGGTGCCGTGGTGTCCCAGCCGCCCCAACCATCGGGCAAGGATACCGGCGTCCTGATTCTGGTGGACGACACGACGATCGCGCTGCAGCGGCTCGCGATGGGCGTCCGTCGGTCGGCGCCCCTCAAAGTCGTGGGCATTACCGGCAGCGTTGGCAAGACCACGGCCAAAGAGGCGACGGCGGCGGCACTTTCGGTGCGCTTCAAGGTGCTGAAGTCAGAGGGTAATCTCAACAACCTCTATGGCTTGCCTTTGTCGATCCTGAGATGGGAGGACGAGGACGTGGCGGTTTTGGAGATGGGGATGTCGGCCCCAGGCGAGATCGCCCGCCTCACGGAAATTGCGGCTCCCGACGTAGGTGTCGTGCTGAGTGTCGCGGAAGTCCATCGAGAGTTCTTTCCTTCTCTGAGAGCGATCGCAAGCGCGAAAGGGGAGCTTTTCGCTGGCCTGGGGCCGGACGCCACCGCGGTCGTCAACGCCGACGATCCGCTCGTTCTCGAAGAAGCCAAACGGTTTGCCGGGCGCCACGTTCGTTTCGGAATCGAAGAAGAAGCCCATCTCAGGGCCAAGGACATCGAGAGCACGTCTCGTGGCCTGCGGTTCATCGCCGAGACGGAGGGAGACCGCGTGGAAGTCCAATCGTCTCTCCATGGGGTCCACAACGTGTACAACCTTCTCGCTGCGCTGGCGGTCGCTCGAACGCTCGACGTCGAGTTGACGGCGGCGGCGAGCCAACTGCGTGATCTGAAAGCTGCACCCCATCGGGGAGAGCGCATTCGATTTCCTGGCGGACCCCTCGCAATCGACGAAACGTACAACTCGAACCCGACCGCGTTACGTGCGGCCCTCGCCTCCCTCTCTCAGGAAGACGCGAAGCGGCGTATCGCGGTCCTGGGAGACATGTTGGAGCTTGGCGAGCGCACGGAAGACCTTCACCTGGATTGTGGCCGCGAGGTTGCTCAGAGCAACGTGTCCCTTCTCGTCGGCGTGGGGCCTCTGGGGGCCCTCATCGTGGAGGGCGCTCGGCGCGCGGGGATGTCGGAAGCTGCTTTGGCCGTCGCGCGTGATGCCGAAGAGGCAGGCGAGTTCCTTGCCGAACGGCTCGGGCCGGGAGACGTGGTGTTGCTCAAGGCCTCGCGCGGCGTCGCGCTCGAGGGAGCGCTCTCCGCCGTTCGCAGTCGATTCGGTGGAGGGTCGGACTGATGTTGTTCCATTTACTCTATCCGCTCCACACGGAGTATTTTGTCTTCAATGTCTTTCGCTATGTCACGTTTCGAACGGCGTGCGCCACCCTTACCGCTCTGGTACTCAGTCTCGTGCTGGGTCCCCGGCTCATCGGTCGGCTGCGGCAGTTCCAAATCGGCGAGCACATCCGCCAGGAGGGACCGCGAGGGCATCAGGTGAAGGCGGGGACGCCCACCATGGGAGGACTCCTGATCCTCGCCGCGATCGTGGCGCCGACGCTCCTGTGGGCGGATTTGAGGAACGCGTTCGTGTGGATCGCCATTGTGTCCACTCTCTGCTATGGCGCGATCGGCCTCGCCGATGACTACTTGAAGCTGTCTCGGAAGCGACCGGCGGGTCTGACGGCCCGAGCCAAGCTCGTTCTCCAGGTTCTGGTCGCGCTGGGAGTGGCGACCACCTTGGTTGGTCTCTCGCATCGGAACGTCTACAGCACCGAGCTGCTCTTCCCGTTCTTCAAAGAGGTGCGGCCGGATCTCTCGTGGTTCTTCATTCCATTCGCGGTGCTGGTGATGGTGGGAGCCTCGAACGCCGTCAATCTCACCGATGGGCTCGACGGTCTCGCCATCGGGAGCGTACTGATTGCCGCCGCGGCGTTTACCGTTCTGATCTACGTGACGGGCCATGCGCAGTTCTCGGCCTACCTCGACCTCATCCACATTCCGCGGATCTGGGAGCTCACCATCTTCGGCGGTGCCATCGTGGGGGCGAGCCTCGGCTTCCTCTGGTTCAACTGCTATCCGGCCCAGGTGTTCATGGGCGACGTGGGCTCCCTCGCGTTGGGAGGAGCCATTGGCACGGTCGCTCTGCTGATCAAACAGGAATTGCTATTGATCTTGGTGGGCGGGCTTTTCGTGGTTGAAGCCTTGTCCGTCATCATTCAAGTCATATCCTTCAAACTGACCGGCAAGCGGGTTTTTCTGATGGCACCTTTACACCACCACTTCGAGCTCAAGGGTTGGTCGGAGCCGAAGATCATCATTCGGTTCTGGATCGTTGCCATTATTTTCGCGCTAGCCAGTCTGACTACTTTGAAGCTGAGGTAAATGCGAGGGCGGAAAACGAGGAATGGGCGGCGAGGATTACCGGGGACGCCGGGTCTTGGTGGTAGGTCTCGCCCGCAGCGGCCTGGCCGCGACGAAGCTGTTGCTGGGCCGCGGGGCCCAGGTGCGGGCGAACGATGCGAGGCCGGCCGAAGAGCTCTCATCGGAATGGGCGGAGCTCGCCGACCGTGGGGTGGAGGTCGTCACTGGATCCCATCCTGCCGGCCTGGTGACCGGGATCGATTTGGTGGTGGTGAGCCCGGGAGTGCCCACGGACGCGACGCCGTTGCTGGAGGCGAGGCGGCACGGGATCCCGGTCTGGGGAGAGCTGGAGCTTGCGTATCGCGACATCGAAGGGTCGATCGTTGCGGTGACCGGCACCAAGGGAAAGTCGACGACCGCCACGCTCATTGCGCAAATTCTGGAGCGTGCGGGCCATCAGGTCGCCTTGGGCGGGAACATCGGGCGACCTCTCAGCCTCTTGGTCCAAGAGTACCCTCTCGATGCGACATTCGTGGTGGAGGTATCGAGCTTTCAGCTCGAGTCGATCGAGCGATTCCGTCCGCGGGTGGCGGTGCTCCTCAACGTGACGCCCGACCATTTGGACCGACATCCTTCTTTCGAGGTCTATCGCGAGGCGAAGGAACGCATTTTTTCCAATCAGGAGCAGGAGGATTGGGCCGTCGTTTACGGTGCCAATCCCCTGACCAGGGAAATGGCGACTAGAATTCGATCGAGGAAGATCTTCTACAGCCTCGAGTGCATGGGTGATGGCGCACCGCACCTGTGCGTCGAAGATGGTTGGATCGTACGGCACGAGGATTCGTTCACCGACGAGTGGATTCCGCTCGAGCACGTCCAGCTTCCCGGGAAGCACAACGTCGAGAACGTGATGGCTGCCGCGGCCGCGAGCCACGTCATGGGAGTCGAGTCTTCCCTGATGAGCGAGGTCGTCGAGAGCTTTCGGGGCATTCCGCACGCCCTGGAAAGGATCGGGGAGATCCGGGGAGTCTCTTTCTACGACGACTCCAAAGCGACGAACGTCGCGGCGGCCCAAGCCGCCATTGCCAGCTTCGAAGGAAATGTGGTCCTGGTCTTGGGTGGTCGTTCCAAAGGAGCCAATTTCGAGGTACTGCGCGACGACGTCAAGGGGAAGGTCAAGCTGGTATTGTCCCTGGGTGAGAGCCGCGACCAGATAGCGGAGGCATTGTCGGGTGAAGTTCCGGTCTTACCGTGCGCCGGTTTGCGGGAGGTCGTGGAGCGAGCCTTCGCGCACGCAGAGCCGGGCGATACCGTGCTGTTCTCGCCGGCGTGTGCGAGCTTCGACATGTTTGCCGACTACGCGGAGCGAGGAAGGCTCTTCAAGGAAGAAGTCCGGCGACTCGAAAAGAGTCTGTCGGACCGGGGCAACAGGGACCGCCGGGAGCGCAAGAGAACCAGGCGATAACAGATGGCCAAGAAACTCTCAGCAGACGGAACGCTTTTCGCCGTCACCATCGGCCTGGTCTTCTTCGGTTTGGTCATGTTGTACAGCGCTTCGGCGGTCGTCGCGGATGCTGCTCACCGGAGCTCCTATTTTTTCCTGATCAAGCAGTCACTCTGGGCGACCATCGGACTCTTGGTCATGTCGGTACTGATGAGAGTGGACTATCGGCGACTCCGGCAACCCGTTCTGGTCTATGGATTTCTCTTCTTGAGCGTGGCCTTTTTGATTGCCGTGTTGTTCTCACCTCCCCTCAAGAATGCGCATCGGTGGCTGCGCCTCGGGCTGCTTTCGTTTCAACCTTCGGAGATGGCGAAGCTGTCGCTGGTGCTGGCAGTTGCCTACTTTTTCGATCAGAAGCGCGAGCGCATCGACGACTTCTTTGCGGCCCTGTTCCTCCCTTTGGTGGTCACCGTGTTCCTTGCCTTCTTGGTGCTCATCGAGCCGGACTTCGGAACGGCAGCGTGCTTGCTGTTCGTGGGGTTTTGCTTGTTCTTCGTGGCCGGGTCTCCCTTTCGCTATCTGGCAGGGCTCGCGGCCGCCGCGGCACCGTTGATGTACCTGCTCATCGTTCGCGTGGATTATCGACGCGATCGGCTTCTGACGTTTCTCGATCCATTCGAGGATCCTTTGGGAAGGGGCTTTCAGATTATCCAGTCGCTCATTGCCGTGGGTACGGGCGGTTTCTTGGGCGCCGGATTCATGAGAAGCCGGCAGAAGATGTTCTACCTTCCGGAGCCACACACCGATTTCATCTTTTCGGTTATCGGTGAGGAATTGGGTCTGCTCGGCGCTCTCGCGGTGCTCGGGACTTTCATGGTGATCCTGTGGCGAGGCGTGGTCATCGCGCGCCGCGCTCCCGATTTTTTCGGGAGTCTCTTGGCCAGTGGTCTGACCGCACTCATCGTTGGGCAGGCGCTCATCAACTTGAGCGTGTCATTGGGACTGCTTCCCACCACCGGGATCCCTCTGCCGTTCATCTCGGCGGGGGGGTCTTCGTTGGTGACATCCTTGGCAGCGATTGGACTACTGCTTGGTATTTCTCAGCATGCGAGGTAACGATTGGCGGAGGGTAGGAACGGCCTGCGCGTACTGGTGGCGGCAGGCGGCACCGGGGGACACCTCTACCCGGCCTTGGCAGTGGCTCGCGAGCTCAAGAGTCGACAACCGGAGGCCGAGGTGACGTTCGTGGGCACACGGCGAGGCCTAGAGGGAAAGCTGGTTCCCGATGCCGGATTTCCGCTGGAGCTCGTGCGCGTCGAGCCCCTGCGAGGAGGTTCGTTCCTTCGGAAGGTCAAGGGCGTGCTCCAACTCGTTCCGGCCATGTTGGAGTCGTCCAGGCTCCTGAAGCGCACTCGGCCCCACGTCGTGATGGGCGTGGGCGGGTACGTGGCCGGTCCATTGCTCGCGGTCGCCGCGGTTTGCAGGGTTCCCACACTCATTCTCGAGCCCAACGCCGTGCCGGGGCTCACCAACTGGTGGCTATCTTGGTTGGTCGATGCGGCGGCTCTCGGTTGGGAGGAGACGATGCGCTACTATCGGCGGAACGGGTTCGTGACCGGGAATCCCGTCCGTGAGGAGATAGCGCGTGTCGCGCCTCGTGCGACAACCGACGCGATGCAGTTGCTGGTGTTCGGAGGAAGCCAGGGCTCTCACGTGCTGAACCGCGCCATGGTGGACGCGCTACCGCACCTCGCTTCTTACCGCGATCGGCTGCGGATAACACATCAGACCGGGAAGTCTGAGTTGGAGTGGGTACGCGTTGCCTACCAGAAGGAGGGATTCCCTGCCCGCATCGAGCCTTACCTGGAAAACATGGCAAAAGAGTACGAGGCTTGCGACCTGGTGATCTCCCGCGCGGGAGCGACAACCTGCGCGGAGCTCACCGCGGCTGGTCGAGCGGCCCTGCTCGTTCCTTTGCCGTTGGCCGGCGGGCACCAGCTTCAGAATGCCGAAGCCCTGACACGGGTGGGTGCGGCTCAGATGATTTCCCAGCGGGACCTGTCCGGTCAGCGTCTGGCGCGCGCGGTGATCGATCTCTTGGAAGATCCGGGACGGCGCAACGAGATGGCAGAGGCCGCCCGGTCCTTGGCGCGGCCCGAGGCGGCGCGGGAGATCGTAGACCGCTTGCTGCAGCTCGGTCAGTCCAAGCGGGGCGAGGAGGCGGCATGAGCGCCCCCTTGTTCTCCCGTCGGACGCGGATTCATTTCGTCGGCTTGGGGGGAATCGGCATGAGTGGTATCGCCGAGGTTCTCGCCAATCTCGGTTATCCGGTGAGCGGATCCGATCTCCGTTCGAGCCCCGTGTGCGAGAGGCTCGAAACTCTGGGCGTGACGTTCTTCGAGAAGCACCGAAAGGAACAAGTGCAGGGCGCGGACGTGGTGGTCGTTTCCTCGGCGGTGCGCCCGGACAACGTGGAGCTCGTCGAGGCGAGGCGCCTTCAAATCCCCGTCATCCCCCGCGCGGAGATGCTGGCCGAGTTGATGCGGCTCAAATATGGGATCGCGGTAGCGGGCTCGCATGGAAAGACCACGACGACGTCGATGGTCTCCGTGGTGCTGGACCGGGCGGGTCTCGATCCCACCATGGTCATCGGCGGCAGGCTGGGAATCCTGGGGAGCAATGCCAAGCTTGGACGTTCGGATTTCATGGTCGTGGAAGCGGACGAATCGGATCGGAGCTTCCTTCATTTGTCCCCGGTCGTGGCGGTCGTCACGGGTATCGATCACGAGCACATGGAAACCTATCGCGACATGGGCGATCTGAAAGATGCCTTCGTCGATTTCGCGAACAAGGTCCCTTTCTATGGGGCCTCGTTGCTTTGTCTCGACGACGGGAGTGTTCAGGACATTCTGCCCCGCATCAAACGACGGTACGTGACATACGGGTTCTCCACGCAGGCCGACATTGCCGCGGATTCCGTCCGTCTCAATGGGATCGACTCGTGCTACCGGCTGAAGATTCGCGGGAAGGAGGTTGGCTCTATCAAGCTGCACGTCCCGGGGCGACACAGCGTGCTGAACAGCCTTGCCGCGATTGGCGTCGGTCTCGAGCTGGGGATTTCGCTGGAGGACATCGCGACGGGTCTCGAGACGTTTTCGGGGGTCGACCGGCGCTTCCAGATCAAGGCCGATCACGGAGGAGTCCTGGTCGTCGACGACTACGGGCACCATCCGACCGAGATCCGCGCGACGCTGGCCGCTGCCAAGGAGGCCTTCGGCCGCCGCACGGTCGTCGTTTTTCAGCCTCATCGTTTTTCTCGTGTGGCGTCACTCTTCGAGGATTTCTGCCGCGCCTTCAATCAGGCCGATCTCTTGTTGGTAACCGAGATCTACCCTGCTGGAGAAGATCCTCTTCCCGGCGTGACCGGCGAGGGTTTGGCCGATGGCATCAAGGCACACGGTCATCGGGACGTTCGCTTCGTGGACGAAATGCAAGCGGTGCCCGGGCTTCTCCGGGGCGTCGTGCGAGAAGGCGACCTGGTCATCACACTCGGCGCTGGCAGCGTGACCTCGCTCGCCGAAGATCTGGCGGAGATGATTCGTGAACGTGGCTGAGCATCAAGTTGCCCAGTTGGCGGCCGCTTTCGAGGAGGCGGGGGTCCGTTTTCGTCGCGAGGCGCCATTGGCACGCTACACGACGGTGGGCTTGGGAGGTCCGGCGGAGCTCCTGGCGTTTCCCGCCTCGGCCGAAGAGATGCTCGCGGCAGTTCGCTTGGCCAACGAGCTCGGCGTACCGAGCCGCGTGTTGGGAGGAGGCAGCAACCTTCTGGTGAGCGATGCTGGCGTTCGTGGGGTCGTCCTCCATACCGGCGCCATGAAGATCGTCCGGTTCGGCGAAGGCGGGGAGGTCGAGGCGGAAGCCGGCGCGCATTTTCCGGGGCTGGTGCGAGCCGCGGTCTCACGGGGCCTGCGTGGTTTGGAAGGGGGGGTGGGCATACCGGGATCGATGGGCGGCGTGCTGGCGATGAATGCGGGAGCGTTCGACTTTTCGGTTGGGAACTGGGTGGAGCACGTCACCGTGGTTTCACCGCAGGGGGAAAAGCTCGAGCTGCCGCGTGGAAGGATAGATTTCCGTTATCGAACGTCCTCGCTCGGCGACGGTTTCGTGGTCGCGGCGTGCCGCATGAAGCTCGCCGAGGACGATCCACGGGCCATTCGCGCGGACATGGACAGGCAGATGACGGTTCGCAGAACCAGCCAGCCGGTTGGCGTGAAGAGCGCCGGGTGTATCTTCAAGAATCCGACCGGTGATTCGGCGGGAAGATTAATCGACAGTCTGGGGATGAAGGGTTTTCGCGTCGGGGGAGCGCGGGTCTCCGAGGTCCATGCGAACTTCATCGTTCACGATGGCAAGGCGACGACACTAGATGTGTTGACGTTGATCGAGCAGATCAAGGAGAAGGTGCTTCGCGAAACGTCGGTCGAGCTGGTCGAGGAGGTAAGGCAGTGGGCGTAAGGGGAGGAGCGTCTCGGGAATCCGCTCCGTCCGAGCGCTTCCTGAGAAGGCGCGTCCGACCCCGGCGCGCGTCCCGAAAAGCGCTCTGGGTGGCGCTGCGTTGGATGGGAGCCGTGACCGGACTGGCGACTCTCGTCGCCGCGGGGTTCTGGACCGCGTCGGCGGCGGGTAGAGCACCCGAGCTTGCCGTGAGCCGGATTGTCGTGGAAGGAAACGAACGATTGGCAGAGGGAGAGATATTGGAGACTCTGGGGCTTCACCCGGGCTCCAACATCCTGTCGCTCGAGCTCGAAACACTCAAGCAGCAAATGCTTCTCTCGGCCTGGGTCAAGGATGTCGAGCTCGCGCGCGTGCTGCCGGCGACGCTGACGCTCAAGGTTGTGGAGCGTGTCCCGCTCGGTATCGCGGTCATGGAAGAGTTGTATCTCATCGACGGCGACGGGGTCTTGCTGGACGAGATGGGGCCTGGATACCGAGAGCTCACATTACCCTTGGTCAGGGGCCTCGTCGACGAGCGAGGGCAGGTCGTTCCCGGCCGCCGTCAGCTCGCGGGCCGTGTGCTTTCCGCGCTGGCCTCGGACCGCCGCCTAGAAGAAACCGTGTCGGAGATTGACCTTTCCTCTGGCGCGGAGTCGATCCGAATCTTGCTCCGTCGACCGCCGTTGGCCTTCATCGTGGAAGAAGTCGATTTCATGACTCGTCTGGCCGAGCTAGTTCCACTGAGTGAGGAGATTCGAAACCTTTTTCCGTCGGTTGACGCTGTGGACTTGCGCTTCCGGGGACGCGTCTACCTGCAGCTCGGAGCGTCCGAGCCGCTCGAGGACGGCCTTCCGGAACTCCCGGAAGAGCCGGCCGCAGCTGAGGGGAGGTGAGCATCCTGACCAAGAAAGAAAGATACATCGTCGGGATCGATATCGGCACGACCAAAGTGACGGCCATCGTGAGTGAGGTGACCGAAGTGGGTCGACTCGAGATCATCGGCATCGGCTCGACCGAGTCGAAGGGCCTGCGTAAGGGCATGGTGATCAATCTCGAGCAGACCGTAGAGTCCATCAAGAGGGTCGTGGAGGAAGCGGAGCTCATGGCCGGCGTCGAGATCGAGTCCGCCTACGTGGGGTTGGCGGGAGGTCACATCAAGGGATTCAACAGTCGCGCGGTGGTGGCGATCACGAGCAAGAACCGCGAAATCGGCAGGGAAGACGTCTTCCGCGCGATCGACGCGGCCAAGGCAATTCCCCTGCCGGCCGATCGGGAGATCGTTCACGTTCTGCCCCAAGAGTTCGTGGTGGACGGGCACGACGGGATCTTCGATCCGACCGGCATGACCGGAAGCCGTCTCGAGGCGAACGTTCACATCATCACCGCCAGCACGACTGCCACGCAAAACATCGTGACCTGCGTCAATCGGGCGGGGATGGAGGTTCTCGAAACGGTCTTGGAGCAGCTCGCGGCAGCGGAAGCATGCCTCACTGAAGACGAGCGAGAGCTGGGCGTCGCCTTGGTCGACATCGGTGGAGGTACGACCGACCTGGCTATTTTCGACAAGGGAACGATCTGGCACACCGCGGTCCTTCCGACGGGGGGCGATCACTTCACGAACGACGTGGCGGTCGGGCTGCGGACTCCTATCATGGAGGCGGAGAAGATCAAGAAGAAGTATGGATGCGCTCTGGCTACGATGGTCTCGGAGGAAGATACTATCGAGGTGCCGAGCGTGGGTGGGCGAAAACCCCGCATCCTCTCACGGCAGATCTTGGCCGATATCATTCAACCCCGAGCGGAAGAGATCTGTCATTTGATCTTTCAGGAGATACGGAGGGCGGGCTACGAGAAGGTGCTGAATTCGGGTGTCGTGATCACGGGAGGCAGTGCGTCCTTGGAAGGGCTGCCCGAAGTGGCGGAACGAGTCTTCGACATGCCAATCCGTCGTGGCGTCCCCACCGGAATCGGGGGGCTGGTCGATGTCGTGGCCACGCCCTCCTACGCGACGGGCGTGGGGCTCGTGCTCTACGGGCTGCGCAGTCGATCGAATCGTCTCTTGCCACGTGACCTGGTGGGTACACCCCTTGGGCGCGTCGCGGCCCGGGTACGGGAATGGTTTCACGCGTGGGCCTAAAAGAATATGAATCGAAGGTCTTCTAGACAAACTGAACGAGATGGCAGGAAGAACAGGGGGTAGGTGCATGATCCGATTTGAGGACGACGACAGGACGACCGGTACACCGAACGCATTCGCATCAGAAGAGCCCGTCACCGGGGCCAAGATCAAAGTGATCGGAGTGGGTGGGGGAGGAGGCAACGCGGTGAATCGGATGATCGCCTCCCGTATCGCGGGGATCGAGTTCATCTCGGCGAATACCGATGCGCAGGCGCTCAGAGGGAACCACGCCACGCAGAAGATTCAATTTGGGGAGAAGCTCACCAAGGGGCTGGGTTGCGGGGCGCAACCGGAGATTGGCCGCCAGGCCGCGCTCGAGGACACGGAGAAGATTCTCGAAGCGCTCGAGGGGGCGGATATGGTCTTCATCACTGCCGGGCTGGGTGGTGGGACGGGAACCGGTGGTGCTCCGATCGTTGCCTCCCTGGCCAGTGAGTTGGGAGCCTTGACCGTAGCGGTGGTCACCAAGCCGTTCACTTTCGAAGGCAAGCGTCGCATGGCGCAGGCGGACCTTGGGATCCGGGAGCTTCGGGACTGCGTGGATACGCTGATCTGCATTCCCAACGACCGTCTGCTAGCCACGGTCGAGCGTGACACGCCCCTTCCTGAAGCCTTCAGCGTGGCGGACGACGTATTGCGGCAGGCGGTTCAAGGCATCGCCGATCTCATTACCGTCCCCGGGCTCATCAATCTGGATTTTGCCGACGTGAAGACGATCATGCGCGGCATGGGTGACGCGGTCATGGGCACGGGGGTGGCCAGCGGAGAGAACCGCGCCGTGGAGTCGGCGCAGAAAGCCATCTCCAGCCCCCTACTCGAAGACACTTCGATCCACGGCGCCAAGGGGGTCATCATCAATATCACCGGCGGGGAGGACATGACGCTCACCGAGGTCAACGAGGCGTCATCCATCATCCATCAAGAGGCCGATGAGGAAGCGATCATCATTTTCGGCGCGGTGGTGAATCCGAAGATGGAGGGGAAGCTCAAGATCACGGTCATCGCCACGGGCTTTCCCAAGAACGAGAAACCCAACCGCCTGCAAAGGGCAACCACACCCGTCGACCTGCAGAACTACCAGGCGATTCGCGAGGGCACCTCCGGAGGCTCGGGGTTCTATCGCGGGGGGGCAAGCAACAGCTCCGAGACGGGTCTGAACTCCGATCTCGACTTCGGGCCGGTCGATGAAGACGAAGGAGAGGATCTCGACGTCCCAACGTTCTTGAGAAAAAGCAAGTAACTCGAACCGCGACAAGGAAACGGGAACGGGCACAGCCGCTCCCGTCTGTCCCTTTCTTGTCCCCCTTCCCCTCCTTCCAATCCCCACTACGCCAATCGACGCGGTCGGTCCGATCGCCTACTCCGATCGGCGGGCGGGTCTGGTGAGACCGCAGTTTCGGGCTGGAACAAAGAGGGAGCTACTATGGGGGCACGATGGGATATGGTGGTTCGTTCGGCGTCTGGCTGGGCCTGGTTGGCAACCACGTCAAAATGACGCCCGAAAGATGACGGATGCGACTTCGCATTGAGGCAGTCACGCCAGAGCGTTGGCAGGATCTCGCGCGACTCTTCGGAGCGCGGGGTGCCTGCGGCGGCTGCTGGTGCATGTGGTTTCGTCTGCGCCGCTCCGAGTACGAGCGAAAAAAGGGCGCGGGTAACAAACGAGCGCTCAAGAAGCTGGTCATGAGCGGCGTTCCACCTGGACTCATCGCTTACCTGAAAGGCGAGCCCATCGCCTGGTGTGCCCTGGCTCCGCGGGAGGAGTACTCGGTGCTGGAGCGCTCGCGCGTTCTGGCGCCGGTGGATGATCGCCCGGTTTGGTCCATCGTGTGCCTGTTCGTGGCCAAGCCTCACCGACGACAGGGCGTCAGCGTGGCGATGCTGGAAGCCGCGGTGGGCTACGCTAGAAAGCGTGGCGCGCGTATCGTCGAGGGGTATCCAGTCGAGCCCAAGAAGAAGGTGATGCCCGACGTGTTCGCGATGACCGGCCTCGCCTCCGCCTTCGCCCAGGCAGGATTCACCGAGGTGGCCCGCCGCTCGAAGACGCGCCCCATCATGCGGCGCGCGCTCCGCGGCCGGAGCTAGCTCTGGGGAGACTCACGGCTCGCTGGTCATGATGAAGAGCGGCTTCGACTCGAAGCGCTCGAAGATCGGTCGCAGTCGATCGGTGTTGTAGTACTTGGGCACGTCCACGGCCTTCTTCTCACTGGTCACAACATCGATGGGCACGTTGTGG
>Ga0302046_10002039_pt1 | contig 18933 bp, 14 predicted proteins | sample RVTome_11_FD_200261 | JGI IMG/M metagenome (GOLD analysis project Ga0302046, IMG submission 200261) | Soil microbial communities from uranium-contaminated site in the Upper Colorado River Basin, Wyoming, United States - RVT147D111 (version 2) ...
GGCGCCGGCCAGTCGGCAACGAAACCTGGCGCCTTCATCGCGCCGCCTGGTCCCGGTCCGCGCGAAGCGCCGCAAGCAACCGCTCGATGTCGGCCGGAAGCGGACTCGCGAAGACGAGCTCGCGGCCGTCGGCCGGATGCGCGAAGGCGAGCGAGCTCGCGTGCAGCGCCTGGCGCGGGAAGCGCTGGAGCTCCAGCCTGAGCGCCTCGGTCGGCTGCCGCGGCAGCCGCGGGCGGCCGCCATAGACGGCGTCGCCGACGAGCGGCGCGCGAACGTGCGCCATATGGACGCGAATCTGGTGTGTCCTGCCGCTCTCGAGCTCGAGCTCGATGTGGCTCTGGGCGCGAAAGCGCTCGACGAGGCGATAGCGCGTCCGCGACTCGCGGCCGCCCTCGCGGACCATCATGCGCGTGCGGTCGCGCGGATTGCGGTCGATCGGCGCGTCGACGATGCCGCCGCCGGTCAAGGCCGTCTGACAGACGGCCTGATAGACGCGGCTTACCTTGCGCGCCTCGATCATCGCCGCGAGCTTCTGCTGCGCCCTGATGTCGCGCGCGACGACGAGGAGACCGCTCGTATCCTTGTCGAGACGGTGCACGAGACCGGCGCGCGGCACGAGAGCGAGCCTCGCATCGTGATGCAGCAGCGCGTTCGCAAGCGTGCCGCGCGGATTTCCCGCGCCTGGATGGACGACGAGACCGGCCGGCTTGTCGACGACGATCAGATGCTCGTCCTCGAACACGATCTGAAGCGGGATCGGCTCGGGACGCGAATCGGCGACGGGCCTAAGCTCCGTCTCGATCGCGATCGTCTCGCCGCCCTTGAGCCGGTGCTTCGGCTCGGCCATGGCGCCGTCGAGCGTCAGCTCGCCCGAGGCGATCCACTGCTGGATGCGGCTGCGCGAGTAGTCGCTCCAGATCTCGGCCGCCGCGCGGTCGAGCCTCACGCCCCCGAGCTCGGGCGGAACGATGGCCTTGAGCGATATCGATTCGTTCATTACGCCCTTGTCATCCTGGAGCGAAGCGCCCGTCCGTCGCCGTCCTGTACACTATGCCGCCGTACGATGAAAAGCCTAGAACGCAAACCGAGCCTGCGCGCGCCGACGTCACTCATCGCCGTCGTCTGCCTGGCGCTCGTGCTGTCCGCCTGCGGCCGCGACGACGCCGTGCAGGAGCCCGGCGCCGACCTGCTCTACGAGCAAGGCCAGGAGCACCTGCTGAACGGCAACTATGCCGGCGCGATCATCAGCTTTCAGAACCTGAGCATCCGCTATCCGCTCAACGCGGTGACGAGGCAGGCGCAGCTCGATCTGATCTACGCGTATTATAGGAGCGGCCAGCCCGAATCGGCGCTCGACGTGGCCGAGACCTTCATCCGCGAGAACCCGAGGCAGCCCGAGGTTGCGTACTGCCTCTACATGATCGGGCTCATTCATTTCGACAGCGACCCCAACATCATCGAGCGCCTGTTTCGCGTCGACGTGACGGAGCGCCCGCCGCGAGAGAGCCAGCTTGCATTCGACGCGTTCGAGAATCTGATCCGCCAGTATCCCGACAGCGAGTACGCCGGGGACGCGCGCCAGCGGATGGTCTACCTGCGCAACCGGCTCGCGATCTATGAGAATCACGTCGCGCGCTACTACATGCAGCGCGGCGCCTGGGTCGCGGCGCTCAATCGCGCCCAGTATGCGATCGAGCATTACCCGGGGGCCCCGGAGCTCGAGGAATCGCTGGCGATCATGATCGAGGCCTACGAGCAGCTCGGCAACATCGAGCTCGCCGAGGACGCGCGCCGCGTGCTGCGCGAGAATTTCGGCGATCTCGGGAGCGACGCTCCGCCTGGAGGCTGACGCCCGTCAGTAGCCCGAGGTGATCGGGTAGCGCCAGTCGCGGCCGAAGGCGCGGCTCGAGACGCGCACGCCCGGCGGCGCCTGCCGGCGCTTGTACTCGGCCCGCTTGACCATCTCGAGCACGCGGACGACGGTCGCGCGGTCGAAGCCGCGTGCGCTGATCTCGTCGACCGACTGATCGCGCTCGATGAAGGCCTCGAGGATCGGATCGAGCAAGTCGTAGCGCGGCAGCGAATCGGAGTCCTTCTGGTCGGGCGCGAGCTCGGCCGAGGGCTCGCGCATCAGCACGCGCTCGGGGATCGCCGGCGCGATCTGGTTCCGGTGCCGCGCGAGCGCATAGACGAGCGTCTTGCTGCAGTCCTTGAGCGGTGCGAAGCCTCCGGCCATGTCGCCGTAGAGCGTCGCGTAGCCGACGGCCATCTCGCTCTTGTTGCCGGTCGAAAGCAGCATCAGGCCGAGCTTGTTCGACAGCGCCATGAGCAGGATCCCGCGGCAGCGCGCCTGGATATTCTCCTCGGTCGAGTCGGGCGCGAGTCCGGCGAAGAGCCCGGCCAGCACGTCGGTGACGGCCGTGAAGATCGGCTCGATCGGAAGCACCTCGAAGCGCACGCCGAGCGTGCTCGCCTGAAGGGCTGCGTCCTCGAGGCTCATTGCCGAGGTATGGCGCGACGGCATCATGACGGCCGTGACGCGGTCGGCGCCGAGCGCGTCGACGGCGACGGCGAGCGTCAGCGCCGAGTCGACGCCGCCCGAGAGCCCGAGGATCACGCCGGGGAAGCCGTTCTTGCCCACGTAGTCGCGAACCCCGAGCGTCAGCGCACGATAGACCGTCGGCGTCAGCCCGGGCTCGGGCGGGAGCGGCTGCGGCACGATGCGCGCGCCGCCGGCCGCAGCTTCGAGCTCGAGCACGTAGACACCGTCCTCGAACGCGGGCGCCTGGAACACGAGCTCGCCGCCGCGATCGAGCGCGAACGAGCCGCCGTCGAAGACGAGCTCGTCCTGCCCGCCGACCATGTTGAGATAGACGATCGGCAGGCCCGTCTCGATCACCCGTGCCCGAATCCTCTCGCGCCGCGCCTGGCGCTGCCTGGTGTGGAAGGGTGAGCCGTTGATGACGAGGATCACCTCGGCGCCGGCCGCGGCGCAAGCGGCCGCGGGCTCCGGGAACCAGACGTCCTCGCAGACGATGAGGCCGAGACGGATCCCGCCGGCCTCGAACACGGTCGGCTCGCTGCCGGGCTGGAAGTAACGCTTCTCGTCGAAGACTCCGTAGTTCGGCAGTATCCACTTGCGGTGCGTCGCGATCGCCTCGCCGTCGCGCGCGACGATCGCGCTGTTGTAGATCGCGTCGTCGACGTACTCGGGCAGCCCGAAGCAGACCGTGATTCCGCGGACCTCGTCGAGCACGCGCGCGGCGGCATCACCGACGCGCCGGCGCAGCCCGCTGTGCAGCAGCAGGTCCTCGGGCGGATAGCCCGACAGCGCGAGCTCGGGGAAGACGATAAGATCGGCGCCTTCATCGTCGCGAGCGCGATTGGCGGCGTCGATGAGCCCGCCGGTGTTGCTGTCGATGGCGCCGACGCGGGTGTTGAGCTGCGCCAGCGCGATTCTCACCTGAGCGCCTGCGCAATCGCCTCGCCGAGGTCGGCCAGCGAGCGCACGGTCGCGACGCCGGCGCGATCGAGCGCTCTGAACTTCTCCTCGGCCGTGCCCTTGCCGCCCGCGACGATCGCGCCCGCATGCCCCATGCGCTTGCCCGGCGGCGCCGTGACGCCCGCGATGTAACCGACGACGGGCTTCGTGACGTGCGCCGCGATGTACTCGGCCGCCGCCTCCTCGTCCGCGCCGCCGATCTCGCCGACCATGATCATGCCGTCGGTGTCGGGGTCGGCCTCGAAGAGCTCGAGACAGTCGATGAAGCTCATGCCGCGGACCGGATCGCCGCCGATGCCGACGCAGGTCGACTGCCCGAGGCCGCGCAGCGTCGTCTGCGAGACGGCCTCATAGGTCAGCGTGCCCGAGCGCGAGACGATACCGATGCGTCCGGGCTCGTGGATCGCGCCCGGCATGATGCCGATCTTGCACTGGCCCGGCGTGATGATGCCGGGGCAGTTCGGTCCGATCAGCCGGCAGTCGAGATCGCGCAGCACGGCCTTGACGCGGACCATGTCGAGCACGGGCACGCCCTCCGTGATGCAGACGACGAGCTCGAGCCCCGCATCGGCCGCCTCGAGGACCGCGTCGGCGGCAAACGGCGCCGGCACGTAGATCATGCTGACCGTGGCGCCCGTCTCGTCCTTCGCCTCGCGCACGGTGTTGTAGACCGGGAGGCCCAGGTGCTCGCTGCCGCCCCGGCCCGGCGTCACGCCGGCGACGACCTTCGTGCCGTAGGCGAGGCATTGCTCGGTATGGAAACTGCCCTGCCGGCCCGTCAGCCCCTGGCAGATGATCCTCGTGCTCGCGTCGACGAGGATGCTCACGAGCCACCCCCCGCGAGCTCGACAGCCTTGGACGCGGCGTCGGTCAGCCCGTCCGCGGCGATGATCTTGAGCCCGCTCTCGGCGAGCAGCTGCTTGCCCTGCCCGACGTTGGTGCCCTCGAGCCTGACAACGACGGGGACCCTGACGTCGGCCTTCCTGACTGCGGCGACGACGCCCTCGGCAATCAGGTCGCAGCGGACGATGCCGCCGAAGATGTTGACGAGTATCGCCTTCACGTTCGCGTTGGTCAGAATGATGTTGAAGGCTTCCTCGACGCGCTCGGCCGTCGCGCCGCCGCCGACGTCGAGAAAGTTGGCGGGCTCGCCGCCGTGCAGCTGGATCAGGTCCATCGTCGCCATCGCGAGTCCGGCGCCGTTGACCATGCAGGCGATGTTGCCGTCGAGCGAGACGTAGTTCAGATCGTGCTCGCGCGCGCGGCGCTCGCGCTCGTCTTCCTGCGCCGCATCGCGCATGCCCGCGAGCCGCTGCTGGCGATAGAGCGCGTTCTCCTCGATGTTGATCTTCGCGTCGAGCGCGACGACCCGGCCGTCGCCCGTCACGATCAGCGGATTGATCTCGACGAGACCCGCGTCGCACTCGTGCATGAGCCTGACGAGCGCGCGCAGGATCCTCGCGAGCTCCGCCTGCTCCGGCTTGTCGAGACCGAGCCCGAAACCGAGCCGCCGGCACTGGAAGTCCTGCAGCCCGGCGGCCGGGTGCACGTGGACCGTGAAGATCTTCTCGGGCGTCTTCGCCGCAACCTCCTCGATGTCCACTCCGCCCGCGGCCGAGGCCATGATCGCGATCTGCTCGGCGCCGCGGTCGACGAGTAGGCTCAAGTAGAGCTCGCGCGCGATGTCCGACCCCGCCTCGACGTAGACGTGGTCGACCGGCAGGCCCTCCGCGCCGCTCTGATGCGTGACGAGCCGCGTGCCGAGCATGCCCTTCGCATGCGCTTCGACCTCGGCCACGCTCTTCGCGAGCTTGACGCCGCCGGCCTTGCCGCGGCCGCCCGCGTGAACCTGCGCCTTGACGACCCAGAGGCCGCCGCCCAGGAGCGACGCCGCGCGAGCCGCCTCGTTGGGGCTCTGCGCGACGCGTCCTTCCGGCACCGGTACGCCATACTCGGCGAACAGCGCCTTCGACTGGTACTCGTGTAGATTCAACTGGATTCCTTTGCCGGAGACTTAACGGCGGCGTATTTTCCTCGAAACGGTCGACTCGCGTAAAGAACGAGCGGCCTTCGGGTAGAATCGGGCGCCATGTCCGCAAGCGTCGCGCCCGGCTCGGCGGCCTCCCGGTCCGGCCTGAAACCGGATGCGCGGGTTGTCCCGAGCGACTTTCCGTGGCGGGTTCTCGGCCTGCTCAATGCCTTTCGCTTCGTGATTGCGCTCGCGCTGCTCGTGACTTTTGCGATCGTGCGCGATCCTCGCTTCATCGGTGAAATCGAGCCCGGCCTCGCCGGAGCCGCCTTGCTCATCCTGCTGCTTTTCTCGATCGCCGAGCAGTACGTGCTGAAGCGGCGCCTGCCCGGCCTGCTCGCGCAAATCTATGTCCAGTTCGGAGTCGATCTCGTCGCGCTCGTGATTCTTCTGCATGCGAGTGGAGGCATCCGCAGCGGTCTCGGCGGGCTCCTCATCGTCTCGATCGGCACGCTGGCCCTGCTGGTTCCGATCGGCCGCGCTCTCGTTTTCCCCATTTTGACGGCAGCCGTGCTGCTCGGCGAGCAGACCCTTGCGATGCTTCGAGGGTTCACCTCGAGCACCGACTATTGGGCGACGGGCGTCCTCGCCGCCGTGATCTTTATCATCACGGGTGTCGTGCAACTCGTCCGCAACCGCATCGTCGAGACGGAGGAGCTGGCCGCGCAGCGCGGCGTGGATCTGCAGAACCTCGTCGAGCTCAACGATTACATCATTCAGCACCTGCGCGAGAGCATCGTCGTCGTCGACGGCGACAACAGGGTCCGTCTGCTCAACGAGTCGGGCGCCGTCCTGCTCGGCGTCCAGGCCGCGGCGCGCGACCGTCCGCTCGGCGAGATCGCGCCGGCGCTCGAGGAGCGCCTGAACCGCTGGCGCGACGGGCAGGCCCAGTTCACCGAGTCGACCTTCGTGCTCGAGAACGACCAGCACGGGACCAAGATCGCGCCGCACTTCGCGAGGCTCGGATCCGACCGCCGCGAAGGCGTCGTGATCTTCCTCGAGGATACCTCGCTGATCTTCGAGCGCGTGCAGCAGACCAAGCTCGCGGCTCTCGGGCGGCTCAGCGCGAGCATCGCGCACGAGATCCGGAATCCTTTGGGCGCCCTGAGCCATGCCGGCCAGCTGCTCGCCGAGTCGAGCAGCCTCGACGCCGACGACCAGCGCCTGACCGACATCATCCGCGTCAACTCCGACCGCGTCAGCCGCATCGTCGAGAGCGTGCTGTCGCTCTCCAGAAGCGACAAGACGAAGCCGCAGCGGATCGAGCTCAAGGCATGGGTGCGCGACTTCGCCGACGAGTTCACGAAGACGCAGGAGCTCTTCGAAGGCGCCGTGGCGCTGCGCGAGGATTCGAAGGAGCTCGAGGCCGAGATGGATCGAACGCACCTGCACCAGGTTCTCTGGAACCTCTGCGACAACGCCGTCAAGTACGCGAGCGAGGCCGCGGGCGCAATCTCGGTCGAGCTCTACTGCGGCGTGCTCGAAGCGAGCGGCCGGCCCTACCTCGACGTCATCGATTCGGGGCCCGGTATCGAGCCGGACAAGATCGAGCAGATATTCGAGCCGTTCTACACGGCGCAGCCGGGCGGGACCGGGCTCGGGCTGTATATCTCTCGCGAGCTCTGCGAGCGCAATGGCGCCAGTCTCAGGTATCAGGCGCGGCCGGAGGGCGGCAGCGTGTTTCGGATCGTGTTCCCGGATCCGAAGCGCTGGCAGGCGGCCTGACGCCGCGACGGGGTCAGCGCCTTCGCTTTGCGAGATACAGCGTGCGGCCGTTCGCGAGCTCGTGCCGTGTCTCTATCGAGAAGCGGCGCCCGAGCTCCGCTTCGAACGCGTCCCGCTCGGCATCCGTGTAGAGCTCGTCGCGACCTCGGGACAGGCGTCGGAACATCGGATCGGCGAGCGGAACCTGCTCAATGAGGACATGGCTTCTGGTCAGCGCCTCTGCGAGCTCGAGTATACGGGCGATCGGTACGCCCGCCGTGGCCCTGAGATGATGGATCACAGCGAGCAGCAGCACGAGATCGAAGCGCCCCCCGGCCCGGTCGATGAATGCTGCCGTCTCGCTGTTGTCCCAGCCGAGAGCCGGCGTCGGCCGCGCGATGTCGCCGACCATCGCGAGCACGTTGCTCTCTTCGGCTTCCGACTCGAGAAAGATCCGGTTGACGGCTGCCTCGTCGGAATCGACGGCGACGACCTTGGCCCGGCCCGCGGCGAGTCGGCTGAACTCGCCCGTGTTGGCGCCGATGTCGAGCACCCACTCGGGATTCGTCGCGCGGAGCGCCTCGGCGACGAACTCCCGCTTCTCCGCGATGTCGGCATCGGCATAGTGCGCACGGGTCTCGGTGTATGTCTGCCACATCGAGCGCGATCGATCGCGGATCGCCGCCGCGAGGCTTCGAACCCGCTTGAGGTTCGCCTTGAGCGTCCGCGCCAGCACATACCGCGCCTGCGCGTCGTTCCGCATCGGGGCCGGCTCGCGATGTGGCCGATCGGCGGCGCGGCGGGTCAGCAGGGCCGGCATGGCGACCGACTTCATCAGGGAGGGGCGGATCCATTTGCGCGTGCCGAGCATGCGGTAAAGCGTCTCGTGATCGAGACCGCGCACCGGGTCCTGCAGCGACCACGAGATCGGCACGCCGGCCTCGACGCTAGCGATCAGCGGCAGCAGGAAGGTGCGCTCGAACTGGTCCTGCGCAGTCCAGACGAAGGTTCCGGCGGGACGGGCCGCGATCGACGGCACGTCGACCAGGACGGGCGTTGTGGCGTTGAACAGCACGTTGGCCGGCGTCGCGTCCTTGAGCAGGTAACCGTGCGGCAGCAGATCGAGACAGAGCGTCAGCGTAAACTCCGCGGCCCTCGCGAGCATGGCCGGCGACCACTCGAGGGGATACGCGACGAAGGTCACGAGGTCGTGCTCGTAGCGGACGCCGTCGCGCACGGCGTGGCCGGCTGCCGGGTCCGGCGAGCCTGCCGCGGACCGCGTGCCGATCAGGCGCCCCGTCGCGAGCAGGCTCTGGATGAACGGATCGGCCAGAAGCTCCGCGAACGCATCGGCCGACGCGGATCTGACGGTACGGATGACCTTACCGTCGGCGATGCGAAGCGACGCATCGGGATCGCGAAAGGTCGACCCCGCCTGCATCAGTCGCCATCTGGCTGATCGGCCCGCGAGCCCTCGCGATCGGTTCGCTGGACGGCCGGTTCCGGACCGCGGCCGAGTCCCAGCTTGCCGGCGATCCAGAGACGGATGCTCCTGAGATAGAACAGCGCCGACGCGATCAGGGCGCCCGCGATCTGCAGCATCATCGTGCCGGTGCCCGGATCGATGTAGGCATGCGCAGACGATACGAGCACGGCATTGACCGCGATCGCAAACATGACGGACGCCATTACGTTACCTGGTTTCATTTGGCCTCCCGGGGCAGATCGAGCGGCCTCACAACCGAAGTGACTTCACTGAGGTTGTAGGGCTGACGATACGGTGAGAAGAAATACCGGCTCTCGAGAACCGGCAGGTTTGCGCCGAAGTACTCGTTGAAGATGTGGCGGAAATAGTTGACGGGTGACTCGCCGTCGGGAATCAGATCACCGTCGACGCCCGGCGCGTAGTAGGCGGCGAAATTCGCGAGCCGCACGCGCAGCCGCTCCTCCTCTCCGAGCCCGTCGACGATATTTGGCCCGTGGTCGGAATGGATCAGCACGATCGGCGGCTCTGCCGAGCTCTCAAGGATCTCCGAGACGGCCGTCATGACGGCCCGATTGACGAAAACGAGCTGCTCGACGTAGCTCGCCCTGTCCTCCCAGAGCCTGGCTTGGAAATCAAACTGATTCGCTATCGTCGCGTCACTCAGAACGTTCCCTTCGCTGTCGAACAGGTAAGGATGATGCGGCAGAATGAAGTGCGCGAACACGAGCTTGGGGCCACCGCGGGCGCCAAGCGCGGCGAGCGACTCGAAGTTCGTCAGGTGGCAGCCCGCGAGACTCTCGCCGGCATAGGCGCCGAGCGCGCGCAGCCAGCTTGCTTCGACGATGGCACGAAAGTACTCGTTGGTGAATAGGCTCCCGCTGCAGGGCACGAGGTCGTCGGCATGGGGATTGGCCTTGGTCGCCCCCCAGGACGATTGCAGCTGCACGAAGTCGTAGCCCTGCCGGCGCAGGAACTTCGCGACCGAGTTGTCGCGTATCGCTTCGTAAGGCTCGGTGCGATCCCGGCTCAGGAGCGGCATCGGCCATTCGATGACTTCGGGCAGATAGTTCATATTGAGCGACGATGCGAGCGACAGGAACGTCCAGTTGTAGTTGGCATTGCTGCCGTCGATAACCGAGAAGCCCTTCTCGCTCAACGCGCCGATGAACGCCGAGTTGTCGAAGCCGTAGTACTCGGACAAGACGTCGCCGCGCGCGTAACCGTCGAGGACGATCACGTAGATGTCGGGTCCCTCGGTTACGTCGGCGACGATATCAGCCGCGACGTCGCCGTCGTCGAACGTCACGCGCCCGGCAGCCGCCAGCGGCGAGTCTTCTGCCGCGACCGTTCCCGGGGCCGCGGCCTGCGCCAGCGAAAACACGATGAGCAGTGACGCGGCGAGATTGAGCGGGCCGGCTGCTCGCAGGGCGACTTCTTCACGAATTCGGACGGCGACCGTGACACCGGCAACCAGCAGCAGCGCCCAGCTCAGCGAGAGGATGATCGGCGCATGATCAACAAAGAACCTCTGGCTCACCACTTCGGATGCGTCGAGCCAGTAGGCCTCGGCGAGGCCGCCCACCGGGCCGTAGCCGTAGAACACGAGAACGGTCACGAGGACGGCAAGGCCGGCCCGAGACCAGCTCTTCGATATAGTCCGATAAACGATCGCGAGCGCCGTGGCGGCAGCGAGCGCGACCGCGATCGCGGTCGCGATCCAGACTGCCTCGGCCTGACCCAGGTTTCGCGCCGAAATCGAGGCGATCGGAAACACGGCCGCGAGCCAGGCGTAGAGCGGGATCTGCCAGAGCTTGTGCATCTTCTCGTACCGGCTAGCGGTTCTCCTGATCCCAGCTCGGCGGAGGCAGGACCGGGCGTTGCCGCACCTGGGCGAAGCGCTGCTCGAGCGCCTTCCAGAGCTCGACGATCTCGGCGCCGTCGGGGGCTGTCGGAGGCCCGTCGAGCCAGCGAGGCTGATCAGTCTCGGGGTCGTAATAGAGCAGGTGCTGTTTGCGGTAATCCGCGGCCGGGATCGTCGCGAGCATCCGTCCGCCCGACTCCGCGGCGTACTGCCGTCTGGCCAGAATCTCATCGAGGTAGTGTGTCTTGACCAGGACACGATCCGTATCCGGGTCGATCTCGTATTTGTCAGCTGCGGTCATGATGGCGCTTGCCGTCATCAAGAGCTCCGGCGAGATTCCGGGGGGATTGAACTCGGTCTCAAGGAAACGGATACGTTCCACGTCCGGAGGGCTTTTGCCGTCGCGCAGATACGGCACGAGCGAGCGGCCATCGAAGCGCTGATCGAGGCCGAGCCCGAGCAGGTCAAGCACAGTCGGCGCAATGTCCTCGAGCGAGGCGGGCGAGTCGAGCACGCTGCCGCCGGCGCGCGGCAGGAGATCGTTGCCGTAGGAACGCATGCCGAGCACGACGTTGTACTGATCCTTCGAGAAGACGTGGGTGCCGTGACCGAATATCTCATGTGTGCCAAGCAGCCGATCGATGGCGTGATCGTGGTCGGCGATCAGCGATGACTCGCCGAGAGACTCGCCGTGATCGGACAGCACGACGACGATCGCATTGTCGAGCGCCCCCTTGTCTTCGAGGAGATCCATCAGGTCGCCGAACTGCTCGTCGACCCGGCCGACGGCCATGTCGTAGAGGCTTCGTGCGCGCTCGATCGGCGGCAGGCGGGCAAGCTCCTCGCGGGACAGTCTCGGTGCCGTGGCCCAGGTATAAGGCCAGTGCACCAGCGTGAAGTGGACGGCGAGGAGCGTCGGCCGATCGAAAGCGACGGCATCGCCGATGCGGTCGATGAAGACATCCGGGTCGTAGGTCTCGGCCGCGGCGCGATTCGCATGACCGTAGGGGAAGAGCCATTGACCGACTTTGGTGTTGACGAGCACGTTCGCGAGCGGCGTGTCGGCGAAGAAACCGAGCATGAAGTCCGCTGCGCCCATCGGCGGCGCCAGCATCTCGTCGAAGCCGTAGGACTCGTCGAGGTTCGAGAACCTGACCTCGTCAATCGCGTAGACCGTCCGGTAGCCGTTCGCCGACAGGATCGACGGCATCGTTTCGCCTTCATCGATCAGCTCGCGCGGCAGCAGGTTGACGAAGGCCCCCGTCGTATGTGGATGCCGGCCCGAGACGATAGAGACCCAGGCGGGAAAGGTTCTGGCCAGCGGCGTATAGGTATCGGAGAACTGAATGGCCTGGTCCAAATACTCGTCGATCCCGGGCGTCAGGGTCTGCCCCGGGTTCTGAACGGCATCGGTGCGCAGCGAATCGATGCCGATCACGACGATATGCGGACGATCGTCGAACGCATCACCGCTCGCCGTGCCAATGACGCCCATGACGGGCACCGCGACGCCTGCCGCAAGGCACGCAGCGCCGCCAATCCAGGCGGTCCTCGGCCGGATCAGAGCCCGGCACCGGGCGCCGGCCGCGACGAGCACGGCGACGATCGCGAGCCCGAGAGCAGCTGTCAGCGCGGAGAAGACCGATATGCCGGCGATGCCGACGCGGACAAGACCGGCATAGGGCTCGCCCAGAGACGACCCCGGATACCAGGCCGCATTCGCCGCCAAGATCCAGACGACGAGAAGCACGAGCCAGAAGATCGCGAGAACGCGCTGCGAGTTCCTGCCATCGGGCCAGGCGACTCGCGTCAGCCCGGCGAGCCCGAAGGCGAGCACGGCGAGCCCCGCATGGAGCAGAACGAGCGTTGCGCCGAAGCGCGCGAGCTCGGCGCCAAGCTTCGTGCCGAGGATCGGATAGGACAGGATCGCGCCGACGACGCCCGTGCCGAAGGCCGCGGAGCCCGCGTCACCGATGACGCGGGCGAACGACAGGGCCATGAAGGCCTGGCTTGCGAGCAACAGGATGAGCAAGCCACCCAGTTTTCCGCTGCCGTCTGCGCGACTCATCGCTACCCTCTCGTACTCGGACGCAAGAAGGCGCCGATTCGACACCGTTTTATACGGACTCTTCGCGATCGAATCCGTGAACCAGATCGCAACGACCGCGCGCCCGAGACGTCCCGAGCTTACTCCAATCGGCACGCTCGAGCTTGCTCAATATCGCGGAATCAGCGCCTGAAACTGGCTAGAATGACCGCGCTGTTCCGATCAGAGCGCTGCCGAAGCCCTCGTACACGATGAAACCCACCGCCCTCGTAGTCGACGACGAACCGGACATCTGCGAGCTCCTGACGATCACGCTCGGACGGATGGACATCACCACCAGGACCTGCGGCGACGTCGCGACGGCGAAGAAGCTGCTCGCCGGCGAGACGCTCGATCTCTGCCTGACAGACATGCGGCTGCCGGACGGCGACGGCCTCGAGCTCGTAGAGTGGATGCAGGACGAAGCGCCGGCGACGCCCGTGGCCGTCATCACGGCCCACGGCAGCGTCGAGACGGCCGTCAAGGCGCTCAAGCTCGGCGCCTTCGATTTTGTCTCGAAGCCTCTGGACCTCAACGACCTGCGCAAGCTCGTCACGGCCGCGCTGAAGCTCAAGGGCGCGAGACCGCCGCTCAAGGATGAGAGCTCGGACCGGCTGATCGGGGATTCGGCAGCTATGGCGGCGCTCAGGCGGATGATCGCCAAGGTCGCGCGGAGCCAGGCGCCCGTGCACATCTCCGGAGAGTCCGGCACCGGCAAGGAGCTCGTCGCGCGGATGATCCACGAGTCGGGGCCGAGAAGCGACGGCCCCTTCGTCGCCATCAACTGCGGCGCCGTTCCGACCGAGCTGATGGAGAGCGAGTTCTTCGGCCACAAGAAGGGCAGCTTCACGGGCGCGGTCAGCGACAAGCTCGGCCTCGTAGAGACCGCCGAGGGCGGCACGCTGTTCCTCGACGAGGTTGCGGATCTGCCGCTCAACATGCAGGTCAAGCTGCTGCGCGTGATCCAGGAGAAATCGATCCGGCCGGTCGGCGGCAACAGCGAGCGCACGGTCGACGTCCGCATCCTGAGCGCCACGCATCAGGACCTCGCGACGCTCGTCGAGGAGGGCCGCTTCCGCGAGGATCTCTACTACCGGATCAACGTCATCGAGCTCAAAGTCCCGCCGCTGCGCGATCGCGGCGAGGACATCCTGCTGCTGGCCCACCACATCCTGTCACGCAACATGGATCACGGCACGGTGCCAGTAGTGACGCCAGAGGCGCAGTCGGCCCTGCTTGCGTATCACTTTCCGGGCAACGTGCGCGAGCTCGAGAACATCCTCGAACGCGCGCAGACGCTTTGCACCAACGGCGTCATCGACATCGGCGACATTCAGCTCCGCCGGTCGGCCGAAAGAGAGGCTCCGGCCGCACTCTCGGGGCAGCCCGCGCCCTCGGGGCAGCCCGCGGCGTCGGGCCAGCCAGCACGTTCCGACCCGTCCGGATCGCTCGGAACCCAGCTCGAGGACATCGAGCGCGACGCGATCGTCAAGGCGCTCGAGCAGACGCGCTACAACAAGACCAGGGCGGCCAGGGTGCTCGGGATCAGCTTCAGGGCGCTGCGTTACCGGATCAAGAAACTCGGGATCGAGTAGTGCACCGGCGCCGCGGGGCGGTGTCCTTTTTTGTCACTTTCTGACTTTTTTTTGGTCTTGCGTCGCCATCAGCCAACGGCAATATGTCGAAAGGCTCGGCCGGCTTCGGCAACTGCCGGCCGGAGAGCCAGCGGATCGGCGAGTTTTAACATATGCCGCGCACGCTTGGCACAGCGCTTGCAATGGAACCGGGCAGATGCGATTCGTCGCCATCGACAGAAAGTTCTTGAACACTGCTTAGCTTTAGAGGAGCTGCTCCCAATGAAGAAACTGCAACAGGGCTTCACGCTGATCGAGCTCATGATCGTCGTGGCCATCATCGGCATTCTCGCCGCCATCGCGATTCCCGCGTACCAGGATTACACGATCCGCGCGCAGGTCTCCGAGGGCATGAACCTCGCCGCGGCCGCGAAGACCGCCGTCGCCGAGACCTTCCTGAACCGCGGCACGGCCCCGGCCACCCGGACGGCCGCGGGCATGACGGCGACCGCGACGGACACGCAAGGCAAGTACGTTGCGTCGGTCGAGGTCACCAACGGCGTCATCACGGTAACCTACGGCAACGAGGCGCACGCTAACATCGACACGGAAACGCTAACGTTGACGCCTTACCAGAGTGCGGACGACAGCGTCGTCTGGCGCTGCGGCAGTGCGCCGGACCCGGGCCTGTCGCTCATGACGGGTGCAACGTACGCGGCTCCGACCGTCACCGACAACTATCTGCCGTCGGCCTGTCGCCCGTAAACCGTCTTAGACCAGTTCTAAGCCGTGAAAGCCTCCGCCCCCGGGCGGAGGCTTTCTCTTTCCTGGATCCTGCCCCGAAATGGTGCCTCGGCCGAACGGCCGGCGCCCCCGTCTCCGGGCCCGCGTCATAAGTAAAATCCCTGTCACAAATAGAGATCCGGGAAGTTGACAGTATCGGCCCCGACCCCTGAAAGTACGGGGCTCTCCGTAAAAGACTAAGACCGCCGCACACTGCCAATGGCCGCAACCGCAACCCAAGGCGCAATGTCCGGACTGCCGCGAAGGCTGATCCAGGACGGCATCGTATCCGAGGGCAACCTCGCGACCGCGCTCGAGGAATCCCAGAGGAGCGGTGACGGCCTCGTGCCGATCCTGGTCGCTCGCCAAATGGGCGACGCGCGGCGGATCGCCGTCGCGGCGGCGCACGAGTTCGGCGTGCCGCTGCTCGATCTCGACTCGGTCGAGCTCGACCTCGACATCGTCCGCATCGTCAGCGAGAAGCTGCTCTCGAGGCACCGCATCCTGCCGCTGCTGCAGCGCGGCAAGCGTCTCTATATCGCGGTCGGCGACCCGACCAACATGCACGCGCTCGACGAGATCAAGTTCCAGACGAACCTGAGGGTCGAGCCCATCGTCGTCGAGCAGGGCAAGCTCGAGGAGCGCGTCGCGCGCGCGATCGAAGCCGTCGACACGACGATGTCGAGCTTCGAGGACGACGACTTCGACATGGACAACCTCGAGGTCTCGGGCGGCGACGACGAGATCGGGCCGGAGATCACGAACGCCGACGTCGAGGACGCCCCCGTCGTCAAGTTCGTCAACAAGGTCATGCTCGACGCGATCAAGCGCGGCGCCTCCGATATCCATTTCGAGCCCTACGAGAAGTTCTACCGCATCCGCCTGCGCCAGGACGGCATCCTGGCCGAGATCGCGAAGCCGCCGGTCGCGCTGGCGCTCAAGGTCGCGGCCCGCCTCAAGGTCATGGCGAGGCTCGACATCGCCGAGCGCCGCGTGCCGCAGGACGGGCGCATCAAGATGAAACTGTCGCGCAATCGCGCGATCGATTTTCGTGTCAATACCTGCCCGACGCTGTACGGCGAGAAGGTCGTCTGCCGGCTGCTCGATCCCTCGAGCGCCCAGCTCGGCATCGACGCGCTCGGCTACGAGGAGGAGCAGAAGGAGCTCTATCTCAAGAACCTGAACAAGCCCTACGGCATGATCCTCGTCACGGGCCCGACGGGCAGCGGCAAGACCGTTTCGCTCTATACCGGTCTCAATATCCTCAACACGCAGGACCGCAACATCTCGACGGCCGAGGATCCGGCCGAGATCAACCTGCCCGGCGTCAACCAGGTCAACGTCAACCCGAAGGTCGGCCTGACCTTCGCCTCGGCGCTGCGCGCCTTTCTGCGCCAGGACCCGGACATCATCATGGTCGGCGAGATCCGCGACCTCGAGACGGCCGAGATCGCGATCAAGGCGGCCCAGACCGGCCACCTCGTGCTCTCGACGCTACACACGAACGACGCGCCGAAGACGCTGACGCGCATGGTCGACATGGGCGTCAAGCCCTACGCGATCGCAAGCTCGGTCAGTCTGATCATCGCCCAGCGGCTCGCGCGCCGGCTCTGCGACAACTGCAAGGAGCCGATCGACGTGCCGGCCGAGGCGCTGCTCAAGGAAGGCTTCACGCGCGCCGCCATCGACGAGGGCGTCACTGTCTATGCGGCCAAGGGATGCAGCCAGTGCACGGCGGGCTACAAGGGCCGCCTCGGCATCTTCCAGGTCATGCCCGTGACCGAGACGATCGGCCGGATCATCATGGAAGGCGGCAACGCGATGCAGATCGCCGCGCAGGCGAAAGCGGACGGCGTGCCGGATCTCAGGGCAGCGGGTCTGCGCAAAGTCAAGGGCGGAGTTACGAGTTTGGAGGAGATCAACAGGGTTACAATCGACTAGCGTTCCGGCGCCCGATTCGACCCGTCACCCCCCGGGAGACGCTGACAGATGGCTGCAACAGCTCCTAAGCAACAGGCCCCATTCACCTGGGAAGGCAAGGACCGGGCCGGCAAGAAGGTCAAGGGCAAGGTCGTTGCGCTCAACGAGGCCGCGGTCCGCTCCGAGCTCAGGCGCCAGGGCGTCGTCGCGACGCGCGTGCGCAAGCAGAGCACGCTGTTCCAGAGCAGGGGCAAGGTCACGCCCGCCGACATCTCGATCTTCTCGCGCCAGCTCGCGACGATGATGTCGGCCGGCATCCCGCTCGTGCAGTCGTTCGACATCATCGGCGCCGGGCACGAGAACCCGGCGATGCAGAAGCTGATCCTCGCGGTCAAGGCCGACGTCGAGGGCGGCACGTCGCTCGCCAACGCGCTGTCGAAGCACCCGCTTCACTTCGACGATCTCTACGTCAATCTCGTCACGGCCGGCGAGCAGGCCGGCGCGCTCGAGACGCTGCTCGACAAGATCGCGACGTACAAAGAGAAGACCGAGGCGATCAAGAAAAAGGTCAAGAAGGCGCTCTTCTATCCGGCCGCGGTCGTCGTCGTCGCGTTCATCGTCACGGCGATCCTCCTGATCTACGTGATCCCTGAGTTCGAATCGCTGTTCCAGGGCTTCGGCGCCGATCTGCCGGCCTTCACGCGGCTCGTCATCGACATTTCGAACTTCGTCCGGACCCAGGGCTGGATGATAGCGGTCGCGCTCGGCGGCGGCGTCGCGGCCTTCATTTACTTCAAGAAGCGCTCGCGGCCGTTCCAGCACGTCCTCGATCGGCTCGTGCTGCGCATCCCGATCATCGGGCCGATCCTGAACAAGTCGGCCATCGCCCGCTATGCGCGCACGCTCTCGACGACGTTTTCGGCCGGCGTGCCGCTCGTCGAGGCGCTCGATTCGGTCGCCGGCGCAACCGGCAACATCGTCTACGAGAACGCCGTCTTGCAGATGCGCGACGAGGTCGCAACCGGAACGCGGCTCCAGCGCGCGATGGAGAACACCGATCTCTTCCCGAACATGGTCAACCAGATGATCGCCGTTGGCGAGGAGTCGGGCTCGCTCGACGAGATGTCGGCCAAGGTCGCGGACTTCTACGAGGAGGAGGTCGACAACGCCGTCGACAGCATGTCGAGCCTGCTCGAGCCCCTGATCATGGCCGTCCTCGGCGTCCTCGTCGGCGGCCTGGTCATCGCCATGTACCTGCCGATATTCAAGATGGGCGCCGTCGTCTGACGACACCGTTTTGGACGTCTTCGAGGCCTGGCCCCCCGCTCTGATCGTCGCGAGCCTGGCGCTCGGGCTCGTCGTCGGCAGCTTCCTCAACGTCGTCGCGCACCGCGTGCCGATCATGATGGCGCGCGCCTGGCGCGCCGAGGCAGCGGCCGCCGCCGGCCAGGAGCCGCCCGACGAGAAGCGATTCGATCTGGCCTGGCCCGGCTCGCGCTGCCCGAAATGCGAGGCGGCCATCGCGGCCCGGCACAACATCCCGGTTCTGAGCTGGATCCTGCTCCGGGGCCGCTGCGCGAGCTGCGGCGCCGCGATTTCGGTGCGCTACCCGATCGTCGAGGCCTTCACGGGACTCCTGAGCGTAATCGTCGCCTGGCATTTCGGCCCGACCTGGGCGACGCCGGCGGCGCTGGTCCTGACCTGGTTCCTGATCGCGCTCTCGCTGATCGACCTCGATACGCAGTACCTGCCCGACGGCCTGACGCTGCCGCTCGTCTGGCTCGGGCTCCTGCTCGCCCTCGTCGAGCCCGGCGGCATGCCGGTCTTCGCCGACCTGCGCTCGAGCGTGATCGGCGCCGCCGCAGGCTATCTCTCGCTCTGGTCGGTCTATCAGATCTTCAGGCTCGCGACCGGCAAGGAGGGCATGGGCTACGGCGACTTCAAGCTGCTCGCGGCCCTCGGCGCCTGGCTCGGCTGGCAGCTCCTGC
>Ga0302046_10002041_pt1 | contig 18925 bp, 18 predicted proteins | sample RVTome_11_FD_200261 | JGI IMG/M metagenome (GOLD analysis project Ga0302046, IMG submission 200261) | Soil microbial communities from uranium-contaminated site in the Upper Colorado River Basin, Wyoming, United States - RVT147D111 (version 2) ...
ACCAGGTCGTCGGCGTGCTCCTCTTCCATGGCGAGGATCCCCTCCAGCATGCGCCGGGTGGTGGAGTCGTCGTTGCCCAGGTAGTCGATCATCTCGCGGTAGCTATCGATGGCGATTCGCTCGGCCACCAGGTCTTCGCGGATCATGTCGGTGAGGGAGTCGCCCTCCACGTACTCGGCGTGGCTGCGGGTGAGCAGCCCCTCGGGGGAGAAGTTGGGCGCGCCGCCGAGCTGGACGATGCGCTGGGCGATCTGATCGGCGTGCATCTGTTCCTCGTTGGCGTGCACCAGGAACTCGGCGGCGGCGGGCTCGGCGCTGATGCCGGTCGCCATGAAGTGGTGGCGCCGGTAGCGCAGGATGCAGACGATCTCCGTGGCCAGGGCCTCGTTGAGGATCTTGATGACGGTCTCGCGGTCGCCCCGGTAACCGGGGGTGACGGCACCCTGCTCGATGTGCTGGCGGGCGCGCTTGCGCAGGGTCTGGATGTCGGTGAGAAATGGCTTCTTTGCCATGGTCGTCTCCGGGAGTTGCGGTGGTGTGTCATGCGCAGGTGGGGGCTCGGGGCGAGGGCGGTCTCTGGTGGGCGGGGGACACCTCCGCCCACCAGAGCGTAGAGGATGAATCTCTTAGCCGATCACAGTGCCCGCATGAAGGCTACCAGATCGCTTTTTTCCTCGCCCGTGAGCTTGAGTTGCAGGACCATGTCGAAGAACTCGACGGTGTCCTCCAGGGTGAGCAGGCGGCCGTCGTGCAGGTAGGGCGGTGAGTCCTTGATGCCGCGCAGGGGGAAGGTCTTGATGGGGCCGTCGGCGGCGGCCATGCGGCCGTTGATCATACGCGGCTCGTAGAACCGCTCCACCTTCAGGTTGTGCATGAGGTTGTCGGTGTAGTAGGGAGCCGGGTGGCAGCTACCGCACCGGCCCTTGCCGAAGAACAGGGCCTCGCCCCGGAGCTCCGCCTCGCTGGCCTTGGCGGGATCGAGGTTGCCGAACACGTCGAGCTTGGGCGCCGGAGGAAAGTCGAGGAGTTCCTGGAACTCGGCCATGAAGTGAACCTGGCTGCCGCGCTCCAGGACGTTCACCCCCTTCTTGGTGGCGATCACCGGATCGCCGTCGAAGTAGGCGGCGCGCTGCTCGAATTCGGTGAAGTCCTCCACGCTCTTCAATGCCCGCTGTGACCCGAAGAGGCGCTGGATGTTGACGCCGCGCAGGGACGGCGTATCGAGGCGATGGCGGAAGGCCTGCGGCCGGATGTCTCCGACCAAGTGGGTGGCAGCGTTCGTATGACCGTTGGCATGGCAGTCTAGGCACGCCACCCCCAGGCTGGGTCGCTCGGAGCGGCGGTCGGCAGTGGCGTTGAACTGCTGCTGCGGGAAGGGGGTGAGCAAGAGCCGCAGCCCTTCGAGCTGCTTCGGGTTGAGGAGGCCGTTGAACAGCTCGTAGTAGTTGTCCGTGGTCACCAGCTTGCCCTGGGAGACGTCTCCCAGGTCGGGTCGGGTGGTGAGGTAGATCGGCGGTGGAAACTCGGCGAGCAGGTGGTCGGGCAGGTCGAAGTCCAGGTCGAAGCGGGTGAGGTCGCGGCCGGTCTGGCGCTGCACCTCGTCGATGTGGAATTGCGGGAAGACCATGCCCCCTTCGCCGTGGTTGGGGTGGGGCAGCGGCAGGAAGCCGGCGGGGAAGAGGTCCTTGGCGCGGATCTCTTCCGGGGTCATGGCCGCCAACTTCTCCCAGGACGTCCCCCTCGGGAGCCGCACTCGCACTCCCTCCTGGACCGGCGCACCGCCGGACTTGGTCACGCCCTTGGCGGGATGGTCGCCGAGGTCATAGCGCTCGCGGAGGAGCGCCTGGTGGCGCTCCGTGACCGCGGCCTTGTCCGACTTCATGCGCGCCATGGTGGTGGCGAAGGCCGCGTGATCGACCACGGGGGCGTAGCTGGTCGGGATCCCGGCCATTTCGCCCGCATAGGCGGCAGCGCAGAGGGTGAGTGCGACACCCGTTGCAGCAGCGAGGCTCCAGAGTTGTGTTGTGGGTCTGGTGTTCATCGTGATCCTCCTGTTCATCGTGGTTCTCCTCCATGGGTCGATGATGAGTCTGTGGCGTCCGGCCACCTGCCGCCAATTTTAACCAAAGAAGTCACCTTGGTCAGGGTGAATCGGGGGGCGACGTCATGCCCCGACGCGGACGTACTCGGCGAGGTACCGGGCGATCCCCTCGGGCGTCGGCGCCAGCGCTGCGTCTCCCTTCTGCCAGTTCGCCGGGCACACCTCGCCGTGGGTGTCGACGAATTGCAGAGCGTCGAGGGTGCGCAGGGCCTCGGCGACGCTGCGGCCCAGGGGCAGGTCGTTGACCAGGGCGTGGCGGACGACGCCGTGGGGGTCGATCAGAAACAGGCCGCGCAGGGCGACCGACTCCTCGTGGAGGATGCCGTAGGCGCGGCTGATGGACTTGTCCAGGTCGGACACGACGGGGAAGCGAACCGAGCCGATGCCGCCGTGCTCCACCGGGGTGTTCTTCCACGCCAGGTGGGTGTAGGGGCTGTCCACCGACACGCCGACCACCTCGGCGCCGCGCTCGTGGAACTCGGCGAGGTGGTGGTCGAAGGCGAGGATCTCGGTGGGGCAGACGAAGGTGAAGTCCAAGGGCCAAAAAAAGAGGACGACGTACTTGCTGCGCAGGCCGGACAGGGTGACCTCCCCGAAGGTGTTGTCGGGGAGCACCGCCTGGGCGGTGAAGTCCGGGGCGGGGCGGGTGACGAGGGTCTGCATGGGGTGCTCCTTGGGTTCGGTTGGTTGGATAGCCAGGGTCACATCAAGCGGCGTGCCAGGGCCGTATCGTCCGGATAAGTGTTTTCTCGCAAGGAGTTGTGGCGCAGCGGGACCACCATCGGGTTGCGCAATCGGGAGATGTCGCGAAGATTGTCGTGATACTTAGTGATTGTTGTCCTTTCGTTAGATTTCATCATGACCTCTCCCGCCCTCGATCTGACGGCCGATCTCCGGCAGGCGATCGCCCTGGCCACCTCCGAATCGTCGGTGGACCGGCTCCTCCAGGAGGCCCTCGACGCCCTGCAGCCGGTCGTCCCCTATGACCTCGCCGCGGTGATGCTCCTGGAGGGGGATGAGTTGCGGGTACGCGCGGCCCGGGGGCGGCTCGACGGCGACGCCGTGCGCCGCCACCGCATCCAGCTCTCCGCCTACCCGTCGGTGCGGGAGGCAATGCGCCACGGTCACGCCCGGATCTACACGGAGCACGACCACGCGGCGGGCGACGGCGACCCCTACGACGGGGTTCTCGACCTCCCCCACGGCCACTCTTGCATGCTCGTCCCCCTGGTGGCGGACGACCTGCCCCTCGGGGTCCTCACCCTCGATCGCACCGTCTGCCAGCCCTACCCCGAGGCCACGGTGGCCCTCGCCCAGGCCTACGGGGCGCTGTTGGCCAGCGCCATGCGCTACGAGCGTCAGTCTGCCCTCCTGACGCGGTTGCGTGCCCAGTGGGAGGAGCAGAACCGGCTGCTTTCAGACAAGATCGGCGCCGGCAGCGAGGTGTGCGCGATGATGGAGGGGAGCCGCAGCCCGGCCATGGCCCACACCGTGGAGTTGGCCAAGCGCGTCGCTCCCACCACCACCCCGGTCCTGATTACCGGCGAGACCGGCACCGGCAAGGAGCTGCTGGCCCACGCCATCCACGGCTGGAGCGGTCGCGCCGAGCGGCCCGTGGTGAGCGTGAACTGCGCCGCCCTTCCTGCTGGCCTGATCGAGAGCGAGCTGTTCGGCCACGTGCGCGGCGCCTTCAGCGGCGCCACCCGCGAGCGCATCGGCCGCTTCCAGGCCGCCAATGGCGGCACCCTGTTCCTAGACGAGGTGGGGGAGATCCCCCTGGAGCTCCAGGCCAAGCTGTTGCGCGCCGTGCAGGATGGTACCTTCGAGGCGGTGGGCAGCGACCGCACGGTGCGGGTCGACGTGCGCATCCTCGCCGCCACCCACGTCGACCTCCGACAGGCGGTCGCCGACGGGCGGTTTCGCGAGGACCTGTTTTACCGCCTGCACGTCTTCCCCATCGAGATCCCGCCCCTGCGGGCGCGGCGCGAGGACATCCCGCGCATTGCCGCCAACTTCCTGGCCGGGCTCGCCCGCCGTACCGGTCGCGGACCGTGGACCCTGAGCGACGCGGCGCTGACCGCGCTGGGCGCCCACGAGTGGCCGGGCAATGTGCGCGAGCTGGTGAACCACCTGGAGCGTGCGACGATCCTTGCCGGCCGCGGCGATCTGGCGGTAGGCGAGGTGCGGCCGGCGCCTCCGGCCCCATCGGCGCCGGAGGAGCTTCAGACCCTGGAGACTGTCGAGCGCCGATACATCGACCGGGTCCTGCGCGCCACCGGCGGCAAGATCTACGGCCCGGGGGGAGCCGCGGAGATCCTGGGCATCAACGGCTCCACCCTCGCCAGCCGCATGCGCAAGCTCGGCCTCGGCGGCGCCCGCGACTACCGGTAACGGGGCCGCTTTCGTCACCACAGAGACATCGCGGGCGCCGAGAGCGGCCCATGCGGTATCTCCGGGGACGGTGGTCGTAGCCGCCTGGAGGAGCGGGCAAGCCCGCGAACCGTTCGGGTTTGGCGTGACGCCTGTTCGCGGGCAAGCCCGCTCCTACGGGGGGGCACTCCGCGGCATTGGTAATCCACCCGTAGGAGCGACCTTGGTCGCGAACCGTCCGGGCGCGATCGCTGCGGGCTATTCACGGTGGCGGCCGGCGGACCACCAGATGCGGCAGGCGCCTTCGTCGGAGACCATGCACGGACCCACAGGCGTCCGCGGTGTGCATGGGCTGCCATAGAGGCGACAGTCGATGGGGTAGAGCTTGCCCAGCACCACCTGGGCGCAGTCGCACCCCGCCGGCATCTGGCCCGCGCGGCGCCGCGCCTCCTCGCCATAGCCGGGAAAGCGGTGGCGCGCATCGTGCGCCGCGTAGCGCGGCTTCAGCCGGTAGCCCGACCGCGGGATGGTGCCGATGCCGCGCCAGGTGGCATCGACCACCTCCATGGTCTCGTCCAGGCAGCGCCGCGCCGCCGGGTTGCCGCCCGGCCGTACGACCTTGGGATAGCAATTGTCGAGGAATGGGTGGCCCGCGAGGTACTGGCGCAGCACCGAGTAGAAGGCGGCGAGCAGGGTGTCGGGGGTGAAGCCGGCGACCGCCGCCGGCAGGCCGTGGCGGTCGACCACGAAGGCCCACTCCTCCGGCCCCATCACCGTCGCGACGTGGCCCGGGGCGACCAGGGCGTCGAAGCCCGGGGTGTCGGACTCCAGGAGCAGCGCCACCGCCGGCCAGGTGAGGCGGCCGGAGAGGAGGAGGAAGAGGTTGTCCGGGGCGCCCTCGGCCACCATCGCGGCCACCGGCGCGGTGGTGGTCTCGAAGCCGGCGGCGAAGAACACCACCGGCCGCTCGGGCTGGGACTCGGCGAGCCGCGCCGCCTCGCTGGGAGAGGCGACCGGTCGCACGTCGCCCCCGGCGGCCCGGGCCTGCTCCAGGGAGCGGATCTCCCCGGCCGGGAGATTGACCGGCACGCGCAGCATGTCGCCGAAGGCCACCACGGTCACCGCCTCGCGCAGGGCGATCTGAATCGCGTAGTAGACGTCCTCCTCGGGGCAGACGCACACCGGACACCCCGGGCCGGGGATCAGCTCGATGTTCGGTGGCAGGGCGCCGCGCAGGCCGGCGGCGGTGATCGATCGTTCGTGGCCCCCGCAGACATTCATGATCCGCACCCGCGGCGGCAGCGGCAGGGCGTGGATCTGGTCGAGCCAGTCGCGCGCGGTGTGGACCATGGCTACCGCTCGGATAGGGGTGGCCCGGCTGCCGCGGATCGTGGCTCCGGTTCCTGGGCGAGGATCTCGTCGAACAGCTCCCACGATGACAGGGCGTCCGTCTCGGCGACCTTCTGGATGGCGTAGCCCACATGGACTATCACGTAGTCGCCCACGGCGACGGGGTCTTCCTGCATCAAGAAGAGGCTGACGTCGCGCTCCACGCCCTTCGCGGCACAGCGCGCGGTGAAGCCGTCGACGGAGACCACCTGCATGGGGATGGCGAGGCACATGGGCTCTGTATAGCAGATGAGATAAACAAAAAAACAGAATAAAAGAGACCGTAATATAACTATAACAAAAGGCGTATAAATACGTTCCAACGGATACGGATCTTTTCCGCTACAATTGACTCCAATACCGAGAGAAACGCGCTCTGCTTTGCGGCCTCGAAGATGCCGCTGGAGAGAAGTGGTTATGGCCAACGCCCCTCCCAAGGTCACGCTGGTGCTGGGGATCGGCAACACCCTGTTGACCGATGACGGCGCGGGGGTCCACACGGTCTCCTACCTGCGACGCACTCAGGGGGAGGGGATGGATGTGCTCTATGTCGACGGTGGCACCCTGAGCTTCGTCTTTCTGGAGGCGATCGAGGGGGCCGGCGGGTTGATCGTCGTCGACGCCGCGGAAATGGATGCGCCGCCGGGGACGGTTCGCCGGTTCGAGGGCAGGGCGATGGACCGCTTCCTGCGTGCTGGGAGACGCAGTGCCCACGAAGTCGGGCTGGCGGACCTCCTCGAGCTTGCGCGCCTGCGGGGCTGGCGCCTGCCACGGCGTGCCCTGGTGGCCATCCAGCCGGAACGGGTGGGGTGGGGCGACGCACCGTCGCCCATTGTGGCCCGGGCCATTCCCGCGGCGGCGGAACACGTGGTGAATCTCGTGCAGGGGTGGCGGAACGGACATGGGGTCGAAGGGAGCGCGGAGCCCTGCGCGGGCCACCATCCAACAAGAAAATCATACGGCTTGGGTCAACGATAGGAGCCGAAGTCGAGTTTATGGATCCAGGAAGTGATCCCATTGTAAGACGAGGGTCCGGCCGTCTCCGCGCCGGCAGGCGGGAGACCGTCTCCTCTCGTGGCCACCAGCAGCCCCGCGATTCGTTTTTCGATCGGCAGTGGGATGGGGGGATGAAGGAGAAGGGCGATGGATGACATGACCTTGGGTGACCTGCTGCGGCAGCGTGGCGTAAGCCGCAGGACCTTCTTGAAATACTGCACGGCCTTGGCATCGCTGATGGCCCTGCCCTCGGGGATGGGCGAGGCGATCGCCCGCGCCCTGGAGAGAGCGCGGCGGCCGTCGGTGATCTGGCTCTCCTTCCAGGAGTGCACCGGCTGTACCGAGTCCCTGAGCCGCTCCGCGACGCCGACGGTGGAGGAGCTGATCCTCAATGCGATCTCGCTGGACTACCACCACACCCTGCAGGCGGCCTCCGGGACCGCCGCGGAGGCGGCGCGAGAGAACGCCATGCAGGAGGCGTTCGGCCATTACCTGCTGATCGTCGACGGCTCCATCCCCACGGCCGATCCCGGCTACTCCACCATCGCCGGTGTCAGCAACGTGGCGATGCTGGCGGAGACCGCCAAGGGTGCGGCGGCAGTCGTGGCGGTGGGGAGCTGTGCCTCCTTCGGCGGGTTGCCGGCGGCGGAGCCCAACCCGACCGGCGCCGTGGCGGTATCCGAGTTGGTGAAGGATCGGCCGGTGGTAAACGTGCCGGGGTGCCCGCCGATCGGCGTGGTGATTACCGGCGTCGTCGCCCATTACCTCACCTTCGGTTCCTTGCCGGAGCTCGATGCCCTGGGACGGCCCAGGGTGTTTTACGGCGAGACCATCCACGACCGGTGCTACCGCCGCACCTTCTACGACCGTGGCCTGTTTGCGGAAAGCTTCGATGACGAGGGGGCGCGCAAGGGGTGGTGCCTGTACAAGCTGGGATGCAAGGGGCCGGTGACCTATAACGCCTGTGCCACCACCAAATGGAACGCCGGCACGAGCTTCCCGATCCAGTCGGGCCACGGCTGCCTCGGTTGCTCCGAGCCGGCCTTCTGGGACGTGGGTGGCTTCTACAACGCCCTGTCGGTGACCACCACGCCGTTGACTAAGCCGACGGGGATCGCCCTGGCCGCCGGAGCCGTGGCCGGCGCCGCCGTCGCCATCGGCAACCGCCGCAAGCAGGCGGCGACCCGGGCCGGACATCGGCGGGCGACCCTGGCAGACCTGGAGAAGACATCATGACCTCGACATCGATCGACTTCCTGCTCTGGGTGCGTGGCCCCGGGTTCGCGGCCGCGGTGGTGATCTTCCTCGTGGGCATGGTGTGGCGGCTGATCGAGATCTTCAGCCTGGGCCGCAAGCCCGATCTGTCGTTACCCCGCGAACGGGGGGGCGCATCGGGTATGCACACGGTGTTCCGCCGCTTCCTCTTCCCGCCGGGGATGCTGCGGCGCGGGCCGGTCGCCTACCTCGGTGGATACATTTTCCACGTCGGCTTCGGCATCGTCTTGCTGTTCTTTATTCCCCACATCGAGATGGCGCGCGGCGTGGTGGGGTTCGGCTGGCCGGGGCTCCCGACCCCATTCGTGGACCTGGTGGCGGTGATCACCATGGTCACCCTGGTGGTGATGCTGGTGAGCCGGCTGACGGATCCGGTGAAGCGCTTCATCTCCACCTTCGAGGACTACCTCGTCTGGGCACTGACCGTGTTGCCTTTGCTCACCGGCTACCTCGCCTACCACCACCTGCTGCTGCCGTACCGGACGATGCTGGCGTTGCACATTCTGGCGGCGGAGCTGCTGCTGGTGGCGATGCCGTTCACCAAGCTCATCCACTTCGTCACCTTGTTCCCGGCCCGGTGGTTCAACGGTGACCTCTTTGGTCACAAGGGGGTGGCGTCATGAGCGCGTCGCTGGAGCGGGGAATCGCGGTCTTCAAGGAGGTCCTCGATGCCCCGATCGCGAGTTTCTTCGCGAGCTGCGTCCACTGCGGTCTATGCGCCGAGGCGTGTCAGTTCTACGTCGACACGGGCGATCCCAAGTACACGCCGATCCATAAGCTCGAGCCACTGAAGCGGTTGTGGAAGCAGGAGTACACCCTGGTTGGACGGATCGCGGCGGTCCTCGGCCTGAGCCGCCCGATCAGCGATGCCGAGCTGGCCGAGTGGAGCGAGCTGGTCTACGACTCGTGCACCCTGTGTGGGCGGTGCTCCATGGTCTGCCCCGTGGGCAACGACATCGCTTATATGGTGCGCAAGATGCGCGAGGGGATGGCGGTCGCCGGCCACGCGCCCCAGGGCCTGGTCCTTTCCACCACCCGCACGATCGAGTCCGGCAGCCCCATGGGGGTGAGCCTGGACACCGTCAAGGCACAGATCCGCCACCAGGAGAAAGAGACCGGCGAGCGGATCCCCCTGGACCAGGCGGACGTGGACTACCTGGTCCTTCTGTCCTCCATGGAGGTGGTCAACTATCCCGAGTATCTGGGGGCCGTGGCCAAGATCTTCAAGCAGGCCGGCGTGACCTGGACCCTCTCGTCCGAGGGGTTCGAGGCAACCAACGCCGGCATCCAGATCGGCGTCTCCGACCTGGCGCGGGAGATCGTGCAGCGGGTGGTGGACGCGGCGGAGAAGCTCAAGGTGCGGGGCGTGGTCAGTCCCGAGTGCGGCCACGCCTATATGGCCCTGCGCTGGGAGGGGCCGAACCTCATCGGGCGGCCCTACAACTTCGAGGTGGTGCACATCGTCGAGCTCCTCGACCGGCTGCGCGCGGAGGGCCGCCTGCGGACCCGCGGCAAGAGCTCCACCCCGCTGACGTTTCACGACCCGTGCCAGCTCGTGCGTCGCGGCGGGGTGATCGACCAACCGCGCAGCGTGTTGCGCCTGGTGGCGGCGGACTTCCGCGACGTGGCGGATCGCGGGGTGATGAACTGGTGCTGCGGCGGGGGCGGCGGGGTGAGCGCCAACGACCGCGCCGAACACTTGCGCCTCGCGGCCTTCCGGCAGAAGAAGGAGCAGCTCGATGCCGCCGGGGTGAGCACCCTGGTGACCGCCTGCGCCAATTGCCGCGTGGTCATGGAGGAGGCGCTGGAGGCGTATCACATGGAGCACGTCCAGGTGCTGGGACTGACCGAGCTGGTCGCCGAGCACCTCGACACCGAGGAGGTGGCGGCATGACCGGCCGGCTGACGCACATCTACCCACATCTGCGCGCCGGGTCCTCGGCCGTGCTCCGCGATGTACTACTGGTACGCCTGCGTCGCCCGGCCTGCGGGCCGGCCCGAATCTGCGGGCACCTGTGCACCCGCTCTCCATGGGATCTCGGAGAGGTGAGCGTGGTCCCGCTCCATTGGAGGTGAATCGTGAGTGAGCGAATCGTTGTCGACCCCATCACCCGCATCGAAGGCCACCTGCGCATCGAGGCGCAGATGGATGGCGACACCATCCAGCAGGCGTACTCGTCGGGCACGATGGTGCGCGGGATCGAGATCATCCTGCGCGGCCGTGACCCGCGCGATGCCTGGGCCTTCACCCAGCGCATCTGCGGCGTGTGCACCCTGGTGCACGCGATCGCCTCGATCCGCGCGGTGGAGGACGCCCTCCAGTACCCGATCCCGCCGAATGCGCAGCTCATCCGCAACCTGATGATCGCGGCCCAGTACGTGCATGACCACGTCATGCACTTCTACCACCTGCACGCCCTCGACTGGGTGGACGTGGTCTCGGCCCTGCAGGCCGACCCGAAGGCCACCTCGGCCCTCGCCCAGTCGATCAGCCCATACCCGAAGTCGTCACCGGGCTACTTCGCGGACACCCAGAGGCGTCTCAAGGCATTCGTGGAGAGCGGCCAACTCGGGATCTTCGCCAACGGCTATTGGGGCCATCCGGCCTACAAGCTGCCGCCAGAGGCGAACTTGATGGCGGTCGCCCACTACCTGGAGGCCCTCGCCTGGCAGCGGGAGGTGGTGAAGCTGCACGCCATCTTCGGCGGCAAGAACCCGCATCCCAACTTCCTCGTGGGCGGTGCCCCGTGCGCCATCGGCGTCGAGTCCGGACAGCAGTCGGGCACCACCCTGGACATGGTGGGGCTGGCCCAGGTGCAGGAGGTGATCCGCGAGATGCAGGCGTTCGTGGACCAGGTCTACGTTCCAGACACCCTGGCCATTGCCGGCTTCTACAAGGAGTGGGGTGGCCTGGGCGAGGGTGTCGGGAACTTCCTGTGCTACGGCGACCTCCCCGCCACCAGCATCGACAACCCCGCCGGCTTCCTCTTGCCCCGCGGGGTGATCCTCGACCGTGACCTCTCCACCGTCTACGAGGTCGACCTGGCAGACCCCGAACAGATTCAGGAGTTTATCGCCCACTCGTGGTACGACTACAGCGTCGGCAAGGAGCGCGGCCTGCACCCGTACGATGGGGAGACCGAGCTGCACTACACGGGTCCGGCGCCGCCCTACGACCACGTGGGGGTGGAGAACGGCTACTCGTGGATCAAGTCGCCGCGCTGGAAGGGCAAGGCGATGGAAGTCGGTCCTCTGGCGCGGGTTCTTATGCTCTACGCCACGGGCCACCATCAGACCCGCGAGCTGGTCCACACGGTGCTGCGCACCCTGGACGTCCCCGTGGCGGCCCTCTTTTCGACCCTCGGCCGTACCGCGGCCCGCACCCTGGAGACCAAGGTGGTGGTGGACGCCATGCAGGGGTACTACAACCAGCTCATCGCCAACGTCGGCGCCGGCGACGTGCGGACCTTCAACGACGAGCTATGGGACCCGGCCACCTGGCCGCGTCGCTGCCAGGGGGTCGGGTTCATGGAGGCGCCGCGCGGTGGTCTCGCCCACTGGGTGGTGATCGAGGACGGCCGCATCGCCAACTACCAGGCGGTCGTTCCTTCCACGTGGAACGCCGGACCACGCGACCCGGCGGGCCAGCCTGGCCCCTACGAGGCCGCCCTTGCCGGCCACCGGCTGCATGACCCGACGCAGCCGATCGAGATCCTGCGCACCATCCACTCCTTCGACCCGTGCATCGCCTGTGCGGTCCACGTGATGGATGCAGATGGCGCAGAGCTGATGGAGGTGCAGGTGCGATAACCAGGCGCAGCCTCCGCGCCGCCCTAATGGAGCATCACGATGGAGACCATCACCCACGACCGAGAGTTCAAGCAGGCCCTCGACTCCCTATCTGCGACCGAGCAGCGGGTAGTGGGCAGCCGCTTTGCGGAAAACGTCCTGGCGCTGAACGACGACTTTCGGGTGCGGCGCGTGGTCGAGGTCGCCGGCAACCCCGGGGCGACCGAGGAGGAGCTGGCGAGCGCCTATAAGGGTGCCCGGAGCGTGGTGGTGGAGACCTATACCGCCTGCGGTCACGATGCGGAGTGGCTCGCCCAGGCGGGCCATTTCGTGGCCGCCGCGGCCGCCGCCGCCGCGTTGCCGGTTGCCGAAGGTGCGGGAGCGGGGAGCTCGGCCTGGCGCGCGGCGATGCACGCCCGCATGGCCAGGACCTGCGAGATGATCGCCAGCGGCGAGGGCGGCACCCACACGGAGGCCGAGGAGCAGTACGCGATCCTCACGGCCTTCCTGCAAGCCGCCGGCCGGCCCGGCCCGGCGGCGTAGCGGCGCTGCGCAGTTTTCGGCGGGGGAGGGGGCCAGCCTGCGACCGTGGAGGCGGGATCGGCCCACCCGTCTTCGCCCTTCCCCTGCGTCGGGGCTCCCTTTACCGTTGACTCTTCTCGGCGCGCAGGCACGCCGGCCGTCTTGGAGAGGCGATGCACGGTTTTCACGGGACGACGATCCTCATGGTCCGCAAGGATGGGGCGGTGGCCATGGCCGGCGACGGTCAGGTGACCCTGGGGAATTCGGTGATGAAGGGCTCGGCGCGCAAGGTGCGGCGGCTCTACAAAGATCGGGTGCTGGCCGGGTTTGCCGGCTCCACCGCCGACGCCTTTACCCTGTTTGAGCGATTCGAGGCGAAGCTCGAGCAGTTCAACGGCAACCTCACCCGGGCGTGCGTGGAGCTGGCCAAGGACTGGCGCATGGATCGCGCCCTGCGCCGGCTGGAGGCGTTGCTCATCGTGGCCGATTTGGAGGCGAGCTTCCTGCTGTCCGGCACTGGCGACGTGATCGAGCCGGAGGGCGGGCTGTTGGCCATCGGCTCCGGCGGCGATGCGGCGCGCGCCGCCGCCACCGCCCTGCTGCGCCACACCGAGCTACCCGCGGTGGCGGTGGCCCGCGAGGCGCTGGCGATCGCAGCGGCCATCGACATCTACACCAACGACCGAATCCTCGTGGAGGAGCTCACCCCGTGACTCAAAGTGCCAGCCACCACGAGCTCACCCCGGCGGAGATCGTCGCGGCCCTCGACAAGTACATCATCGGCCAGCACGAGGCGAAGCGCGCCGTCGCCCTGGCGATCCGCGATCGCTGGCGGCGGCAGCGGCTCGACGAGGAGATGCGCGCCGAGGTGATGCCCAAGAACATCATCATGATCGGCCCTACCGGCGTGGGTAAGACGGAGATCTCCCGGCGCATCGCCAACCTCACGGATGCACCGTTCATCAAGGTGGAAGCGAGCAAGTTCACCGAGGTGGGCTATGTAGGGCGCGACGTCGAGTCGATGATCCGCGACCTCACGGAGCTGGCCATCAACATGGTGACCGGCGAGGCGACGGCGCAGGTCGAGGCCCAGGCGGCGGCGGCCGCGGAGGAGCGGCTGCTCGATGCCCTGCTCCCCCCCCTGCGTGCCTCCAGCTCGGAGGTGGTGGAGGGCGAAATCGAGGTCGCCGGCCAGACCACCGCGGAGACCCAGAAACGCACCCGTGAGAAGCTGCGCGACCGCCTCAATACCGGCCACTTCGACGAGCGCGAGATCGAGGTGACGGTGGAGAGTGCCGGCGGCCCCAACATCGAGGTCCTCGGTGGTGCGGGCATGGAGGAGATGGGCATCAACATCAAGGAGATGCTGGGCAACATGTTCCCCAAGCGCACGCAGCACAAGCGGGTAAAGGTCTCCGAGGCGCGGCGCATCCTGAAAGAGCAGGAGGCGGCACGCCTGGTAGATAAGGAGAAGGTGCAGGAGGAGGCCCTGCGCCGGGTGCAGGAGTCGGGCATCGTGTTCGTCGACGAGATCGACAAGGTGGCGGGCCGCGGCGGCGGCCAGGGGCCGGATGTCTCGCGGGAGGGGGTGCAACGGGACATCCTGCCGATCGTCGAGGGGACCACCGTGGTCACCAAGTACGGCCCCGTGAAGACCGACCACATCCTGTTCATCGCCGCGGGGGCGTTCCACGTCGCCAAGCCCAGCGATCTGATCCCGGAGCTCCAAGGCCGCTTCCCGATCCGGGTGAAGCTCGACAGTCTCGATGCCCGGGATTTCGTGCGCATCCTCACCGAGCCGAAGAACGCCCTGACCCGGCAATACCGGGCGATGCTGGCCACCGAGGGGGTCGACCTGCAGTTCACCGACGAGGCGATCCACGAGCTGGCCCGTATTGCGGCCCTCGCCAACGAGCGCAACGAGAACACCGGCGCCCGGCGCCTGTATACGGTGATGGAGCGGCTCTTGGCCGATCTGAGCTTCGAGGCCCCCAACCGGTCAGGCGAGCAGGTGATCGTCGACGCCGCCTACGTCACCCATGCCCTCGCCGACATCATCGAGGACCAGGACCTGAGCCGCTACATCTTGTGAGGCGCCGCGCCGCTGCGACGACAGCGACCCGATCTTCGCCATGGCGGTGCCCCACGGGGAGGAGGTGGTCGACCCGCCGTTCCTCACCGACGACCCGCTCGCCGAGGAGCACGCCATGGCGGGCTAGTGCACCGCTATCGCCACCGGGCACTGCTGCCGGTGACCAGTACCTGTCCCAGGTATCGCCGCCACTCCCCCCGCAAGCGGGTCGCCGGCCAGCAGGAGTCGGCGATCGGTGACACGCAGCTCGCTCAGACCATTGTCTACCTGCACACCCTGGAGGAGGCCCGGAGCGCATCGCCCGCTTCCGGTCGACCTACCTGGTGCTCAGCACCGGTTTCGACATCCTGCGCGGCGACCCCACCGGCACCTTCTCCCTCACGCCGGGCAGCATGGAGAAGATCGGCCAGCGGGTCGCGACCCTCGGTCTCCCGTTGCTGATGGTGCAGGAGGGGGGCTACAACCTGTGCAACCTGAAGCGCGGGCTCCCGTGCCTCTTCCGGGGCATCGCCCGCGCCGTCTTATAGGTACCGTAGGACGGCTGCCCTCTTTACTTCTTGATCGCGCCCCCCTGGGGCGCCGGCGAGATCGCCGGGAGTGACCATGACCTTGAGGATTGGACTCGTCTACGACCTGCGCGCGGTGCATCGCGGCACCGGGTTGTCCGAGGAGGACCTGGCGGAGTTCGACAGCGAGGAGACCATCGCCGCCATCGACGGGGCATTGCAGGAGCTGGGCCACCAAACGGAGCGCATCGGCCACGGGCGCGATCTGTGCCGGCGGCTCGTCGCCGGCGATCGCTGGGACCTGGTGTTCAACCTCGCAGAGGGGATGGCGGGCCGCTCCCGGGAGGCCCAGGTGCCGGCGCTGCTCGAGCTCTTCGCGGTGCCCTACACCTTTTCCGACCCTCTCACCTGCGCGGCCACCCTGGACAAGGCGGTGGCCAAGCGCCTGGTGGCGGCCGTGGGGGTTGCCACCGCCCCGTCGGTGCTGGTGCGGGACGCTGCGGACCTCGCCGCGGTGGACCTTACTTACCCCCTGTTCGCCAAGCCGGTGGCGGAGGGGACCGGCAAGGGAATCGACGCCCAGAGCCGCATCGCCACTCCGGCGGCGCTGGGTCCGGTGGTGGAACGCCTCCTGGCGCGTTACCGCCAGCCGGTCCTCGTGGAAGGCTACCTGTCCGGGCGCGAGTTCACCACCTCGATCCTCGGCACCGGCACGGGCGCACGGGTCCTCGGCACCCTGGAGGTGTGCCTCCACGCGGACGCGCCGCACGGCGACTACACCTTCGACGTCAAGGAGCAGAGCGAGGTCTACGTTGACTATCCGCTGCTCATGGAGGAGACCCTGCGCCGGCCCGTGGAGGAGCTTGCCCTGGCCGCCTACCGGGCGGTGGAGTGCCGCGACGCCGGACGGGTGGATGTGCGCCTGGACGGCCAGGGCACCCCCTGCTTCCTGGAGATCAACCCCCTGCCCGGCCTGCATCCCACCCACTCGGACCTACCGATGACCGCCACCGCCCACGGGATGACCTACCGTGACCTGATCGCCGCGATCGTTGCCGGCGCCTGCGCCCGCCAGGGGATCTCTCATGGCGGCTGAGCCCCAGCAGGTTCTGGTCCTGTACAACGAGCCGGCCGCCGGCGCCGCCCTGAGCGAGGCGGGGGTGCTGGCGGAGGTGGCGGCGGTGCAGGCCGCCCTGGAGGCGTCGGGCATCGCTCACCGGGTCGCCGGGGTGCGCACCCTCCCGGAGGCCCTCGCCACGGTGGCGGTCGGGGGCGAGGCGGTGGTGTTCAACCTGGTCGAGGGATTCGCCGGCGGGGCTGCGGAGGAGGCGGTCGACGTGCCGGCCATGTGCGCCGCGCTGGCACGCGGCTGCACCGGCAACTCGACGCCGTGTCTTGCCCTGACCCTGGACAAGGCGCGCACCAAGGGGGTGTTGCGCGAGCACGGCATCCCGGTCGCCGACGGCGTGGTGGTGCGCCCCGGCGAGCCGCTGCCGGACCTGGTGCCGGATGCCGGTCCATGGATCGTGAAGCCGGTGGCAGCGGACGCCAGCGAGGGGATCGATGCGGAGCGCTCGGTGGTGGCCTCCCCCGGCCCGGCCCTGGCGGCGGCGGTGACGCGGATCCACCGGGAGCTCGACCAGGCGGCCCTGGTGGAGCGTCTGGTGGGCCGCCGTGAGCTGAACGTCTCGCTGCTGGAGCGCGGTGGGGCCGTGGAGGTCCTGCCCATCGCGGAGATCGACTTCTCGGCCTTTCCCGACGGCGCGCCGCGGGTGGTGGACTACGCGGCGAAGTGGCTCGCCGGCGCCTTCGCCTTCCACCATACCCCGCGCCTGCTTCCGGCGCCCCTGCCGGAGGCGACCGCCCGGCGGGTGCGGGAGCTGGCGCGCGGGGCGTGGCACGCGGTGGGGTGCACGGACTACGCGCGGGTCGACCTACGCCTCGCCGATGACGGCCGCCTCTACGTCCTGGAGGTGAACGCCAACCCCGACGTGGCGCCGGACGCCGGCTTCGCCGCCGCCCTGGCGGCGGCGGCAATCCCCTATGCCGAGTTCGTCCGCACGGTGGTGGACAACGCCCGGGCACGCCGCGCGCCCGCGGCCTCCCCACCGCCGCTGCCGGAGGCGGAGGTCGGCGAGGGGGTCGTGGTCCGGCCCTTGTGCCCCGTCGACCGAGAGGAAGTCCTGGCCCTGGTGCGCGGTGCCGCGGTCTTCCGCCCCGAGGAGCAGGAGATCGCCCGGGAGGTCCTCGACGACACCCTGGAGCACGGCACGGCGGCGGGCTACTACGGCCTGGTCGCCACCGTCGACGGCCGCGTCGTGGGGTGGGCCGACTACGGCCCGATCCCGTGCAGCGTGGCGGCCTACGACCTCTACTGGGTGGTGGTGAACCGGGAGGTGCGGCGGCGGGGGATCGCCACGGCCCTGTTGGCGCGGGTGGAGGCGGAGGTGGCACGGTGCGGGGCGCGTCTGGTGGCGATCGAGACCTCGGGTCGTCCGGCCTATGCGGCGGCGCGCAGCCTCTACCTGCGGTGCGGCTACCGGGAGGTGGCGCGGGTCGCGGAGTTGTACGCCCCGGGGGACGACAAGGTGATCTTTGCCAAGCGCCTCGCCGCGACGCCGTGAGCCGCGACATTGCCCGCGGGGATGGGGTGCACAGCGCGGCCCACGTCGGCGGCCGGGGCCGTCGGCTGCGGTCGGAAAGGTCGCCGTGATCGCCGTCGCGGTCTTCGTCACCTGCTACGTCGGCCTGTTCCTTGGCCGTCTTCCGGGGCTGCGCGTGGATCGCACCGGCATCGCCCTCCTCGGGGCGATCGCCCTGGTGGCGAGCGGGACGGTCTCCGAGGCGCAGGCGGTGCAGGCGGTGGACGTCCCCACCGTGGTCCTGCTGTTCGCCCTGATGGTGGTCTCGGCACAGCTCCGGGTGGGCGGCTTCTACACCCGGGTGGCGCGCCGTCTGGCGGCGGTGGAGGCAGGGCCGGCCGTGCTCCTCGGGCTGGTGGTGGTCACCATGGGGGGGCTGGCGGCGGTGTTCAGCAACGACATTGTCTGCCTTGCCGCGGCGCCGGTGCTGATCGAGGCGTGCCGCCACCGCGGCCTGCGGCCGCTGCCCTTTCTCCTCGGGCTTGCCTGCGCGGCCAACGTGGGCTCGGCCATGACCGTGATCGGCAACCCGCAGAACATGCTGATCGGCCAGACCCTGCACCTCTCGTTCGGCGGCTACCTGCGCGCCGCGTGGCTGCCGGCAACCCTGGGGCTGCTGGCTACGTGGGGGGTGATCGCCTGGCAGTTCCGCCACCGCTGGCACGACGGGGAAACGGACGGGGGCGGCCAGCCGCTGCCGGTGCCGCCGCCCTTCAATCGGTGGGAATCGGGCAAGGGACTCGCGGTCGCGGTGGCCCTCCTCGCCGCCTTCCTCCTCGCCCCGTGGCCGCGGGAGCTGTGCGCCCTGGCGGGTGCCGCCCTGATCCTCACCAGCCGGCGCCGCGGCTCCCGGGACATGCTCGGCCTGGTGGACTGGCAGCTCCTGGTGCTGTTCATCGGCCTGTTCGTGATCAACGATGCCTTCCAGGCCACCGGCTGGCCCGCCCGGCTGGTGGTGGCGGCCGCCGCCCGGGGGATCGACCTGGCCCACCCGGCCGGGCTGTTCGCCGGCGTGGTGGTGCTCAGCAACGCGGTCTCCAACGTCCCAGCGGTGATGCTCTTCCTGCCCCTCGCCACCCACCCCCAGGCGGGGCCCCTCCTCGCCATCGGCTCGACTCTGGCCGGCAACCTCTTCCTGGTGGGGTCGATCGCCAACCTGATCGTCGCCGACCTCGCCCGGCGCCACGGCGTCGCCCTGGACTGGCGCAGCCACGCCCGCACCGGCGTGCCGGTGACCCTCGTG
>Ga0302046_10002043_pt1 | contig 18910 bp, 18 predicted proteins | sample RVTome_11_FD_200261 | JGI IMG/M metagenome (GOLD analysis project Ga0302046, IMG submission 200261) | Soil microbial communities from uranium-contaminated site in the Upper Colorado River Basin, Wyoming, United States - RVT147D111 (version 2) ...
CCTCGGCGGCGAGGTTTTGCGCAATCTGGGCGTGGCCGTGATCAACCTGCCGGTCGGCGAGATCTACCCCTCGCTGCAGTCGGGCGCGATCGACGCCACCGAATGGGTCGGCCCCTGGCACGACCTGGCCTTCGGCTTCTACAAGATCACCAAGAACTACTACTATCCGGGCTTCCACGAGCCCGGCACGGTGGCCTCGGTGGGCGTCTACAAGAAGCTCTTCGACAGCCTCACCGCCGACCAGAAGCGGATCATCAAGGTGGTCTGCCAGGCCGAGGCCCAGACCCAGGGTGCGGAGTTCAACGCCCGCAACCTGGCCGCGCTCAACGTGCTCATCACCAAGCACGGCGTGAAGCTCCATCGCTACAACGACCAGCTCCTCGAGAAGATCGGCAAGATCGCCGAAGAGGTGGTCGCCGGCGTCGGCAGCACCGACGCCATGACCAAGAGCGTCTATACGAGCTTCGTGAACTACCGCAAGCAGGCCGCGGCCTGGGCCGATATCGGGGAGCGGGCGTACCTGAACGCGCGCGCGGCCATCGTCGGTTGATCCGGCCGGCCCGCACGGCCTGAAGCGAAAGCCCAAGCATGTCGTGACGCTCGACGGGCGCGGGGGACCGGTTTCGGTCCCCCGTCGCCTTCGCCGGGCGTGGTCCCGGAACGCCTGTCGGTTCTGGTGCCGGTAGTGGGGGGAAGATGAACGGAGCGAGCGCCATCGTTCGCCTGATCGACACGACCAACGAACGTGTCGGCCGCGCCGTGTCCTGGCTGGCGCTCATCATGGTGCTGGTCCAGATGATCGTGGTGGTGATGCGCTACATCTTCGGGGTCAGCTGGCTGGCGCTCCAGGAATCGATCGTCTACATGCACGCCGCCGTCTTCCTGGCGGCGGCCGGCTACACGCTGCTCCACGACGGCCACGTCCGGGTCGACATCTTCTACCGGCCGGCCAGCGAGCGCCGCCAGGCGGTGGTCGACCTGGTCGGGGCGGCGGTCTTCCTGCTGCCGATGTCGGTGGCGATCTTCCTCATCTCCTGGCCCTACGTGGTGAAGTCCTGGGCGGTGCTCGAGACCTCCCAGGAGGGCAGCGGCATTCCGGCCGTGTTCCTGCTGAAGACCGTCATCCTGCTCTACACCGTGCTGGTGGCGCTGCAGGGCATCGCGCTGGCGCTGCGCTCGCTGCTGACGCTCCTCGGCATCGCGCCGCCGCCGCGGCCCGCCGACGCCGCGCCGACGGAAAGCGCGCCCGAGCCGAGCGTGGAGAGCATCTGATGGAACTCGTCCAGATCCTGGCGCTCTTGCTGTTCGTCTGCGTCTGCGCCTGCCTGATGGCGGGCTTTCCGGTCTCCTTCACGCTCGGCGGCACCTCGCTGATATTCGCCGGGCTCAGCTGGCTCCTCGGGGTCTTCGACTTCGACTTCCTCGGCTTCGTGCCCAACCGCATCTATGGGACGATGACCAACGAGGTGCTGATCGCGGTGCCGCTCTTCGTCTTCATGGGCGTGATGCTCGAACGCTCCAAGGTGGCCGAGGAGCTCCTCAACACCATGGGCGCGCTCTTCGGCCGGCTGCGCGGCGGGCTCGGCATCTCGGTCTGCGTGGTCGGCGCGCTGCTCGCCGCCTCGACCGGCATCGTCGGCGCCACCGTGGTCACCATGGGCCTGCTCTCGCTGCCCACCATGCTGAAGCGCGGCTACGATCCCAAGCTCGCCTGCGGCACCATCTGCGCCTCGGGCACGCTCGGCCAGATCATCCCGCCCTCGATCGTGCTGGTGATCCTGGGCGACCAGATCTCCAACGCCTACCAGCAGGCCCAGCTCAAGCTCGGCAATTTCGCGCCCGACCCGGTCTCGGTGGGCGACCTCTTCGCCGGCGCGCTGATCCCCGGCATGATCATGGTCACGCTCTATATCGGCTACACGATCTTCGTCGGCATCGTGCGCCCGTCGGCCGCGCCGCCGATCCCGCGCGACGCGGGCGACGACAGCATGAGCGCCGGCGCGCTCTTCTACCGCGCGGTCAAGGCGCTGGTCGCGCCGATCGTGCTCATCGTCGCGGTGCTCGGCTCGATCCTCGCCGGCATCGCCACCCCGACCGAGGCCGCCGCCGTCGGCGCCATCGGCGCCACGCTGCTCGGCGGCCTGCGCCTGCGGCCCGACAATCCGTGGCCCATATTCGCCGCCTTCGCCGGCCTGGTGGGCGCGCTCTTCCTCTCCGCCTTCGTCGACCTTCGCCTCGGCCGCGGCAACACCACGTCGCTGCAGAGCGTCGGCATCGTCGTGGCCGCGATCTGCTGCCTGGCGATCGCCTGGGGCGTGGCGGAGAGCCTGTGGCGGGTCCGGCGCGCCGGCACGCTGAACGAGGTAATGCAGTCGACCACCAAGATCAGCGCCATGGTCTTCGGCATCGTCATCGGCGCGGCGCTGTTCTCGCTGGTCTTCCGGGGCTTGAAGGGCGACGACATGGTCCACGAGTTCCTCAACAACCTGCCGGGCGGGCCGGCGGGCGCCATGATCATGGTAATGCTGCTGATCTTCGTGATGGGGTTCTTCCTCGACTTCATCGAGATCATGTTCGTGGTGGTGCCGATCGTGGCGCCGATCCTGCTGCTGATGGGGATCAACCCGGTCTGGCTCGGCATCATGATCGCGGTCAACCTGCAGACCTCGTTCCTCACCCCGCCCTTCGGCTTCGCGCTCTTCTACCTGCGCGGGGTCGCCCCGCCGGAGGTCAGCACCGGCGACATCTATCGCGGCATCATTCCGTTCGTCGGGTTGCAGGTCGTGATGCTCGGCGTGCTGGCGGCCTTCCCGAACCTGACCTTGTGGCTGCCCAAGCTCGTCTACGGCACGGTCGCGCAGTAGCTGGCGCAAAGTTTGATCAGATCGAGGCGTCATTTCGACCGAGGGAGCGCAAGCGACCGAGCGGAGAAACCTGGCCGGATGCCGCGCGCGGCTTCAACCTGGATTTCTCCGCTCGCTGGCGCTCGGTCGAAACGACGATTCATTTCGTTCGGATTGTGCTCTAGGTTTCGTTGAGCCTGGTACAGATCGCCGCGAACACCGCCTCGAACATCTCCGTCGTCAGCCGCCCCGTGTTCGTGTTGTAGCGCGAGCAGTGATAGCTCGCGACCAGCGCCGGCCCACCGGGCAGGGGGTGCACCACGCCGTGCCCGAAAGGGTGGGCGCTGCGCCGCCGGCCGAGCGCCGCCAGCACGCTGTTATGCGCGATCGTGCCCAGCGCCAGGATCACGGCCAAACGCGGCATCGCCGCGATCTCGGCCTCCAGGTAGCGCCGGCAGGCCCGGATCTCCGCGCCCATGGGCTTGTTCTCCGGCGGCACGCAGCGCACCGCGTTGGTGATCCTCGCATCGGCGAGCGCGAGGCCGTCATCGGTCCGCGCGCCGTAGTCCCCGCGCGTGAACCCGAACTTGGCCAGCGTCGCGTAAAGCAGGTCGCCCGCGTAGTCGCCGGTGAAGGGCCGCCCGGTGGCGTTGGCGCCCTTCAGACCCGGCGCCAGGCCGACGACGAGCAGGCGCGCGTCCAGCGGCCCGAAGGAGAGCACCGGCGCGTTGTGGAAATCGGGATGCCGGGCCCGGTTCCCGGCCCGGAAGGCGGCCAGCCGCGGACAGCGCAGGCAGTCCGCCGGCGGGGCGGCCGGCGGGACGGGCGGCTGGGCGGGCGGCAGGGGTGCTGCGGGCGGCTCGTTCACGCCGTTTCGGCGATCGTCTCGTCCTCGTCCTCGTCGGGCAGGCCGTCGGGGTTCGCCGGGGTCAGGCCGCGGTGCGGCGTGGCGGCGGCCGCGACCGGCTCGCGCTCGACGACTTCGCGGGCGCGCGGACGCTCGGCAGCGGGCTCGCGGTCCTCGCGGAAGTGCCGGCAGATCTCCGACTCCAGCTCCTGCAGCTCGACGAAGGTATCGGCCTGGCGCCGCAGCTCGTCGGCCACCATCGGCGGCTGCGAGCGGATCGTGGAGACCACGCTCACGCGCACGCCCTTGCGCTGCACCGCCTCGACCAGCCGGCGGAAGTCGCCGTCGCCGGAGAACAGCACGATATGGTCGAGCCGCTCGGCCATCTCCATCACGTCGATGGCGAGCTCGATGTCCATGTTGCCCTTGATCTTGCGCCGGCCGGCCGCGTCGGTGAACTCCTTGGTCGGCTTGGTGACCATGGTGTAGCCGTTGTAGTCGAGCCAGTCGACGAGCGGGCGGATCGGCGAGTATTCCTCGTTATCCACCAGCGCGGTGTAGTAGAAGGCGCGGATCAGCCTCCCCTGCGACTGGAAGAGGTCGAGCAGGCGCTTGTAGTCGATGTCGAAGCCCAGGGCCCGGGCGGCTGCGTAAAGGTTTGATCCGTCGATGAAAAGGGCAACACGTTCATTATCCTGGATATTGAGATCAACTGGCATTCAGCATGCTCCGATCGAATTGCGGAAAGTCGGACGGGCGGGCCGAACCGCGGGGAACGACAAATGCGGCGCCAAATCGATTTTCGGCATATCGGGCGTCGGCAATATTCGTCGTGGTTTGGCATCCGACTGTTATTGAGCGTTAACTAGTGAGCCGCGTCAATTGTGGCAAGGGTGTATGACACGCATGCCTGGATTGCACACATGATTTTGATCGGAATCGGCTCCAACCTGCCGAGCGACTATGGCCCGCCGCGGGAAACCTGCGCGGCGGCGCTGGAGGCACTGGCCCAGGAGCCGCTCACCGTCGTCGCCCGTTCGCGCTGGTATCGCAGCGCGCCGGTGCCGCTGTCCGACCAGCCCTGGTTCGTGAACGGCGTGGCGGCGGTCGAAACCGGGCTCGATCCGGTCGCCCTGCTCGCCGTCCTGCACCGGCTCGAGGCGGCTTACGGGCGGCCCCCTCCCGAAGCGCGCGCCGGCACGCCGAACGCCGCGCGGACCCTCGATCTCGACCTCCTCGCCTACGACGCGGCGATCCGCGAGGGCCCCGAGCCGCCGATCCTGCCCCATCCGCGGATGGCCGGGCGCGCCTTCGTGCTGCTGCCGCTGCGCGAGATCGCCCCCGACTGGCGCCATCCCGCCAGCGGCGAGACCCTGGCCGCCCTGATCGAGGCCCTCGGCGGCGACTCCATCGTGCAGCCCATCGACTAGTCTCGGACCGCACCGCGCCCGTGGCTCAATGCGCGTTTTTGGGCGCCCGAGCCTCATGCGAGGGGAGCCGGGCGGGCGACATTGGGATTCGGACCTGGGTCGCCTGACGCCTGATGAAGCTGGAACCGGCCGTTCTGCTTCGCCCGTTGCCGTATAAACTCCCAAAACCGCTTGAAAATCCGGCATTTTCCCGTCGCGCCATCTTGCACCGCAACAAAGCCGTTCGTATATTCCGCTAGACCCGTCGCGAAGGAACCTGCAGGAGTGGCTCGCCCATGGCGCGCGTAACCGTCGAAGACTGCGTCCTCAAGATCCCCAACCGCTTCGAACTGGTGATGCTGGCCGCCCAGCGCGCCCGCGAGATCTCCAGCGGCGCCCAGGAGGCGGTGACGCGCGACAACGACAAGAACCCGGTGATCGCGCTGCGCGAGATCGCCGAGGAGAAGGTTCCCTTCGACACCATCCGCGAGGCGCTGGTCAGCGGGCTGCAGAAGCACCTTCCCGAGGAAGACCACGAGGCCGACCTCGACGAGTCCGAATCGCTCACCATCCAGTCCGCCATCGCGGCCGAGACCGGCATGTCGATCGGCGGCGACAGCACCATCACCGTGCGTTCGTCCGCCGACGACGAGCCCGCGGTCCCGCCGGTTGCGGCGGATGCCGAAGACGCGGCCGCCGATGCCGAAGATGCGGACGCAGATGCCGAAGACCCGGCCGCCGATACCGAAGACGCGGCCGATGAAGCGCCAGGCGACGACGGCGAGGCGCCCGATCCGGACGAGACGAGCTGACGCCGCCCGCGCCCGACCGCATTTCCCGCACACGACCGGCCGGACCGCCGGCGTCCGCCTGGACGCGCCGGAAGCCCTTTGTCGCGCCCCCGCGGATGGCGCTCCGGCGCCGCGGCGGTGAGGCCGCGCCATGATCCGCCAGTTCGAGCTCATCGAGGCCGTCAAGGCCTACGACCCGCACGCCGACGAGGATCTCCTCAACCGCGCCTACGTCTTCACGGTGAAGGCGCACGGCCAGCAGCAGCGCGCCTCGGGCGATCCGTACTTCTCGCACCCGGTCGAGGTCGCGGGCATCCTCACCAAATACAAGCTCGACGGCGACACCATCGCCACCGCGTTGCTCCACGACACGGTCGAGGACACGCTGGCGACGCTGGACGACATCGAGGGGATGTTCGGCAAGGATATCGCCCGCCTCGTCGACGGCGTCACCAAGCTGTCGCAGATCGAGCTCCAGTCCGACGCCACCAAGCAGGCGGAGAACTTCCGCAAGCTCGTTCTCGCCATGTCGGAGGACATCCGCGTCCTCCTGGTCAAGCTGGCCGACCGGCTGCACAACATGCGCACGCTGCCGGGCATCCCCAATCCCGAGAAGCGCGACCGCATCGCCCACGAGACCATGGAGATATATGCGCCGCTCGCCGCGCGCATCGGCATGCACGACCTGCAGACCGAGCTCGAGGATCTCGCCTTCGCCCAGCTCAACCCCGATGCCCGCGACTCCATCCTGGCGCGCCTGGAGTTCCTGCGCGAGCGCGGCGGCGAGGTCGTGCCCCGCATCCTGAAGGAGCTAAAGGACAAGCTGGCGGCCGAAGGCGTCGAGGCCGAGGTGTCCGGCCGCGAGAAGACGCCGTACTCGGTGTGGCGGAAGATGCAGGTCAAGAACGTCGGCTTCGAGCAGCTCTCCGACATCATGGCTTTCCGCATCGTGGTGCCCGACGAAGCCCAGTGCTACCACGCGCTCGGCATCATCCACAGCGCCTATTCCGTGGTGCCCGGCCGCTTCAAGGACTACATCAGCCTGCCCAAGATCAACGGCTACCGCTCGCTCCACACCGCCGTCTACGGGCCGGAGAACCAGCGCATCGAGGTCCAGATCAGGACCATCGCGATGCACGAGATCGCCGAGGCCGGCGTCGCCGCGCACTGGGCCTACAAGCAGGGCGAGCGCCCCACCGACGGCAAGAAGTACCGCTGGCTGCAGGAGCTGCTCGACATCCTGGAGCATGCCGGAGGCCCGGAGGAGTTCCTCGAGCACACCAAGCTCGAGATGTTCAAGGACCAGGTCTTCGCCTTCACGCCCGCCGGCGAGCTGATCGCGCTGCCGCACGGCGCCACCCCGGTCGACTTCGCCTACGCCGTCCATTCGGAGGTCGGCGACACCACCGTCGGCGCCAAGGTGAACGGCCGCATGGTGCCGCTGCGCTCGGAGCTCAAGAACGGCGACCAGGTCGAGATCATCACCTCGCGCGCCCAGACGCCCTCGCCCGAATGGGAGCGCTTCGTGGTCACCGGCAAGGCGCGCGCGCGCATCCGCCGCTTCGTGCGCGCCCAGCAGCGCCAGCAGTACGCCGGGCTCGGCCGCGCCATGCTGGAGAAGGCCTTCCGCCAGGCCGGCCACGAGTTCGCCGTCAAGGCCGTCGCCGGCGTGCGCAAGCACTTCCACGCCGACGAGACCGAGGACCTCTACGCCCTGGTCGGCGACGGCACCGTCCCGACCCGCGAGGTGATCGACACGATCTTCCCCGGCGAGAAGCACGCCACCGGGCAGGGCGGCAAGGTGGTGGCGCTGCCCAAGCGCGTGAAATCGAAGGGCGAGAGCGGCGCCGTGCCGATCACCGGGCTCATCCGCGGCATGGCCGTCCACTACGCCGGCTGCTGCCACCCGCTGCCGGGCGACCGCATCGTCGGCATCATCACCACCGGCAAGGGCGTCACCATCCACACCATCGACTGCGAGACGCTGGAGAGCTTCGCCAGCCAGCCCGAGCGTTGGCTCGACGTCGGCTGGGACAAGGGCGCCGGCGGCCTGGTGGCGCGCATCTCGGTGATCGTCGGCAACGAGCCCGGCGCGCTGGGCGACCTCTCGACCATCATCGGCAAGAACGACGGCAACATTTCGAACCTCAAGATCACCAGCCGCTCCCAGGACTTCTTCGAGATGATCATCGACATCGAGGTGCGCGACGTGAAGCACCTGACCGACATAATCGCCGCGCTGCGCGCCACCCCGGTCATCAACTCGGTGGCGCGGGCGCGGGGGTAGGGTTCGCGTTGATTGGACTACGTATGCGTCCTAGGTGCTCAATCCCAATCATCCAGCGTTTTCACCGCATTCTGCTTTCCCTCGTAAAGGCGGATCAAATGCGTGGACTCCGACGCAAACCAAACAAATGACCCCCACGCGAGCGCATCGACTGTTTTTTTGAACGCGCCATCGCTGCGATCGAGATAGGCCGTCGCAAACACGACGTGTTCTGGTGGAAATCCCGCACTTTCAGCAAGCTCGGTAAGGGCCTGCTTGCGTTCATTTGTCACCGGCCCGTCTGTGGCGACGACCTCAACGAACACCAGCAGCGGATGTTTGGGGCCAAGGTCGGCCAGAATGATATCCGGTAGATTCTTCTCGGCTTTGATGTGAAGTCCTATTGCTGTTGCCAGCTCATCATCGCGGCTCACGACCTTGTTCCGGCTCTCGCTGAGAAAGACAACGCCGGGGTTTTTGAGATAGCGCGGCGCAAAGACCTCGATCACGGCCTTCGATATAACCGAGCTAGGACCCGGTGCCATACGCCGGGTTTCCCCGCTGGGGAACTTGACCATGATGTGCTCGCCACCGGCGACGGCACCTTTGCGGACCATCGTTATCCGGGCGAGCGCCCCCGCTGTCAGGTGCTCGGCCTGCCATTCTGCAATAGCTTTCTTGAGTGCGTTCCCTTTGAGCCTGGGGTCAAACAGCGCGACAAAGCTTGCCTTGAGTGAATAGCGCGGAGCAGGCGAAGTTGTTGCCAGCCCCTCGCGTTCAATCACCACGCCGTTGGCAATCAGGCCGGAGCGGATTGTATCATCGCGAATGGACTCGCGCGTGTTGACGGCATACCACCGGCCCGCGATTTCGCCCTTGCTGCTCCTGATGGATTCATGCGCCCATGCGAGGCGTTCGGCATCGCCCGCCCGCTCGGCTTGTGCATCGGTCATGCGAGTGACCTGATCAGGCCGCAGCCAGATGTCCGTGCCTTCAATGGCATCGACGTAGAGCATCACGAATATTGTCTTGGCGGCGATCTCCCACGTGCAGTTGCTACGGTTCGGGCTGCCTTCGGGAAATATGTCTTGCAGGCGCTGATGAATTTCCGGTACCGGCAACAACGGAGGGGACGCCATCAGGCAGCCCTTTTGCTGTAAAGCCGCGCTGCAGCCTGATCAATCGCCGCACGCTCCGCGCCGCGCCGGACTAGGCTTTCGATCTCAGCAATCGCTTCTGGCGCCGGCAAAGGCAAAGCCTCAAGTTCATATGCCGAAACGGCGACGCTGCCATTGATGCAGCGGAACAGTTCGTCCACGACCTGCGTGTTGAGAAGCGCCGCCAGCACCGCCGGCGACACAATCGCAGCGTCGCCAAATGGGCGAATCATGTTGAGATGATTTTCGATGACGACCGCACCGTGCGCAGCAATGAACGATGCGGGCAACTCGGCTGCGATCAGACGCCTGAATTGCTCTTTGGCTGTCGTCCTTTGCAGAAGGACACACGGGAATGCCGTCACAACCCACTGTTCGCGGTCGAATGGTTCGAAATAGGGTTTATGACTGCGCTTCTTCGCGCGGAACTCAAACACGCCGTCGGACCGCACGGACTCGGCCCATATCAGCGGGTAGCGCCCCTTGCCTGGCTTGTCGCGCAGACCCGGCTTGTGCCGATTCCATACCAGCGGCCCGGTACTAACCTTGTACCCGTAGTCAGCGAGGCGATGCGGCATCGTGCCGACATCGCGCACCAACTTGCTGTGGGCCCTCGTGCGGGGAACAAGCCAGGGTTCATCTGGAGCCTCGGGCAGGCGAAACGAGCCTGCTCTGGTGACGTTAATGCGCCCATCTACCGAAGGAGAAACAAAATGCACTTGCCCCGCGCTGGGTTCGCCGCCTCGACGATAGGCGGCGAGAAGAGTTTCCTGCAAAACGTCGGCAAATACGCCCCTGCGCTCAGTAATGAAGTCGATGCTTGCCGGTGATGCCTCGCGTGCGAGCAGGCCGCGCAGGGCCTTGAAATACTCACCAGCTAGAAAGCTCGTTGGAGTAACATAGGCGATCACACCACCTAATGCGGTGAAGCGCAAGGCAAGGTCAGTGAAGACGCCATAGAGGTTCGCATGGCCATACAGACTGCGTGAGAACTTAGCGCGCAACTCCGGAGAAAGAGTGACGCGACCGTATGGCGGATTGCCGACAACCAGATCAAACAATTCGCCCGTGGGTTCTTGTTCAAGGCTGTTGGAAACTTCGACGAGCGTGGGCAGGCGGGTGCCGGCGGAGCGGCAGAGATCAGCCAGCGTGATCTCAAGAAACACCTGCGACATCCAGGCAGCAAACGGATCCAGCTCGAACCCACGCAACCGGTTCACAATGTTCTTCAGCGCGATCTTCGCACTGCAGTCTTTCAGGCTATCCGCCATCCGGCGCACGACCGGTGAGAGGAAAGCACCGCCGCCGCACGCAGGATCAAGGACGCGCGCTAAACGCCAATCGATGCCCGCATCAGTCGCCATGTCGAGCAGTCGATCGCACAACGCTGGCGGTGTGTAGTACGCCCCGAATTCCGAACGGGCCTGGCCGGGCATCATGCCCGTGTAAAGCACGCCAATCAGATGGCTTGCCTCCATGACATCAAGGCTGGTTGCTGCGGAACCGGCACTTTGAGCAAGGGCGAATGCCGGATCGGGTAGGGGACCAAACTGCATGCCGTCTGGATATGCCGGTATGAGCCACCGTTCCGGATGACCGGTCTGCATTGCTTCCCAGTACGCCTCGACAACCGTGCCGGTCATGGCTCGGGCGAGCGAAAGCTGATGCTCGTTCTTTGTTGACTTGGCTAGCGCACGGGCCATCACAAGAACATCGCCCAGAATGCACCGCGCAAGTTCGGAAGCTTTCTGTGTGCTATTTGCGAAGTCAGTATTCCGGATCACTTCGCTTTCACGCTTCTGTCCCATTCCCCATCCTCATAATCCCCCACAAGCAGGTTCAACGTTGGTTGTCGGCTGCCGTTGCGTAGAGGCCCAGACACGCGATGATGGCCTACCGGCCAAGGCAAACGAGCGAAACACTGTATTTCCGAGAGTGCCGAGAGCTCTGTGTATTCACATTCCGTTAGATTGGTCATTACCCTGTGTTTGGCAGCCTTGGTGCCGAGAGTCCTGCTCTCTGCTACGCAATCCACAAGGTTTGAATCGTGCCTTGGGGGAAGCAGCCCGTCAAGCGAGAAATGGAACAAAAATGAAACATTGTTGTAGATGAAATGGTTGCACTTCATTGCGGCGGGGCTACTCACCGCCTAGATTATTGCCACGATAGGCGGTCCAGGTCTCCTGGGCCTTCTTCCGGCGGAACAAGTGCTTGAAACCCATGAATAACCGCACCCTGCGGCTCGGCGTGAACATCGACCATGTGGCGACCATCCGGAACGCCCGCGGCGGGCCGCATCCCGACCCCGTGCGCGCCGCGCGCCTGGCCGCGCTGGCCGGCGCCGACGGCATCACCGCGCATCTCCGCGAGGACCGGCGCCACATCTCCGACGCCGACATCGAGCGCCTTTCCCGCGAGATCGACCTGCCGCTCAACCTGGAGATGGCGGCGACCGACGAGATGCTGGCGATCGCGCTGCGCCACGCGCCGCACGCCGCCTGCATCGTGCCCGAGAAGCGCGAGGAGCGGACCACCGAGGGCGGCCTCGAGGTCGTGCGCGCGCACAACCATCTGGCGCCCTTCGTGGCCGCGCTGCGGGATGCCGGTATCCGCGTCTCGCTGTTCATCGAGCCCGACCGCGCCGCCCTCGACGGGGCCGTGAAGCTCGGCGCCCCGGTGGTCGAGCTCCACACCGGCGCCTATTGCGAGGCGCATCTGGCGGAACCCGGCGCCGGCGATGCCGCGCGCGAGCTCGCCCGCATCGCCGACGCCGCCGCTTACGCCGAGGCGCTCGGCCTGGAATGCCACGCGGGGCACGGGCTCGGCTTCGACACCGTCGGCCCGGTCGCCGCGATCCCGACCGTCGTCGAGCTCAACATCGGCCATTTCCTGGTCGGCGAGGCGATCTTCGGCGGGTTCGAATCCGCCATCAAGCGCATGCGCGCCCTCATGGACAAGGCCCGCGCCGAGGCCGACGGCCAGAAGAGCGCGTGAGCCAGGTCCCGCCGATAGGCGGAACATATGCTTGCGGCCGCCGGCAGCCGCCTCGATCCGCTCGTGAGAAGCCTCCCCCCACCCTGACCCTCCCCCCGCCGGGGCGAGGGGACTATGATCTCGGTGTCCCACGAACCCACGCCACGCCCCATGATCATCGGCATCGGCAGCGACCTGATCGACATCCGCCGCATCGAGCGCACCCTGGAGCGCTTCGGCGAGCGCTTCACCGAGCGCTGCTTCACCCCGATCGAGCGTGAGCGCTCCGACCGCCGCTACCTCCGCGCCGCCAGCTACGCCAAGCGCTACGCCGCCAAGGAGGCCTGCTCCAAGGCGCTCGGCACCGGCTTCAGCCGCGGCGTCTACTGGCGCGACATGGGCGTGGTGAACCTGCCCGGCGGCAAGCCCACCATGGCGCTCACCGGCGGCGCCGCCAGGCGCCTGGAAGCGCTGATCCCCGAGGGCATGGCGCCCCAGATCGACGTCTCGATCACCGACGAGCCGCCGACCGCCCAGGTCATCGTCATCATCTCCGCCGTGCCCGCACGGGCGCCCGGCCGCGGGTCGTCGCCCTGAGCGCCCGCGGCGCCCGCTCACGGCCGGCTTGACATCGCCGGTTCGCCGACGCTTGCTGGGGCGGCATGATGCGGCTTGCGGTGGGCCGCGTGCCACGCGATATGTAACCGGTCGCACGGGGGGATCTCTCGACCACCCCCTCGGCGGCCATCCAGGGAACGGCACCACGGCTCACACGAAGGCCCCGCCCATGAGCATGAATTCGAACCAGCGTTCCCCGCGGCGCGACCACGGCAAGGACGAGGGCGCCGGCTCGGGCGGCGCCGCCCAGCCGCGCGCCCGCGCGCCCAAGGCCAAGCGCAAGCCCAAGGGCGGCAGCGGCTGGGACACGCTGAAGACCGTGATCTACGCGGTGCTCATCGCCATGGTCGTGCGCACCGTGCTGATCGAGCCCTTCTCGATCCCCTCGCGCTCGATGCTGCCGACGCTGCTGGTCGGCGACTACCTCTTCGTGACCAAGTACTCCTACGGCTATTCCAAGCATTCGCTGCCGCTCAGCGCGCCGCTCTTCTCCGGCCGCATCATGTTCCGCGAGCCCAGGCGCGGCGACGTCGCGGTCTTCAAGAAGCCGACCGACAACGCCACCGACTACATCAAGCGGATCGTCGGCCTGCCCGGCGACCGCATCCAGGTGCAGCGCGGCCGGCTCTACATCAACGGCACGGTCGTCTCCCGCCAGTCGCTCGGCCCCTACGTCGACATCAAGCGCGAGTACGGCGGCGCGCGCGAGCGCTACATGAGCTACCGCGAGACCCTGCCCAGCGGGGTCAGCTACACGATCCTGGAGCGCAACGACACCACGCCCTACGTCGACGACACCGAGGTCTACGTGGTGCCCAAGGGCCACTACTTCATGATGGGCGACAACCGCGACAACTCCCAGGACAGCCGCTATCTCAGCCTGGTCGGCTTCGTGCCGGCGGAGAACCTGGTCGGCCGCGCCGACTTCATGTTCTTCTCGCTGCGCGAGGACAAGCGCTGGTGGGAGGTCTGGCATTGGCCGGCCCATATCCGCTGGGATCGGGTCTTCATGACGGTGAAGTAGTGGGCGGCGCCCGCACGCGCTCACCCCGCTCCCAGGCGACCGAGGCGCTCGCCGCCATCCTCGGCCATACCTTCAAGGACCCCGAGCTGCTGGCGCTGGCGCTCACCCATCCGAGCGCCACCGGCGATGCCGGCGGCAGGGGCGGCGCCGACGAGGCGCGGCTCAGCAACTACGAGCGCCTGGAGTTCCTCGGCGACCGCGTGCTCGGCCTCGCCATCGCCGACCTCCTGATCCGGCGCTTCCCCGACGAGCGCGAAGGCCGGCTCGCCCGGCGCCACACCGAGCTCGTGCGCAAGGAGGCGCTCGCCGGGGTCGCCCGCGACATCGGTCTCGGACGCTACCTCGCGCTCTCCAAGGGCGAGGAGGAGGCCGGCGGGCGCGACAACGCCGCCACCGTGGCCGACTGCTGCGAGGCGGTGATCGCGGCGCTCTTCCTCGACGGCGGCATGCCGGCCGCCGAGCGCTTCATCCACGAGCATTGGCTGCCGCTGATGGAGGCCGCCGCCGAGCCGCACAAGGACGTCAAGACCGCGCTCCAGGAATGGGCCCAGGCCCGGGCGCTGCCGCTGCCGGCCTACACCGTGGTCGCCAACGAAGGCCCGGACCACCAGCCGGTCTTCGCCGTCGAGGTCACGGTCGCGGGCCACGCCGCGGTCAGCGCCACCGGGCGCAGCAAGCGCGCGGCGGAGAAGGCCGCGGCGCGCATGATGCTGAAGGCGATCGGCGACGCCGATGACGACTGACCCCGGCCTCGGTGCCGACGCGGCGGCGGACGGCCGGGCGAAGCGCTGCGGCTTCATCGCCCTGGTCGGCGCGCCCAACGCCGGCAAGTCGACGCTCCTGAACGCCATCATCGGCGCCAAGATCGCCATCGTCTCGCCCAAGGTGCAGACCACCCGGACCATCGTCCGCGGCGTGGTGGCGCAAGGCCCGGCCCAGCTCGTCTTCATCGACACGCCGGGCATCTTCGCGCCGAAACGCCGCCTCGAGCGCGCCATGGTGGCGCGCGCCTGGCAGGGCGCCGCCGACGCCGATCTGATCGTGCTGATCGTCGACGCCGCCCGCGCCGTCCGGGGCGGCATCGACGCCGACACCGCGCGCATCGTCGAGGGGCTGAAATCGGCCGGCCGCCAGGCGATCCTGGCGATCAACAAGATCGACCTGGTGCCCCGCCCGACGCTGCTGGCCCTGGTCCGGGACCTGAACGAAACCGGCCGTTTCACCGACACCTTCATGATCGCCGCGGCCAAGGGCGACGGCGTCGCCGACCTGCGCGCCCATCTGGCGGCGGCGGCGCCGGAGGGGCCGTGGCACTATCCCGCCGACCAGCTCTCCGACATGTCGGAACGCCTGATCGCCGCCGAGATGACCCGCGAGGCGCTGTTCCGCCAGCTCCGCCAGGAGCTGCCCTATTCGCTCACCGTGGAGACCGAGAGCTGGGACGGCCGCGACGACGGCAGCGTGCGCGTCGAGCAGACCATCTACGTCCAGCGCGACACCCAGAAGGCGATCGTCCTCGGCAAGGGCGGCGCCCGGATCAAGGCGGTGGGGGCGGCCGCGCGCAAGGACCTGGAGACCATCCTCGGCCACCGCGTCCATCTCTTCCTCTTCGTGAAGGTCCGCGAGGGCTGGATCGACGACCCCGAGCGCTACGCCCCCTGGGATCTCGATTTCAACGCCTGAGAAGGCCTGCCGGCCGCCCGCATCGTCCTGCCTGCGCGAAGCCGAATCGGCTTCGCTTCGGCGAAGGCAGGTCGACAAGCTCAGGATGAGGATCGTTGATTGCTTCCAAAAAAAGCTCCCTCATTCTGAGCTTGTCGAAGGACGTCGCGCCGACCAGGGCGCGGCCGTCGAAGGCCTCACCCCGCCGCCTCGTCGCGCCTGGCCAGCAGCGCCAGCAGCACGCCGATCAACACGCCCGCGGCCAGGATGACCGCCTGGGTGATCAGCACTCCGTAGGAGATCGTCTTGGCGGCCAGGAAGCGGTCGACCGAGATGGTGATGCCGACGATGAAGCAGCACAGCAGCACCACGACGATCGACTGCGGGCCCATGCCGCTGATCAGCCAGCGCGGCGGGTGGGTGCGCGTCAGCACCACCTTCATCAGCGGGATCAGGACCAGCGGCAAGGCCGCCAGCAGCGCGCCTACGATGCCGAGCATGCGGGGGCTCCTCTCGACGTGACGCGCGGAGCCTAGCATGCGCCCCCTGGGCCCGCGAGACCCTCACATCGGCGCGCCGTTAGCGCATTTTCCGATCGTTTGGCATCACCGGCCCTCATGAGCTTGTCGAATGGCCCCCACCAGGCCACCCAATGGCAGTATCCCGTGGGTGGCCGGGTGGGGGCCATTCGACAAGCTCATGAGGGCCGGCACCGATTCCGCGTGAGCGGAATATGCTCAAGTCCTACATTAACCCCCATGGACTGGACCGATCAGGGCATCGTGCTGGCCGCCCGCAAGCATGGCGAGAGCGCGCTCATCGTCCAGCTTCTGACGCGCGCCCACGGCCGCCATGCCGGCCTGGTGCGGGGCGGGGCGGGGCGCCGCCTGCGCGGCATCTACCAGCCCGGCAACGCCGTCACCGCGCGGTGGCGGGGCCGGCTCGCCGAGCATCTGGGTTCCTTCGTCTGCGAGCCCGGGACCAGCCACGCCGCGGCCCTGCTCGACGATCCGCCGCGCCTGGCCGCGCTCTCGGCGGCCTGCGCCGTCGCCGAGGCGGCGCTGCCCGAGCGCGAGCCCCACGTCGCCGTCTACGAGGGGTTCCTGGCCCTCCTCGACGCCCTCGACCGCGCCGACCGGGACGAGGCCGCCGACAAGAGCGCCGCCCTGTGGGGCGAGGTCTACGTGCGCTGGGAGCTGGGTCTCCTGAGCGAGCTCGGCTACGGCCTCGACCTCACGAGCTGCGCCGCCACCGGCCGCAACGACGAGTTGGCCTACGTCTCGCCGCGCACCGGCCGCGCCGTCTCGCTCTCGGCCGGCGAGCCCTTCCGCGACAGGCTGCTCGCCCTGCCGCCCTTCCTGGCCGGCCGCGGCCCCGGCGCCCCGGCGGAGATCCGCGACGGCCTGCTGCTCTCGGGCCATTTCCTGGAGCGCCACGTCTTCGCGCCGCTCGACCGCTCATCGCCGCCCGCCCGCGCCCGCCTCCTGGAGCGCCTCGCCTCTGACCTCTGACTCCTGACTTCTGACTTCTGATCCCCGATCCCTGATACCAATGGGTCATAAGAATGACCCATTGTAGTTCCCTCAAGCGCCGGGCGGGCCAAGGCCGATGTTTGAGGGCGCGCCCTTGGCTTACCTCGCATAAAGCTCGGGCGCGCTCCTGAGCTTGTCGAAGCGCGCGCGCATGCCGGAAGTCGATGAGCCAAGCTCATCGCTATCCGGTAGGGCCTCTGACTTCTGATCCCCGATCCCTGATCACTGATACCTGAAAAGCGAACGCCGGACCTCGAACCGGCCCGGCGCATCGTTTGCGCCGCCCGTGGCGGCGCTGAGCTTTCGTCGCGTCGTCAGGCGGCGGGACGGCCCATGCCGGCGCTGCCGCCGCCGGGCTTACCGCCCGTCGGCAGGTTCGCCGGCTTGCCGGAGCCGTTGCCGTTCGGCTTGGACACGGTCTCCTTGTCCTTGTCCTCGGCGTCGTCCGTGTCGGGCATGCCGGAGACCTTCATCGTCACCTTGCCTTCGAGGCGGGCACCGGCGGCCATCGACAGGTCGCCGCTCACGGTGATGCCGCCCTTGATGCGGGCGCTCGCTTCCAGGGTGATGTTCTTGGCGTTGGTGTCGCCGGCGATATTGCCGGCGATGGTCACGGTCTCGGCCTTGATCGAGCCGTCGACCAGGCCGGTGCGTCCGATCATGACGCGCTTGGCCTTCACGTTGCCGCGCACGGCGCCGTCAACCTGGATCTCGGTCTCGCCGATCATGTCGCCGACGATCTCGACGCCCTCGCTGATGATCGAAGGCATCTGCTGGGAAGGCTGGGCCCGCGGTCTGTCGATCACCGGGCTGTGCTCGACGGCGGGGCCGGCTTCTTTCTTGGAAAACATCCGCTACTCCAGTGATTTTCGGGAACCCAAGCGTCGGAACTATGCGCGGCGAGTCGATAAGTATTGGTTAAACTCGCCTCCAAAACCCGCTAATTCCGGCGGAATTTTGCGCCATCGCCGGGCCCGCCCGCCGGCCGCGGCAGCGGGGGGCACGCTTATCGTTGCGCTCGGGATAAAAATGCTGGAAAAGAACGCCGGGCGCCATATTAGGGGCGCTGTCCATGAAACGAGGTCCGAAATGCGTACAGTCGTCGTCATCGTCGCGGCTGCGGCGGTGCTCGCCGCTGCCCAGACGGCACAGGCGGGCTCGGTGGCGCTCTATGCTTACAACGCCAAGGGCAAGCTCACGAAGGTCGGCAAGTTCTCCAAGACCACCCGGATCTACAGCCCGGCGGATCACGCCAAGCTCAAGATGAAGACCCGCAAGAACTACTCGCACAAGGTGACCTTCTGCGAAAAGCCCTACTTGCTCCGGACGGCCCAGCGCCGATGGATCGCCGCCCACCGCAAGGCCAAGCATCGCATCGTGCTGCGCGAGCGCATCGCCAAGAACAAGACCCGACAGGTCTGCAAGATCTGAGCGGTTCCGTGTATGCTGACGGCCGGCCGCGCCATGCAGGCGCGGCCGGTTGGCGTTCAGCCGCCTGCCGGGGGAAGCCATGGCCGAACCGCTCGGTCCGGCCGGCTGCGCGGACCGTCTCACCGGGGTCATGATCCCGGATATCACCAAACACACGATCGCGCGCGAACCGGGCTGAACCGGCGCATGGCGGGGAGGCGAGCCCATGGACCTCGAGCTTGACGGCAGGACCGCGCTGGTCACCGGCGCCTCGGCGGGGATCGGCCAGGGCATCGCGCTGGCGCTCGGCCGCGAGGGCGTGCGCCTCGCCATCGCCGGCCGCCGCCGCGCGGCGCTTCGGGAGACGGCGGCGCGGGT
>Ga0302046_10002044_pt1 | contig 18891 bp, 16 predicted proteins | sample RVTome_11_FD_200261 | JGI IMG/M metagenome (GOLD analysis project Ga0302046, IMG submission 200261) | Soil microbial communities from uranium-contaminated site in the Upper Colorado River Basin, Wyoming, United States - RVT147D111 (version 2) ...
GAACTGGTTCTGCGTCGTCCTGCATTGTGCTGCAAATTGGGCAACGGACGCCCCGGTAACTATTTGAATTAAAAGGCCTGAAGCGAAACTTCCCGCGACTGAAAATCCGCGTGTCGGTGGTTCGATTCCGCCCCTGGCCACCATCCACCGAGGGTCTACTCGGGTCTACAGTCGTCTACGCCGCTCCGAAAGAATTCTTGGCGAACCAAAGTTGCAGCCACATCGGCGCGTTTCGCCCGTCTACATCCGTCTCTCGGAGTCCACCTACAGCGACAGCCCCGACGGGGTAACTTTTCTGGGCCCCCAGAGAGCAGTGCTGTCCATCACGGAGAGAGTTGCTGTTCGTGCCATACGACACTTCACCAACCGGCAGCTACGTGATTCGGTGTTTACAAAGCTCCGCGCCAAGCTTCGATCTCATCCACCTTCCAGCGCACAGCCCTGTCGCTAATGCGGACGGGCTGTGGGAATGCGCCTTCGGACACCCAGCGATAAACTGTCGCACGACAGACGCCGGCGAGATCGCAAACCTCACGGATCCGGTCACTTTTCGCAGCGCTGGAGGACCGCGAGAATAGGTTCCCGAAAGCCATAGGAAATCCTCTGGTAACGTGCCGACGTGCAGCGTCAAGCGCTTCACGCTGCCCGCTACAACCTTGCCGGACTCTAGTTCGATCTACTCAGACACGAAGGCCACACGCCACTTTGGGAAGCATTTGGCTGCCATTTAACATGTCTCCGGCTATGATCTTCGTCCACTCGGATTCATGGATAGGTGCACGAATGGGCAAAGAGAGAGTGCTCTTGATTCGGAGCCGATAGCCGAGGGTAGCTCAACCGTAGGGACGAAGGTGTCGCGCCGAATGACTGAGTAGATCATCCTGAGCGGCATCAAGCGGCCAGGGCCTTCAGCACCGATTTCGGATCGCGTTTGATCGCTCGCAGCAGGGCCCTCGCCGGGCCTGTCGGTTGGCGGCGGCCTTGCTCCCAATTCCGTAGCGTTCCGACGTCCACATCGAGGAGCCGCGCGAATTTCGACTGGCTGAGCCCCGTCATGGCGCGGATCTCCTTCACTTTTTCAGCGTCCACGAAGAATTCGCGCGAAGGCGCCCGTTCGCCACGCCGGATTTCCTCATGCTGCTGCATGCTCTCCACCAGCCGCTCAAAAAGCTTCTTGTCCATCGTTACCACTCCGCGTTCATCTTACGTAGAACAACCTTCTCCCTCGGCGTCAAATCATCCTTAATGCCCTTACGGTAGATCAGGATCATCCGAATCTGCGCCTGTGCAGCAACGTGGTAGTAGATTACGCGCACGCCGCCGCGTTTGCCGCCACCTTCTACCCGCCAGCGCACCTTGCGCAACCCGCCGGTCTGGGTGATCAAAACACCGGCGTCAGGCCGCTTCGCGAGGTGCTCTTGCAAGGCTGCGTACTCTTCGTCGCTGAGCAGCTCCTTTACGTCTGCGGTGAAGATCGGCGACTCGACGAATACCATGCGGAGACGGTACACCAATGACGTACCGTACGTCAATGGTGTATAGTAAGGCGCGGCGCGTGTATAATCCGGGTGCACAAATCGGCACGCTCGGAGCGCGAATAGCGCCCCCACTACCGGTGATTCGGTTCCGACAAACAGCTGAAAATGCCCGGGCAACTTTCGGGGTAACCCGGCATATCTGAACCAGAGTTTGAACGCCGCATCAATTGGTTACGCGCGTAGTGCGGTTCCGCCCCTGGCCACCATCATCCACAAAAGTGGTCTTCAGCGCAGAGGGCACAATCAAGAAACGGAACTTCCGCGGTGCTGGTCGATGAAGTGCGGCCGACTCGTAACTGCGGCTGAACCTTCGGCGTGTGCTCGGCGACACCGATGAACACTGTCGCCGAGCATACCGGTCAGGTTCTACGGAGCGGGCAGCGGGCAAAAGCCCGGGTCCGGCCCGTCGTCGAGAATGGTCAGTGGGCCACCGGCCGGCACGCCGAGGAAAGTCGCGACCACAACGGTTTCTTCAGTTTCGCTCGGATTATAGGCCGTATGTATATTCCCGAAGCCCGCGTCGATGACTGCAGTCCCGAGAGGGTACCAGCGGTCTACGCAGTCCTCGGCAAGGACATAGACGAAATCGCCCTCGACAACCGTAATTAGAACCGGCCCCGGGTGCGTGTGCCAGGGGAACACTGCCTTCGGCTGGATCGTCAATTTCGCGACCGCAATGTTCGAGGCATCCCTCAGATTCATCACGTCGGTGCCGCGGCCGTAGAACCTGTTCCTGACCTGAATCGCCACGTCGTCCGTGAACTCTGCAATTGGGGTGATCAACTCGACTTGAATGGGAGCCTGTGCCATTGCTGGTTGGGTCGTGCATGCCGCGGCTGCAAGCATGACGACCAGGATCCGGATTGGTGAAATACGCATGATGAACCTCCCTTCCCAATGGGAAATGGCCAAATAAGTTGGCCGCCTGGTGCGCCTGACGCTCTTTATGTACATATCAGGAGTATCACTGCGCCCGCTCCGGCGTATGAAGGGCGGCTGAAGAATCGGTTAAGCCCGGATGAAGAATGGCGAACTTCGGGCGAGGCCGTCGCTGACCTCTACGTCCATAAGCGCTATAGTCGATTCTGAAATGGGAATGCCGATCCCGAGGCACCCTCCAGACTGGTGGTCCCGAGTCATGACCAAAACCTTGGCAGATCGGTATCAGATAGGCGGCCTGATCCTGGACACGGGTTTGCGGACGGTGGAGCGGGACGGGAAAAGAGCAACACTACCTAAACTTTCGTATCGGATGCTCCTTTGCTTGCTGCGCAGAGCGCCTAAAGTCGTCAGCATCGATGAACTGATGGACGCTGTCTGGCAGGGCGTCGTCGTGAATCAGGAAACTGTCGTCCAGCGCATTCGCCTGCTCCGGGAAGCGATCGGCGATGACGGACGTAACCCGACCATCATCGAGGCAGTCCGCGGTCATGGCTACCGGCTTCGCCCCGATGTCGTCCCCTTGCTTGCTGGATCACGATCGTCGAAGCGCCTGACCTGGCTGGTTGCAGGCATGGCTGTCGTTGTCGTTATTGCCATAAGCGCATTGCTGGCTCTCAGTAAGGGAAAGCCATCAGACCTGCCCCTGTCAGTTGCGGTACTGCCGTTCGTCAACCTTAGTCCCGACCCGCTACAGGAATACCTGGCTGAGGGATTGACGGTTGAGCTTTCCAGCCTCTTGACCCGTATGCCCGAGCTCAAAGTCGTTGCTCGCACCTCTTCGTTTTCCTTCAAAAACAGCGACGCACGTATCGGCGAGATTGCCTCAACGTTGAACGTCACTCATGTGCTGGAAGGCAGCGTGCGCAAAAATGGCAACGACGTGCGCGTAACAGCACAGCTGATCAGTGCGGATGAATTCAACATCTGGTCGCGTACCTACGACCGGCCATTCGACAATCTTCTCGAGTTGCAGGCTGAAATCGCCACATCTATCGCGCGTTCGATTGCGCCGACGCTGGCCAGCCGCAGTCCTCGCACTCTGGAAACTGACAGCGAAGCCTATGCGTACTACCTGAGAGGTCGATATCTGGACAACCTGAAGGGCGCGGAGAACTGGGAAAAGGCAGTACAGGCATACAAGCGGGCACTGGAGATCGATCCGTCCTATGCCCCGGCGTGGGCCGGACTGTCGCTCACCTACTATTACCAGACCACCAACGGCATTCTCGTCCCTGACTCAGGCGTCGGGTTGACACGCGAAGCCGCGGAGCGCGCGCTCGAGCTTGACGGAAGCCAGGCGGATGCGCTCGCGACATTGAGCCTCATCAAGAGCACTTATGACTGGGACTGGCCAGGGGCCCTGGATGCGATCCGGCAAGCACTGGCGCTCGAAAGCGGCAACTCCAACGTGCTGAACCGTGCCGGATCGCTTGCATTCTCCATGGGCAGGCTGGACGACGCCGTGGAGTTCTATCGACAAGCCATCGCTCTTGATCCACTCAACATGTCGCCACAGAATGCTGTCGCCATCGCCTACTTGTCGTCCGGCAGGTTCGCGGAGGGCCGGGCGGCCCTGCGCGCGCTCCGCGAACTGAATCCCGAATATCCCTGGGCGCATATCAATCTGGCACGAATCTGCCTTCTCGAGGGCCGATTCGACGAGGCGCTGGAGGAACTGGCACTCAGCCACCCGCGTGAGTGGCACGATTCGGTAGTCGTGATGGCCGCTCATTCGCTGGAGCAGACGGCCAGGGCAGAGTCTCTGGCGAGAGCCTTCCACAACAGGTACGGCGACGACTTCCCGCTCCTTTCGGCGGAAATCCATGCCTGGCGTGGACAGGACGAACTGGCATTCGCACGCCTGTACCAGGCTCTGCACAAACGCGATTCCGGGTTAATTTATATTCGAAGCAACCCGTTTCTGGAGCCTCTCGCTCAAGACGAACGGTGGGCGGAGTTGCTCGACCGGATCGGCCTTCTGGATCCTCCGGACTGGACTGTCCCGGTCCCGGAAGCCGCCAACTGATTCGGCTGCTTCGGACAAGGGGTTTCTCACCCGCTCTTGGCCCTCGCCACCTTTTCTTTTATCTCCTCCTGATTCAGGCAGCTTTCAGCGAAACTTGATTGAGCCTTTACCGACGCTTCATTACGCGTCTCCGCAACCCGGCGAGACTGAATACTGCCTCGGAAATCTTCTGATTGGCGGCTGGGACATTACAGTCGCATCAGGGGCGTCACCGGCAGTTTCGTTCGCCGTTGAATAGGGAGAAGGGCTGATGTTGAGAATGCAGCTCGGTTTCGTCTGCATGTTTTGGCTGGTGTTTGTTTCCGGCTGCGCCGGTGAGCGTGGCCGATATGCAAACCTATCGCACCAAGCCGAAGGAAAAATATTCTGCCGGTCCGGGGATACGCCAGCGTGCTTCGAGCGCTTCGGCAAACCTGTCAGTTGCACGTGTGCCACGCGCGCCGATCTCGTACGATTGCTCGACGGGAATTGATTCTCGGACAAATATGCCGGCAGATAAGAAATGCCTAATTCGTATCTCCAGGGTTAATCGCCGGTATTCGCCGAGGGACACGATCGACGAAGTCTCGGAGCTCTATCGCTAGTCTATCTCGATGTTCTAGCCATCAATACCCACTCGATCTGTTGACTGCTTTAGTTCAGTAATGGGCGTCTCCGTCGACCCATTGTTGTCGTATAGGACATCATATTGTTTAGGGAAGCTCTGATTTATTCGTCAAATCGATCATAATACTGTTCATCGATTCACGCTGTCCGGAGTTTATGAACATGCGCCAGAAGACCCTTGCTGAGAACGGTTTTGAACGATTCCGCAAAACGACGCGTCGGGAACGGTTTCTGGCGGAGATGGAACAGGTGATTCCGTGGCGCAAGCTGTGCAAGGTGATCAAGCCGTATTACTCGGTGCCGAAGGGCGCCGGCCGGCCGCCGGTGGGACTGGAGCGAATGCTGCGCATCCATTTTCTGCAGCACTGGTTCAACCTGTCGGATCCGGCGGTGGAAGAAGCGCTGTACGACTCGCGAGCCATGCGGCAGTTCGTCGGCATTGATCTTGGGCATGAGCCGGTGCCGGACGAGACCACGGTGTGCAAATTCCGTCATTTGCTGGAGTCGCGCAACCTGGGTGACCGGCTGTTCGGGCTGATCAACGAGTACCTGGCGGAAAATGGACTGAACGTGCGTACCGGCACGATCGTGGATGCCACCATCATCGACGCGCCGAGTTCGACGAAGAACAAGGACGGCAAGCGGGATCCGGAGATGCACCAGACCAGAAAGGGCAATCAGTGGTATTTCGGCATGAAGGGGCACATTGGTGTGGACAGCCAGAGCAAGTTGATCCATTCGGTGGCGGCCACGGCGGCCACGGCGGCCAACGTCCACGACAGCCGGCTGCTGGGCGACTTGCTGCACGGTGCGGAGACGCGGGTGTGGGGCGACTCGGCCTATGCCGGGCAAGGTGACGTGATACGGGAACACGCGCCCCGTGCCAAAGACTTCACGCACAAGAAGGGCGCTCGCAACCGGCCGTTGAGCGATGACGATCGCCGAAAGAACACCACCAAGTCGCAGGTGCGGGCGAAGGCAGAGCATCCGTTTTTCGTTCTGAAGCGGATCTTCGGCTTCAACAAAGTGCGTTACCGGGGACTGGATAAGAACGCCAACCGGCTGTTCATGGCGTGCGGCCTGGTGAATTTGTACATGGCCCGACGAATATTGTTGCGGCCAACGTAGGAGAGGTGCGCCCGAACTTCGCGATCGGGCATGACAATCCGGTGCAATGGCGAAATCAGCAACCAAATCACTTCGGATCAGCCACGTTTTCGACTTAATTTGACGACTCATTACGAATATAGGAAAACGGTGCTGTCATCGCTTATTGATCAGACCTTCCTTAGTTTTGTCATGTTTCGGAGGGTTTGTAGAATTGCACCGAGTTTTGAACCAGCTTTTCCGAAAGCTTGCATCGAGATTTGACCGCCGCTGACCAACTGAGTCCGTTCCGTGCCGGGCGATAGCGGTCGACTGGCCGGATAGACTGTCAGCACGAATCGCGGGTCAACTTTCGCTGCACATCAACACAATTACCTCACCGTTATCACAATTTGATTAGTAACTCGAACTTCCGCCGGGAGCGCCACCGATAGATCTCAAAATCACGGTCGAGGGTCAGGATCAGGCCGGTGTCCATCTGGTCAGCCAGGTCAACCAGGCATGCATCCGCAAGCGACATTGGGACGTCGCGATACTTTCTCAACAACTTCTCAACGGCAGAGGCCTGGTCGGCAAGACGAACAGGCGTTTGAAAAACGCCGTTAGCAACATTCTCAATGATGGCTTCGGGTGCTCCGGGCGTGCCGCGCAGCAAGTAACACGCTTCGGCTACTGCTGATTCGCAAGTGACCAATGGACCGGTCAGGTCCGATACGGTTTCAATGCACTGCACATGATGGCGTTCATCCCGGTCGAGTAAGGCCACTATCACTCCTGTATCCAGGAGGGTCGCCTTCATCGGCCGAAATCGCGAAGATGCTCGTCGTTACTGCCAAGGTCCTCGATGCCAGACGCGAACTTGCCAAGGCCAGCGATTCGCTTGGTTCGCTGCGCGGGCGGCAGCTCTGCGTCGCCAAGGGCACGTATTCCGTTACGTACAATATCCGAATCACTCCAACCATGGCGGCGCTGCAATCGGCGCATGATCTTCCGGGTGTGATCATCGAGTCGGGCGTGTACTATCTCGTTCATGTATACAAGTCTAACAGAGTATACAAAAGAACAGAATGAGCATTTGCGAGGGGCATGTCGGGCGAAAGTCGCCGATTCGCGCCCGTGCAGAGGTGCAGTAGAGGTACAGTCGTGAGATTTCGCTAAAGTGGGCTTGCGTGACTAAGCGTTTGTTCACCAACGCTTTTTCGATGATTTCTCCGACTCTTGGCGTTTGTCGGAATTCCCGCAAGTTTCCGTAACTTACTGTTTTATAAGCGAACTGAAAATCCGCGTGTCGGTGGTTCGATTCCGCCCCTGGCCACCAACCTTTTTACACCCTCAAACTCATTCACTGCATCCGGCCAGAAGCGAAATCACTGTAGTTCGATTTGTAAGTAGGCAAGAGCAATGAACCGGATCGCCCGCTGGGCTCGAATTCGGACAGCGCCACGCCGCAGGCGGGTTCAGACCGCCACCAATCTACCGAAAGTGTGCGCCAACTCCCGGATTATGTCCGCTGGGGTGCTCTATCCTTCTCAGTGGCGTGTCAGCAGCAGGTGATTCCATGCGAAACGCTCAACGTTGGCTGGTTTCGGCTCTGATATTCGGCGCCGCCGCGCATGGCGTGGCTGATGACGCGGTGAACAGCCCCGGCGCAGCCAAGCGCAACTTGCAGGTCGAGATCCAGTCCCCTTCGGCCGGCTTTGCCGTGGAAGATGGAGCTACAAGTATCGAGATAGAAGGCATCGCGTCGGCGATCGGCGGGGTGCGTTATCTCGACATCATGTTCGTCATGGACACGTCGTCGAGCCTGCGGAACAGCGATCCCCAGGATTACCGGTCGCTGGGTGCGATTGGCCTGGTCAAGAACCTCTCACCGAAAAGCGATATCAAGATTGGCGTCGTAAGCTTCGACAGTCGGAGTGAACTCGCTCAGCCGATGACATCCAATCGCGAAGACGTCATCAATGTGCTGCGGCTCCTGCCCCGGTCGGGCAGCACCAATCTCGCCGCCGGAATTCGTGCGGCAATGGCCGAACTCGAGCGCAACGGTCGGCCCGGTTCATCGCGCGTCATCATGCTGTTTACGGACGGCATGTCGAACAAGAACAAGGCATATGATGCAGCGGTCGAGGCAACGAAGCGGGGCATTACGATCCAGACGCTGTTGCTCGGATCGAGTACCCAGGGCACCAGGATACTGGACACGATTGCCTGGGCGACCGGTGGCAGCTTCGTCCATGTATCCGATCCGACGATGCTGCCTGACGCGTTTCTCAATCTCCGCACCACGGGCGTAGACGCCGTGACGCTGAGCGTCAATGGTTCGGAACCGGTGCCGGCACGGCTTGCAGGCGGAACCTTTGCCGCGAGCGTTGCACTCGAGATCGGCGAGAACCGTATCGTCGCATCCGCTACGAGCCTGGACGGCGACACGAAGGAATCCATGATCACGGTCAACGTGCGCGACGCGAGTTGCGCAGTGCTTGAGGTGATGGCGCTGAATGAAGGACGTCCTGCCCTGTCTCTCAACGACCGCGCGGTGGAGATCGTCGTCGACGCGTCGAGGAGCATGTGGGGACAGATCGACGGCGTGTCCAAGATGGAAATCGCCAAATTGACTCTGGACGACGTTTCCTACTGGTTTCCCGACGACTTCGACCTGGCACTCCGCGCGTACGGCAGCACCAGCGCCAGTGACACGAACGACTGCGCGGATTCGAGTTTGCTAGTGCCGTTCGGCGAGGTGAATCGGGACCCCATTCGCCGCGCGATCGCCGACTTGCGGCCTACCGGCCAGACGCCGATCGCTTATGCATTGAACCAGGCCGGACGTGACTTCGGTACGCTGCAGAGCGATCGCGCAATCGTTCTTGTCAGCGACGGTATCGAAAGCTGCGGGGGTGATCCCGTGCAGGCCGCCCACGCGCTGCGCGAGCAGGGGATCATCGTGCACCTGATCGGGTTCGGGCTCGGCAATGCTGCTGAAGAAGACACGGCCAGCCTGCGAGCCGTCGCCAGCGCCTCGGGCGGACGTTATGTCACGGCGAGCAGTGCCGAGGAACTCAAAGCCGCACTGGCACAGACGGTCGCCACGTCATTCAGCGTATACCAGGGCAATACGGAGATTGCGGGCGGTTCGCTCGGATCCGCCGATGTGATGCTGCTGCCCGAGGGTGACTATCGTGTACAGCTCCACAGTTCACCTCCGGTGGAGGCGTACGTCAGCCTGGCCCCGAGGGATCAGCTGACGCTGACACTGGAGAAGCGCGGCGACGAAGTGACGCCGATCAAGCAACGTAGACGTCTCCCGCATACGACCTGCGACGATTTAACGCAGTTCAACGATATGCTGGGTGCGACACCGAGGTCAGCGCGGAGCAAGAGCCCCGTGCCGGAGTAACAGGAAATTCGGTCGGAGGACCATCTTCAAAACACGTACTCTGACCTCCATTACTGCTGCCCTCGCCCTCCACTGTCGGCTACGGTCGCGATCAGGCAGCTGGCTGGCATGGACCTCGAGACGCACGGGAACGGCTGCTTGATCTGCTCGGGTCGGCGCTTTCAGCTTGTGGATGCGGTTTTCCATCTCACCCCAGATACAGTAGAACGTCTCATAGAGCCACCTGGCACCCGTACGGCTGAGCGGCAGGTTGGTCACCACGAAGCGCGGATTGACTTTGCCGGGCAGCACTTCGGCTTTGCCCACCACGCGCCGCTCACACGACCAGGACTTGCGGGTGCGATAGCGGAAGGCACGATTCCCGACCAGTCTGCTTCCTTCCACCGCTCGCCGAACGCATCGTAGGACAGCGGTACGCGGACGCTTCCGGTTGCGTTCGTCACGGAATCCAGGCTGCCCAGGTGATCCTTGGTAAAGTAGTACGTGTCCTCCAGCACACCGGAGCTCCGTCGAACGTAGGCGGCGACGAGCCCGCCCGGCGCCTCGATATGATGTCGGTATTGCGTGATCGTTGCGTTGACGACCTTCTCTAGCAGGCCACCGACACAGTGCGTCGTCGTGGTAGCCCCCGATTGGACGGCCACCTGCCTGAAACGCTGACGGTCCGGTCCGTAGGAAAATTCCGAAGACACACCGCCGGTGCCGTTGATCTGACTCGGGAAGTTGTACGAAGTCCACAGGGTGGACGAGCCGTTGCGGCTCGACACATTGCCGTCGGCGTCGTAGCTGTATGCCGTCGTGTTGCCGCGGGGGTCGGTCTGTGAGCTGGGCTCTCCCAATGCATTGGGGACGAGCGTCCAGGCACCCAAGTCCGCGTCGGTCGTGCTGACTTTCATGCCCCTGACGTTGCGCACGATCGAGGAGACGACATTGACCGCTGCGTCCGTGATCTTCGTGAGCTCACCGAAGGCGTCGTGCGATCGTTAGGTCCCACGTCGGCACCGCGGCGAGCGGCGGGAAGTGGCCCTCGGCGACGGCAGCGTGCTGCAGGTCGATCCGGAGACGACACTCGCCGTGCATGTGGACGAGGATCGGCAACAGGTCACGCTGGAGCGCGGCCGGGCGCTGTTCCGCGCAGCAAAAGATCCCAAGCGGCCGTTTACGGTACGGGCGGATGGCACGATCGTGCGCGCCATCGGGACGACATTCGCTGTCGAGCGCCGGGGGGCAGGGCAGCCACCCGCCCGCGACTGCGCTGCTCAATAGGCCGGACCGGACGCGGGCACCTGCGTCTGTGCGCGGTCGCGGAACCACTTGGAAAGGATCCATTTTTCGCCGGAGGTCGGCGGAAGGCCGGCGTGGCGCGTCATTCGGTCCGGAGTGCCGTCCGCGCCGACATTCCGCCAGAAGAGCGCCGTGCCTTGCTCGCCGCGAATCTCCAGGTCGATGTCGACGAACGCCGTCGCGCCGCCTTCGTATCCGGCATTGAGGAAAACGAGGCACGTCGCGATGCGCTGGCCACCGACTGCAAGCTGGGCGGCGTGCACCGGTGCATCCGGGTCGAAGTAATCGAAATGAGGGGCGAATTGCTCGCCCGGCGCGTAATGCAGCACTGACGTCGGTTCGCCTTCCGCCGGCGCTGCGCCGGCGAGGCCGGCTAGCATGCGGTCCACGCTGTCCGTCACAACATCCCCTTCAAGAAGCCAGAAGTTCGCGAATGAGTTGGTGCGGCTCTTGCTGATGAGTTCCGCGCCGCGTTCCGGATCATTCACACGGGCGCGCGTCAGATAGGGAGCGGCGGCGCAGATCAGGTAGTCGCACAGGTCGTGGGAAAGGACGCCGTGGCGCATGCGGATAGACGGCGTTTCGCGGACGATCTCGACTGCGCCCTCCGGCAAGTCGGGCCGTCGTGCGGCGCGCTTGATCTTCTTCCACTCAAGGCGCCTGAGCGGACCGTCGGATTTCGGCAGGCGCGCCAGTTTCCGCCGCGCCACGAGGTCTCCGGCCGTCGCCGCACCGCGGAGCAGCGTCCGCTGCTCGGAGACGAGCTGCCGGGGCAGCAGAAACGCCAGCTGCCGCATGGAAATCGGGTCGCCGAACTGCGCGCCGCGTATCAGCCAGTCGACCGCCTTCGTCCAGCTCTCGTCCACGCCGCGCCCGCGAGCATAGAGCGTCGCAAGCAGCCGCCGCGCCTCCGGTCTGCCCGCCCGCGCGGCCATCCGGACGAGCCGGAAGCCGGCATTGTCGTCTCGATGGACGATGTGTCCCAGTAGGCAGCAAACGCCAAGTTGACCGCACGCGAACGGATCACCGGCGCTGGCGCCCAGTTCCAGCCAGCGCCGCGCTTCGTCCCAGTCTCCACGCACCCGCGCCGCATCGTACCGCCGTTCATAATCGGCTGCGGCCTCGACAGCGGCATTCTTCACAGGTCGAGTTGATTTGGCGCCGGCGTGGCCCGAACGTGATCGGATGGCGTCGGCGCGCCTCGAGTCGCGCATACTATCCCTTCCCGCCACCTGCGGAAGGGTTCAGTATAAGATGGTCTTTGTCGGTCTGGCAAAGGCTGCCGGACGAGGGCACCGATTCGGGAAAGCGTTCGTGCCGGAAACAAGGAGCCCGGCTCGCTTCGTCAATCGGCGACTGTGTCGGCGGTTCATCGTCAGACTGCCTGGCATGCGGGGAGCACCAATGGTGAACGGAGAATCGAACCTGGCGAGCGTCTACCTGGAACGAGGCTATGCGCTGATCAAGAACGTCGTTCCACCCGAGGTCGCCGGGGTATTTCTGTCTATTACGCAGAGGGCGATGGGAGACAGCCGTGACGCCCAGGCGCGTTTTGTGGCGAGCATGAAACCTCTCAGCAAGCCGGCTTACGACATCTACAGCGCCGATTATCCGGCCGCGCTGACGTTTTTGTGGGCGCTCACGCCTTTCGTCGAGAGTGTGATCGGCAAATCGCTCCTTCCGACCTATTCATTCTTCCGCGTTTATCAGAAGGGAGGGGTCTGCATGGTGCATTCGGACCGTCCTTCTTGCGAGCACAGCATGAGCCTCACGTTGGGCGCGTCCGACGACCTGAAATGGCCGTTCACGATCGGACAGCGCCGGCTTTCCGAACAGGAAATCCGGGCGAAGGAGATTCTGCCCGATTTCGGCGGAGACGGATTTTCAGCACTCGAAATGGAGCCTGGCGACGCGGTCCTCTATCAGGGCGTCCACTACCGTCACGGGCGCCTCGCTCCCAACCCGAACCGCTGGTCCGCTCATATGTTCCTGCACTGGGTCGACCGCGACGGGCCGTTCAAGGAATTCGCTTTCGACAAGAAAGCCCTTCCCCGCGGCGCGGAGTTCAAGTTCTAGCTTGTGTCCTGTCCCGTAAATGACTTGCCATTTTCGGTCGGCCATGAGCCCATCGCCTGCGTGACGAACGGCATTCAATGAGTGACCCGGCCGAGATCCTGAAGAGAAAGGCAGAGAACCTGCGGCGCCAGGGGCGCCGCCGGGAAGCCGTCGCCACGTATCAGCATCTGCTCGCGCTCCGGCCCGGGCTGGCCGACTGCTGGTACAACCTGGGCTGGCTGTTGAAGGCCGAAGGCGAGCTCGAGGCCGCCCTGGACGCCTATTCCAGGGCCCTGGCTTGCGGCGTGCGCGATCCGGAGGAGGTGCATCTCAACCGGGCAGTGATCTATTCGGATCACCTACGCCACGACGCCGCCGCGGAGGCCGAATTACAGGCGGCGCTTACCGTCAATCCCGCCTATCTTCCCGCCCTGCTCAATCTCGGAAACCTGCACGAGGAGAAGGGCGACCGCGACGCCGCCGTCGCGTGCTACGAGCGTATCCTCTCATCCGCTTCCGGCAGCCGGGACGACCCAGCGGAGGCGCTTGCTTGCGAAGCGCTGGCCCGCCTCGCGCACCTGCGTCCGCCATCGGGCCCAGACGATCCACTCCTCGCCCGTCTCGAGCGCGCCGCCCGCGAACCTGCCGTGGCGGACGCCGTCACACGCGCCAACCTGCTCTTCGCACTGGCCCACGCGTTCGACGGCCTTGGCCGGTTCGACCACGCATTCCCGGTGTTCGAGCAGGCGAACAGGTACGCGCGCAGCACCGGCAGCGCCTACGACCGGCAGCGATCCGAGGGTCAGTTCGACGCCATCGTCGCCGCCTTCGGGCAGCCGCCTGAAAGCAGCGCCGTGCCGCCGGCGGGTCCGGGCGCCCGGCCGGTATTCATCTGCGGCATGTTCCGTTCGGGCTCGACCCTGGTCGAGCAGGTGCTATCGGCCCATCCGGCGGTGATCGCCGGGGGTGAAATGGATTTTTTCCCGCGGCTCGTCCGCGGCACGCTGTCACCGTTCCCCGCCTCGATGGCCGCGCTGGATTCCGCCCGGGCGACGGCGCTCGCAGAACAATACCGGGCGGACGTCTCGAAGCGGTTTCCCGAGGCGCGCAGGGCCGGCTTCGTCACGGACAAGCGTCCCGACAATTTTCTTCTCATCGGCCTGATCAAGCGCCTGTTCCCCGCGGCGAAGTTCGTGCACACCGTGCGCTCTCCCCTGGACAACTGCCTGTCCATTTACTTTCAGCACCTGGACCAGGCGGCGGCGAGTTACTCCAGCGACCTGCGTGACATCGGCCATTACTACGGCCAGTACCAGCGCCTGATGACGCATTGGCGCAGCCTGTTTCCGGACGACATTTTCGACCTTCGCTACGATGCGTTCGTGCGCGAGCCTGCGCCGGCGCTGGCGGAGCTGCTTACGTTCCTGGGGCTAGAGTGGGACGATAGTTGTCTCGAGTTCCATTGTCAGCCGGGCGTGGTGAAGACGGCGAGCTACTGGCAGGTGCGCCGGCCGTTCTACACACAGGCGTCGGGGCGCTGGGGCAATTACCGGGAGCATCTCGGCCCGTTGCGGGAAGCGCTGCGCGAGGCCGGCGTAGAAGAAGTGCCTTAGAACCTGTCTCAGTCCACCGGCGTCATGTCGAAAGCGACCGTCATTCGCGGCTCCTGGCCTTCGAATGGTACGGTGCCATGCCACATGTACGACGGGAACAACGCGACGAAGCCGGCTTTCGGCTTTATGAATCGGCGCGGCGGGAGATCGAGCCCGAGATCCTCGGACGGCTGGCCGAACTGGATCCAGCCGGCATGACCGTCGTCACCCCGCCCGATCGACGGCGGCAGTGAGACGTAATAGGCCGAGCTCATCCAGCCTTGTGGATGGAAGTGGTTGACGTGGCGGCCCTTTGACCAGAGCTTGACCGACCAGGAGCCGACGAAGCTCGCGGTTCGCTTCTTGCGCCCGAAGAAAGGGTGTTCCCGATCGTCCGGCATGGTCGCGATGTGCCGTTCGACTGTGCGTGTGATGGCGGCCTGCGTGTCCCTGAGGAGCGGGTCGGGGCGGCCGAACAGACGTCCCGACGTCTGCGAACCGCCGCGCAGGCTCTGGTTGACCGGCTCCCGGCACGCCTTGTGCAAAGCGTCGAGGGTCCCCGCGAGCGCTGCCAGGAACTCGGTGCCGCTCGCGAACGTCCCCGGGGACTCCACCTCGACCAGCACAATCGTGCGCTCGTAGTCGCACAACCAATGCTCGCGCGGGTCGCCCACGAGCCGCCACGCCGTGCCGAGATGGCCCCAGGCCTCCTGATTAGTCGGGTCGGCCTCGGTCGCTGCCGTGGCGATTGCCGCAGCACCGTCCCACTGCCCGGTGCGGAGCAAGTGGCGCGTGTAGGCGTTCAGGAAGGCGGCATCACGCACACCCATGACCTCGTAGATGTGCGCATACAGGGAACCGGAAGCCTCCGGCCGCCTCAGTTCCTCGAGGGCATTGGCCTCAACGATCGCCAGGGCGGGAGCGGGATTGGCCGCGCCCCGCAGGCGCCGGACCCGTTCCAACGCTTCCTCGGCGCGATGGGCCTCCAGCAGAAATCGTATCAAGGCCAGTTGCAGCTCGCCGTTGCCCGGCTGGCCCTCGGCGGCTTCGCGGAAGGCGGAGAGCGGGTCCTCCCCCGGCGCGAGCAGGTCGCCATGCTCCCACAGCAGGTGCGCCAGAGTCACGTGCGCGGCGGTATAGTGCGGTGCCGTCTGCGCCAGCCTTCGGACCCTCTCGAGTGCCGCGCCGATTTCGCCGAGGTCGATCAGCGCGCCGACTTCCGCATCGTCGAGCTCGGGTCCCGTGAACCCTGCCTTGCGCGCCTTATCCAGCAAGGGCAGCGCCTCGGCGGGTCTGCCCTGCAGTTTCACCACCACGCTGAGATTGACCCACCCCGCGCCGTTGGCCGGCGCGCGCGCGACCGCCGCACGGAAGGCCGCCTCGGCGCCGTCGAGATCGCCCTGCGCGCGGCGCGCGTTGCCGAGCGCGTGCCAGGCCGATGCCGAAGAGGGCGCCAGCGTGATGGCGCGCTCCAGCGCCCGGACCGCGTCGCCTGTCTGCGCGACCTCCAGGGCGGCGAGTCCGAGATTGATCCAACCCTGGACAAAAGCCGGGTCGGCCTCGACCGCGCCTCGGTAGAGACGCAATGCTTCGCCGATCCGGCCGAGCTGCTTCAGCAGGTTCGCGTAGTTGCCGAGGATGGCCGGATCCGCCGGTGCCAGTACCAGCGCGCGCCGGAAAGCCGTTTCGGCCTCATCGCGGGCGCCGGTCGCCTTGTGGCAAAGGGCGAGGAGATGCTGCACCTCCGCCGAATCGGAAGCATTCGTTGCGACGCTTCGGGCGATCGACAGGGCCTCACGGGTGGCGCCTTTCTGTAGCAGGCGTACCGCCTGGTTGACGCGCCGGGCCTGTTCCGCCGAAATGGCGTTGGGTAACCGCTGGTTCATGCCGCCGCTCACGGGTAGAGCCGAAAAAGTCAGGCCATTGTAACGGGTCAGCGTTGGTGTCGTGATCCGCGGCTCGGCCCGGCACGTGGTCCCGAATTCGTCCGTCCCTATCTCTGGAGCCGGCCCGCATCCTGACACATGCAGAACGGCGGATCGGCCATCGGCAGGCGCGACGGATACAACGAGCACATCCACACCTCACCGATGGCGCAACTCGCCATACCGGCGGGAAGTGGGTGCGGAGGCGAAGATCCGGCGGACGCGCAGCCGGCGAGTGCGGTCGCACCGGCCAACGCCGCGATCCTGCCAAGTAGCTGTATTCTCATGATTAGCCTTCCTTCCCCGGCGACCGTTCTTCCTTCGACTCGTGGCCGTCGTTCTAATCCGCCGGAGGATACACGCTGCGGCGCCCGCGCCGCCACAGCGCATCACTTCGTGGCCGAAGGTGAGGCGCTCCCCGCGGTTCTGTCCGGCCGCCGGGCCGACCCCACGCCCGCGAGTCCTATTGTGGCGACCACGCAACGACGAGGTGATTCACGCCCAGAACGCAGGCGGCTCCAGCTCGATGAGCATACGCCGCTCGTTGCGTTTGCGCAAAGAACTATTCCATTTGGTAATAAGCCGGGGTACAATCCCGCCACCTACGGTGGGCCAGGCGGCCGGCAGGACGAAAGCCTGTCGTGCGATATCGTCCTACGCCGACGCGACCTAACTTAGAATATTCCTTTATAAGGGAGGGGGATAAAATGTCCAAGAACTCAAGCTTGAGGCAGGCCGTGAGGCTTGCTCTGCTTTCAGGTGCCGCATCTTCACTGAGCGTTGCGACGCATGCGCAGGATCCTGCTGCGCCCGCCGAGCTCGAAGAGATCACCGTAACCGGTTCGCGCATCCCTAACGCCAATCTGATCAGCGCGAGCCCGGTCACCCAGATCGATTCCGACCAATTCGACCTCTCCGGTACGACGCGAGTTGAGGATCTCCTGAACACCTACCCGCAGCTGGCGCCCTCGTTCGACTCCTTCACGGTGAACCCGACGACGGGGTTTGCGACCGCCGACCTGCGCGGCCTCGGCACGTTCCGCACGCTGGTGCTGGTCAACGGCAATCGCCTGCAGCCAGGCGGCATCCGCAGTGAGGCGCGCGACCTCAACCAGATTCCGGCTGCCCTGATCGAGCGCGTCGAGGTCCTGACCGGCGGCGCTTCCGCCGTGTACGGCTCGGACGCCATGGCGGGCGTCGTAAATTTCATTCTCGACAGCGATTTCGAGGGCCTGAGCATCCGGGCGGGCATGTCCGGCTACCAGCACGACAACGACGACGGGTACGTCGGAGGGCTGCTGGACAACGCCAGCTTCGAGAATCCGCAGGGCGGCACCGGCCTCGACGGCGATACCATGAACATCGACATCGCGATCGGCAGCCCCTTCGCCGGAGAGCGGGGCCACGCGATGGGCTATTTCACCTATCGCGACAACGACGAGCTGCTCCAGGGTACTCGCGATTACTCGGCCTGCGCGCTCAATGCGGGGGGCACCGTCTGCGGCGGTTCCTCGACGGCGGCTGTGCCGAATTTCCTGGTGTTCGCCGACGATTACGCCAACTTTGCGCACCTGAACACCGACGGCAGCTGGGCGACGGGTGTCGGGGAGCTCTACAACTTCGCGCCGATCAACCACTACCAGCGCCCCGACGAGCGCTATACGTTCGGCGGCTCGCTCAGCTACGAATCGTCCGAGTTCTTCAAGCCGTACATCGAGTCGATGTTTGCGACGACCAACACCTCGGTGCAGATCGCAGAGAGCGGCACGTTCTTCGTGAACCTGCTGCAAATGGACTGCGCCGATCCGCTGCTCGGGAGCATGTGCGGCGATCTCGGCATCGACCCGGCTCAAGGGCTGATCGACGTCTACGTCGGCAAGCGCAACGTGGAGGGCGGTCCCCGCAGGGCTGAAATCGATTCCTCCTCGTTCAGGGTCGTGGCCGGTGCTGAGGGCCGGATCACCGACGATTGGTCCTATAACGTGTCCTACCTGATTGGCCGCAGCTCCTCCAGCGAGGCCAACGTGAACGACCTGCTAAGCGACCGGGTTGGCCCCGCACTGCTGCAATGTCCTCCCGGATCCCCCTCCGGCTGCATTCCATACAACGTGTGGGTGCCGGGGGGCGTAACCGTGGAAGCCGCGAGCGCACTGTCGGGTACCGGAATGCGTTCGGGCTACACGCAGCTCACCGCCATTGGCGGCTACGTCTCCGGCATCACGCCGTTCATCCTGCCGACGGCCGACACGCCGGTTTCGCTGGTCGTGGGCTATGAATACCGCAAGGACGAGTACACGGTCCGCACGGATGCCAACATGCAGTCCGGTAACTTCACCGGTCTAGGCGGCCCGCGCCTGCCGATCGACGGGTCGTTCGACGTGAACGAGATCTATATGGAAGCCGGCATCCCGCTGATGGA
>Ga0302046_10002045_pt1 | contig 18891 bp, 14 predicted proteins | sample RVTome_11_FD_200261 | JGI IMG/M metagenome (GOLD analysis project Ga0302046, IMG submission 200261) | Soil microbial communities from uranium-contaminated site in the Upper Colorado River Basin, Wyoming, United States - RVT147D111 (version 2) ...
GGGCCCGGCTTCGACGCCGGAGGCCGCCAAGTAGACGTCGAAGCGCAGACGTTGCAGCGGGTGCAGGTGACTCGAGAGGTGCGGGTGGACCCAGGTCCCGTTGCCCTCGCCCTCCATCCCGACGACGTGCGCGTGCACGTCCCACAGCAGCGAGCGGTCGACGTCGGCGAAGGCCGCGTCGACGAGCGCGCGTGCTCCGGGCGACAGGTCCTCCGTCCCGCGCACCGGCCCCGGCCGCGTCAGGCGCGGCACGAGCCAGCGCGTCGCGAGGAGCCCGGCACCCAGCGCTCCGGCGCAGCCCAGGAGGCCGCGCCGGGTTGGACGGCGATGCCGCGGGCGCGGCTCGCTCACGAGCCATCCGCCGCGGACGTGGGCGCGGCGGCCGGCGCACCGCGGTCGAGCGCGAAGAGCGCGTCCTCTTGCAGCCAGCCGCGCACGCCGTCCTCGGTCCGCACGCGCACCCAGCCGGGTAGCCGGTCGATGCGCCGCACCTCGGTCCCAGCGTCGACGGAGGCGATCGACTCGAGTGCGAGCTTCGGCTCGCTGCGCAGCGCGGCGGCTGGCGCGCGCACGACCAGGAAGCGCTCGCCCGCGTCGCGACCCTCCAGCGTGCGCAGCCAGGGGACGGCCGCCAGGAGACACAGGACGAGCGCGCACAGGGAGAGGCGGCGCCAAACGCGCCCGCCGCGCAGGGCCTCCCCCAGCAAGACGAGCGCGAGCAACCCGAGTCCGGCCAGCGCCAATAGCCGCGCCTCCTCCGGCCGGAGCGAGGAGGAGATCCGGTCGAGCGTGGCACTCAAGTCGCCGCGGTCCGCCGGCTCGAGGCCGGCCTTCGCGCGCGCGAGCTCGAGGTTGTGCCAAGCGTCGGGATCGCGGGGCGCCAGCTCGACCGCCAGCGTGTACCAGCCGACGGCGACCAGGACCTGCTCGCGCCGCCAGGCCGCGTTGCCCAGGTCGAAAGCGACGCGCGCGCGCTCGACGTCGTCGAGCGAACGCCCGAGACAGGCTTGCCAGTGGGCATCCGCCTCGGCGTAGCTCCCGCGCCGGTAAGCCTCGACGCCGAGCGTGAAGGAGTCGTCCTGGGAGACGCCGGGCGGCGCGAGCCCGAGCGACGCGACGAGCAGGAGGTCGAGCAGCATCAGACGCCGGCCCTCCCCAGCCGATCGGCGAGCGCGAGCAGGTCGTCGCGCTCCACGGCCCGACCGCCGCCGTAGACGGCTCGCTCCAGCTCCGCCAGCGTGCGTCGCAGCTCCGTGAGCTCGGCCTCGGCGCCGCGAGCGTGGTCTCGGCCCCAGACGAGCGGGTCGCGTCCGGTCCAGGTCTCGACGGGCTCGCGCGTGCGCGCCGCGAGGAAGCGCGTGAAGGAGTCCAGCGTCGCGCGCGCGTCGCGCGCCGCGGACAGGTCGCGCGCGAGCGTCCGGCGCGCACGGCGCCGGCGTCGCTCGAGCGGCGCGGCCGGATCGCCGCGGCGGCGGACGGCGAAACGCAAGACGAGCCACCCGAGCGGCACGTAGGTCGCGGCGGCGAACAGCGCTCCGTCGCCGAGCCCGCCGCCCTCGCCCGCGCGCCGACCCCGGATCGGGCGCGGATCGATGTCCGCTATGTCGCGCGCGAAGCGCTTCTCGGCGCCGGTGTCGAGCGAGATCGCCTTCTCCAACGGACGCACGCGGATCGGGATCGGCTCGGAAGCCAGCGTCACGTAGACGCCCAGCTCGGGATCGAAGGCGCTCAGCGGCACCGGCGGGATCTCGGCCGTCTCCTCCGTCAGCGGAGCCAGGTCATAGACCACGCGCCGGCGCGAGAAGCTCTTGCTCTCCGTCTTGCCGTAGACGTGGAAGCCGGCGCGAAAGCTCTCGAGCAGGCCCAGGTCGGGCGCCGCGAAGAACTCGAGGTTGCCGGCACCGGTCCAGTCGACCGTGAGTTTGATCGACTCGCCGACGATCACGTCGCGCACGTCGGCGGTCGCCTTGACCTCGAGCGAGCCGACCGCGCCGGAGTAGTCGTAGGGTTGGCCCTCGAGCGGCAGCGGGACGACCTCGAGCTCGAGCGGCTCGTCGCTCACGAAGTAGTTCGACAGGACGCGCGCCTGCTCGAAGAATCGCGGCGTGCTGCGCCGCCCGAACTCGAGGAAGCTCTTCGGGAGGACCAGCGTTCCCGAGCGGGTCGGCAGGTAGCTGCGCGAGAGGCGGTAGACGACCCTGTCCTCGTCGCCCGCTACGCGCTCGACGGCGACGCGCTCGTCGTCGTTCACGACCACCTGTTCGGCGTCGCGCGGCGTCGCGGGCGTCTCCAGCGACATCGTGCCGGGCAGCGCGCCCCACCAGGGGAGCGAGAGGTTGGCGTAGTTGACGTTGGCCGACGCGTCCCAGCCGAATCGCAGCTCGACCGTGAAGGGCTGGCCCTCGACGACGCGCGTACTAGGGGTGGAGACGTCGAGGAAGCCCAGGTCCGCGCCGGTGATGTCCGCCACGACGCGCAGGCGCACGGGCTTCGTCTCAGCCCGCTCGCCGTCCACGAGCAGGACGACGGGCGGGATGTCGAACACGCCCTCCTTGTTCCCGCGCAGCGCGATGCGGTAGGTGGTCTCGACGTGGCCCGAACGGCGACCGTTGACGATCTGCGAGAAGGAGCTGCGGAAAGGCCCGGCCGGCTGGCCCAGGACGAGCCCATCGAGCGCGGGGACCTCCACGACCTCGACCCGGTTCGCCTTCGTCACGACCAGGTCGAGCACGACCTGCTCGCCCAGACGCGCCACTCCGGAGGAGAGCCGGACCGAGATCTCGGCCTGACCCTGCGCGGACCCGCAGAGCGCGAGCGCGAACACGGTCGCGAGCGCCGGCAACGTCCTCACCAGTCCCGCTCCACCGGTACGCGCCGCGCCTGTCGAAGCGCGGCCTCGAGCGCCTCGCGCTGATCCTCGAGTTCCCCGAGCTGGTCGAGCAGGCGCATGACCTCCTCGCGCGTCAGAACCCGCTCCTCGCCCGTCTGCTGGCGACTCTCGGCCTCGCCGCCCGACTGCGGCGGCTGGACGTCCTCGGGACCGAGCTCGCGCTCCTCGCCCGAGGGAACCTGCTGCTCGTCGTCCTTCTTCGGATCCTCCGGGTTTCCCTGCTGCTCCTCTGGCGGCGTGTCCTGGTCGCCCTCCTGCGGCTCGCCCTCCTGGCCCTCGTCGCCCGGCTGCTCTTGGTCCCCCTGGTCGTTCGGGTCCTGGCTCGGGTCCTGCTGCTGCTCCTGCTGCTCTTCCTCGCGCTGCCGCTCGATCTCGTCGAGCTCCCTCAGCCGCCGCTGGATCAGCTCCAGGTTCGCGCGCGTATCCGCATCGCGCCAGTCGGCGCGCAGGCGCTCGATCAGCGCCTCCTTCGCGAGCCCGTAGAGCACGCGCGCCTGCGCGAGCGGATCGGGCGCCTGCTCGGGAGCCGCGGCGGGATCCGACGGCGGTGGCGGAGTCGGCAGCGGGACCTGGAGGGGCGGATCGGAACGCTGCGCCACCTCGGGCAGGTGCGCGCGCCAGCGTTCGCCCGTGGCGAGGTAGGCGAGCCCGAGGTCGTAGGTCGCCTCGAGGCGCAGCGGTCCGGGGCCGGCGAGCGCGCGCGCGGACTCGAACGAGGGGACGCCGGCCAGGAGGGCGGGGACCGTCGTCGGAGCATCGCTCTCCTGCTGGAAGGCCAGGAAACCGCGCGCGAACCAGACCTCCGCGCGCTCGTGCTCCGCGAGCGCGATCCCTCCGGCCTCGTGCTCGTCGAGCAGTGCCTGCAGGCCGGCGAGGCCCACCGGCCACTCGCCGCGCTTGGTCGCCTCGACGATCGGCCGCATGCGCGCGGCGTAGTCCGAAACCGGTTCTCCGGCGTCCTGGAGCAGGGTCGCGGCGAGGAGGAGGATGCGCGCGCTCACGGCCGCCGCCTCCGCGCGCTCGTCTCGCGCAGGCCCGTCTCGATCAGCATGCACGCCAGCCCGAGCGCCAGGGTCCACTGGTAGCGGTCGTGCGGGACGCGGCGCAGGTCTCCCTCCAGGTCCCGGCCTTCGAGCCGGGAGATGCGTGCGGCGTACAGGTCCTCGAGCGGCGTGGCGGAGTTCTCGGTCGAGAGGTAGTCGCCGCCGGTCGTCTCCGCCAGCCGTCGCAGCGAAGCGCCGTCGAGCCTCGTGACGACCTCCTCGCCCTGGTTGTCGCGCAGGAAGGTCTCGCGGCCGTCGGGGCCGACGATCGGGATCTTGCCGCCCGCCTCGGTCCCCACGCCGACGACGTAGATGCGAATGCCCTGCTCCGCCGCGCGCCGGGCGACCTCGGCGCCCTGCCCGCCGAGATCCTCGCCGTCGGTCAAGAGCACGATCGCCTCGTGCGCGCCGGTCCGGCCGTCGAAAAGGTCGAGCGCCTGGGACAACGCGGCCGCCAGGTCCGTCCCCCCCAGCCGGTTGTCCTCGGGTCGAGCCTCCTGGAGCAACCCCTCGAGCGTCGCTCGGTCGTGCGTGAGCGGCGCCACCTCGCGCGAGTCGCCGGCGAAGGCGAGCAGTCCGATCCGGTCGCCGGCGGAGCGATCGAGCAGGCCCTTCACCTCGCGCCGCGCTCGTTCGAGCCGCGAGGGACGGAGGTCGCGCGCCAGCATGCTGTTCGACGTGTCGAGGCAGACCACCAGGTCGATGCCGCGCCGCACCGCGTCCTGGTAGGTGTACCCGCGCACCGGGCCGGTCGCCGAGAGCCCGATCAGGAAGAGGGCCAGCACGCCGAGCAAGAGCCGCAGGACGATGCGCGTCCAGGAGAGCCCGGGCAGGAAGGCCGCGAGTCGTCTCGACGCCACGAGTCGCGACAGCTCGGCACGTCGCCGTGCGAGCCCGTAGCCGCCGACCAGGAGGACCAGTACGCCCGCCAGAGCGGAGAGCCCGAGCGCGGGTCGCAGGAAGTCGACCCCGATCACGCCAGCCTCCGGGCCCAGGTCGAGGCGGACAACCAGGAGAGCGCGTAGAGCCCGAGGCCGGGCAGGAGCAGCCAGAGGTAGACGTCGAAGGTCTCCTCGAAGCGCTTCTCCCTGCGCTCGGTGCGCTCGAGCTGCTCGATCTCCGCGTAGATCTCCTCGAGCTCCTGACGGTCGCGCGCGTGGAAGAAGCGCCCGCCGGTCACGTCGGCGATGCGCTCGAGCTCGGAGGTGTCGAACCCCGTCTCCGACGGAACCCAGCCGCGAAAGGCCACCTGCTGGTAGTAGTAGCGCGCGGAATAGATCGTGTAGACGCGGATCCCCTCCTCCGCCGCGAGCTCGGCCGCCTGGTCGGGGGTGATCTCGAAGCGGTTGTTCTCGCCGTCCGTGAGCAGCACGACGACCTTCGACTTGGCGTCGCTCCCGCGCAGGACCGAGACGGCCTTGGCCAGGGCGACGCCGATCGCGGTCCCGTCCTCCTCCTGGTACTGGACCATCCGGAGGTCGTCCAGGAACCCCGTCAGAGCGCCGGCGTCCAGCGTGAACGGACACAGGAGCTTGGGATAGCGCGCGAAGGTGATCAGCGCGCAGTTGTCCGCCGCGCCCTCGGTGTCGCCCATGCGCCGGCGGGCAAAGTTGCCGACGACGTCCTTCACCACGTCGAGGCGCGTGCGATCCTCCTCGAGGTCCAGGAACCGCATCGAGCCCGACCGGTCGACGACCAGCGCGATGTCGACGCCCTCGGAGACGACGTCGAGCTGCACGTTGCCGCGCACCGGCCGCGCCAGAGCGAGCACGACCGAGACCAGGGCGAGCGCGCGCAGAACGTCGGCGAGCCAGGCCAGGCGCTGGCGCAGGGAGCGCGCCAGCGCGCCCCGCGGCACGCGTGGCGCTCGCCCGCGCGCGCGTCCGGCGCGCAGGCGGCCCCACAGGAAGATCGCGGCGGCCGGGAGCAGCGCGAGCAGGAACTCGGGATCGGCCAAGGCGAAGTCGCCGAAGAGCGGCAGGCGCGCGCGCGCGGCGCTGCGCAACGCTTCCTCCTGGAAGACGAGCATCGTCACCGCGGTCCCCCCTCGGAAGCACCGCCCGCGTCCGGCTCGAGCCCGAGCAGGGCCGTTCGAGCGCTGGCGTAGGCCTCCTCGAGCGCCCAGCTCGTCGGAACCTCCCCGCCGTACTTCACTGCCTCCGCGCGCGAGAGCAGATCCTCGAGAGCGGGGGTGAACAGGCTCGTGCCGCGCATCGTCGCGAGCCATTCCGCGTCCGTCAGGCCGCCGCGGTCGCCGCCTTCCCTGGCGTCGGCCGCCTCGCGCACGAGTCGCGTGAGGTCGTAGTGCCGCGCGCACACGCGAGTCGCGTCCGTCGCGGGCTCGGCCTGGAGCCGCTGCAATCGCTCGAGCGGCGTCACGACGCGCTCCGCGCCGAAGCTCCGCCGGCGGAAGCGCCGCCACACCGCGATCGAGAGGAGCAGCAACGATCCGACCGCGGCCGCGAGCGACGCCCCGCGCCAGGGCCACGTCTCCTGCACGGGCGCTCCCGTCCCGAAGCCCGGCGGCAGCCCGTGGATCGGCCGCGGCTCGTCCTCGCCCTCCGCGAGCACCGAGCGCACGTCGACCGAGGTCGCGCTCGCGTCGACGGAAGCCACGCCCTCGAGCACCGGCAGGGCGTCGGACAGCAGGCGCGGCCCCGGCTCGAGCGAGGCGACGGTCCAGACGCGCCGCGTGCGGCGGCGGCCGGCGCCGATCTCCTCGGGCGCGGTGTGCTCGTCGCCGAGCACGACCCAGGAGTCGTCCAACGCGAGCTCGCCGGAGGACAGCTCGAAGACGCCGGCGTCCGCCGGATGCTCCAGCTCGAGCACGAGCGCGAACGGCTCGCCCACCGCGACCTCGCGCGGCATCACGCGATACGTCGCCGTGACGCCGTCCTGGCCGCTCGCGAGGACCGCGAGGAGAGAGAGGAGCCCCGTCATCTGCGCAGCCCCCCGAACCGTCCGCCGCGGGCGCGCCGCAGGAAGCAGCGCATCACCGGATCGGCCACGTCGGCCTCGGTCGAGAGCTCGATCAGGTCGGCGCGCGTCCTGCGCAGGCCCTCGAGCAGCAGCGCCCGCCGGCGCTCGGCCGCCGCGCGCCAGGTCTCGCGCACGCGCCGCGAGCGCGTGTCGACCTCGACCGTGCGGCCGTCCTCGACGTCCTCGAGCAGCAGGATGCCCGCTTCGGGGAGCTCCTCTTCGAAGGGATCGAACACGCGCACGCAGATGACGTCGTGGCGCCGGCAGACGCGCGCGAGCACGTCGGCCCAGCGCGGCTCGTCCTCGACGCCGTGGAAGTCCGACACCAGGAAGATCAACGTACGCCGCTTCAGGTGGCGGAGCTGCTCCTCGAGGATGCGCGCCAGCGAGCTCGACGCGCCCTCCGCCCGCGCGCCGACGACCTCACGCACGATGCGCAGGACGTGGCGGCTCCCCTTGTCCGGCGCGAGGTGGCGCTCGGTCTCCACGGCGAACAGCGAGAGACCGACGGCGTCCTGGTTGCTGGCGGCGACGAAGGAGAGCAGCGCGCTGACCTCGGCCGCCGTCTGTCGCTTCGACTTCTCGCCGCTCCCGAAGTCCATGGAGCGAGACGTGTCGACCAGGAGGTTCAGGACGAGCTGGCGGTCCTCCTGGTAGGTCTTGATGTGCGGCTCGCCTGTGCGGGCGGTCACGTTCCAGTCGATCGAGCGCACCTCGTCGCCCGGTTGGTACGGGCGGACCTCCTCGAACTCGATCCCCGTGCCGCGGAAGTTCGAGCGGTAGGACCCCTGCAGGGCACCGGAGACGAGCTGGTGCGTACGGATCTGGATCCGCCGCACGCGCGCCATCAGCTCCGGAGCGAGCAGGGAGCCTTCTTCCTTCGCCACCTTGCTCCTCCTACGGAACGGGGACCCGCTCGAGGATCCGCGCGATGAGCGAGTCGGAGTCGCGCCCCTCGGCCTCCGCCTCGTAGCTCGGCACGACGCGGTGACGCAGGGCGTCGTGGGCGACGCGCTTGACGTCGCCGGGCGTCACGTAGCCGCGGTGCTCGAGGAAGGCGTTGGCGCGCGCGGCGAGCGAGAGGACGATCGATGCGCGCGGACTCGCACCGAGCTGGATCTGTCCCTCGAGCTCGGGCAGACCGTGCTCTTTCGGCGCGCGCGTGGCGCGCACGAGCTTGACGATGTACTGCATCAGGCGCGGATCGAGATGGACCGCGTCGACCAGCTCCCGCGCGCGCAGGATCGTCTCGAGCTCGATGATCGGCTCGACGTCCGCCAGCGCCTTGGTGGTCGCCATGCGCTTCATCACTTCGAGCTCCTCGACCTCGTTCGGGTACCCGACGATCAGCTTGAGGAAGAAGCGGTCCACCTGCGCCTCCGGCAAGCGATAGGTCCCCTCCTGCTCGATCGGGTTCTGCGTGGCGAGCACGAGGAACGGCTTGGGAAGCGGAAAGGTCTCGCCGCCGATCGACACCTGCCGCTCCTGCATCGCCTCGAGCAGCGCCGACTGCACCTTGGCCGGCGCGCGGTTGATCTCGTCCGCCAGGAGGAAGTTGACGAAGATCGGCCCCTTGCGGGCCTGGAAGGTCGCGTCCTTCGCGTTGTAGATCTCGGTCCCGACCAAGTCCGAGGGCAGCAGGTCGGGCGTGAACTGCACGCGCGCGAACTGCCCGTGCACGGCGTTCGAGAGCGTCGAGGCGGCCAGGGTCTTGGCGAGCCCAGGAAGGCCCTCGAGCAGCACGTGCCCGCCGGTCAGGAAGGCGACCAGGAGCCCGTGGAGCATGTCCTCCTGCCCCACGATGACCTCGCGCACGGAAGCGGTGAGTTCCTCGACCCAGGCGCTCTCGCGGGCGATCACCTCGCCCAGGTCCTTCCCCGAGTCGCGGGGGCCGGGGGACGCGGGGTGCGGGTTCGCCGAGGTCACGGTCATGGCATCGGGAGTTCGGTCGGGTTCGGTCGGGTTCGGCCGAGTTCGGCCGAGTCCGGAACGGGCGGCGAGCTACGACCTCCGGCTCGTCGCGTTGGAGGCCCTTCGGCCCGGAGGAGGCCGCGGATTCTACTGGGGTCGAAGGGCTCCGCGCGCGGCCTCGCACGAAACGAACACTCCCCCGAACACATCGCGGAGAGTCCGCGACGAGCTCCCGGATCGGATCTTGACGGCACGGCAGGATTCCGAGGCGCGGGAGCTCAAGGTCGCGCGAGGCGGAGCCCGACACGGTTGGTTCCTCCCGTTCCAGCTCGGGACAGAGACTCCATGCGACGCAGCACCGCGCTCCTCCGCCTTTGCACCGGCCTCCTGGCCCTCGGCCTCCTCGTCCCGTCCCCCACGCGCGGACAGGAGACGCCCGATCCGCGCGCCCGCGCGCGCCAGGAGCTCGAGCGCGTCCGCCGGGGAGAAGAACTCGTCCGAGCCGAGCGCTCCGCCGTGCTGCTCGGCGAGCTGATCGAGGAACGCGGGCGGGGAGGCCGGCCGTGAGCCAACGGAGGCTGACGGCGGAGCAGGCCTCCCTGCTGATGATCGCGTGCGCCACGGTCTCCCTGATGGGGGTACCGGGATTCGGCCACTACGAGTCCCCGACCGGACCGCTCACCGGCGTCGTGCTGGGTCCGAGCGGGAGGGGCCTTTCGAACGTCGAGGTCGCGCTCTTCGACGACGCCCGCTCGTCGCTCGTCGAGCTCACGACCACCGACCGGAACGGTCGCTTCGCGTTCCTTCAGGCGCCGAGACGATTCGACGTCTTCGCTTCGCGCCCGAACGATCCGCGCTGGTGCGGGAGCTGGGTGCTCGACCGCCGGCTCGACACGACCTCCGCGCTCGAGCTGCACCTCTCGCCCGGACGAGCGCTCGACCTCCGCGTCACCGACGCGCGCGGCGGGCCGCTCGCGCGAGCGGAGGTGCGAGTCCTCGACACAGGGGCGGAGTCCGCCGTGGTCGCGCGGCTCGCCACGGACGAGGACGGACGGTGCCGGGTCCACGTCCCGCGACACGCCGACGTGATGGTCCTTCCGCCGGCCGGAGAGCCTGCGCTCGCTCTCTGCCTGCTCGCGGAGATGGGGTCGAAGGACGTCCCCAAGGAGCGCACCGTCGTGTTGCCGGACGCGCGACTCCTGAGCGGGGTCGTGCGCAGCGCGAGCGGCGACGCACCGGAGGAGGATCGCGCGGGGCGCTGCGTCGTCGCCTGGGATCCGACCGGCTCGACCTGGCTCGGCTGGACGGTCACGAACGAGGAAGGACGCTGGCGCATGGCGGTCCCGGCGGAGGAGGTCCTGCTGCGGATCGCCGACCCGACGGGTCGCACGCTCGCCTGGGAAGGGCTGGTCCGCGTGGACGACGGATCCCACGAACTCGCGCCGGTGCTCGCGGCGGAGCGCGGTCTCAGGATCGGCACGCCCGCGGAGCCGATCGCGGCGCGCGTGTGGCTCTTGGACGAAGGGACCGGCGTCTGGAGCTGGGGCCGCCGGACGGATCGGGAGGGACGACTCGCCACTTCCGTCCCCGATCCCTTCTCCGTCGTCGCGGTCCCCTCCTCTGGAGCGCGGCCATTGGAGGCCTGGGACAGGGCGGCTCGGGACGGGCCGCTCCAGCTCGTCGACGAGAACGCCGACAGGGTTCCCTAGAGAAGCGCACGCGCCAAGGACGAGGAGGGCCCTTCCGGATGCCTCCCCCCGGCGTGCACCCAGGGGCCGGGCGCAGGATCGCGTCCGGCCTCTCTTCGTTCGAGGCTGCCCGCTCGCGCCCCGGGATCCGTCCGCGTCGAAGCGGGTCGTCGACGACGGCTCGCCCTCAGCGGCCCAACCGAGTCCGAACAGAGAAAGGTCCCCTGGGACTGCAACTCGGGGCCGCTCGCACAGTACAACTACCCAGGTCGTATTACCGGGGTAGTCGATCGCCATCCCGCGCTCTCCCCGGGCCGAGACTCGAGACCCCTCCGGACCGTTGCCATGAGCCCCTCCCACCACCTCGGCGACCTGCAGTTCGCGATCATGCGCGTGCTGTGGGACGACGGCGAGGCGACCGTCGCCCGCGTCCACGAAGCTCTTCCGCCGGACAAGCGCCGCGCGCTGACGACCATCGCGACGATGCTCTCCAAGATGGAGAAGAAGGGCGTGGTCGAGCACCGCACCGAGGGTCGCCAGTTCGTCTACGCGCCGACGGTAACGGAGGAAGTCGTGACGCGGACGATGGTGGCCGAGCTGACCCAGCGGCTGTTCGAGGGAAACGCCGGCGCACTCGTCAGCCACCTCCTCACGGAAGCGGAGATCGAGGCGGACGAGCTGGGTGAGCTGCGCCGACTCATCGCGGACCGCCAGGACGAGGGTCGTCGCGATGTCGAGTGAGATCGTCTTCCTCGTTCTCGCCTGGCTCGGTACCTACGTGCTTCACTCCACGCTGCTCCTCGGTGGCGTGTGGATCCTGTCCCGCCGGGGTCTCCTCAGCGCACCGCGGCTGGCAGAGCGCGTCTGGCGAATGGCCATCCTCGGCGGAATCCTGACCGCGGCGCTTCAGGTGGGTCTCGGTGCGAAGCCGATCCTCGGTAGTCTCTCGCTCCAGGCGGCCGCGGAGAGGCGGCTCGACGACCCGCCCGAAGAGGAGCTCTTCGCCCCGGCCTTCGTGCCGCGCCCGGCTCTCGAACCGCAGACGGTGGTTCCCCTGGGAACGCCGGCGACCTTCTCGCCCTCGGGTGACGGGCCGAATGCGACGCGCGGCGCGGTGCTGCGTGCGCGGGAGCTCCGTGCGGAGAGCCGGCGCGACTCCGCCGGCCGGCGACGCGACGATCCGTCCTGGAGCGCGAGCGGCGCCGAAGCAGGCTTCGCGACGACCGCGAACACGCCGCGCGAAGGAACGCTCGCAGCCGCCGTCCGGGGCGGGGTCGCGGAAGTCTCCTGGAGGTCCCTCGTCCTCGCCACCTGGGTCCTCTTCGGCGGCCTCGGGATCCTGGGGTTCCTGTTCGCCTGGTCGCGCCTCGCCGTGCGCCTGAGCGATCGCCGCGAGATCCTCGCGGGACCGCTGCGCGAGCGCCTGACCGAGTTGGCCGCGGCCGCGGGGCTGCGACGCACGGTACGCCTCTACGCCTCCTCCACGCTGGCCTCCCCCATCACCTACGGCTGGCTGCGTCGGAGAGTCTGCATCCCGGTCCGTGCGCTCACGGACCTCACGCCCGGACAGCAGGAGTCGATGCTGGCCCACGAGATCGCGCACGCGAAGCGCCGCGATCCGCTTTGGTTCTGCCTGTACACGCTGGCGGAGCGTGTCCTCTTCTTCCAGCCGCTCAACCGTCTGGCGCGCCGCGAGCTGCACGACATCGCCGAGATGCTGTGCGACGACTGGGCCGTGCGCTGGACCGGAGGTCGGCTCGCGCTCGCGAGCTGCCTGACCGAGATCGCGCAGTGGATCGTCGGTCGCCGCCACGTGCACCATCCCGCGCTGCCCTCGCCGGGGATGGCGGGTCGGCCCTCGCGGCTGGGCGTGCGCGTCGAGCGCCTGCTCGACGACCGGCGCTCGCCGCAGCCCGAGCCCACGCACGCCTGGTGGTCGCCCGTGGCCACGACCTCGCTCTCCCTGGTGGCATTCGCCGCACCGGGAGTCTCTTCGACGCCCTCCGCCGAGGAGACGGCGTCCGATTCCCAGGCGGTATGGAGCGAAGCGGCGGAGCTCGCGCCGGTGGAGCACGAGCCCTCCCTGCTCGGAGTCGAGTGCGAGCGGCTGGACGCCGAGATCGACGAGCTCCAGGAGCTCCTCGCCCTGACACGCGCCGAGATCGAGCGCGGCGGGCTCGGCGACCGCTACCGCGTCGCGCTGGACGCGCTCGAGCGCACGATCGAAACCCTGCACCAACGCCGCGAGCTGCTCGAGGAGAAGCTCGGCGAGCTGGTGTCGAAGCCCCGTTGAACCTGCCCAAGTCACTCCCACGGCCTCGACCACGAGGACTCTCCCGATGAAACGCGAACTACTCTCGATCGCCCTCACGCTGGGCGCGGCAACGACGGCACTCGCCTGGACCGGGGACGATCCCGAGCCCGCGGCGGTACCCCAAGCGTCCGCGCTGCCGCAGCACGCGACACCGCAGGCACCAGAGGCACCGCAGGCTCCCCGGATACCGGCGAGGCCGGCCCTCCGGTCCCCCCTGAGCCCGGTCGCCGTTGCGCCGGCTCGCCCCACGACCCCGATACCGCCCGCGTCGTTGATGCCGGCGGAGTTGCTGCGGCCGCCGGCCCCGCCGACTCCCGCGGCGGACTGCTGCACGGACGAGACGCTGCCCGGCGCGGCACCCTCGCCGGCGGCGGCCTCCGGCCTGTGCGTCGACTGCCTGCGCGACGCCTACCAGGACGAAGCGGAGGCGGCGGAGGAGATCCTCGAGGCGCAGCTCGAAGCCCTGGCCGAGGAGTACGAGGCCCGCATCGAGGAGCTCGAGCAGCTCCTGGAGCTCCGGCGCGAAGAAGCGCAGGAGCGCCACGGTGGGCGGACGGATTCGCTCGAGCACGAGGCCGAATGGGCACAGGAGCAGGCCGAGCTCGAGCTGGAGGCGATGGAAGCCGCGATCGAGGCGGAACTCGAGGCCCAGGAGGCGCAGCGGCTGGCGGAAGAGGAAGCGCTCGAGGATCGGCGCCTGCAACAGGACGAGGCCTTCGAGGCTCAGCTCGAGCAGCTCGAGGAGATGCTCGAGAGCCAGATCGAGGCGCTCGAGGACCAGATCGAGGTCGAGTCCGAGGGAATGGAGGAGACCTGGGAGCAGATCGCCGAGACCCGGGAAGCGGAGTTCGAGGCGCGCGAGGATGCCTACGAGGACGAGCTCGAAGCCCTGGAGAATGAGTACGAGAACGCCGCCGAGGCGATCGAGGAGCGTCTCGAGCAGGCGCACGACCAGGACGAACGACGGTCCTTGGAGAAGGAGCTCGCGCGGCTCGAGAAGGGGCTCGCGAAGCGCCAGTCCGAGATCTCGAAGGCGATGGCCCAGGCGCAGAACGAGGTCGAGCGCGCACTGGCGCAGGCGCAGGATGAGCTCCAGGTCCGCCAGCGCGAGCTCGAGCGTCGATGCGTCGAGCAGCGTCGCGCGATCGAGCAGCAGCGCAATCAGGTCGAGCGGCAGGCGGTCGACCGCCGCGACGCGCTCGAGGCCGAGCGACGATCCGTCGTGCAGCAGCTCGAGCGCGAGCAGCAGCAACGCGGACGCCAGGCCGAGGAGCGGATGCGCCAGGGATTGGAGAGCCACGAGCAGCGCCGTCAGGCGGATCGCCGCCGCATCGAGGACACGCGCCGCTCCCAGGAGGATCAGCTACGCGGAGAGATCCGCGATCGCGAGCGGGAGGTCCGTGAGCTCCAGCGCCAGCTCCAGCAGGAGGTGCGCGAGATCGAGCGCCAGCAGCGTGACGCGGCGCGTCAGCTCGAGCGCGAGATGGAGCAGCGCATGCAGGCCCAGCCCGGTCGCAGAGCGGAGTGCCACCCCACGCGCGACAACTGCAAGAAGCGTCGCGAGTCCGGCGCGGCCTGCACGGATGCGGAGCGCGAGGTCTCGAGCTGGGGGATCCGCGAGCGTCTCCTGGGGTCCGGCCGGGTCGAGAGCCCCGAGGGCTCCGGCGAGCGGGATTGCTGCTGCATGTGCCACGAGCAGCATCGCGCCTCCGCGGGACACGCGGTCGCCGAGCCTGATCTCCACGGTCTCGATCTCGGCGAGCTCCTCAAGCAGTTGCAGGGCATGCTCGAGGGCGTGCAAGGCTACGAGGACTTCGTCGAGTTCGACGAGCCCGAGGAGTGGGTGCCGGACGAGGACTGCGACGACGAGTGTTGCGACGAGGAGGACGGGGACGACGCGGACGACCACGGGGTCGGGAGCTTCTTCGGCGCGGACCCGGAGCCCTGGGCCGCCCTCGCCTTCAGCGACTGGGCGCAGGCCGGCGCGGAGCCGGGAGCGCCGAGCTTCGTGACGCCATGGACCGGCGCCATTGCGAATGGAACCGATCTGTTCACCACCTGGGTCCAGGGCGCCGCGCTCCCGTCCGTCCAAGGCTTCGTGACGTCGCAGGACGCGGAGGGCGGCTGCTCGGTCCAGGTCCAGGACGGCGAGGTCCTGTTCGTCGACGGCGAGGGGAACCGGTCCGTGCTCTCCGGCGACGGCCCGTTCGAGCTCGCCACCGGGGGTGGCGCCTGGCGGGTGACCGTCGAGGACGGCTGCGTGAAGCTCGAGCGACCCGAGGCCGAGGGTGCCGGCGGCCTCACCTTCTCCAGCCCCGGCTCCCTGTCCTTCACGGACGCCGTCAGGGTCTACACGACCGGCACCGACGTGACGGGGGCGAACGGCTTCCTGGTCTACCCACCGTCCGGCGCGGCCGGCAGGTCCACGACCGGGCCGAGCGCAGGACCGGCGCCCGCCCCCGACGTCACGTTCTACGGGGCGCGCAGCGACGCGCAGGACGACCTGATCGAAGAGGTGCGGAGCCTCCTGCAGGACATGCGCTCGGACATGCGCGAAGTGCGAGAGCAGCTCGAGGAGCTGCGACGCGAGGTCCAGTCCCTCTCCCGGGGACCAGCGAGCGGCGCCCGTTAGCGTCGCGCCCCCACGTGCCGGCGGGCACGAGCCCGCCGGCACGGAACTCCTCCGCGGGACCCTCCGGGGTCCCGTGTCCGCCCAAGGTCCGCCCACTCGTCGAGATCCGTCGAACCCGAGCCCCACGCCGGAGGTGGCACGCATGGCACCCTGGAATCGACTCCCCCACGCACTCCTCCCCATCCTTGCGCTCTCGCTCGTGCTCGCCGGCCCGGTCGCGGCCGGTCCGAGGCCCGACGACGGCGACGATCAGTACCGGCTGCTCGTGGGTCTGGTCGACAAGGGGCTCTACGAGCTGGCGGCCAAGGAAGCCGAAGTGTTCCTGCGTCGGTTCGGCGGACATCCGAAGGCGCCGCTCGCGCGTTACCGCCTGGCCACGGCCCAGTTCGAGCTGGGCCGTCTGGCCGACGCGGCCGAGAGCTACCGCCCGCTGGCCGCGAGCGAGGGTTTCGAGTACCGCGCCGAGTCCGCCTTCCGCCTCGGTCAGTGCGAGCTCTCGCGCGAGTCCCTCGACGCCGCGGCGAAGGCCTTCGAGACCGTGCTCGCGCTCGACCAGGCCTACCTGATCGCCTCCGCGACCTTCTTCCTCGGGGAGACCGAGTTCCGCCGCGGGAAGCTCGAGCGCGCGCGCTCGCGCTACGAGGAGGTCCTGCGGGAGCACCGGCAGTCGGAGTACGTCCCCGCCGCGCGTCGCGGGCTCGTGTGGTGCGCCTGGCAGGCGCGCGACCTCGGGACGACCGTGACGAACGCGCGCTCCTACCTGCAGCGCCACGCGGACGATGCGGGCGCGGACGAGGTGCGCGTGCTCCTGGGGGAAGCGCTCCTGGAGGACGGTCGCGCCGACGAAGCGCTCGCCGCCTTCGGTCAGGTGCGCACGGCCGACTTCCGCGACGCGCAGCGACGCGGAGCAGGTTTCGCCTACGCGGCGAAGGGCGAGCACGCCAAGGCCGCCGACGAGTTCCGCGCGCTGGTCGAGGAGCACCCGAAAAGCCGGTTCGCCGCGGAGGCGCGGCTCCAGCAGGGCATCCAGCTCCTGCGCGCCGGCGACGCGAAGGCCTCGCTCGCGGCGCTGAAGGAGGCCGCGCGGAGCGAGGATGCCGAGGTCCTCTACTGGTTCGCCCAGGCGCAGAAGGCGGACGACCAGGCACAGGCCGCTCTGCGCACGCTCGACCGCGCACTCCAGTCCCGTCCGGCGCAGGCACTCGTGACGCGCATCCATGTGGCCCGCGGCGACGTGCTCAGCGCGCTCGGACGGACGAGGGAGGCGCTCACCGCCTACGAGAGCGGCGGCTCGGACTACGCACTGTACGCGGCCGCAGTCGCCGCGCTGAGCGGCCACGACGCGGGGAGCGCCGCACGCCTCGCGGACACGTTGCTGCGCGCGCATCCCGACTCGAGCTACCGCACGAAGGCGCTCATCGTCCTGGGCGAGGCGCAGTTCGAGGCCGGGAACCACGGCGAGTCGCGCGCCGCGTTCGAGCACGTGCTCGCGTCCAGCGAGTCGGCAGCCGAGCGTGCGCAGGCGAACAGCCGCATCGGCTGGTGCCATTACCTGACCGGCGACCTGTCGGGCGCCGCGCAGCGCTTCCGCAGGCTGGTCGAGGAGCACCCGAACGAGCCTGCGGCCGAGGAAGGTCTCTACATGCTCGGGCGCGTGCTGGCCGAGTCGAGCCGCCCGGACGAGGCGAGCCAGGTGAACGCGCTCTACCTGCGTCGCCACCCGCAGGGCGAGCACGCCGACGAGGTCCTGTTCTCGACCGCGCGCGCCGGCGGCCGCCCGGACGGGATCCGCACGCTCGAGAAGCTGCTGGCCGAGCACGGGGAGAGCGAGCTGGTTCCGCGCGCGCTGCTCGAGCTCGCCGACCTCCTGTCGAAGACGGGCGACCACGCGGCCGCGGCACGGAGCTACGAGCTCCTGCTCGGGCACGCCGGCGCGAAGGAACTGGTCCACCAGGCGCGCTACGGGCTCGGCTGGTGCCGTTACCAGGCGGGCGACTTCGCTGCGAGCGCGGGCCTCCTGGCCGAGGTCGGTGGCGCGTCCGGCGCGGCGCCCGAGGTGCGCGAGGCGGCCTGGGAGCTGTGCATTTGGGCGGCCGCCAAGGCCGGCGATGCGCGTTCGGCGCAGGAGGCGTGGCGCAGGTTCGCCCGCTCGAGCAACGACGAGACGCGCGAGCTGGAGGGCGCGCGCACCGTCGTCGCGGCCTGGCGCACGGCCGGCCGCCCGGTCGAGGGCCAGCGCGTGCTCGACGAGCTCCTGGCCGCGACCCAGGACCAGGGCGTCGCCCTGGCCGTCCTGGTCGAGGGCGTCTACCTCGCGCTCGAGCAGGGCGAGACGGACCGCGCCGAGGCCCAGGTCGAGGTGGCGCGCCGGCGCTCGGCGCAGAGCCCCGAGGTCGCGGAGGCCGCCTTCTTCGTCGCCGAGGCACGCTTCACCGCGGGCGACGACGGGCGCGCGATCGCGCTCTACGAGCTCGCCGCGTCGGATCAGTCGCCGGTGCGAACGAAGGCGCTCTACAAGCTCGGCTTCGCGCGCATGCGCACCGGCGACCACGCGGCGGCGGCGCGCGCCTTCGGCGCCGTCGCGGACGGCGACCGGGCCGACGAGCTGTGGGGAGAGTCGCTCTTCCTGCAGGGCGAGGCGCTCTACCGGCAGGGCGAGATGCGGCGAGCGGCGGACGCCTTCGAGCGCTTGAAGCGCGAGGCCCCGCGCCACGAGGTCCGCCCCAAGGCGCTCTTCCGCCTCGGCCTCGCCTACGGCGAGCTCGGTCGCTGGGAGGAGTGCGAGGCGGCGCTGACGTTGCTGGCGCGCGAGACGCCCGAGTTCTCCAACCTGAACGAGGCCGAGCTGTGGCGTGGTCGCGCCCTGGCCGCGGGGAACAAGCGGCGCGCCGCGCGCCAGGCCTTCGAGCGCGTCGTGGCGAACGACGAGGGCGAGCTCGCCGCGCGCGCGCGCCTCGGGCTCGGACGGCTGCTCGAGGACGAGGGCCGCACGGAGGACGCGCTGGCCGAGTACTTCAAGGTCGCCTTCCTCTACGCGCACGAGGAGGAGGTCGCCGAGGCGCTGTACCGGGCCGGCACTTGCCTCGAGACGCTGGGCGACGCCGTGAAGGCGCGCGAGCAGTACCGCGAGGTCGTCGAGCGCCATCCGAGAGCGGGTTTCGCCGAGCAAGCCAGGAAGGGCCTGGAGCGCCTGCGCTCGTGAAGGAAACAGGATCGGAGGAAGCCGAGGCGATGGAGGGTACGTGGGGTACGCGAGCGGGCTATTGGGCAGCACGCTCGGGGTCCATCCCCGAGGCCTCCTCCGATCTCTTCGAACACGTTACCGCGGCCGGCGCGCGCGAGGCGAGTCGGCCGAGCGGTCCCCCACCAACCAGAGAGGACAGGAAGCCATGACACAAGTGGAGAGCGCGCTGGCGGGTAAGGCGCCCGTCGCG
>Ga0302046_10002046_pt1 | contig 18889 bp, 19 predicted proteins | sample RVTome_11_FD_200261 | JGI IMG/M metagenome (GOLD analysis project Ga0302046, IMG submission 200261) | Soil microbial communities from uranium-contaminated site in the Upper Colorado River Basin, Wyoming, United States - RVT147D111 (version 2) ...
TGTGCCGCTGGAGGTCGCCGACCTCGAGGGCAGCTACATGCTCCACGATGTCGCCGACCCCGACTCGGGCGAGGTGCTCGTCGAGGCCAACGAGGAGCTGACGCCGGGCGTCATCGACCGGCTCGCCGAGGCCAAGGCGGCGAAGGTCGAGATCTTCTTCCCGGAGTCGAATCCCGGCGGCATGGTGATCAGCAACACGCTCCGCAAGGACCCGGTCAAGAACCGCAAGGAAGCCCTGGTCGAGATTTACCGGAAGATGCGTCCCGGCGATCCGCCGACCGCCGAGAGCTCGCGCAACCTGTTCGCCAACATGTTCGAGAGCCCGCAGCGCTACGACTTCTCGCGGGTAGGGCGCCTCAAGTTCAACCTCAAGCTCGACTTCGACAAGGACCTCGAAGACCGCCTGCTCGACGCCGACGACTTCGTCGCCGTGGTCCGTTACCTGCTCTCCATCCCCGACGATCCGCGGAAGGTCGACGACATCGACCACCTCGGCAACCGGCGGGTGCGCTCGGTCGGCGAGCTGCTCGAGAACCAGTTCCGCATCGGCCTCGTCCGCATGGAGCGGGCGGTGCGCGAGAAGATGAGCGTGCATCAGGAGATCGAGACGGCGATGCCGCACGATCTGATCAACGCCAAGCCGGTAATGGCGGCGGTGCGCGAGTTCTTCGGGTCGTCGCAGCTGTCGCAGTTCATGGACCAGACCAACCCGCTGTCGGAGATCACCCACAAGCGGCGACTCTCGGCGCTGGGTCCGGGCGGCCTGTCGCGCGAGCGCGCCGGCTTCGAGGTGCGCGACGTGCACCCGACCCACTACGGCCGCATTTGCCCGATCGAGACGCCGGAGGGCCCCAACATCGGCCTGATCTCGTCGTTGTCCTGCTACGCGCGGATCAACGAGTTCGGCTTCATCGAGAGCCCGTACCGGAAGGTCGAGGACGGCAAGGTCAAGACCCACGTGACCATAACGGTCAAGGGGGGATCCAAGTTCAAGGTCGGCGACGAGGTCATCCTCGACGACGTCGAGAAGGAGAACCGCCGGCTGACCAAGACCAAGAGGAAGCCGGCCGAGTATGAGGCCCGCCCGTTCTTCCTGTCGGCGATCGCCGAGGACCGGGCGATCATCGCCCAGGCCAACGCGCCGATCGATACCAAGACCGGCAAGTTCGAGCGCGACCGGGTCACTGCGCGGGTCGGCGGCGAATTCAAGCTGGTGCCGGTGGAAGAGGTCAGCTACATCGACGTCTCCCCCAAGCAGGTCGTGTCGGTGGCTGCTTCGTTGATCCCGTTCCTGGAGAACGACGACGCCAACCGCGCCTTGATGGGCTCCAACATGCAGCGCCAGGCGGTGCCCCTCTACAAGCCGGAGGCGCCGCTGGTGGGAACCGGCATGGAGTTCGTCACCGCCCGCGACTCCGGCGCGGTGGTTCTCTGCAAGCGCACGGGATCGGTCGACTCGGTCGACTCGGAGCGCATCATCGTGCGCGCCGACGACGGCAACGGCGATGGCGACGCCGACATCTACCGGCTGATCAAGTTCAAGCGCTCCAACCAGAACACCTGCATCAACCAGAAGCCTTTGGTCCGCCTGGGCGACGCGGTCGTCGCCGGCCAGGTGCTGGCCGACGGTCCGGCCACCGACATGGGGGAGCTGGCCCTGGGTCGCAACGTGCTGGTGGCGTTCATGCCCTGGCGCGGCTACAACTTCGAGGATGCGATCCTGGTCTCGGAGCGTCTGGTGAAGAACGACTCGTTCACCTCGATCCACATCGAGGAGCTCGATATCGAGGCCCGCGACACCAAGCTGGGCCCCGAGGAGATCACTCGCGACATCCCCAACGTCTCGGAGGAAGCGCTCAAGGACCTCGACGAGAGCGGCATCGTGCGCATCGGCGCGGAAGCCGGCCCCGGCGACATCCTGGTGGGCAAAGTGGCTCCCAAGGGGGAGACCCAGCTGACCCCCGAGGAGAAGCTGCTGCGGGCGATCTTCGGCGAGAAGGCCGGTGACGTGAAGGACGCCTCGCTGACCTGCCCGCCCGGCATCGAAGGCACCGTCGTCGACGTCAAGATCTTCACCCGCAAGGGCGTCGACAAGGACAGCCGCGCCGAGCAGATCGAGAACGACGAGATCGCCCGCATGGAGCGTGATCTCGGCGACGAGATTCGAATCATTCGCCGCCGGCTGGCGGGGGAGGTCCGCAAGCTGGCGGAGAACATGCAGCTGGCCGCAGACATCAAGGACCCCGAGAGCCAGCAGACGCTGGCGACCTCCGGAGACTCGATCCTTGCCGAGATGCTGCAGGCGCTCCCGGCGGCGGCTTTCTCGCAGATCCGGCTGGCGAAAAGCAACAAGAAGACCGAGAAGGAGGTCCACGCCCTGGTGGCCGACGCCGAGGCCCGCATCGAGCAACTGCGCGCCAACGTCGAGGAGCGCAAGGAAGCGCGGCGGGTCGGCGACGAGCTGCCGCCCGGCGTCATCAAGAGCGTGAAAGTCTACGTGGCCATGAAGCGCAAGCTGTCGGCTGGCGACAAGATGGCCGGACGCCACGGCAACAAGGGCGTCATCGCCGAGATCATGCCGGAAGAGGACATGCCTTACCTGCCCGACGGCACGCCCGTCGAGATCGTTCTCAACCCGCTCGGCGTGCCGTCGCGCATGAATGTCGGCCAGGTGCTCGAGACGCACCTGGGTTGGGCGGCACGCGCCCTCGGCCTGTACTTCTCGACGCCGGTGTTCGACGGCGCCTCCGAAGCGGAGATCAAGGAGCAGCTGGCCGCCGCCGGCCTGCCGGAGCACGGCAAGACGCTGCTCTACGACGGGATGACCGGCCAGCCCTTCGAGCAGGAGGTCACGGTCGGCTATCTGTACATGCTGAAGCTGTCGCACCTGGTCGATGACAAGATCCACGCCCGGTCTATCGGGCCTTATTCCCTGATCACGCAGCAACCGTTGGGCGGCAAGGCCCAGTTCGGCGGCCAGCGCTTCGGCGAGATGGAAGTCTGGGCGCTGGAGGCCTACGGCGCCGCCCATACGCTGCAGGAGCTGCTGACCGTCAAGAGCGACGACGTCTACGGCCGCGCCAAGATCTTCGAGTCGATCGTCAAGGGCGAGGGCGACATCGAGCCGGGCTTGCCGGAGTCGTTCAACGTCCTGCTCAAGGAGCTGCAGGGCCTGGCGCTCGACGTCGAGCTGCGGCGCCGGCGCAGCACCGAAACGGAAGTCGAGTCAGCGATTTGACCACCGAGAGATCGAACAGCAAGAAAGAGCCGAGCGAAGCGAAGCGAAATCGGGTTCAGTCGTCCGAACGAATGAAACGGTTCGGGAGGGTCACATCTTGAGAAGCGCTCTAGGTTTCTTCGAAACGAAGCCGGTCAGCATCAACGAATACGAGGCCATTCGGGTGGGCCTCGCCTCGGCGGACAGGATTCGCTCCTGGTCGCACGGCGAGGTGACCAAGCCCGAGACCATCAACTACCGGACCTTCAAGCCGGAGCGCGACGGGTTGTTCTGCGCCAAGATCTTCGGGCCGGTCAACGACTGGGAGTGCCTGTGCGGCAAGTACAAGCGCATGAAGCACCGCGGCGTGATCTGCGACAAGTGCGGCGTCGAGGTCACCCAGTCGAAGGTCCGCCGCGAGCGCATGGGTCACATCGAGCTCGCCTGCCCGGTCTCGCACGTCTGGTTCTTCAAGGGCTTGCCGTCTCGCATGGGGCACCTGCTCGACATGACGATGCGCGACATGGAGCGGATCCTCTACTACGAGGCCTACGTGGTCATCGACCCGGGTCCGACCGATCTGAAGGAGCGCGAGCTCATCGGCGAGGAGCGCTTCCGCGAAGTGCGCGCCGAGGTCGGCGACGCCTTCCTGGCCATGATGGGGGGCGAGGGGGTCAAGGAGCTGCTCAAGCGGCTCGATGTGGCGCCGCTTGCCGCCGAGCTGCGCGCCAAGATGAAGACCGAGACCTCGAAGCAGAACCGCGCCAAGATCGCCAAGCGGCTGAAGGTCGTCGAGGCCTTCCTCAAGTCGGGCAACGAGCCCGAGTGGATGATCCTCGACGTCATCCCGGTGATCCCGCCCGAGCTGCGCCCGCTGGTGCCGTTGGATGGCGGCCGCTTCGCCACCTCCGACCTCAACGACCTCTACCGCCGGGTGATCAACCGCAACAACCGGCTCAAGAAGCTCATCGAGCTCAAGGCCCCCGACGTCATCGTCCGCAACGAGAAGCGCATGCTTCAGGAGGCGGTCGACTCGCTGTTCGACAACGGTCGCCGCGGCCGCACCCTGCGCGGCGCCAACAATCGGCCGCTCAAGTCGCTTTCCGACATTCTCAAGGGCAAGCAGGGCCGCTTCCGCCAGAACCTGCTCGGCAAGCGCGTCGACTACTCGGGACGCTCGGTGATCGTCATCGGCCCGGAGCTGCGCCTCGACCAGTGCGGCCTGCCCAAGAAGATGGCGCTCGAGCTCTTCAAGCCGTTCATCTACCAGAAGCTCGAAGAGCGGGGCATGGTGGCCACCATCAAGGCCGCCAAGGAGCTCGCCGAGCAGCACGACCCGGTGGTTTACGACATCCTCGAAGAGGTGATCCGCGAGCACCCGATCCTGCTGAACCGCGCCCCGACGCTCCACCGCCTCGGCATCCAGGCCTTCCAGCCGGTGTTGATCGAGGGCAAGGCGATCAAGATCCACCCGCTGGTCTGCACGGCGTTCAACGCCGACTTCGACGGCGACCAGATGGCGGTCCACGTGCCGCTGTCGCCGCGCGCCCAGATCGAGGCGGAGGTGCTCATGAAAAGCACCACGAACCTGCTGTCGCCGGCCCACGGGCGGCCGATCGCCATCCCCAGCCAGGACATCGTCCTCGGCTGCTACTACCTGACCAAGTTGCGCCGCGGCGCCCTCGGCTCCGGTCGCTTGTTCGCCCATATGGACGAGGTCGTGATGGCGCGCGAGGCCGGTCTGGTCACCACCCAGACGCCGATTCGCCTGCGCTACAGCGGCGAGCTCATCGATCTGCTGATGGCGGCCGACGACCAGGACGTGGTCCACGCCGCGGTCACCGAGTGCACCAACCAGATCATCGAGACCACCGTCGGCCGGGTCCTCTTCAACATGGAGCTGCCTGAGGGGTTCCCGTTCATCAACGGCGTGCTGAAGAAGCGCGGCCTCGGCCAGGTCGTCAACTACTGCTACATCCGGTTCGGCGACGAGGTCACGGTCAAGACGCTCGACGCCCTCAAGGACATCGGCTTCACCTACGCCACGGTCGCCGGCTTCTCGATCGGCGTCGACGACATGACGGTGCCGATGGACAAGGACACGCTGGTGGCCAACGCTCGCCAGCAGGTCGTCGAGGTGGAGCAACAGTATCTGGAGGGCGCGATCACCAACGGTGAGCGCTACAACAAGGTCATCGCCATCTGGTCGGACGTCACCGAGAAGGTCTCGGAGGCGATGTTCCGGCAGATGGAGGAGCTCGACCTCGAGGGGCAGCCCAACTCGATCTACAGCATGGCCGACTCCGGCGCCCGCGGCTCGTCCCAGCAGATCCGCCAGCTCGCCGGCATGCGCGGCCTGATGGCCAAGCCTTCGGGCGAGATCATCGAGACGCCGATCACCGCGAACTTCCGGGAGGGCTTGACGGTGGCGCAGTACTTCATCTCGACCCACGGCGCCCGCAAGGGCCTGGCCGATACGGCTCTCAAGACCGCCGACTCCGGCTACCTGACCCGCCGTCTGGTCGACGTGGCCCAGGACGTCATCGTCACGTCGGAGGACTGCAACACCATCGAAGGCATCTTCGTGTCGGCGATCGTCGAGAGCGGCGAGATCATCGAGCCTCTGCGCGACCGCATCATCGGCCGCGTGGCCCTCGAGGACATCAAGGACCCCTTCACCGACGACGTGCTGTGCGAGGGCGGCCAGGAGATCGACGTCGAGATGGCCGCCGACATCCAGGACTCGGGCCTCGAGAAGGTCAAGATCCGCTCGGTGCTCACCTGCGAATCGGACTGGGGCGTTTGCCAGAAGTGCTACGGCCGCAACCTGGCGTCCGGCATGTTGGTTGAAAAGGGCGAGGCCGTCGGCGTCATCGCCGCGCAGTCGATCGGCGAGCCGGGCACGCAGCTGACGATGCGGACGTTCCACATCGGCGGAACCGCGTCGCGCGTTGGCGAGGACAGCACGCTGGAGACCAAGAACGGCGGCACCATCGTCTTCTTGAACCTCCGTACGGTCGCCGATCCGAAGGGTGACCTGGTGGTCATGAACCGCAACGGCGCGATCGCCATCGAGGACGAGGACGGCAACATCCGCGAGCGGTACTCGGTGGTCTACGGGGCGCGCCTGAAGGTCAAGGAGGGCGCCAAGGTCGCCCCCAGCACGGTCCTGGTCGAGTGGGATCCGTACTCGTTCACGATCCTGACCGAGGAGGAGGGCACTGTCGACTACAAGGACCTGGTGATCGGCGTGACGACCCGCGAGGAGGTCGACGAGGTCACCGGCCTCTCGCACCTGGTGGTCATCGACTCCGGCGAGGAGCGCCAGCCCCAGGTGCAGATCCTCGATCCAGGCGCCAAGCGCAAGAAGTCGCTGCGCGCCTACCATCTGCCTTCCGGCGCCCACGTCACGGTGCCGGACGGCGCTCATGTCCATCCGGGCGACGTGCTCGCCAAGATCCCGCGCGAGACGACCAAGACCACCGACATCACCGGCGGTTTGCCGCGTGTCGTCGAGCTGTTCGAGGCTCGCAAGCCCAAGGAGCCGGCGGTCATCACCGAGATCGACGGCACCGTGAACTTCGGCGAGGTGACCAAGGGCCTGCGCAAGGTCATCGTGACCAACAAGGAGACCGGCGACAGTCGCGAGTACTCGGTGCCGCGCGGCACCCACGTCAACGTCCGCGAGAGCGAGGCGGTGCGCGCCGGCGAGCCGCTGGTCGACGGGCCGATCAACCCCCACGACATCCTCGACGTGCTCGGTGAGCGCGCCCTGCAGGAGTACCTGGTCAACGAGATCCAGGAGGTCTACCGGTTGCAGGGCGTCACCATCAACGACAAGCACATCGAGGTGATCGTCCGCCAGATGATGCGCTGGGTGAAGGTCGAAGAGGTCGGCGACACCGAGTTCCTGGTCAACGAGCAGGTCGATCGCTTCCGCTTCATGCGGGAGAACGCCCGGGTTACCGAAAACAAGGAGGCCCAGGCGACCGGCCGCCCGCTGCTGCTCGGTATCACCAAGGCGTCGCTGTCGACCGACTCCTTCATCTCGGCGGCCTCCTTCCAGGAGACCACCCGGGTGCTGACCGAGGCGGCCATCAACGGCGCCGTCGACCGCCTCCGCGGCCTCAAGGAAAACGTCATCATGGGCCGCTTGATCCCGGCCGGCACCGGCTTCGAGGACTACAAGCGGGTGCGGCTGCTGGAGGCGGTTCCCGAGCGCCGGCGACCCGCCGACATCCTCGCCGGAATGGCCGAAGCGGCGGCCGAGCACGAGGCCGCCGAGAGTCGCTCGCTGGCGGCTGCGGACGAGGACTTCTAGGTCGAGATCGGGCCCCGCCAATCGGCTCGCAGCGACCTGCCGGGGGCGGGAAACCCGGATTTTTCGCCCATAGCAGTCCGTGGCGAGACTCCGATGGGAGTTTCGCCACGGACTGCTAGCCAAAGTTGCTTTCCTCGGCGGCGCTGGTATACTCTGCGCCAGTAACAGGGGGAATTGTGTTCGCGTTCCCCCGGGTTTTCATCCCTGCCATTCACATTCCCTAGGTGTTCCATTGGCCCGGCGACGGGCTAGGGGTTTGTCCGTATGGCAGGTCAATCCGATTCGGAGGCTGAATTTGCCGACGATCAACCAGTTGGTTCGGAAGGGGAGGAAGCGGGTAGCTTCCAAAACCTCCAGCCCGGCACTGCAGAGGTCGCCGCAGCGGCGCGGCGTGTGCACGCGTGTGTATACGTCGACGCCGAAGAAGCCGAACTCTGCGCTCCGCAAGGTTGCTCGCGTTCGTCTGACCAACGGGGTGGAGGTCACCACCTACATCCCGGGCATCGGACACAACCTGCAGGAGCATTCGATCGTTTTGATCCGGGGCGGTCGCGTCAAGGACCTTCCCGGCGTCCGCTATCACGTGATTCGCGGTACGCTCGATACTGCCGGCGTTGAAGGTAGAAAACAGGGTCGCTCCAAGTACGGAGCCAAGAGGCCGAAGGCCTAGGACCCTGCCCGCCTAATACCGGCGCTCGCCGGTATTTCCCGAATCCCGACCTTGGGTTGACCAGTCAGTGTGGTTCCGGGTGCAGTTGTCTCCCGGACCGCCAGATTACGAGGAGTGTGCGGGTATGCCCCGCAAGAGCGCCAAGATCAACGCCCCAGAGATCGAGCCGGATCCCGTCTACAACAGCCGGTTGGTGTCGAAGTTCATCAACCACATGATGCATGGCGGCAAGAAGAGCACGGCTCAACAGCTGTTCTACAAGGCCATGGAGACGGTCGGCCGTAAGGGCGACGACGAGCCCCTGAAGCTGTTCAAGAAGGCCGTCGACAACGTCCGGCCGTCGGTCGAGGTGAAGTCGCGTCGCGTCGGCGGCTCGACCTATCAGGTGCCGGTCGAGGTCTACCCGCGCCGCAAGACGTCGCTGGCGCTGCGCTGGTTGGTCGATGCGGCCCGCGCCCGCGGTGAAAAGACGATGGACTCGAAGCTGGCCGGCGAGCTGCTCGATGCCGCTGCCGGCCGTGGCAACGCGGTCAAGAAGAAAGAAGACAGCCACCGGATGGCCGAAGCCAACAAGGCATTCGCCCACTACCGCTGGTAGAGATCCGAGGATAGAGACGTGGCACGCAAGGTTCCGCTCGCCAAGACGCGCAACATCGGCATCATGGCACACATCGATGCCGGCAAGACGACGACGACCGAGCGCGTCTTGTTCTACACCGGCATCACCCACAAGTTGGGCGAGGTGCACGATGGTAATGCCGAGATGGACTGGATGGTCCAGGAGCAGGAGCGCGGCATCACCATCACCTCGGCGGCGACCACCTGCGAGTGGCGCGAGCACCGCGTCAACATCATCGATACCCCAGGCCACGTGGACTTCACGGCCGAAGTGGAGCGCTCGTTGCGCGTCCTGGACGGGGCCGTCGCCATCTTCGACGCTGTCGGCGGCGTCGAGCCGCAGAGCGAGGCCGTCTGGCGCCAGGCTGATCGCTACAAGGTCCCGCGCATCGCCTTCATCAACAAGATGGACAGGGTGGGGGCCAACTTCAATCGTTGCCTCCAGATGATGGTCGATCGCCTCCACGCCAAGCCGGTGCCGGTGCAGCTGCCCTGGGGCACGGAAGAGAACTTCCTCGGCGTCATCGACGTCATCCGCCAGGTGGCCCTGCGCTGGAAGGACGAGACGCTGGGTGCCGACTACGAGGAGCTGCCGGTCCCGGAGGAGTACAAGGAAGTCCTCGAGAGCGCCCGCGAGAAGGTCCTCGAGGTCGCCAGCGAGCTCGACGACCGGGTCCTCGACAAGTACCTGTCCGGCGAACAGATCACCCCCGAGGCGCTGATCCAGGCGCTCCGCGCCGGGACCATCGGCCTGAAGATCACCCCGGTCCTATGCGGCAGCGCGTTCAAGAACAAGGGGGTCCAGCCGTTGCTCGACGCGGTGATCGACTACCTGCCGTCGCCGCTGGACGTCGGCGCCGTACACGGCATCAGCCCCGACAACGGCGAGCCGGTCGACCGCGAGCCCTCCGACAACGCCCCCTTCGCCGGCCTGGTCTTCAAGATCATGACCGACCCGTTCGTCGGCCAGCTCGCCTTCTTGAGGGTGTACTCGGGGACCCTCGAGTCCGGCAGCACCGTCTACAACGCCACCGCCAGCAAGAAGGAGCGCATCGGTCGCCTCCTGAAGATGCACGCCAACAAGCGCGAGGAGATCAAGCAGGTCCGCGCCGGCGACATCGCCGCCGTCGTCGGGCCCAAGAGCGTCTCGACCGGCCACACGATCTGCGACCCTGCGCATCCGATCATCCTCGAGTCGATGGAGTTCATGAAGCCGGTCATCTCGATGGCGATCGAGCCCAAGACCCGCGCCGATCAAGAGAAGCTCTCCGAGGCCCTCGCCAAGCTGGCGCAGGAGGACCCCACCTTCGAGCGCCACCGCGACGAAGAGACCGGCCAGACGATCATCTCGGGGATGGGCGAGCTGCACCTGGAGGTCCTCGTCGATCGCATGCTGCGCGAGTTCGGCGTCCAGGCCAACGTCGGCCGCCCGCAGGTTGCCTACCGCGAGAGCCCGACCAAGCCCGCCAGGGGCGAGGGGCGGTTCGTCCGCCAGACCGGCGGCCGCGGCCAGTACGGCCACGTCCTCCTCGAGGTCGAGCCGCTGCCCGCGGACGAGGGCCAGAAGTTCCTGTTCGTCAACAAGGTGGTCGGCGGCTCGATCCCCCGCGAGTTCATCTCCAGCATCGAGCAAGGAGTGCGCGAGGCGACGGAGGTCGGCCCGCTGGCCGGCTACGAGCTCGAAGGCGTCCAGGCGACCGTCTACGACGGTTCTTACCACGAGGTCGACTCGTCGGAGATCGCCTTCAAGATCGCCGGCAGCATGGCGTTCAAGGACGCCTTGCAGCGGGCCGGCGTCGTGCTGATGGAACCGATCATGGACGTCGAGGTGGTGGTCCCCGAGGAGTACATGGGCGAGGTGATCTCCGATCTCAACAGCCGGCGCGGCCGCATCGAGCGCATGGACTCCCGCGACAACCTGAAGATCGTCGCCGGCCAGGTGCCGCTCGCCGAGATGTTCGGCTACGCCACCGATGTCCGCTCCCTGACCCAGGGACGCGCCACGTTCACCATGCATTTCAGCCGGTACAGCCGTGTCCCGGCGAATATCACGGAGGAAGTCGTTCTACGGGTACGTGGCAACAAGGTCTAGCCGCGCACCGGAGCCCGGTTTCGGAGGTAGCTGATGGCGAAGGAGAAATTCCAGCGTACGAAGCCGCACGTGAACGTGGGGACGATTGGCCATGTGGATCATGGCAAGAGCACGTTGACGGAGGCGATCACCCTGGTGCAGAGCAAGCAGGGGTTGGCGGAGTACATCCCGTTTTCGAACATCGACAAGGCGCCGGAGGAGCGGGAGCGGGGCATCACGATCGCGATCTCGCACGTGGAGTATCAGACGGACGCGCGGCACTACGCGCACGTGGACTGTCCAGGGCACGCGGACTACGTGAAGAACATGATCACGGGAGCGGCGCAGATGGACGGGGCGGTGCTGGTGGTGAGTGCGGCGGACGGGCCGATGCCGCAGACGCGTGAGCACATTTTGCTGGCGCGGCAGGTGGGGGTGCCGGCGATCGTGGTGTTTTTGAACAAGACGGACATGGTGGACGATCCGGAGCTGCTGGAGCTGGTGGAGCTGGAGGTACGGGAGCTGTTGAGTGCCTATGATTTTCCGGGCGACGACATTCCGGTGATCCAGGGTTCGGCGCTGAAGGCGGTGGAGGGAGGCGGCGAGGGGGAGTCGGCGGAGCCGGTTCGGCAGCTGCTGGAGGCGCTGGACAACTACATACCGGAGCCGCAGCGAGACATCGACAAGCCGTTCCAGATGCCGATCGAGGACGTGTTCACGATCTCGGGGCGGGGCACGGTGGTGACGGGCCGGATCGAGCAGGGGGTGGTGAAGACCGGGGAAGAGATCGAGATCGTCGGGATCCGGGAGACGCAGAAGAAGGTGGTCACGGGGGTGGAGATGTTCCGCAAGATCCTCGACGAGGGGCAGGCGGGAGACAACGTCGGGGTGTTGTTGCGGGGAACGGACCGAGAGGACGTGGAGCGGGGGCAGGTGCTGGCGAAGCCGGGATCGATCACGCCGCACACGAAGTTCGGCGCCGAGGTGTACGTGTTGACGAAGGAAGAGGGAGGGCGGCACACGCCGTTCTTCAAGGGATACCGGCCGCAGTTTTACTTTCGGACGACGGACGTGACGGGGTCGGTGGAGCTGCCGGAAGGCATCGAGATGGTGATGCCGGGCGACTCGGTGACCATCAAGGTGGAGCTGATCACGCCGATCGCCATGGACAAGGGCCTGCGGTTCGCCATCCGCGAGGGTGGACGCACCGTCGGCGCCGGCACCATTACCGAGATCCATGAATAAGGGGCTGACAAGCTGCAGGCGCAGCGCTCGCTTCTTCACGGTCCGGCATGGGAGCGGAGCGCTCTAAATGGACCAGAAGATCCGGATTCGCCTGAAGGCATACGACCACCGGGTGCTCGACCAGTCGGCGCACGAGATCGTGGAGACGGCGGAGCGCACGGGCGCTCGAGTCGCCGGGCCGATCCCGTTGCCGACGGAGCGCAGCATCTACACGGTGCTGCGCTCGCCGCACGTGGACAAGAAGTCGCGGGAGCAGTTCGAGATCCGCACCCACAAGCGGCTTGTCGACATCCTGGAGCCGACCCCGCAGACGGTCGACGCGCTGATGAAGCTCGACCTGCCCGCGGGTGTCGACGTCGAGATCAAGGCCTTCGGGCCCGAGCACTGAGCCGCGGACGAGAGCGTACGGAAACGAGATGATCAAGGGGCTGATAGGTCAAAAAATCGCGATGACGCGGGTCTTCGACGAGGACGGCAACCACGTTCCGGTTACCGTCCTGCGGGCGGGTCCGTGCGTCGTCGTCCAGGTCAAGAGCGAGGAAAGCGACGGCTACCGCGCCGTGCAGCTCGGCCTGATCGACGAGACCGTGAAGGAGAAGCGCCTGTCGAAGGCCCAGCGGGGTCATCTCGCCGCCGCCGGCAACCCTTCCGTGAGGCTGATCCGCGAGTTCGCGGTCGATGCCGACGATGAGGTGAGCCTCGGCGACCAGATCACGGTGGAGCAGTTCGCCGAGGTCGCCAAGGTCGACGTCACCGCGACCAGCAAGGGACGCGGCTTCCAGGGGGTCATCAAGCGCCACGGCTTCGGCGGTGGCAAGGCGACCCATGGCTCGATGTTCCACCGTGCCCCAGGGTCGATCGGCTCGTCGGCGTATCCGTCGCGGGTGCGCAAGGGCCAGCGGCTGCCGGGACGCATGGGCGGCAAGCGGGTGACGCAGATCGGCTTGCGGGTCCTCGAGGTGAACGCCGAGCAGAATTTGATCGTCGTCGCCGGCGCGGTGCCGGGGGCGCGCAACAGTTACGTGTTCATCCGCCCGACGGTGCGAGGTCGATGATGCCGACGATTCCGGTGCGGGACCATGACAACAAGCCGGTGGGCGAGGTAGATGTGGCGCCCCAGGTGTTCGACCGCAATGTGCGGCGCAGCCTGCTGCACGAGGCTGTGGTCCGCCATCGCGCCGGGTTGCGCCAGGGCACCCACGCCACCAAGGACCGCGGCGCCGTCTCCGGCGGCGGCCGCAAGCCCTGGAGGCAGAAGGGCACCGGGCGGGCCCGGGTCGGCTCGAGCCGCAACCCGATCTGGCGCCACGGCGGCATCGTGTTCGGCCCGCAGCCGCGCGACTATAGCTATCGCTTCGGGCGTACCAAGCAGCGCCATGCATTGCAGATGGCGCTCACCGTCAAGCAGCGGGACGAGCAGATCGTCGTGCTCGACAGCCTCGAGATCGCGGCACCGAAGACCAAGGAAGTCGCCAAGATGATCGCCGGCTTGAAGCTGCAGGGGCGGGTGCTGATCTACGACCCGGATTCCAGCGAGCAGCTGGCGCGCGCCGCCCGCAACATTCCCGGCGTCACGGTGATCAGCGGTTACGGCCTCAACGTCTACGACTTGCTCCTGCACGACTGGCTGTTGACCAGCAAGGTGGGGATCGAGCGCATCAGCGAGGCATTGCAATGAACGCCTACGAAGTCATCCGGCGGCCGGTGATCACCGAGAAGGCGACGACCATGAAGGACGACAACCACACGCTCTGCTTCGAGGTCGACCGCCGGGCTACGGCGCTCGACGTGCAGCGCGCCGTGGAGACGGTGTTCAAGGTCAAGGTGGTCGACGTCCGGATGATGAACGTTCGTGGCAAGCGCAAGCGGCTGGGGCGCTTCGAAGGGTTCGCGTCGGACTGGAAGAAAGCCTACGTCAAGCTGGCGCCGGACCAGCCCATGGTCGAGTACTTCGAGGGAGTGTAGCCCGATGAGCCTCAAGCAAATGAAACCGACATCGCCGGGCAGACGGTTCCGGAGGGCGCCGGAGTATCCGGAGGTGACCCAGGGGAACGAGCCTCTCAAGTCGCTGACCAAGGGCAAGCGGCGGATCTCGGGCCGCAACCATCAGGGGCAGGTAACGATCCGGCATCGTGGCAGGGGCCACAAGCGGCGCTACCGTCTCATCGACTTCCGCCGCGACAAGGACGGAGTCCCCGCCAAGGTGCATTCGATCGAGTACGACCCCAACCGCACCGCCCACATCGCGCTGTTGCACTACGCGGACGGCGAGAAGCGCTACATCCTGGCCCCCCGCGGGCTGACGGCCGGCGATACCGTGATGTCCGGCTCCGAGGCCGAGCCGCGGGTGGGCAATGCCCTGCCGCTGCGCTCGATCCCCTTGGGCACCTCGATCTGCTGCATCGAGATGAAGCCGCTCAAGGGCGCCCAGATGGTGCGCAGCGCCGGCTCGGAGGCCACCTTGATGGCCAAGGAGGGCAAGTACGCGCACGTTCGCCTGCCCTCGGGAGAGGTGCGGCTCGTCCACATAGATTGCAAGGCGGTGGTCGGCCAGATCGGCAACGCCGACCACATGAATGTCAGCTACGGCAAGGCCGGCCGGAAGCGCTGGCTGGGTCGCCGCCCGCACACGCGCGGAGTCGCCATGAACCCCGTCGACCACCCGATGGGCGGCGGCGAGGGCAAGTCGTCGGGCGGCCGGCACCCGTGCACGCCCTGGGGCAAGCCGACGAAGGGCGCCAAGACGCGCAAGAACAAGCGGACCAACAAGTTCATCGTCCGGCGGCGGAGCAAGGGCCGCCGGCGGGGCTAGAGGTTAGAGAATGGGGAGATCTTTGAAAAAGGGGCCGTACGTGGCGCCGTCGCTGGGCCGCAAGCTCGAGGCGATGAATCGCGGCGGCGAGCGGCAGGTCATCAAGACCTGGTCACGCCGCTCGACGATCGTCCCCGAGATGGTCGGCCATACACTGGCCGTCCACAATGGCAAGAGGTTCATTCCCGTCTACATCACCGAGAACATGGTGGGGCACAAGCTCGGCGAGTTCGCTCCGACGCGGACGTTCCGCAGCCACTCGAGCGGCGCCAAGAAGACCGAGCGCACGGTCGGGTTTGCATAGGGGCCGGGGGACGGCGGCAGAGATGAAGGAAATGGAAGCGGTCAGCAAGGCAACGGCTCGATTCGTGCGCGGCGCCCCGACCAAGGTGCGCCTGATCGCCGACAGCATCCGTGGGCGCAGCGTCCCGGATGCCCTCGGCACGCTGGAGCTGTCGACGCGCAAGGCGGCCCGGCAGCTCGAGAAGGTCGTGCGCTCGGCGATCGCCAACGCCGAGAGCCTGGATCCAGGCGTCGACGTCGACCGCCTCGTGGTTGCCGAGGTGTTCGTGAACCAGGGGCCGTCGTTGCCGACGCGGATCCGCCCCCAGCCGATGGGCCGCGCGTATCCGATCATCAAACGAACCAGTCACATCACGGTGAAGCTGTCGGAGAGGAAAGGCTGAAATGGGGCAGAAGGTTCATCCGGTTGGCTTCCGCCTCGGCTACACCGAGGAGTGGCGCTCGCGATGGTTCGCCAAGCGTGATTACGCCAACCTGCTGCACGAGGACATCGCGCTGCGCAAGATGATCCGCGATCGCTTCCACCATGCAGGGGTAGCGCGGGTCGACATCGAGCGCGCCGCCAACAAGCTGAAGGTCGACATCCATACGTCGCGGCCGGGGATCGTGATCGGTCGCAACGGCTCCGAGGTCGATCGCTTGAAGAAGGACATCGAAAACAAGACGCGGCGCGAAGTGTACGTGAACATCCAGGAGGTGCACCGCCCCGAGCTCGACGCCCAACTGATCGCCGAGAACATCGCCCTGCAGCTGGAGCGGCGGGTGGCGTTCCGCCGCGCCATGCGGCGGGCTGTGGAAACCGCGATGCGCTTCGGCGCCGAGGGCATCAAGGTCCGCTGCAGCGGCCGCCTGGGCGGCCTCGAGATCGCCCGTTCGGAGTGGTACCTGCAGGGCAAGCTGCCGCTGCACACGCTACGGGCCGACATCGACTACGGGTTTGCCGAGAGCAGTACGACGTACGGGAAGATCGGCGTGAAGGTTTGGGTATACCGCGGCCAGATCCTCGATATCGACGATCGTAGCGCCACATTGTGACCGGGGATTGCGCGGCTGGCGCCTGGCAACGGCGCCGCTGAGAGGAAATTCGAACGATGTTGATGCCGAAGAAATCGAAGTACCGCAAGCAGCACCGCGGGCGCCGCACCGGCCGGGCGAAGGCCGGCGCGACGGTCGAGTTCGGCGAGTACGGGTTGCAAGCGGTGCAGGACGGCTGGATCACCAACCGCCAGATCGAAGCCGCGCGCGTGGCGATGACCCGCCACGCCAAGCGCGGCGGCAAGGTCTGGATCCGCATCTTTCCCGACAAGCCGGTGACCAAGAAGCCGGCCGAGACCCGCATGGGCAAGGGCAAGGGCCCCCCCGAAGAGTGGGTGGTGGTGATCAAGCCCGGCCGCATCCTCTACGAGATGGAAGGCGTTACCGAGGAACTGGCCCGTGAGGCGATGCGGCTGGCGGCCGCCAAGCTGCCGATCCGCACCCGCTTCGCGCGGCGGATCGAGGAGGAGCTCGAATGAAGTCGGAGAGCCTGCGAGACCTGTCGCGGGACGAGCTCGACACCCGCGTGCAGGAGCTCCACGAGCAGCTCCTGAAGCTGCGTTTCCAGCAATCGACCGGGCAGATCGAGAGCCCGCAGATGCTGCGTGGCGTTCGCAAGGACATCGCCCGCGCCCTCACCATCCGGCGGCAGCGCGACATCGACGATGGCGCCGGCAAGCAAGAAGCCGCGAAAGCGCCGGCCTCCAGCGAAGAGTGAACGACTTGAAGGAACGAGCAGATGGCTGCCGAACAGACCGATAATAACCCCGTCGATCGGCGAGGCCGCGGCCGCGAGGAGATCGGGGTCGTGACGAGCGACCGGATGGACAAGACCGTCGTCGTCGCCGTCGAGAGGGCGTCGTCGCACCCGCTGTACAAGAAGGTCGTTCGGGAACGGCGTAAGTTCGTGGCGCACGACGAGAAGAACGACTGTCGGACCGGAGATCGGGTCCGGATCATCGAATGCCGGCCGATGTCGCGGCAAAAACGCTGGCGGGTGGTCGAGGTCGTCGAGCGCGCGCCGAGTGCCTGAGGGGCGGCTACCGAGGGATCGCCATGATTCGCATGCAAACCATACTGGAAGTTGCCGACAACTCGGGGGCGAGGAAGATCGCCTGTATCCAGCCGCTCGGTGGCTCCAGCATTGGCACCACCGCCGGGGTAGGGGACGTGATCTCCGCCTCGGTGAAGGAGGCAGCGCCGAAGGGGACCGTGAAGAAGGGTGAGGTCGTGCGAGCCGTGATCGTTCGCACGGCCAAGGAGACGGCCCGCAAGGACGGCTCCTACATCCGTTTCGACACCAATGCCGCCGTGCTGATCGACAACAACAACGAGCCCATCGGAACCCGCGTCTTCGGCCCGGTGGCCCGCGAGCTGCGCGAGCGTCGCTTCATGAAGATCGTCTCGCTGGCTCCAGAGGTGCTCTGAACGTGCGCACGAACGTGAACATCCGCAAGAACGACCAGGTGTACGTGATCGCCGGCAAGGACCGCGGCAAGACCGGCCGGGTAATGCGGGTACTCCCGAAAGAGCAAAAGGTGCTTGTCGAAGGCGTCAACATGGTCAAGAAGGCCGTGAAAGCCAATCCCGCCAAGAACGTCAAGGGCGGGGTCGTCCAGCGCGAGGCGCCGTTGCACCTCAGCAACGTTGCCGTGATCTGCCCCGAAACCAACGCGCCCACCCGGGTCGGCCGCGAGATCCTGCAGGACGGCAGCAGGATACGGATCGCCCGCAAGTCCGGTGCGGCGCTCGACAAGTCTTGATCATGGCCCGGCTCAAGGAATTCTACGACAAAGAGCTTCGCGCCCGGCTCCAAGAGGAGCTCGACGAGAGCAACCCGATGGCCGTTCCACGGCTCATCAAGGTGGTCATCAACGTCGGGGTCGGGCGCGCCACGCAGGACATCAAGGAGCTCGACAGGGCCGTCGACGAGCTCGCCGTGATCACCGGGCAGCGGCCCAGCATCCGGCGGGCCCGCAAGTCGGTGGCCTCCTTCCGCTTGCGCGAAGGAATGCCGATCGGCGCCACCGTGACGCTGCGCGGCGACCGGATGTTCGAGTTCCTCGACCGCCTGATCACCATCGTGCTGCCGCGCGTGCGCGACTTCCGCGGCATGCCGCGGGACTCGTTCGACGGTCGCGGCAACTACACGATGGGCCTCAAGGACCAACTGATCTTCCCCGAGGTCGACTACACCAAGGTCGATCGGGTTCGGGGCATGAACGTGACGATTTGTACAACGGCGGAAAGCGACGAGCCGGCGCGTGCCCTGCTGCAGGGCCTCGGCATTCCGTTCCGCCAGCAGACATAGGGTAAAAACACGTGGCGACGACTGCATGGATAGCCAAGGCGCGGCGCAAGCCCAAGTTCAAGGTTCGCAAGAACAATCGCTGCAGGATCTGTGGCCGCAGCCGCGCCTACATGCGTCGATTCGAGATGTGCCGCATCTGCTTCCGGGAGCGCGCCCTGCGCGGCGAGATCCCGGGGGTTCGCAAGGCAAGCTGGTAGGACGAACGAGCCATGATGACTGATCCGATTGCCGACATGTTGACGCGGATCCGCAACGGCCTGCAGGCCAAGCACGATGCCGTGCGGAT
>Ga0302046_10002047_pt1 | contig 18886 bp, 18 predicted proteins | sample RVTome_11_FD_200261 | JGI IMG/M metagenome (GOLD analysis project Ga0302046, IMG submission 200261) | Soil microbial communities from uranium-contaminated site in the Upper Colorado River Basin, Wyoming, United States - RVT147D111 (version 2) ...
TCCGGCTGACGAACCCGGCACAGCGGCTGGCGATATTGACCAGCTTGCCGACGAGGTCGGAGTTCACGCGCGCCGCAAAGTCATCGAAGTTCAGGTCGATATCTTCCATGCCCGGGCCGAGTTTCGCCGCGTAGTAATAACGCAGATAGCCCGGGTCGAGATGTCGCAGGTAGGTCCGCGCATTGATGAAGGTGCCACGCGATTTGGACATCTTTTTGCCGTTGATCGTCAGGAAGCCGTGCGCAAACACGCTCGTTGGCTGACGAAATCCGGCGCCGGCAAGTACGGCTGGCCAGAACAGCGTGTGGAAGTACACGATGTCCTTGCCGATGAAGTGGTAGACCTCGGTATCCGTTGCGGTGGTCCAGTACTCTTCGAAATCCAGGTCCTGCCGCTGCCGGCAAAGGTGCAGAAAGCTGGCGAGGTAACCAATCGGCGCATCTAGCCAGACATAAAAGTACTTGTCGCTGGTGCCGGGAATGAGAAATCCGAAGTACGGCGCATCGCGGGATATGTCCCAGTCGTCGAGGCCCGCCTCGAACCATTCCTCGAGTTTGCTGGTAATGTTCTGATGCAGGGATGCCCGTGCCATCCACAGTCGCAGCCGATCGCCGAACGCGCTCAGCCGGAAGAAATAATGCTCGGAGGCGCGCCAGACGGGAGTCGTGCCGGAGAGCACCGACAACGGCGCAATCAGGTCAGCGGGCGAGTAGGTGGCGCCACAAACTTCACAGGCATCGCCGTACTGATCCTCGCTTTTGCATCGGGGGCAGGTACCGCGCACAAAGCGGTCGGGGAGAAACATCCTCTCCTTCTCGTCAAAGGCCTGCTCTATGGTCTTCGTATAGATATGGCCCGCGTCGCTCAATGCAGCGTAGATGCGTCCGACCAGTTCCTCGTTCTCGGCAGAATGGGTGCTGTGAAAGTTGTCGAAAGCCACGCCGAACGCTTGCAGGTCTTCGAGCTGTTCCTTGGAAACTCGTGTAACTAGCTGTTCTGGCGTTATTTTCTCCTCCCGTGCCTTGATCATTATCGGGGTGCCGTGGGCATCCGCCGCGCACACGTACGTACACAGGTGGCCGCGCAGCTTCTGGAACCGGGCCCAGATATCCGACTGGATGTACTCGACCAGGTGGCCCATGTGGATGGCGCCGTTTGCATACGGAAGCGCACTCGAGACGAATATTTTTCGCACGGCGGAGCTCATGAGTCGATCTGGAGGTGATGAAAGCGCGCAATTATGCCACGGCCGTCCATGCCGTTGCGTTGCTTAATCCGGGCTCGAGCGAGTGACGCTGCGGTCTGCAGGTCAGACGTCGTCCTTGATGGACTGAAACTTCGCTTTGTTGTTGGCTTGCTGGTATGCCTCGCGGCCGGAAACCATCCTTTTCTCAACCAGCTCCATGAGGGCCGAGTCCATGGTCCGCATACCGGTAGCGCCACCGCTCTGCATGGCGGTTTCGAGCTGATCGAGCTTGCCCTGGCGGATCAGGTTTGCAACAGCAGCCGTGTTGATCAGGATTTCCAGTGCAGCCACACGGCCGGGCTTGCCCTTGGTGGGCAACAGCTGCTGCGAAATGACCCCGCGCAGCGAGGTCGACAGCATGGTGCGAATGTGACTCTGCTTGTCGGCCGGAAAGGTATTGACGATGCGATCGACCGTCTGGGCTGAGCCATTCGTATGCAGGGTCCCCATGACCAGAATGCCCATCTCCGCGGCGGTAACGGCAATGCTGATGGTTTCGAGGTCTCGCATTTCACCGACCAGGATGACGTCGGGATCCTCGCGCAAGGCCGAGTGCAATGCATCGGCGAAACTTGCGCTGTGTACGCCGACTTCGCGTTGACTGATCAGGCAGCCCTTTCTTTCGTGAACGAACTCGATCGGGTCCTCGATCGTCAGTATGTGGCCTTTGAGTCGCTTGTTGATCGAGTCGACCATTGCGGCCAGCGTGGTCGATTTGCCCGAGCCGGTCTTGCCGGTCACCAGGATCATGCCCTGGCTTTGCCTGCAAAGGTTGTGCACGGCTTCCGGCATGTTGAGCTCTTCGAGTGTCAGGGCCTTCGAAGGTATGGCGCGGAACACCGCTCCGATGCCGTTCAGATGGCGCATGACATTGACGCGAAACCTCGAGATGTCGGGGATTTCGTAGGCGAAGTCGACCGCGTCTCGTTTCTCGAAATCTTTTTGCATCGCGCCGTTCATGATCTCGTACATCGCATCCTTGACCTGATCTATGGACAGGATCTGGTTGTTCAGCAAGGTCAGCGCGCCATGGATCCGCACACGTGGCGGGTCGCCGGAAATGAAATGCAGATCCGAGCTGCGTTTTACCAGCGCATCCTTCAGGAATTGGTCGATCTTGTTCAACGTCGCGATCCCATCCTGGCGTCATGCACCGGCTTCAGCATCGAAAGTCGGCAGCATGCTCGTGTCGGTAACGAAGCGCTGGAATCTGCGCTTGTCCAGTGCATGGCGGAAAGCATCGTCCGGGTCGACTTCCTTGGCTTCGATGGCCTGCAGCAGTGACTGGTCCATAATCTGCATACCCAGGTCCCGCCCGGTCTGCAGCTGGGCGGGAATCTGGTGTGTCTGGTCGGTCATGACCAGTTTCGAGATCGCACGGGTGTTTACCAGGATTTCCATGATCGCACGACGGCCACGGCCGTCAGGTGTCTTCACCAGCACCTGGGTAACCACGGCTTTCAGACTTTGCGAAAGAAAGCTCTTGGTTTGTTCCCGCAGCTCACCCGGCAGCGCGTCGATGATGCGATCGATCGTCTTTACCGCGCTGGTCGTGTGCAGGGTGCCGAGAACCAGGTGGCCGGTTTCCGCGGCCGTCATCGCCATCGAAATGGTTTCCGCATCGCGCAATTCACCAACAAGAATCACGTCCGGGTCCTCACGCATCGCGGACCGGACTCCGGCGGCGAAACTTTGCAGATGCGTACCCAGTTCGCGCTGAATTACCTGCGAATTCTTGCTCGGGTGCACGAACTCGATCGGATCCTCGAGGCTGATGATGTTCAGGTGCCGCGACTTGTTGATGTAGTCGATCATTGCGGCCAGTGTGGTGGACTTGCCGGTTCCGGTAGATCCGGTGACGAGAACCATGCCCTGGTGGTAGTCGCAGAAATCGCGAATGATCGGCGGTACATTGAGTTTTTCGAGCGTCGGAACTTCGTTGGGAATGTAGCGAAACACCGCGCCGACGCCCGTATCCTTGCGGAACAGGTTTACCCGAAAGCGGCCGCCTTCTTCACTGACGTAGGAAAAATCGAGATCCCGACCGGAGCCGAAGTGGTTGCGTTGCGAGTCGCTCAGGATCTCCATCACGTAACCTTCGAGTTCCGTGTCGGACAGGTCACGGAACTTGATCGGCATCAGGTCGCCGTTCATGCGCAGCATCGGCGGCACGCCGACGGCGAGATGCACATCGGAGCATCCCTGGGCCAGTCCCAGCTTCAGGAACGAGTCTATACGCGGCATGACGTGCTTACGCTAAAAGCCTATAAATCATGGATTTGCACGTATCCTAGGCTGATTCTCCATTGCCCGCCAGTGCGGCAGCGCACATTTTCAGAGATTGATGGCGTTCAGTGCGTCGCTGAGTTCTTCCATGGACTTGTAACGCTTGGACTTGTCCACGGACATCGATTTGGCAATGACGGCTGCGTACGCGTCAGGAATTTTCGGGTTCAGCTCCTGGCAGCTCTTGGCCTTGCCCTGCACATGCTGGTACATGACCGACATGTGATCGCCGCGGCTGTACGGGGGTACGCCGGTGACCATTTCATACATAATGACACCAACGCTGTAGACGTCCGCGGTCTCATCGACTTTCTTGCCAAGAATCTGTTCCGGCGCCATGTACTTCGGCGAACCGATGACGTAACCGGTCTTGGTCAGCTGGGTATCGCCGCTGGAGGCGGCTGCCGCTACGCCGAAGTCCACAATCTTCAGCAGTCCATCGTTGTTCACAAGGATGTTGGCCGGCTTCAGGTCGCGGTGTATGACCCCGGCCTGATGCGCGATGGCCATGCCGGTAGCGATGTCGTTCGAAAAGCGCAACGCTTTGTCGAACGACATCGGCTTGCCGTCCGGTATTTCGTGACTGAGCGTATGCGACGGGAAATATTCCATCGAAATGGCGTAGCTGCCCTGCAGGTACAGGAAGTCATATATTCGGATGACGTTCTTGTGAGTGATCATTCTCGAATACCGCAATTCGTGGACAAAGCGCTTCATCATCTCTTCGTCTGACGACACGTTCGGATTCAGGAACTTCAAGATCAGCCTTTCATCGACAATCTGGTCCTGCATCAGGAGTACGGTGCCGAATGCGCCCTTGCCGATCTTTTCGATGTATTTGTAGCGGCCCTCGATGACATCGCCGGGGGTCAACGTGGATATATCGAGAATCTTCGTTTCCCTGACCGGCGCAGAAGCAACGGGGGCACTGACGTCCGCCTGGACTTGCGCCGTCGCTTGCGCCTGTGCTTCCAGCAGTTTCGACAGTTCCTGGTCATCCAGCAGCAAGGTCTTGGTGGGTTCTGCCATTTTTTCGGCACGGACATTTTCCGCAAGTACCGTTGCGGAAAACTTGGCGTCAATTTCCTTGATCGCCTTGTCGGCACTGTTGATGATGGTCTTGTCGTCGGATTGCTTGGCCTTGCGCAGAATGTTGCGCACTGTCTCCGCGTGCTTTTCATCGGCCAGGTGCGAAATTGCCCGGATGACTTCGACCTGCAGGTCGCGTTCCGGCCGCTGCAACAGCGGTACGATCTTGGAGATGATGTCGGCATTGCCGATTTTGCCCAGCGCCCTGACGACGATGGTATCGGTCTTGGCATTGCTGCCGAGCATGGCGATCAGTTTCGGAATGGCTTTCTTGCTGCCGATCTGTGCCAGTGCATCGACCGCGCGTTCGCGCACCCACCAGTCTGGATCGTCAGTCGCCTTGATGAGGGTATCCACCGCCGATTCGTCTTTGGTGGCATTCAGAATCTCGATAGCTGTGCGGCGGATGTCCTCGTCCTTGTCCTTGATCAGCTCGAGAACGGAGTGGATGACTTTCGGCCCGCCGATTTCGGCCAGTGCGTCGCCGGCGCGGGCGCGCACCCACCAGTCGTCGTCCTTGATGGCAGCAAGCAGGTCTTTTACGGATTCCGGGTCGCAGATCTCGTTCAATACCTCGACGGCAGACCGGCGCGTGTACTCGGATTCGTCTTTCAGCGCATCGACCAGGTACTTGACGGTGTCCGGATGCCTGATTTTGACAATGACGTCGACCGCCTTGTTCTGCACGTCCAGGTCCGGGTCGCGCAGCAATCGCGCAACTTTCTCTATGTTTACGGCATTGCCGCGATTGCCGAGGGCTACCAGGGCAGCCGCCCGCACCATCTTGTTGGTGTCGCCGAGTTGCATTTCGAATGCGTGGCTGATTTCGCGTCGCTTGAACTTCGACAGCAGGTTGATCAGGTGAATTTTGACCGCCGGGTCCTTGCCGCCCATGCGTGCGATCAGGTCGGGGACCATGTCCTCGGTGACGATGTCGTCAATGATGGCAAATAGCGCGGCTTTCTCCTTGGGTTCGAGTTCATAGGCGCGCCGCAGCAGATCGTGCACGCTCAAGTCCTTTTTGTGGACTTTCAGAACCTCGATCAGCGCCGGCTTCGACACTTCCTTCTCGTCGAAGAAGCCGAGCAGCGTGTTGGCATTGAAATTGTGACTGCTGGAGAGCGCCCAGGCAGTTCCGGCGACCACGCGCTCGCCACCGTCGGCAAGACCATCCTTGTAGTAATCGAGGGTCTTGTCACTGACCTGGCTCGCGAGTATGTCGACAAACAGCATGGTGTGGCTCTTGTCGCTCATCGCCAGCGCTTCGATGACGTGCGGAATGACTTTCGGGCCGAGTTTTTTCAGCTTTTCCGCGAGTTTCTGCGCGTTGCGCGAATTGGTGTCAGCCTCACTCAGCAGCTGATTCAGCAACTGATCGGCGCGAAATCCGGCGAGGAGACTCATCGACGTTCACGTAAGCGCGGGATCCGCACAGGAGCTGCGGCTGGCATTGTCGGGGCAGCGTACGCAATGCAGGCCGGATGCCTGGTTCGAGACATGCCCGCGCGCGGTCGACTGAATTGATCAAGCTCTGGAGCTTTCAAAACCGATTTCGCTCTTGCCCAAGCGGACCCGGGCAAGCTGGCTGGTGCCCGTGGACCGGCAGCCAGATCTTTTCCGCAGTCGCTTCCGTAAGTGACCCTCGTGGCATTATGCCACATGATTCGCACCACAAATTGTGACCTCCGGATCACGCATCGACCGCAAGTCCCTGATCGAGAGTCCCTTTTGGGATCGGTGCCGCTCCCGACAGGCTGCCTGGAGGGGCACCTTTTTTGCGGCCGCCTCCGCTACAATGTGCGCCCGCGACGCCAGTTTGCGGACAGCCATTCAAATTTAACCTAATCCAAACACGCGAAGTGTGACTTTGTCAGCAGATTCTGATCTGAAACAAGCCCTTGAGGCCGTAATCGTTCCCGGATTCGGGCACGCGCTTGGCCGGCTCGGGCGTGTCAGGCAAGCCACGATCGAAGGCGGCCGGGTGCACGTGCAGGCGGAAATCGGCGTTCCGGGTAACGGCATTCGACATGAACTGCTCGAGGAGCTTCGGCGTGTGGCGGTTACGCAGGCTGCGACGGCCGACGCGGACATCCACATTACCCAGCGCATCACTGCGCACGGGGTGCAGCGTAACCTGAAACCGCTGGCCGAGGTACGCAACATCGTTGCCGTTGCGTCCGGCAAAGGCGGTGTCGGGAAGTCGACCACTGCAGTCAATATTGCTCTGGCACTGGCGGCGGATGGTGCTGCAGTCGGGATACTCGATGCCGATATTTATGGCCCCAGCCAGCCGCTGATGCTCGGACTGACGGGTCAGCGGCCGACGAGCGACGACGGCAAGACCATGCATCCGTTGCAGGCGCACGGATTGCAGGTCATGTCCATCGGCTTCCTTATCGATGCCGACCAGCCGATGGTCTGGCGAGGTCCCATGGTGACCTCGGCGCTTAACCAGTTGCTGCACCAGACTCGCTGGTCCGATCTCGATTACCTGATCGTCGACATGCCGCCCGGCACCGGCGACATACAGCTGACATTATCCCAACAGGTGCCGGTCAGTGGCGCGGTCATAGTAACTACACCGCAGGATATTGCATTGCTCGATGCGCAGAAGGGGCTGCAGATGTTCCGCAAAGTTGCGGTGCCGGTACTTGGCATCGTCGAGAACATGAGCACGCACGTGTGCTCGAATTGCGGGCACGAAGAACCCCTGTTCGGCAGTGGCGGCGGCCGCCGCATGTCCGAGGAATACGGCGTGGCCTTGCTCGGGCAGGTGCCGCTCGACCTCAGTATCCGCGAACAGACCGACAGCGGCACACCGACCGTGGTCGCAGCACCGGGCTCGGCGCAGGCGGCATCCTACCGGGCAATCGCACGAAACATGGCTGCCGCGCTGGCATTGCAGGGCCGGGATTACAGCCGCAAGTTCCCGAACATCGTTGTCGAGGACAGTTGATGAGTATCAAGTCCGATCGCTGGATCCGGCGTATGGCGGCCGACTACCGCATGATCGAACCGTTCGAGCCGTACCAGGTACGTGAGAGCAATGGCCAGCCCATCGTTTCGTATGGAACGTCGAGTTACGGCTACGATGTGCGCTGCTCGAACGAATTCAAGGTGTTTACCAATATCGAGTCCGCAATCGTCGACCCGAAAGCGTTTTCGGCGACGAGCTTTGTCGACAAGGTCGCCGATGTTTGCGTGATACCGCCCAATTCCTTCGCGCTGGCACGGACCGTGGAATATTTTCGCATCCCGCGCAATGTACTGACGATCTGCCTCGGCAAATCCACGTACGCGCGTTGCGGGATCATCGTCAATGTCACGCCGCTCGAACCGGAATGGGAAGGTCACGTCACTCTCGAGTTTTCCAATACCACGCCACTGCCGGCGAAGATCTATGCGAACGAGGGAGTTGCCCAGATGCTGTTCCTCGAATCGGACGAGGAGTGCGAGACCTCGTACAAGGATCGCGGCGGCAAGTACCAGTTCCAGCGTGGCGTAACCCTGCCCAAAGCCTGACCCCGATTTCAAACAAGGTTTGAGGTTTGCAGCTGCATCGGCTGGTCGAGTCTATTCCCGTCGAGCCAGGCGGCGCCATCGGCGTAACGCACCCGGCCTTCGGTGATCAGGCGCAGCGCTTCGGGATAGAGGCGGTGTTCGATGGCGAGAACGCGCCGCGCCAGGCGCTCCTCGTCGTCATCCGGAAGGACAGGCACTCGCCCCTGGATGATGCGCGGGCCGCCATCCAGTATGTCGCTGACATAGTGTACCGTGCAGCCGTGCCAGCGTTCACCGGCATCGATTGCGCGCCGGTGCGTATGCAGGCCGGGATACTGCGGCAATAGCGATGGATGGATGTTAAGCAGTCGTCCCTCGTAACGTTTTACGAATTGCGACGTCAATATGCGCATGAATCCCGCCAGCAATACCAGGTCGGGCTGATAGCGGTCGAGATGCCGGAGGACGGCTGCATCGAATGAGGCGCGATCCGGAAAGTCGCTTGCCGGTACGGAAAGGGAGTCGATGCCGGCCTGCTCGGCACGAACCAGGCCGTACGCCTGCGGTCTGTCACTCAAAACCACTGCGAGTTCGAGGTTCAGAAATCCGTTTCTCTGGCGGTCGATGATCGCTTGCAGATTGCTGCCGCTTCCGGATACCAGAACGGCGGCACGGACTTGGGGTGCCTCGCGCGTCAAACGTATTCGACGCCTCCCGCGCCGCCCGCAATGCGGCCGAGTTCCCACGCGCTTTCACCCAGCGCCGCAAGGATCTGCAAGGCCCTGGCAAGTTGCGCAGGCCTGACCACGACGACCATGCCTGCGCCACAGTTGAAAGTGCGCAGCATTTCCTGTTCTTCTATGTTCCCGGTCTCGGCCAACCAGTCAAAAACGGGTCCACGTTGCCAGCTTGATAAACTGATCCTGGCATGCAGGTTGCCGTGCAGTATGCGCGGCACATTTTCCGTCAATCCGCCGCCGGTGATGTGCGCCAGTCCCTGCACAGGAACCTGCTGCAGCAAGCCAAGCACCGACTTCACGTAGATGCGCGTCGGAATCAGCAGTTGCGGCGCAGCCGGGCGAGATGCAATGAGTCCCTGCGGGTCGCGCTCCAGCACCCTGCGTATCAGTGAGTAACCGTTGGAGTGCGGTCCGCTCGAGGCGATGCCGATGATGGCATCGCCGATTTCGATGCCGCTGCCATCGATCAGGGCATCGCGCTCGACGACGCCGACGCAGAATCCGGCGAGATCGTATTCCCCCGCGGCATACATGTCCGGCATCTCGGCAGTCTCGCCGCCGATCAGCGCCGCGCCGGCCTGTTTGCAGCCATCGGCTATGCCGCCGATAACCTGGCTTGCGACTTCGACATCAAGTTTGCCGCAAGCGAAGTAGTCGAGGAAAAACAAGGGCTCTGCGCCCTGCACGAGTACGTCGTTGACACACATGGCAACCAGGTCGATACCAATGGTGTCATGTGCCGCGAGAGCCTGAGCGAGCTTCAGTTTCGTGCCCACACCATCCGTGCCGGATACCAGCACCGGTTGCCGGTATTTTCCCGGGGTCAGCGCGAACAGTCCGCCGAATCCGCCCAGTCCCGCCAGCACCTCTTCGCGACGCGTGGCTTCGACCAACGGCTTGATGCGCTCGACGAGGTCGTCTCCCGCGTCGATATCGACGCCGGCATCTCGATAAGTGAGGGGTTTTGTCATGGTTCTCTGGCGATCAAAGGCATGCCGCGGCCGCCGGCGACAGGCAATGGGAATGAATGAGTGGCAAACTTCGTGAGGGCGATATAATAAAGCGTCGAACGCGTTCGGCAAACCGTCTTTTTCCGGCACATGCGCCAGGGCAATCAGAGCCGCATACATGCGAAACAGGATATCAGGACAATTTCCTCTGCGCGTTTTGCAGGCGATCGCATTGACGATCGGCTTCGTACTGCTGTCGCCTCTTGCACGGTCCATCGAGATGCAGGAGCTTTACACGGCACAGGTAGCACTGGATCCGCGGACGCCGGATGCCCGCAATGAGGCCTACCGGACGGCCCTCAAGCAGGTGCTGGTGCGCATTACCGGCGAGCGTGATGCCGGTAACTCGGCGCTGCTGGGCGAACTGTTTCCCGATGCATCGCGCTATGTGCTGCAGTATCGCCCCGGCCAGGACAACACACTGTGGGTGTCGCTGGACGGTGCCGCGATCGGGAATATCCTTCGGCAGGCGGGCCAGACCGTGTGGAGCCATGATCGGCCGCTCACGCTGGTGTGGCTGGCGGTCGACTGGGGACAGGGCGTCCGCGAGATCGTCGGCGCGGATGACGGCGACCGGAACCCCGCAGAACTGCGTTCGATCGACCGCAATCGACAGCTCCGCGACCGGCTGCAGGATGCCGCCATGCAGCGCGGTTTGCCCGTCGCGTTTCCGCTGCTCGACACCGAGGACCTTGGCAGTGTCAGTTTCAGCGATATCTGGGGCGGATTCGATGATCGTGTTATGCAGGCATCCGCGCGTTACGGCGCCGATGCCGTGCTTGTCGGCCGCGTACGCCCGTCGGCGGCGCAGCCGTATCGCTGGAGCTATCACCTTGCAAACCAGGTCATGGAGTATTCCGGGGACCCGGCGCAGGTCATCGATCAGCTGGCGGATACACTGGTGGCGCAGTTTGCCGTCGCAGGCAATGCGCCGCTGGAAACGGTCAATCTGACGATCAGCGGTATCAACTCGCTCGCCGCTTACGGCGCAATTCAACGCATCATGGCGGATCTCAATCCGGTCGAAAGTTTCCTGATCGAGAATGTTACAGGCGATCGGATACAGTACGTCGTTCAGGTTTACGGTGGCGCCGAGCGACTGCGCCAGGCGCTTCAGGCAAACCGCGGGCTCGAGCCCGAGCCGGGTTTCGGACGGGTCGTGGACGCGGGCACCATGCCACAATTCGATTCCCTGGAATTCGTCTATCGCCCGTAACGGTGACAGGCCTGAAACCCATGAACCTGCGCTGGTTACCAAACGCGATTTCACTGCTGCGCATCGTCCTGATTGCGCCGATCCTCAGCTACATACTCGGCGCGCGATACGAACTGGCGCTGGTGCTGTTTTTTATCGCAGGGTTTTCCGATGGGCTGGATGGCTTTCTTGCAAAGACTTTCAACTGGCACACGCGACTCGGAGCGTTGCTGGATCCGATTGCAGACAAGCTGCTGGCTGCCGGCTGTTTCGTCACACTGGCGATGCAGGGCTTGATACCTGCATGGCTTGCAACGCTCGTCGTAACCCGGGATGTAGTCATCATAGGTGGAGCAACGGCATACAATTTCCTGATCCGGCCGGTGCAAGGTGAGCCGACCAGAATAAGCAAGCTGAATACCGTTCTCGAGCTGTTCCTCGTATTGTTTGTGTTAAGTCGCGCGGGCTATGGCTGGCCGGACGAGATAACGATTATCGTCCTCGGTGCGGCGGTCCTGGTTACGGTCGTCATCAGCGGCACGGATTACGTATGGTCGTGGTCGCGGCGTGCGCGGCGCAGCAGGAGCGAACAGGGGATGACGAAATGAGGAATGACTATCGCTCGAGCTGGCTCATTGCCATTGCACTGACGGGCTGGCTGCTGTACCTGCTGGCGCCTGTGCTGACCCCGTTCGTCGCCAGTGCGCTGCTCGCCTACATCGGCGATCCGTTCGCGGACCGGTTGCAGCGTTTGAGGATGCCGCGGACCATTGCGGTGATCTGCGTGTTTCTCCTGACCTTCATTTTCATCAGTTTGCTGGTGATGCTCGTGGTGCCGCTGGTCCGGACGCAAATCACCGCGCTGCTGGATGCGCTCCCGTCGATCATTGCTCAGATCGAACAGGTCTGGTTGCCGCGTGTCGGGGATCTCCTGGGCACGGAACCGGGCGAGGATGTCGGGGTAGCGGCGTTCCTTGCCCGCTACAGCGATATGGCAGCCAACTGGGGAACCGCAATCCTCGTGTCCGTGGGCAAATCCGGCGGTGCGCTGGCCGCGGCGGTCATCAGCCTGTTCCTGGTTCCGATTCTCACCTTCTACATGCTGCGCGACTGGGATTTCATTATTTCGCGCCTTGCGGCGCTGGTGCCTTCGGCCAGCCAGCCCACGGTCTTTCGTCTTGCACGTGAAACCGATGACGTGCTCGGCGCATTCCTTCGCGGACAGATCCTCGTCATGCTGGCCCTCGGGATCATTTACTCGGTCGGCCTGAGCCTCGTGGGATTGAAATTCGCCATTGCCATCGGCGTCGTATCCGGCCTGGTCAGTTTCGTACCGTACCTGGGTTTCGTCTTCGGTATCGTGCTCGCGGGGCTGACCGTCGTACTTGAACCCGACCCCTTGCTCCGGCTGGTCGGCGTCGTCGCCACTTTCACCGTGGCGCAATTCATCGAAGGTTCCGTACTCACGCCGAAACTCGTGGGTGACCGCATCGGGCTGCATCCCGTCATCGTCATTTTTGCCATCGCCGCCGGCGGGCAGCTGTTCGGCTTTTTCGGCATTTTGCTGGCACTGCCGGCCGCTGCCATGCTGTCGGTACTGGTGCGCTTCGCGTACGAAAAGTATCTCGCGGAAAGGCCCGCCGCGCCGGTGGACCCGCAACCTCAGGAGACCCTCAGTTGAGCCAGCTGGCATTGCCCCTGCAGCTGCAGGACCATGCCGTATTCGAAAGTTTCTGGCCTGCATCCAACGAGGCGATCGTGGCCTACCTCAAGGACCTGGCCGAAGGCAGGCAAGACGCGGGCTGCTGGATCTGGGGAAAGACAGCGAGCGGGAAAAGCCACCTCTTGCAAGCCGTGTGCGCGCGTCTTGGCGATCGTTCGATCTATGTGCCGCTACGCGAATTCGTGAAGGGCGGCGCCGGAATTATCGAGGGCCTCGCTTTGCGACATTGCGTCTGCCTGGACGATATCGAGGCGGTTGCTCGCGACCCGGTATGGGAATTGGCGCTGTTCACTCTTTTTAACCAGTCGCAGGACAGCGGCGGCCTGCTCCTGGTCGCATCGGACGCGGCTCCGCGCGAGAGTGCTCTGCAGCTTGCCGACCTTCGCAGCCGCATGTCATTGCTGCCGGTCTTTCAAGTGCAGTCGTTGACCGAGGGCGACCGGGTGCAGGCGTTGCAACTGCGCGCCAGACATCGCGGTCTCGAGTTGCCGGCCGACACGGCGAGCTACCTGATATCGAGAACGCGGCGCGATATGGGAAGTCTCTATGAGCTGCTGGACCGGCTGGATGCCGAGGCGCTGCGCACGCAACGGCGTTTGACCATTCCGTTTGTGCGCAGTGTCATCGGATCATGAATCACTGCCGAGTTTCAGCGCCGTTTCGGCCACTCGCGCGCCAAGTTTTCGCGCCAGGGATTTCTCATCGGCAGACAATGCATCGGGTTTGCGGTTCCAGGAAATGTGAGTGGCGCCGTACGGCGATCCGCCCGTGGTCGTGGAACTCAACTCAGGCTCCGTAAAAGGTATGCCTGTGATCAGCATGCCATGATGCAGCAACGGTATGGCCATGCTGAGCAAGGTGGATTCCTGGCCGCCGTGCGGAGTCGAAGTCGAACAGAACAGCCCCGCCGGTTTGCCACTCAGGGCGCCGCTCAGCCACAGGCTTGCGGTGCCGTCGAGAAAGTATTTCAACGGCGCCGCCATGTTGCCGAAGCGAGTGGGGCTGCCGAGCAGCAGTCCGGCACACTCGATGAGATCGTCGTTGCTCGCGTACGGCGGACCGCTGGGCGGAATCGGGTCGTCGACGGCTACGCTTGTTGCCGAAACCGGTGGCACTGTTCTGAGCCTGGCAGCAGCGCCGGTGACCGAATCGACACCCAGGCAGATTTCGCGTGCCAGCGCTTCGGTTGTTCCGTAGCGAGAGTAATAGAGGACCAGGATTTCGGTCATGGCCGCAATAACGCAAGCACGTTTTCCGGCGGCCGGCCGATGCAGGCTCTGGCGTGAGTTTCGTCAACCACGATCGGGCGTTGCAGCGATGCCGGGTTGTCCTCGAGCCAGCGTGCGAGCGACTGTTCGTCGAGGGACAGCGTTTCATCCGCCTCGTCGCCATCGGACGTACGCAGCAGGTCGGCAACGCCCACACCGAGCCATTCGGCGAGTTTGAGTATGGTCGCCGCCGGCGGCGGCTTCCTCAGGTACTCGACGATCGTCGGCTCGATGCCGCTCTCTCTAATTAATTGTAATGTTTTCCGTGACTTGGAGCATTCCGGATTGTGATAAATGGTAATGGCGGCAGGCATATTGCGATCCCTGTTGAGCAATTCGCGGCAGCCAACTCTAGCAGCCGCTGTGGCCGTCGTCAGGTCCCGGAGGCCGGCTTGACTGTCTGGCGGGCCGCTTGCTAGCGTTACCGGATGCGTCCCGGCCTTTCACCAGGTGCCTTCCGAACCGCTGTGTCAACGCCCCGAATGCCAGCTGCTTTCGTTGCAATGACGCTGCTGATGCTCAGTGCCGGTTGCGAATCCGGTCCGCCGGTGCAGGAAATGAGCGACGCCCGCCAGGCGATTTCGATAGCCAGGGAGGCAGGAGCAGCGACGGCGGCGGGGGAAGATCTCAGCCAGGCTGAAGCCTTGCTCGAAAGTGCGGAAAAGAATCTTGCCGGCCGCGCCTACTCGCAAGCGCGACGCGATGCGATGCAGGCCAAGGAAAAAGCCTTGAATGCGCTGGCGACGGTGGAACCGCCGGAACAGAATTGACCGTGCGTCGGCTGACGCTCTGCCATCACCGCCTGCTCCGTGACCGATAAACTTTCGGGCCAGTGCCGGCGCTTCATAGTGCGTGGCAAAGTGCAAGGCGTGTTCTTTCGTGCCAGCACCCGTGATCTTGCTCAACAACTCGGCCTGACCGGCCATGCAATCAACTTGCCGGATGGCAGCGTCGAGGTGCTCGCCTGCGGCCATGCAACCGCGATTCACTCACTGCGTAACTGGCTGCGGCAGGGGCCGCGCATGGCGCGGGTGGACAGCCTTGACGAGGCGCCCGCGGACGTACCGGTGCCGGGCTCGTTCCGTACTTCCTGATCAGATCCTGTGCCATTTCAGGCGCAGTTTATCCAGCACCTTGTTCGGATACTTGCGTTGTCCACGACTGCCGTTGTAGCGCGCGAGCGCCTGGGTCAGATCGTTTTTTTCCATGTCCATGTAGTATTTCAGGATCGTGCAGCCGTACCGCACATTGGTCTCGATGTGTATCAGGTTGTCGTTCGGGCGGCCGATTTCGGATGTCCAGAAGGGCATGACCTGCATAAGTCCCAGGGCGCCGGCAACTGATACGGCGTAACGGTCAAAATTGCTTTCGACATCGATTACCGCCAACACCAGTTCCGGCGGCAGGTCCTGCCGTGTCGCTTCGTAATGCACACGGTTCAGTATCCTGAGACGCTCTTCGGGGTCCGCAACTTGCCTTTCGAGACGGGACGACATATCGGTGAGCCAGACCTGTGCCGCGTAATGATCATCGAAGCTGTCGGCTTCGGACGCCACCGCTCTCAGCAGCTCGCGCAATTTCGGATCCGGTGCTTCCTGCGCGACTGCGAACCGTGCCGTGGAAAGCAGCAATCCAAGCAGGGCCAGGTGCATCATCAGTTTTTTCATGCCGAACGGTAACCCCGCTGTCAAAAACGGCTCAGCTTAGCGTCGAAGTCCGCAGCAGCTCGAGAGCGACATCACGTTTCAGCATCCGTGACTCGGCGTCGCGGCGGTGCCGGTATTCCAGCTCGCCGGCTTCGAGACTCCGGTCGCTTATGACAACACGGTGTGGAATGCCAATCAGCTCAGCGTCCGCGAATTTTACCCCAGGCCGTGCATCGCGGTCATCGAACAGGACACAGAGGCCCAGCTGCTCAAGTTCCGTGTACAAGGCTTCGGAAGCGGTGCGCAGGGCCTCGGAGCGCTGCATATTGATGGGTATCAATGCGACATCGAACGGCGCGAGGGGTTCGGGCCAGATGATGCCTTTGTCGTCGTGGTTCTGCTCGATGGCTGCAGCGACTATCCTGGTTATGCCGATGCCGTAACAACCCATGGACATGGCGACGTCCTTGCCATCCTGATCCTGCACCGTGGCTTTCATCGATTCGCTGTATTTCGTGCCGAGCTGAAAAATGTGTCCGACTTCGATGCCGCGGGCGATGGTCAATGTGCCGTTGCCGCCGGGCACGCTGTCGCCCTCTACCACGTTACGCAAATCAAACGTCTCTCCGAGCGGAAGGTCGCGACCGAAATTCACGCCGGTCCAGTGCACGTCCTTTTCGTTGGCGCCGCAGACGAAATCGGACATTACGCGAACCGCATGATCGAAACAGGTCGGTATGCTCAGGCCTATCGGCCCGACAAATCCGGGCAGGCATCCGGTGGCCTTTCGTACGGTTTCGGCGTCTGCCATGCGCAGTGGTTTGGCGACACCCGCAAGCATCTCCGCCTTGACCGTGTTCAACTCGTGATCCCCGCGCAGGACCAGCGCAACCGGCTGGTCCGTTCCGTCGACCAACAGGGTCTTGACGATTTTTGCCGGCGGTACGCCGAGCATCCTCGCAAGTTCATCGACGGTCTTCGCGCCGGGCGTCTTCACTTTTTCGAGCATAGCCGCCGGCGGCGCCGCATTGCCGTCCGGGGGCGATGTTGCCGCAGTCTCGATATTCGATGCGTAGTTGTCCTGCTCGCTCCAGGCAATCGCATCTTCTCCCGAATCGGCGACCACGTGAAATTCCTGAGAGCGACTGCCGCCGATCTCGCCGCTGTCTGCGTCCACGACGCGAAAACGCAGGCCGAGTCGCTGGAATATCGCCGTGTAAGCCGCGTGCATTTTCCGATAACCCTCTTCGAGTGAAGACTGGTCTACATGAAATGAATAAGCGTCCTTCATGATGAATTCGCGTGCCCGCATGACACCGAATCTCGGACGAATTTCGTCCCGAAATTTGGTCTGAATCTGGTAGAAGTTGACGGGCAGTTGTTTGTAGCTGCGGAGTTCCCGCCGCGCGATATCGGTTATCACCTCCTCATGAGTCGGACCGTAGCAGTAGTCGCGCTCGTGGCGGTCCCGCATGCGCAGCAACAGGTGGCCGTACTGGTCCCACCGTCCCGATTCCTGCCACAATTCTGCAGGCTGAACGGCAGGCATCAACAGTTCCAGCGCTCCGGCCCGGTTCATCTCCTCGCGAACGATATTTTCGATCTTCCGCAGGACCCTGACTCCGAGTGGCATCCAGGTGAAAAGTCCCGACGCAAGACGGCGGATGAGACCGGCGCGCAGCATCAGCTGATGGCTGACAATTTCTGCCTCGGCAGGGACTTCTTTCAACGTGGTCAGCCCAAAATCGGTGAAACGCATGTATATTCTGATCCGGTTTGAATGGCGGCGGTATTCTACACGACGCCCATCACGACCCGCGAATTTGCCAGGCAGATTTCCGGCACAAGACAGGAAGACAGATTTTGAGAGGACCGCGATATCCTTTGGTTGCCCGGGAAGGCATTCCGATTCTTCTTCTGGCAATCATCACCACGGGCCTGTGTTCGTACTATGCAATCTGGATTGCAGCGATTCCTGCCGCAATACTGTCAGTCGCGCTGTACTACCTGTTTCGCGATCCGCATCGACTTGTGCCGGCGCACCCGTTGGCGGCGGTCAGCCCGGTCGATGGAGTCGTTGCCGAGGTGACAGTGACCAACGACAGCGTCAATGGATCCGCCGCACACAAGATCATCATTCGCGTGGACGCTGGCGGAACCTACACGGCGCGGTGTCCTGTCGAAGGCACGATACACGATCCGGTGCGCAGTACATCCGGGTCGGATCGGGCCGCCGGGCATTCCGGCCTGTGGATTCGTACGGATGAAGGCGATGACGTGCTGTTGCGATTCTACGGTTATCGTTTTGGCCTCCTTCCGCGTGCTTTCTCGCGCTACGGCGAGCGTGTCGGCCAGGGTCAGCGATGCGCCTATCTGCGACTGACGCGATTTGCCGAAGTCCATTTGCCGGTCAACAGCCGGATCCAGGTCACTGCCGGGCAGCGGGTCAGCGCAGGCACCGACATACTCGGCACCTTGCCTCACCCTTAGGCGGCAGCCGACTGGAACTGCGCCGCAACGTTAGTGTTAAGCACGGCAGGGATTTGCGCCGCAGGTATGATCACTGCGTACAACGTGGCAATATTCCATGCTGCCGAGGGGACCCTGAATGCCGTGCACTTCCGGTTAATACAATATGTCTGAGATGCGACGGCGCGCCTATCTCGGCGCGCTTGGAATCGATGTGTGGAAACAGCGCGGAGCAGCTGCCGCAGCGGTCGGGGACGTTACTGCCGTAGACGTTGCTGCCGTAGACGTTGCCACCAAGGACGCTACGACCGTGAAACCGGACTGGGAGCAACTGCGGAAGAAGGTAGCGGCCTGCACTTTGTGTGCCCTGCACAAATCCAGGACACAGACTGTTTTCGGTGTCGGCAGCGAAACCGCTCGTCTGATGATCATTGGCGAAGCACCCGGTGCAGAGGAAGATCGTCGCGGCGAGCCTTTCGTCGGTCGCGCCGGCAAGTTGCTGGACGAGATGCTGCGGTCAATCGGCCTGGACAGAAGCGAGGTATACATAGCCAACGTACTGAAATGCCGGCCACCCGACAATCGTGATCCGACCGCGGAGGAAGCGAGTCATTGCCGCGATCATCTTGACCGGCAAATCGAGTTGCTGGATCCGCGAGTCATTCTCGCGGTCGGCCGCGTTGCCGCGCATCATCTGTTGAACACGGATGCGC
>Ga0302046_10002048_pt1 | contig 18877 bp, 18 predicted proteins | sample RVTome_11_FD_200261 | JGI IMG/M metagenome (GOLD analysis project Ga0302046, IMG submission 200261) | Soil microbial communities from uranium-contaminated site in the Upper Colorado River Basin, Wyoming, United States - RVT147D111 (version 2) ...
TTGCCACTCGAGTTCTACCACGAAATGGAAACCCGCCAGTGGATGCTGCAGCGCTTTGACCGGTACCGCGGCGCGAACGTCATGCGCCTGGACCATTTCAATTGCCAGGTGCCTGGCGTGCAGGAGGCCTATGATTGGTTCACCCGGACCCTGGGCTTTTACGTATCCGAGATCACGGTAACCGAAGATGACCCGCCCAGCCTGTGGGCTGCCTGGCTGCATCGCAAGCAAAACGTGCACGATATTGCCCTGATGAACGGCAAAGGCCCGCGCCTGCACCACGCCGGTTTCTGGTTAGCGGACCAGGCCAGCGTGCTGCGGGCTTGCGATGTGCTGGCAGCCACCGGTTACGCCGACAACATTGAACGGGGACCGGGACGGCACGGGATCAGCAATGCTTTCTTTGTCTACATTCGTGATCCCGATGGGAACCGGATTGAACTGTATACCAGCGATTACCTGATCCCTGAGCCGGATTGGGAGCCGATCCGCTGGAGCATTAACGATCCTCGGCGGGCGACTTTTTGGGGGCACAAACCGCCTTCCAGCTGGTTCGAAGAAGCCGCCCTGGTCGAATCGATAGAGACGGGAGAGTTCCTGCCGGTCACCGAACCACCAATTCGGGATCGGCCGGAGTTTGTCACTTAGTCGATTAGTCGATTAGTCAATTAGTAATTGGGCAATAAGGGATGAAGCGATTAGATAATGATGGGTCGGGTGATTGGGATATAAGGGATTGGGCGAGTAGGGATGAGTATATCGGGCGGCTGGTTGCCTGATTGCCTAATCGCCTGGTTGCCTAATTGACTGGTTACCAATTGCCTGATTGACTGATCGCCTGATTGACTGGTTGCCTGATTGCCCAATCACTCTAACATAAGGAGGGCTGCTATGGGGCATACGTTGGCGGAAAAGATTCTCGCCTTTAAAGCCGGCAGAGAGGAAGTTTATCCCGGCCAGTTTATCAATGCCCGGGTGGACCTGGTGCTGGCTTCGGAGCTGTCCGGTGTTCTTGCCATTGAAGAGTTTGAGAAGATCCGGGGGGCGCGCATTTTCGATCCGCAGAAAGTTGTGCTGGTAATGGATCATTTTACCCCGGCAAAAGACATCAAGAGCGCCGAAATCGTAAAACGCTGCCGGGAGTTTGCCCGCGCGCAGGGCGTAACCTTCTTCGACGTGGGCCGGGCGGGTATCCAGCACGTCCTGCTGCCCGAGAAGGGCCTGGTTGCCCCTGGCGACCTGGTCGCTGGCGCCGATTCCCATACCTGCACCTACGGTTTCATGGGAGCGTTCGGCACCGGCATTGGCTCGACAGACGCAGCGGCTGCCATGGCGTTGGGCGAGATCTGGCTCAAAGTTCCCGAAAGCATTAAATTGGTCTACCACGGCCGGCCTCCTAAGTGGGTCGGTGGAAAGGACCTGATCCTTCACACGATCAGCGCCATCGGCGTGGATGGGGCGCGCTACCAGTCCATGGAATTCACCGGCGAAGCGCTCGATTACCTTGCTATGGCCGATCGCTTCTCCATGGCCAATATGGCCATCGAAGCGGGCGCCAAGACCGGTCTTTTTGCCGCCGATGAAAAGACTCGGGCATTCATCCATGAGCGGGGAAACCGCAATGGCAAGTACTGGCAGCGTGACCCGGACGCGGAGTACGCCGCAGTCTACGAGTTCGATGTTTCCGAATTCGAGCCTTTTGTCGCGGTGCCTTTCTTGCCGGAGAATGTCAGACCGGTTTCCGAACTGTCCGATATCAAGATTGACCAGGTAACCATTGGGATGTGCACCAACGGCAACCTGGAAGACCTGCGCGCCGCCGCGGAAGTGATGCGCGGTCGCCAAATTCACCCCGACGTGCGTGCCGTGATCATTCCCGGCAGCCAGAAAGTGTATCTGGATGCCATGCATGAAGGCTTGATCGAGATATTCCTTGAGGCGAACTGCTCGATAAGCACGCCTACCTGCGGGCCTTGCCTGGGCGGTCATATGGGCGTGCTGGCTTCCGGTGAACGCTGCGTTTCCACCAGCAACCGCAACTTCCGCGGTCGTATGGGTCACCCGGAGAGTGAAGTGTACCTGGCAAACCCCTACGTTGCCGCGGCTTCCGCCATCGTTGGCTCTATTGCCTCCCCCAGTGAAGTGCTTCATGGATGAGCGCGCTCAGGATGAGCACGCTCACGCCGAAGATCAACACACAGCGCAGGCTGTCGCCCGCTTTATGTCTGAGCACGACCAATTTGCTCGCCACCTGGGAATTGAGCTCCTCGAGCTGCGCCCCGGCTACAGCCGTGTCCGTCTATCCCTGGAACCGTATATGGTTAATGGGCTGGGCCTGGCGCATGGGGCGGTAATCTTCGCGGTAGCCGATTTTGCCTTCGCGGCGGCCTGTAACTCTTATGGAACCGTGGCGGTGGCATTGAGCATGGATGTGCATTTCCTTTCATCCTCCAGACCAGGCGCGGTCCTGTTCAGCGAAGCGCAAGAGATCCGCTGCGGCCGCCGAACTGCTCTTTACCGCCTTACGGTCAAGGATGAACAAGAATATCTGATCGCCGATCTACATGGAATGGCTTACCGTAAGGACACTCGCTTTTTGGAGAATAAAAATGACGTTTGAAGCGCTTCACCAATCCACGCTGGGGGAATTATTGAGCATTCAGGCAACCCGCTATGCTAACCAGCCCTTCCTAAAGATGGGCGCCTACCAGTGCACCTACGCTGAAGCGGAATACCAGGCGACTGCGCTGGCAGCCGGATTTCGGGATCTCGGTCTGCAGACTGGCGACCGTCTGGCAGTTATCCTGCCGAACATCCCGGCTTTTGTAATCACTTTCTTCGCCGGGATGAAAGCCGGGCTGATCCTGGTTCCGATCAACGTCCGGCGGCATCCCACCGAGGTACACGCACGCCTGTCCCGGACGCGTTCCCGGGCGCTGGTCACCTTTTCTGAGCCTGCAAATTATGAGGGTCTGGATCACCTGGAAATTGCTTTTTCCTTACAGCCTGACCTGCCCAGTCTTAAGCACATCATCTCCGTTGGCAGCCAGCACGAGAGAGCCCACGCCTGGGAGCAGCTCTTTGCCTATACCGCCCCGCTGCCCGTACCCAATCTCAGCCCCCGTTCGCCGGCAGCTATCATACATACGTTGGGCAGTTCCGGCGAGCCGCGCGGCGCACTGCTCACCCATGGTGGTCTGGTGCGCAACGCCGCAGACCTCTCTGCTCACCTGGGCTGTACACCAGATGATGTATTCTTGGGCGCAGTTCCTTTCTCCAATACATTTGGGTTGACCGCCACTATTCTGGCGTGCACTGTGGCGAATGCCCGGCTGGTTTGCTTGCCCAGGTTTCATCCCAAGGAAGCCTTGAGGCTGGTTGAGGAGGAGGGTGTAACTGTGCACAATGGGGTGCCTACGATGTTCGCCATGCAACTCAACCACCCGAGTTTCAGTTCCCGAAAGACGTCCAGCTTGCGAACCGGAATTATGTCCGGTGCTCCCTGCCCGCCTGAGTTGGTCAAACGCGTGCGTAATGAGATGGGCTGCCGCATCCTGGTCGCTTACGGTCTGACCGAAGCTTCTCCTGCGATTTCCATCACTCGCCTGGATGATGGTCCTGTCACAGCCATTGAAACGGTAGGTAGACCGTTGAATGGCGTTGAGATCAAAGTGGTCGGTCCAAACGGAGAGGCGCTGGACCGCGGTGAAGAAGGGGAACTCCGGGTGCGCGGCTACAACGTTATGCTGGAATACTGGCAGGACCCGCAGGAAACTGCCCGGGTGCTGGATCAGGATGGCTGGCTGCATACCGGAGATCTGGCTGTAGTCGATCCCAATGGTCCGGTGAGGATTGTTGGGCGGGTCGACGATGTTATTAATCGCGCCGGATTCAAAATCTACCCCGGCACGGTAGAGATGGTGCTGCGCTCCTATCCCGGTGTTAAGGAAGCAGCAGTAGTTGGCATCCCCGATCTGGTCTATGGCGAGCTGTCCTGCGCCTGTGTTGTGCGGATGAACGGGGCAGACTTCGCCACGCAAGACCTCCTGGCTTATGCCGGCGAGTACCTGGCCGATTATGCATTACCTGACCGCGTTTTGTATTTTGACGCCCTGCCTCGCCGGGGCACTGGTCCGGTCCGCAAGGATTATCTTCGTGAACGGGTGCGCATCCGTGGCCACGCGTGGAAGTTCGGTAAGAATATCGATACCGACGCCATCATCCCAGCGCGCCATTGCAACACAGCGGAACCGGGCGAATTGGCTCAGCACTGTCTGGAGGACGCAGATCCGCAATTCGTGGCGAGGATGAGCCGCGGCGACTTGATTGTCGCCGATACCAATTTCGGTTGTGGTTCCTCTCGAGAAGTCGCCCCCCTGGCCATCAAAGCTGCCGGGGTCTCGGCGGTGATTGCCAAATCCTTCGCTCGCATCTTCTTCCGCAACGCCATTAATATTGGGCTGCCTATATTGGAGAGCGCGGAGGGCGTTGACGGCATTCGAGAAGGCGATGAAATCGAGGTTGAACCTACTACCGGCACCATCCGCAACCTGACCAGCGGTGAAACCTACCGGGCTGAGCCCTTTCCAGATTTCTTAAAGCGGATCATAGATAAAGGTGGGCTGTTGGCATACGTCGAGGAGCGCCTGCAGGAGATTAATCATGATCGCATTTGAACTCACCGAGGAGCAGCGCGAAATGCGCGATCTTGCGCACCGTTTTGCCGAGAAAGAGATCCGCCCGGTGGCCGCGGAATACGACGAACGGGAGGAAGTTCCCTGGCAGGTCATCCAGAAAGCTGCCCAGGCTGGTTTCTTATCCTATTACATTCCAGAGAAATATGGTGGTGGGGGGATAACCGATATGCTCACCCATTGTGTGGTGGACGAAGAGCTTTTTTGGGGCTGCGCCGGTGTGGGAACGATTCTGGGCGGAACTAGCCTGTGCGCTACTCCAATTTTGATCGCTGGCAGCGAAGATCAGAAAGCCTTATATCTTTCTAAATTTTGTGATCCGGTCAGTCCAAAGTTGGGCGCATTTGCGCTCACCGAACCATCGGCCGGCTCCGATTCAGGCAACTTAATTGCGCAGGCGCACCGGGAGGGCAGATACTATGTCTTAAATGGCTACAAAACCTTTATCACCAACGCGGGGATCGCCGACATTTACGTGGTCTTTGCCACCTTGGACGTCAGCCTGGGTCATCGCGGCATCACTGCCTTCATCGTCGAAAAAGATTGGGATGGCCTGCTGCCCGGAAAGAAAGAGAAGAAAATGGGAATTCGTGCCTCGCACACCGCTACCCTGGCGTTCGAGGATTTGCGTGTGCCGGTGGAGAATCGGCTGGGCGAAGAGGGCGAAGGCTTCAGGATAGCCATGAAGACATTTGAAACTACGCGCACCCACATCGCCATTGCCGGCGTTGGCCTGGCTCGGGCCGCGTATGAATATGCGCTGGACTATGCCCAACAGCGCGTGCAGTTCGGCAAGCCCATCATCCACCACCAGGCGGTCGCCTTTATGCTGGCGGATATGGCTACGCAGATTGACGCAGGTCGGCTACTCACCTGGCGGGCGGCGTTTCTGGCCGACCTGGGAGTGGCTTGCACCAAAGAGGCCAGTATGGCGAAGGCTTTCACCGCGGATATGGCGATGCAGGTCACGACCGATGCCGTTCAAGTACTGGGCGGGTATGGGTACATGCGCGATTACCCGGTGGAGAAATGGATGCGAGATGCCAAAATCATGCAGATTTATGAGGGAACGGCCCAAATTCAACGCTTAATCATCGCCCGGCATATCGCCGGCAATCAATAAGGAGGGTTCATGAAAACCTATAACATTGGGGTTATTGCGGGGGATGGTATTGGTCCAGAAGTAGTCGCCGAGGGACTTAAAGTTCTGCGGGCTGTCACTGCTGGCGAGGACTTCGATTGCAATTTGGTCGAATATCCTTATTCTGGGGATTATTATTTAAAGACAAAGGAGCTGGTCCCCGAGCGGGTGATTGAGGAATGGCGGACGCTGGACGCGGTCTTTCTCGGAGCCATCGGTCATCCGGATGTGGAGCCTGGGTTAGTGGAACGCTCTGTGATCCTTGGCTTGCGGTTTGGTCTGGACCTGTATATCAATTTACGTCCGATCAAGTTATACGCCGCCCACCTGTGCCCGCTGAAAGATAAAGGGCCGCAGGACATTGACTTTGTCGTGGTGCGCGAAAACACAGAGGGTCTGTATGCCCAAATCGGTGGCTTTTTGAAAAAAGGCACACCTGACGAAGTTGCTACGGTTACCGGAGTTTACACTCGCAAAGGTGTGGAGCGCGCCGTTCGTTACGCCTTTGACCTGGCCCAGCAGCGGGCCGCTGGCCGGGATAATGGACGTCCATCTCGCCTTACCCTGGTCGATAAGTCCAATGCCATCCGGCCTCAGGATATCTGGCGGCGCACCTACGATGAAGTCGCCGAAGAATATCCGGAGGTAGAGAAAGACTACGCGTACGTGGACGCTTGCACGATGTGGATGGTAAAAAAACCGGAGTGGTTTGATACGATTGTGACCACCAATCTGTTCGGCGATATCATCACCGATCTGGGAGCGATGCTTCAGGGTGGTATGGGCATCGCGGCTTCCGGCAACCTGCATCCTGGGAAAACCTCCATGTTCGAGCCCATTCATGGATCCGCGCCAAAGTATGCGGGAAAGAACGTGGCCTGTCCTCTCGGTGCCATTATGGCCGTAAGCATGATGTTCGATTACCTGGGAGAGAAAAGAGTCGCTCAACGGGTAGAGAACGCCGTAGCTGACCTGCTCGCCAGCGGTGCGATTCCTTCCGCGGATTCTCGCAGCGGCTTGAGCACGTCGCAGATTGGCGATATGATGACTGAGGCCGTCTCCAGGCAAGCTAGACTTGTTGAAACTCGATCCTGATGGTAGGATAAACCGAGTATGCCGTGCGAAGCTTCCGTCGACCAACACCGTAGCTGGAGACCGCCAGTAGATAAATGTTTAGTAAAGTTCTGATCGCCAATCGAGGTGAGATTGCAGTGCGCGTCATTCGCGCCTGCCGTGAGCTGGGTATGCAAACGGTGGCGGTATATTCAGAAGCCGATCGCCAGGCGCTTCACGTTCGCCACGCCGATGAGGCCTATCTTCTTGGTCCTGCCCCCTCGCGCGGATCATACCTGCGTGCCGACAAAATCATCCAGATTGCCAGGAAATCTGGCGCTGGAGCCATCCATCCCGGTTATGGCTTCCTGGCAGAGCGGGCGGATTTCGCTCAGGCTTGCCTGGATGAAGGTCTGGCGTACATCGGGCCGAAGCCCTCTTCAATTGCGGCCATGGGTGATAAGGCGGTGGCCCGCGCTACTGTAGCGGCCTCAGGTGTGCCAGTCGTACCAGGAACGGAAGGTGAAGGCTCGCTTACGGATGAGCAGCTCTTAGATTTGGCTCCCAAGATCGGTTTTCCACTGCTCATTAAAGCTACCGCCGGAGGCGGCGGCAAAGGCATGCGTGAAGTCCGAAATCTGAAGGAGATGCCCTCCCTGTTGCACTCCGCCCGCCGCGAGGCCGAGGCCTCTTTCGGAGATGGCAATGTTTACCTGGAGAAGCTGGTTGAAGGTGCCCGGCATATCGAGATACAGATTCTGGCGGATAACCACGGCAATGTCATTCATCTCGGCGAGCGTGAGTGCTCGATGCAGCGCCGCCACCAGAAACTTCTCGAAGAATCGCCTTCGCCTTTTGTTGGAGATGACGAGGAGCTGCGCCAGCGCATGGGGGAAGTGGCTGTACGGGCGGCCCAGGCAGTGGATTACCTCAATGCTGGGACAATTGAGTTTCTGGTGGATAAGGATAAGAATTTCTTCTTCCTGGAGATGAACACGCGTTTACAGGTGGAGCACCCGGTAACGGAGATGGTGACCGGGGTGGATATCGTCAAAGAGCAAATCCGCATTGCCCGCGGTCGCCAGATGCGCCATACCCAGGAAGACATCAACTTGAATGGCTGGGCGATTGAGTGCCGCATCAACGCCGAGGACGCCTATAACAACTTTCTGCCCTCCACCGGGCAGATCAGCCATATGATCATTCCCACCGGACCCGGCGTCCGAGTGGATACTGGGGTGTATCCAGGGTTTGAGATCTCTCCTTATTATGACTCCCTGATCTCTAAATTAATCGTGCACGGCGAGACCCGGGGAGAAGCCATCCTGCGCATGCGCCGGGCGTTGGAGGAGTATAAGATCGTTGGAGTGCGCACCAACATTCCCTTCCACCAGCACTTGATGGATTCCCACCGCTTTATGGGTGGCCAGTATGACACCCGTTTCGTGGAAGAACGTTTTTCAATGGATGCTGCTGAGGAGGGCAAAGAGGACCTTTCTGAGATCGCGGCCATCCTGGCTGCAATGGTAGCCCACCAACAGACCGAGCGCGCTGCCCACATTATTCAACGGGGCGAGCGCGATACCAGCAACTGGAAGTGGGTCGGACGCTGGGAACGTATCCATCGTTAATCGCTCAATTCTAGCTAAAAAAGCTTGCTTATGAAATACGTTGCAACAATTGGTGATCGTGAATATATCATTGAGATCGTGGATGAGCGCCACGTCGTGGTGGACGGAGTTAATTATGAGGTGGACTTCGAATCGCTCAGTGGGCAGCCCGTACATTCCTTGCTGGTAAACGATAGATCTTTCGAGGCGCACGTATACCCGAGCGATGAGGGCTGGCAGGTGCTGTTGCGCGGCAACCTGTACGAGCTGCAGGTCGAGGATGAGCGAGAACGGCGCTTGCGCGCCTCGATGGGCGGTGGCCCGATCGCGGCCGGAGAATATCATCTAAAATCGCCGATGCCGGGTCTGGTGGTGGCGCTCCCGGTTGAGGAGGGGCACCAGATTAAAAAGGGGGATGTGCTGGTTATCCTCGAATCCATGAAGATGCAAAATGAACTTAAATCGCCGCGGGATGGAACGGTCTCTCGGGTTCGAGTTAAGCCCGGCGACAGCGTCGAGCAGAAAGAAACCTTGTTGAGCGTCCTTTAGACGGAAGCCTGACTGCCAATCGTTCATTCCTTCCAGTTTGCTTCACAGGAGCATAGCGTGGCCCAAAACGGTCAAGAGCTTGAGATAAAACTTTACGTAACCAGTCTAGATTCGGTTGTCCGGAAGCTGGAATCCTTGGGAGGGCGTCTCACCCATGCCCGAAAGCTGGAGACCAACCTGCGTTTTGATACTCCTGAGCGCGACCTGAGCCGGTCATATCAAGCCTTCCGTCTGCGCCATTACGAGGTTGACCGGGTGACTTACAAGGGTCCCAGCGAGTTTGTGGAGGGGGTGCGCTCGCGCCGTGAAATTGAATTTAGCGTGGACAATTTCGATGCCGCTCGTGAGCTGTTTGAATCTCTGGGATTCCAGGTATTTTTTATCTACGAAAAATATCGCGCCGCTTATGAGGTAAATGAGGTGGAAGTTTCGGTGGATGAGCTGCCCTATGGAAATTTCATCGAAATTGAGGGAAATGATGCCGGCAAAATCCGGGCGGTTGCCGGCAAGTTGGGCCTGGATTGGGAAGCGCGCATCTCCGAGAGCTACACAACCCTGTTTGAAAACCTGCGCAGGCGTCTTGACCTGCCGTTCAGAGACCTGACCTTTGGCAATTTCCGAGGCAGACAGGTCACTCACGAAGAGCTCGGTGTCCAGCCTGCCGATAAACCAGGATAGATCGTACCCATGCCAAAAGACTACAGCCTCGAAATAACCCCGGCCAACGCCCAGCGGCGGCAGGAATACACGCAAGACGATGCCTGGATCACGGAGTTCCTGCAGCGCACTCCCGTCGGTCATGTCGCCACCCGCTGGGATGAACAACCTTTCATCACGCCGACCACATTCTGGTATGATCCTGGGCGCCATGAGATTTATTTCCATTCCAACATCATCGGCCGGGTGCGGGCCAACAGTGAGCGATTTCCTGAGGTGTGCTTCGAAGCCAGCATAGCTGGCAAGTTGCTGCCTTCCAATGTGGCTTTGGAATTCAGCATACAGTATGAGAGCGTGGTTGTCTTTGGAAAGATCCGGGGGTCGGAGGATTTTGAGGAGAAGCGCCGGGCGTTATACGGGTTGATTAAGAAATATTTCCCCGAAATGGCGGCGGGCGAGCACTACCGCCCGATCACCGATAAAGAACTTAAACGCACTTCGGTGTACGCCATTGCCATCGAGAGCTGGAGCGGCAAGCGCAATTGGATGGAACGCGCCGAGCAGAGCGACGAATGGATGCCATTAGGCGAGGAATGGTTTGGCTGAGAAACTGGCTCTCTGGGATTTAGCGTGGTAGGGGCTCTCCTTTTTGCACGCGATTCCCGATGAGCGGAGAAATTTCTTGTTATAATTATCCATGAGGGGATGAAAATTTAATAGGCTAAACCAGTTACAGATCGACAGGAGGGTACTATGGTAACGAAAGAAATGCCGACATTTAAAACGAGCATTGACATTGAAGCAGGCAAGCGCCAGCAACTGATTACCGTGCTTAATCAGCAGCTGGCAGACACCTTTGACATGATGAGCATGATGAAGCAGGCTCACTGGAATGTCAAAGGTCCCCAGTTTATCGCCTTGCACGAGCTGTTCGACGAAATCGCTAACGGCCTGATCCCCTACGTGGATATTATTGCCGAGCGCGTCACAGCTCTGGGCGGCATGGCCATGGGAACGGTCCGAATGGCCGCACAGGCTTCTCGCCTGGACGCTTACCCAACCGATGTGGTGAACGGCCTGGAGACGGTAAGAGTAGTCGCCGACCGGCTGGCTGATCTGGCGGCCAGCACCCGAGAAGCAGGTGACCGTGCTGAGGAACTGCACGATATGGACACCAATGATCTCTTCCTGGAGGTGTCCCGGGACCTGGATAAGTGGTTATGGTTCCTGGAAGCCCATTTGCAGGGCGAGTAATCTGAAGGATCGAGATGAAAAAGGCTCCAGGAGTCTCGTAGCCCTGGAGCCTTTTCGATTGTGCGTATTGCTCGCTTCCGCCAGTTTATTGTTACTCGGATGACTTCTCGCCCTGGATTCGCCAGCCGAAGATGGCGGCCAACAGCAGGGCAAAAGCCACGGCGTTTAGCAAGGTTTGGATCACGCTAATGATGATTGTCACGAGGCCCAATTGGCTGGTCGCCAGTCCCCTGGCCTGGAGGGCGAAAGGCAGCCAGCGGCTGAGCGCTGTTCCGGCCAGGGAGGTCATGAAGAAGATCACCATGGCGCCTATCGTCAGTTGTGCGACGCGAGGGTGCCGCCGCCAATATGCGATTGCCAGGGCGAAACCGGCCAGCCAAACGAGATAAAGCGGCAGCTGAATGAATGCAGCAATAAATTGGCCGATCATAGATGCAGAATTCTCTAATTTCTCAGGCGTTCGAAACCTGTTAACCGAGCTTACCCGCGGTCCATTGCACGCTCTCGGCACGCACAAGGGTTCCCAACAACTGCCGGATTAAGGATTGGAATCTTTCAGGGTCTCCGGAGGTTAAGAAGCGTACCTTCCCGGATTGGCCTTCCGGTGCATGCAAACTGTGCTGGTCGAGCAGGCGCCCGACCTGGCGGGCGATTGCCGGAGCAGGATCGATCACCCTTACCCGGGGTCCCGCAATTCTTTGGATGGCGGGGATCACAAATGGATAATGCGTACATCCCAGCACTACTGTATCGATGCCCTGAGCCAGCATGGGATCGAGAGCGGCTATAATAATAGCCCGGGTCTGGGGCGACTCTAAATCGCCGGCTTCGATTTGGTTTACCAGCCCAGGACAGGTATCCTGGAGCACGGTGACGCCGTTGGCGAAGCGCTCGATCACTGAAGCATACAGGGCACCCTGAAATGTCGCCGTTGTCGCCAGCACGCCTACTACGCCGCTTTGCGTATATTCGGCAGCGGGCTTGACTGCCGGTTCCATGCCCACAAACGGCACCTCAGGAAATGTCCGGCGTAAATAATGAAGCGCAGATGCAGAAGCAGTGTTGCAGGCCACCACGATCAGCTTGGCGCCCTGATCCAAAAGGTAGTGGGTAATATCTTCCGCAAAGGCTCGCACCTCTCCTAAGGATCGAGGCCCGTAAGGTACGTGCGCCTGGTCGGCCAGGTAGACAAGATTTTCATTGGGATAAGCCCGTTGAACGGCTCGCAGCACCGAAAGTCCGCCGACGCCAGAGTCGAAGATGCCCAGAGGATCACGTTTCACGGTTTACGTTTCACGCCTCCTTACGGCCGCTTCCACAAATGCTCTAAACAACGCTCGCATTTGAGCATATTCCGTCAGCCACTCCGGGTGCCACTGCACCGCCAGTCCAAAGGGGTGGTCGCCAACTTCCAGGGCTTCCACCAGGCCATCCGGCGAGTAAGCCGTAGCTAAAACGCCGGGCGCCACGCGGCGAACAGCCTGGTGATGCAGGCTATTGACCATAGAATAAGATTCTCCTAAAATCTTTGCCAGGCGACTGTTTTCGTCAATCTGTACATCGTGGGCCAGGTAATCGCGTGGCCAATCTGGGTAGAAATCATGCTTTAGCGCGCCGGGGCGCTGGGTGCTGATGTCAGCATAGAGCGTTCCGCCCAGGCCTACGTTAATCACCTGCAGTCCCCGGCAAATTCCGAGAAACGGGACGCCATTGTCTATGACATTATTTAATAAGAGGAACTCTATCCGGTCGCGATCGGCGTCGATTTCGGACACTTCCGGCCTGGATTGCTCCCCGTAGACACTGGGCTGGATATCGCCGCCGCCAGTAAAAAGAACGCCGTCCAGATGGCGGCTCAGCTCCATTAACGTACTATCTGGCAAGCCCAAGGGGATAATGACGGGACAGGCCCTGGCCTGAGACAAAGCTTTTAGGTAAGCGTCCGCGACTGAAACAAATCGGGCGCCAGACTTGCTGGTAGTATGCGCGGCGGTAACTCCGATCAATGGTCCTGACATTGGATGTGAAAACGAAAAAAAGGTGCAGCGCTATAAAAGGGCTGCACCTAATTAAACCAGAAAATGACCTGATTTAGCGATTAAATTTTTGCTTGAGGCGGGCGCGTTTTCCGGTGCGCTCACGCAGAAAATATAACTTTGCGCGGCGAACATGCGCCCGGCGATGGACCTGCACACGATCGATCAGAGGAGATCGTTTAAGGAAAGTGCGTTCAACGCCGATACCGTTGCTGGCGATCCGCCGCACCATGAAACCCTCGTTGTTGCCGCTGCCGCTCAGGCTGATTATGGTGCCGCGAAATTCCTGGATCCGTTCGTTGGCGCCTTCTCTAATGCGCAGGAATACGCTGATCATGTCGCCAGGATAAAGGTCCGGGATATTCGGGTTTACCGGTGCTTCAACAGACTTAAGTAAATCATTCATAATGAGTACCTTGCTCTAATTCTCTTTAAGATAACAGGCAAAACAAAGCCGCCTGAGGCGGCGCGGTTTGGGATTATACCATGCCCTGTTAAACTTGGGAAGTATCTTTTTTTACTTTCCCCGCTCTTTCAGGCGGGTCTCAATATTTTGATGCCAGGCCGGCTCTCTATGGGCTCTGTAGAGCGTACGACGTGCATACCCGCCCTTGCAAAGCGTTCGAATGCAGCATCAGCCTGATCGGTAAAGTCCACCACACCGGGTACGACCACCGGTGAGCTGCAATCTTCCAAGAGGTAGATCTTCTCCGCCAGATCTTCATCGTGATCGCGAATAGTGGACAGAAGATCTTCTATCGTCCAGGCAACGCAGTGGCTCTTCGCCTCTCCGGCAATGATCATGGCATCTACTTCTTCTAGTTGGCGGAACACTTTTTCGTTTTTCTCACCGATTTTTCTTCCATCAGGATCTCGCATAACCTCGGGTCCCAGGGCCGAGTAATGCTCGGTGAGCGGATTGCGGGCTTTAAGGACAAAGTCTGGCTGATTGTAACGAGCGATCGTGTAGAAGAACAAAGCTTCTTCTAATGCTGAGACCAGCGCGTGACCGATGCCTCCCAGCATCGAGTGATATGGCCAGATTGTGAGGTTAAATTTTTTGCGTTTTTCCAGCTCATCAACGTAATGCTGGAGATGGCGCTGGCCGTATTCCGGGTCTATTCCTAGGCCGGCGGCGACCATCGGGTTGAACTTCCAACGGCCCTGGCGGATATCCTCTGCGGAAATCTGGGTCAATGGACCCGGGTGGTTGCCTTCATCATCGATCAAGAAGATTGCATGGAAGATTTGCGTAGCGTGGTGTGTATCCATCGTCAGCGTGATCTCGCTGATCACACTCAGGTTGCGGTAAATGAATTCGACCAGCCTGCGGGTGTCATCGATTGCGCCGTTGCCGGAACGTCCGGCAACGAAAAGCTCAAAGTCGGGCAGGCAGAATGTGTTCTGCATGTCCACGGCAAAAAGCGCAATTCTGAAATTATCCTCTGCAGATGGCCTTATACTATGCTTTTCGCGCCACTCTTGAGCCTGCAGGGCGCGTTCTTCATAAGGCACTTTCCAAACCTGATTGACTTTATTTGGATCGTAGTAATCGGGCAGGGGAAGCTCATAACTTTGGCTCGTCATGTAGACCTCCTTAACATGTGCAAAAATGAACTTGTCCCCGTTTTTCAAATTATAACACGGTGAATTGAAAAACTGCCTGTCAGGAGGTCTACATCTAGTTTCTGCTGGAACTGTAATTACCGAGCGGGAGATATTCCCTTTCTTCCAAAACAGGAACTGCTTGTCCCTGATAAAAGCAAGCAAGAGCGTGCCCCGGATCAGCATAAACATCCACGGACGTGCCCACAGGGATAACGCAAGTATGGGGCTGAAAGGCATGTACGACCCGGCCGGATGGCAGCTTCAGGCGGTAGATATTCAGCGCTCCCTTGAATTGGCGTCCAATGACGACGGACTTGCCCAGCGCATGAGCATCGAATGTTATGTCATCGGCGCGCGCGGCCAGCTCAACATTCTCGCCAGGAGGCAGGTTGACCAACTGGGGAAGGAGACCGATTTCGGTCAAGATCCCTTCTGCCCTAACCTCACCGGGGATGAAGTCCGTCTGCCCCATGAACTCTGCGACGAAACGGGTTTCTGGATGCTGAAAGACCCTCTCTGGGGTACCAATTTGCTCCAGGTGTCCCTGGTTCATTACGGCAAGCCGGTCGCCCATAAACAGGGCTTCTTCCTGGTCATGAGTAACGAAGACTGCAGTGGCGTTTATGTTTTTTAGAACGGCGCGAATCTCTTCCCGCATCCTCAAACGCAAGTCGGCATCCAAATTGCTGAAGGGCTCGTCGAGCAGCAGCACTACCGGTTGCGGCGCCAGGGCGCGTGCCAGGGCGACCCGCTGGCGCTCTCCGCCGGAGAGTTGGTGCGGGTACCGGTTTCCGAGATCTGCGAGTCCGATCAATTCAAGCATTTCCATTACCCGATTTTTTCTCTGCTCGCTGCTGCATTCGTGAAGTCCAAATGCGACATTTTCGAATACAGACAGATGCGGAAACAGGGCATAATCCTGGAACACCATGCCGACGCCGCGTTTTTCGGGTGGGACGAAGCGACGATCGCCAGAGACGTCCCGCCCAGCCAGCGAGATGTTTCCCTGATCCGGGTGCTCGAACCCGGCGATCAGCCTGAGCGTGGAAGTTTTACCGCAGCCGCTTGGCCCTACCAAAGCCAGGATTTCTCCCGCTCGAACGGACATGCTCAGGTCTTGGACACCGAAATTGCTACCGAATTTTTTTGTGAGGTGGATGCACTTAACTGCGTATGATTCCATTTTAGCTTCCAAGGTCTTTATCTGGTAACTTATCAATAAGAAGTGGGGGTGTTTGTTGCAGCGGCGGAGCCGCTCCAACAAACACCCTTCCCCCAATTATTGGGAAGATGCTTTATTTTGGTCTTTGATAATTAAAATTGCCATGGGCAAAGATGATACCAGGATGAGCAGCAAAGCCGGAGCCGCCGCTTTTGCGAAGAAGGCTTCTGAGACCGCCGACCAAAGACCGGAGGCCAGAGTTTTAAAGCCAATGGGGGCCAAAATTAGCGTTGCAGGAAGTTCTTTCATAGTGGTCAGGAAAACCAAACCAGCGCCGGCGGCAACACCGGGGCTGATAAGGGGCAGCGTAATCTTTTGGAAAATTCTGATCGGGCCATGCCCCAAACTGCGACCGGCCTCTTCGAGACTGGGTTGCACCTGCAGAATAGAAGCCCGCAGAGCACCGACCGCTTGAGGGAGAAAGAGGACAACATAGGCAAAGATCAACAAAGGCAGGGTCTGATAAAGGGACAGGGCATAATTGGCGCCAAAGAACACGAGGGCCAGCGCGATGACAATTCCGGGGAGCGCATAGCCGACATAGGTAACTCGTTCCAAGAGATGGCTCAGGCGCCCTGGCCTGCGAACATTCAGGACTGCCACGGGAAGAGCTGCCAGGAGAGAAAAACCGGCTGCCAGAACGGAAGCAAGCGCGGAATTCCTGGTTGCCAGCCACAGGTTGCTAATCTGCTCTCCTGCCAGGATGCCGCGCACCAGCCAATAGAGAAGCAGGCCCGCAGGCACCAACAGCGCCAGGCCGGTAACTCCTGCACAGAAGATCAGCGCAGGCCAGCGCCAGGCGCCGAGGGAGAACCTGGCGAGAGGTCTTGAAGCGGTTGCGCTGGCGCTATGATACAGCGAGCGCCCCCGTGTACGGATTTCGAGGACCAGGATCACCACGGTCATTGCTACCAGAATTAAAGACAGAGCTGCAGCCGATGCGCGGTCGAAAGAGGAGCGATACTGAATGTAAATCACGCGGCTGAACGTGTCATAGCGCAGGATCGAGACCGCTCCGAAATCTCTCAGCACGTACAGCGCTACCAGCAGAGAACCAACAGTGATGGCAGGGCGCAGTTGGGGAAGCGTTACCCGGCGGAAAGTCTTCAACAAGTTATGACCCAGGCTGCGAGCCGCTTCTTCCAATGTGGGATCCATCTTAAGCAGCGCAGCCCGGACACTCAAATAAATGTACGGGTAACTTATCAGGGTAAGAACGATGACGGCCCCAGGCAAGCCATGGATATCGGGCAGACGGGTGACGCCAAACCATGCCTCTAACCAGCTTTGCAAAAGGCCTCGCGGGCCCAAGGCGGAAACAAAAAGGTACGCGCCGACATAACTGGGAATCACGAGCGGCAGTGGGATGAGAATCGACCATAACCGGCCCAGCGGCAAATCTGTCCTGACAGTCAGCCAGGCCAGGGGAACGGCGACAACCATCGCGGCGGAGGTAACACCAATCACAAGCAATATGGTGCGCCCGAGGATCTCCAAGGTCCTGGTACGCAAGAGCCATTGCCAGGCGGGCAGATCCGCTCCGCCAGCGCGCAGCAAGAGGTAAATAATTGGCAGCAGCATGGCCGCAGCAACCAGGAGCGCAGGCAGCCAAAGCAATGCCATCTCTGGAAGACCGGGTAGGAGCGTGCGCGGTTTCCAGACGCTTCTCGTCTGCTTGTGAAAGACTTGAGGCTCTATCAGTTCAGCCATATCAGGGCAGAGCGCCGACCTCCTGCAATAGTTCAACGGTTCCTTGCAGGTCGGCGAGACTTCCCAAGGGAATGTCGATTGCATCGAGCTCGGATAGTGGGGTGAGCAGCCGCTGAGTCTGGATGCCCTCGATGACCGGATATTCGAAAGTCTGGCTGGCAAAGTACTGCTGGGCGACCGGCGAGAGCAGGAAATCGATAAACTTTAAGGCGTTGTCCTCATTCGGACCGCTGGCGATCCGCCCGACGCCGGCAACCATGATGAGAGAACCCGGTCCGCCCCCCGGCAGGAAATAGTTGCGAGCCGGGAATTCTTCGCCTTCCTCTTGCAGGAAGCGATAGAGATAATAGTGGTTTACAAAACCCACGTCCACTTCGCCGGCGCCGACCGCCGCCACGATAGACGTATTGTTTTCATAAACGACTGGATCGTTAGCCAGAATGCCTTCCAGCCACTCGCTGGTGGATTCTTCGCCCCAAACCTGGCGCATTGCGGTGACCATGGTCTGGAAAGAACCGTTTGTGGGAGCCCATCCAATGCGCCCCTGCCATTTGGGATCGCCGAAACCGTTCAGTTCATCGGGCAGGTCTTCTGGTGATAATTTGTCTGTGTTGTAGACGACCACGCGGGCCCGGCCGGATACGCCAACCCAATTGCCCTCCGGGGAGCGGAAGCGTGCTTCCACTCGATTCAGCAGTCCTTCAGGCAATTCTGCCAGCATTCCGGCATCGGCGACCGCACCCAGACCGCCGGGATCTTGAGCGAAGAACACATCTGCGGGGGAGTTGCTGCCTTCTTCCAGGATGGTAGCGGCGAGCTCGGCGGTGCTGCCGTAGCGCACGTCGACCTGAATCCCGGTCAGATCGGCGAATTGCCCGATAATTGGCTCGACCAGGCTCTCACTTCGCCCGGAATAAATCACCAGGGAGCCAGGATCGGCAGGCGTCCCACCAACCTCGACGAGCGCATCCTGGTTGCTTTCCGGCGGTTGTCCGGCAGTGGGCGTCGCAGCTGGCGCGCAGGCGGTAGCCAGCAGCGTAACAACCAGCAGAACTGCAGCAATTTTGGTTCTGCATAACATCAATGTTGCTCCTCCAACGTTTTCCCGTTTTCGAAATTTAGCGCCAAAGATGTAATCGGGTGGCTCCAAAAAGATAATTGTCCAGCACCAAGTTGACATGAACGATCGTACGCTACAAAGGATGAAAAGCCTTGCGAAGGTTTCCGCTCAAGGCGAAGGTACTGGAAGACAAACCTTGGCAAGGCTATATATAAGTCTGACCCGTATAGTATAATAAGAAATGATAATATTTATCAAGAATATCATAATAAAACTGATTTCA
>Ga0302046_10002049_pt1 | contig 18873 bp, 17 predicted proteins | sample RVTome_11_FD_200261 | JGI IMG/M metagenome (GOLD analysis project Ga0302046, IMG submission 200261) | Soil microbial communities from uranium-contaminated site in the Upper Colorado River Basin, Wyoming, United States - RVT147D111 (version 2) ...
CGCTCGCGAAACCGCCGCGCGGTCGATGTTGCCGATGAGATTCGGCGCGACCAGGGCGGCGAGCAGGCCGATGATGACGACGACGATCATGATCTCTAGCAGCGTGAAGCCGCGCTGACGAGCTCTGCTTTCCCGGTGCGCCGCTGACATGGGCCATACCTCTTGAAGCGCCAAATGCCGGGCCCGAAGATAGCATATTCGTCCGATCCGGACCGTGAAGCAGCCCGCCTCCAATTCGGGTGCAAGCAACTGATTTTCTCGACGGGTCCTGCCCCGCCCTTGGGTATACTCTCGGCTTTCCGGTCCGAGGGACGTCCCATGGATTTGGCACAGCTCACCGCGTGGCCCGGCATCGAGGGCCGCGTCGCTCTCGTGACCGGCGCTTCCCGCGGCATCGGCCGCGCGATCGCCGAGGCGCTCGGCCGCCAAGGCGCTATCGTTCTCGGCACGGCGACAACCGAGCGCGGCGCCGCGGGCATATCGGCTGAGCTCAAGGCGCTCGGGGTGGCGGGCCGGGGCTTGGTCCTCGACGTCGCCGACACCGTGGCGGTCGAGGGTGTCTTCGAAGAGCTCAAGGCGGCAGAGGGGATGCCCGCAATCCTCGTCAATAACGCCGGGATCACGCGTGACAATTTGCTGATGCGCATGAGCGAGGAGGAATGGAATCTGGTGCTGAATACCAATCTCTCATCGCTTTATCGAGTCTGCAAAGCCGCGCTGCGCGGCATGATGCGGGCGAGGTCGGGCAGAATCATCAACATAGCATCGGTAGTGGGTCTCATGGGTAACGCCGGGCAGGTCAACTACGCCGCCGCGAAGGCCGGCATGATCGGGTTCGGCAAGGCGCTCGCGCGCGAGGTCGCCTCGCGAAACATTACCGTCAACACGATCGCGCCGGGTTTCATCGAGACGGACATGACCCGCGAGCTCACCGAGCAGCAAACCGAGGCGCTGCGAGGACGTATCCCGGCCGGCAAGCTCGGCAGTCCGAACGACGTCGCCGCGGCCGTGGTATTTCTGGCATCGGAGGCGGCCGCTTATATCACCGGCGAGACGTTACACGTCAACGGTGGCCTGCTGATGGCCTAATTAGCTGTTTTGAAAAGAAAACACTTACTATTAGAATGGCTTCTAGATTGGTCCAGTTGATTCCCATACAATACGCGCCACACTGGCCTGGCCGCTCGGGCGGCTAGTCAATTTAGGAAGGGGTACCGTACGCATGAGCAGTGTCGAAGACCAAGTCAGGGCAATCATCGCAGAGCAGCTTGGTATCAAAACAGAAGAAATCAAGAATGACGCGTCCTTCGTCGACGACCTAGGGGCGGACTCGCTGGATACAGTCGAGCTGGTTATGGCTTTAGAGGAGGAATTCGAGACCGAGATTCCCGATGAAGAAGCCGAGAAAATTACCACGGTCCAGCATGCTATTGACTACGTCGCGGCCAGACAGAAAGAATCCTAGTCCGGGTAGCGCAAGAAACCGCAGCCCCCAATTCGACTTCACTACCGCAGGAACAGCCCATGGCTGACCGGCGAATCGTCGTCACCGGCTTGGGATTGGTATCGCCGGTCGGCAACACCAGCGCCGAAAGCTGGGGCAACGCTCGCGACGGCGTCAGCGGTATTTCGACCGTGGACAGCTTCGATACCACGGGATTCGCGACCAAGATCGGCGGCGTGATCCGCGGCCTCGACATCGGCGCCTATCTGGAGCCCAAGGAAGCCCGCCGCTCAGATCCCTTCATTCACTACGGAATCGCGGCTTGCAAGCAGGCGATGGTCGATTCCGCGCTCACGGTATCGGAATCCGAAGCCCACCGTTTCGGCGTCATCATGGGCGCCGGCATCGGCGGGCTGCATACCATCGAGGCGAACTACGCGAAGTATCTCAACGGCGGCGCACGCAAGATCTCGCCGTATTTCGTTCCGGGTAGCATCGTCAACATGATCTCCGGACACATTTCCATCGAGTACGGGCTCACGGGGCCGAATCTCGCCCTGGTCACGGCCTGTGCGACGTCGACGCATTGCATCGGGCTCGCGGCGCGCTTGATGCGCATGGGCGATGCCGACGTGATGCTTGCCGGTGGCGCAGAATACGCGACGACGGTTTTGGGGATCGGTGGCTTTTGCGCCGCCCGGGCGCTGTCGACGCGCAACGACGAGCCGGAAAGGGCCAGCCGGCCTTGGGATAGAGATCGGGACGGATTCGTGCTCAGCGACGGGGCGGGTTGTTTGGTCCTCGAGGAGCTCGAGCACGCCAAGCGCCGCGGCGCGGAAATCTATGCCGAGCTGGTCGGCTTCGGCATGAGCGGCGATGCCCATCATATGACGGCGCCCGCCGACGACGGCGAAGGAGCGCGGCTGTGCATGAGCGCCGCGATCGCCGATGCGGGAATCAACAAGGAAGACGTCGGCTACGTGAATGCGCACGGAACCTCGACACCTCTGGGTGACGTCGCAGAAACGACGGCGATCAAGCGGGCTTTCGGCGATCACGCGAAGAAGCTCGCGGTCAGCTCCACGAAATCGACGACCGGGCACATGCTGGGCGCGGCCGGGGCTGCCGAGGCGGTGTTTTCCGTCATGGCGCTCAAGGAGCAGGTGATACCGCCGACGATCAACCTCGAGAATCAGGATCCTCAGTGCGATCTGGACTACACCGCCAACGTCGCGCGCGAGCTCGACCTCGAATACGCGCTTTCGAATTCTTTCGGTTTCGGCGGCACCAACGGCACGCTGTTGTTCAAGCGTTTCCGCTGACAAATTCGGCTGGCCTGCCTGCCGGAATTCGCACTACACTTCCGGCTGTCATGCAGGATAGCCAACACAGCCTCGAAACGAACCGTGCGCGCGGCCTGCGGCCTGCCGCGCGGCCCTGAGCGATGCGACGGCAGATCGCCTGGATCATAGCAGTGCTGTCGCTGGCGGCCGTGGTCCTCGTGGTGGCCTTGGCGACCGTGGGCTGGCAATCGCTCAACCGGCCGTTGGCGGTGGCCGGGGAAGGGGAGTGGCTTGAGGTCCCGCCCGGGAGCTCGCTGGCGGCTGTCTCGCGCGGGCTCGCGGAACGCGGCGTGCTGCCGGCGCCAAGGTTGCTCACCTACTACGGCCGGTTGACCGGAGCCGCGACGCGGATACACGCTGGCGAATATCGGCTCGCTCCGGGGACCACGCCGATGACCCTCTTGAAGCAACTGGTCGGCGGTCAGGTCTATCTGCACCAGCTCACGGTCGTCGAAGGCTGGCGCTTTAGGGATTTTCAGCAGGTGTTACGCGCCCATCCGGCGGTGGAGGCGACGGAGCTCGATGACGCTGCGATCATGACGGCGATCGGCGCGGAGGGCGTTCATCCAGAGGGGCAGTTCGCCCCGGATACCTATCGGTTCCCGCGTGGGATCTCCGACATCGCCATTTTCGAGCAGGCTTATCTTGCGATGCAGGAGCGGCTCGCCGCCATCTGGGACCTACGCGGCCCAAACGCGGCGGTGACGACCCCGTATGAAGCCTTGATCCTGGCGTCGATCATCGAGAAGGAAACGGCGCTCGCCAGCGAGCGTCGCCGGATCGCCGGCGTATTCAGCCGGCGCTTGCAGCGTGGTATGAGATTGCAGACCGATCCGACGGTGATCTATGGGATGGGCGTGGATTTCGACGGCGACATACGGCGCGCCGACCTGACGCTGGACACGCCTTACAACACGTACACGCGCACCGGTTTGCCGCCCACTCCGATCGCGCTGCCGGGCTCGGACGCATTGCGTGCCGCAGTCGATCCGGACGACGGAGGCGCGCTGTATTTCGTCGCCACGGGCCTCGACGACGGTAGCCACGCGTTTTCCTCCACGTTGGAGGAGCACAACCGCGCCGTCGCAACTTATTTGCGCCGCTTGCGTGAACGCAACCAACCTTCGGAGCCCCGCTGAGCCATGCCGACTCGAGGCGCATTCATCACGCTTGAAGGTATCGAGGGAGTCGGCAAGTCCACCAGCATCGGCTGCATCGAGCGATTGATCGCGGACGCCGGCCATGCGGTCATCGTCACCCGGGAACCGGGTGGCACGCCGCTCGGCGAGCACATCCGGGATTGGATCCTCGACGCTGAGCACGAGAAGTTGTCACCTGAGGTCGAGGCGCTGCTGATGTTCGCGGCTCGCGGCTACCATATGGACAACGTCATTAGACCGGCCCTTGCGGCTGGTCTGTGGGTGATCTGCGACCGCTTCACGGATGCGACCTATGCTTACCAGGGCGGCGGACGCGGCGCCGACCGCGGCCTGCTCGACACATTGAGGAATGCCGTGCACGCCGGCATCGATCCCGATCTGACCTTGCTGCTCGATGCGCCCGTCGAGATCGGCCGGGCGCGAATCGCCGGCCGGGCGCCCGATCATTTCGAGCGCGAGAGCCGCGAGTTCTTCGAGCGCGTGCGCGCCTGCTACCTGGCTCTCGCGGCCGAAGCGCCCGACCGATTCAAGGTTGTTGACGCCACCGCGTCGCTCGAGAACGTCGAGCAGCACGTGGAGGCCGCGTTGGCGGAGTTCCTCTTGCGGTTCGCTCGCGAGTCGAACGATCGGGCACATGGCTGAAGCGCTCGAAGTCGCGCTTTCGCCCTGGCTCGAGCCCGAGTTCGCGCGCCTCGAGCAAGCCCGCTCGCGCGGCAAGCTGGCTCACGCCTGGCTGATCGCGGGCCCACGCGGTATCGGCAAGTTGAATCTGGCTTTGGCGTTCGCCCATCGCCTGCTCAATCCCGAATCACCTCATCCCGCCGGCCTCGATGCGGCCGCCGCGGCGGCGGCGATCGGCGAGCTGCGTGAGCCGAAGGATCACCACCCGGATCTGCACAAGATCTTTCCAGAAGCCGACAAGCGGCAGATCGGTATCGAGCGGATCCGCGAGGCCATCGGCGCTTTGGAGCTCACGAGCCTGCGCGGCGGGGCCAAGGCGCTGGTCATCGAGCCGGCAGAGGGTATGACGTTAGCCGCGGCCAACGCTCTGCTCAAGACGCTCGAGGAACCGACGCCTTCCACCTATTTCTTCCTCGTGAGTCACCAGCCCGGCCGGCTTCCCGGGACGATTCGCAGTCGCTGCCAGCTCCTCAGCATTGCGCGGCCCTCGGCGGATGAGTCGTTGCGATGGTTGACGGCCCGTCGCAGCGAGACCGGGCGCGAGGAGCTCGAGCGCCTGCTCGCGCTGGCCGGCGGCGCGCCGTGGCGGGCTGTGGAGCTTAGTGGGCAAGATTACATTAATATAAATAAAGAGTTAGAAGATATGTTTAATCAAATATCTAATTACAAGCTTGATCCCCAATCGGTTGCGGACCGATGGCTCAAAGGCAACCTGGAGCTTTTGCTCGGCTGGCTGGAGTTACGCTTGCAGTGGGCGATCAAGGGACGCATGGCGCCCGAGGCCTGGACACCCGTCACAGATCTCGGTGCCGATGCCTTGCATAATGCCTGGGCCGGCTTGACACTTGCTGCCCTGTTCGACGGCCTGCGCCGCACGCAGACGCTACTCGCGCAACTCGGCAGAGGAATCAACGTCGACCTGGCAGTGCGCGTTTTACTGCTGGGATTTCAGCCGGAGAGAGAGCCGACGTGAGCAAGCCTGGACTACTGACATTGACCATCAAGGACAAGAGCGCGCTCTATCTCGCTTATATGCCGTTCGTGGTCAACGGCGGATTGTTCATCCCGACCAACTCGAGCTACAAGCTCGGCGACGAAGTTTTCATGCTGCTCAGCGTGATGGGGGAGCAGGAGAAAATCCCTGTGGCGGGGAAGGTGATCTGGATCACCCCAAAGGGCGCGCAAGGGAAGCGCACTGCCGGAATAGGCGTTCAGTTCAGCGAACAGGACCAAGGTAACACCCAAAAACGGATCGAGAACTATCTCGCCGGCGCTTTGGGGGGCGACAAGCCTACGCACACGCTTTAGCCGCGGCTCCCGAGACTGGATTTGGAGCAGCCCGTACGAGCCGCGAGGCTCAGGCCAAGCCGGCTTGATTGAGTCCACCCTTGAGCACATAGGTGTTGAACCCGCGCTCGTTGAGGATGAACGCCGCCGCGGAGCTGCGCCGGCCGGTGTCGCAACAGATGATGTAGGTCGTTTCCGGATCCAGGCTCTTGAGCTTCAAGCGAATGAAGTATAGCGGCACGTTGACGGCGCCTTCCTTGTGATTTGCTTCGAACTCGCTCGGTAATCGCACGTCCAGCCAAGTTGCCTCTTTGCTCGCCGCGAGCTTGTCGGCATCCTTTTCGTCCAGCCACTCGAGCATGGGCTCGTTGAGGAGTTTCTTGAAGTCTTCCTTGCCGAGGCGCATCAGGCAGCCGTCCGTGTCCATCGTCACCGTGGCATTGCGCTTGGCTTCCGAGATCAGCGCCTCCTCGCCGAAGGTATCGCCGACGTCGAGCTCCGCGAGTCTGATACCTTCCTTGTTGAGCGGAGTTTCGCGCGTGACGGAACAGCGTCCCCGTGTGATCACGTAAAAGTAGTCGCCCTCGTCGCCTTGCTTGATGACGACATCGCCCTGGCGATAGTTGACTTGCTGCAAACGCATGAAGATCGCCTGAATATTCGCCGGCGGTATCTTATGCAGCGCTTTGGCCTGAAGCAGGATCGTCATCCAGTCGTCCGGCTGCCCTTGGTCGCTGCGCAACTCGCTGACCTCGTACTGACCCGTCTGATCCCAGGTCAACATGACGTCGAGCAGATCACTGTCGATGGAGATGTACTCGATACGCCCCTGAGCCTGGGCCGAATGTTTTCTTGGTAGGACGGGGGAGAGTGGGTTGCGGGCTTGGTCGCTCCCGCCGGCGATCGTCTCGCGGACCTCATCGCCCTCGAGGAGCTCGACCGTCCCGGTAAGCACGTAGATCGTGCGTTTATCCGTGTCGCCCTCACGGAACAAGAATGCACCGCTTTCCGCTTCACGCACCTCGGTCTTGCGGACCAAGGCATGTAAATTGTCCTTCTTCAGCCCACCCAGCGGGACGAATTTGGCCAGTGTGGAAGCGTTGATCTGAGTGGTCATCAGGTTACTAGCATCGTGAGTGCAGCCACGTCCTCAGGCTGATAAATCGGCGCGTCGGAGTCTAGCACAGCGTTGCCCAGCCAACATGTGCATGGAATCACGCGCTCCTGTCCAGCTCCCTCCATCCGGGCCGCGGTGCGAAGCGTGGACCGTAGCGTTGTGCCAACGTCTCGAGACGAGCGACGATTCGATCGACGCCGGTCTCCAATGCATAGTGGATCGGGCCGCCCCGGAACGGTGCAAACCCGGCGCCGAAAATGACGCCGGCATCCAGCAGGTCGAGATCATCGACGACACCGTCCTCGAAGCAGGCCATCGCTTCGTTGACCATCGCAAGTATCAATCGATCAATCAAGTCCTGGTCCGGAGCGGGGAACGCGCTGGCCTTCTGCGGACGGTTGTTCTCGAATCGGTAGAAGCCCTGGCCCGACTTCGCGCCGAGCTGACCGTGCTCGACCATGTGCTTGAGGCGTTCCGGCACTTCAGCATGAATCGTCTCCGCGAGTATTCCGATGACGTGCAGGGCGATGTCCAAACCGACTCGATCGACGAGCTCGACGGGCCCCGTGGGCATGCCGAACTGCTCGGCGGCTCGGTCGATGGTCTCGAGCCGATGCCCTTCCTCATGGCAACGCAGGGCCTCGAGCATGTACGGCACGAGAATTCGATTGACGACGAAACCCGGTGCGCTGCGGCAGGGTAGGGGCAGCTTGCCGATCTGGGTCACGAAGGACAGCGTCCGCTCGAGGAGCGCGGCATCCGTAGCGTCGCTGCGAATGACCTCGACGAGCGGCAGCAGCGCCACGGGATTGAAAAAATGCAGCCCCAGAAGCCGGCTTGGCTTCGCCATTGGTTCGCTGATCTCCTCGAGCCGGATGCTCGAGGTGTTCGTCGCGAGCACGGTGTCGCTCGGCGCCTTGGTCTCGATCGACTGGAACAATGCTTGTTTCGCGTCGAGCCGCTCCACGATCGCTTCGATCACGACCTCGGCGCTGGCGATACCGTTGCCGTCGAGATCGACGCTCAATCGGGCCCGAGCCGCTTCGGCTTCGCCGGGTCCTCGCAGCTGTTTCTCGAAAAGACGATTCGCGCGCTTCAACGCGGGTTCGACGAGCTCCATCGCCCGGTCCTGGAGCGTGACCGTCAGGCCCTGCAACGCGCACCATGCCGCGATGTCTCCGCCCATGACCCCGGCGCCGACGACGTGGACGCGTTCGACGCTGCTTCTCTTCGGCGCGAGGCTCCGCAGTCGCTCGCGCAGAAAATACACGCGCACGAGGTTCTTGGAAGTCGCGCTGACAAGCAGGCGGGCGATGGAGGCCGCTTCGGCCCGATACGCGTCCCTGCCCTTGCCGCCATAGCGCCGCCACAGGTCGATGATGGCGTACGGAGCGGGATAGTGCTCGGGTCTCGCCCGCCGTCGAACTTGAGATCGGATGCGGCGGGCGAGCCACGGCCTCAACAATGCGATGCCGAGCAGCCTCAGGTGCCACGCGGGCACGTGAGGCTTCGGCTTGGCGCGCACGAGCTCACAGGCCTTCGCGTCGAGCTCGCCGGCTTCGGCCAGCATATCGACGAGCCCGGCGCTCGCGGCCTCCACGGGGGAGAGCGACCGGCCGCTAAGCATCAGATCAAGCGCCAACGGTGCGCCGAGCAGTTGCACGGCGCGAACCGTGCCGCCAAATCCCGGATGTATGCCCAGCTGAACTTCCGGCAGTCCGAGGCAGCGGCGATAACCTTTGGTGGCAACTCGGTAGCGGCATGCCAGAGCCAGCTCCAATCCGCCGCCGAGGGCGAAGCCGTCCATGGCCGCGACGCTGGGGCAGGGCAGATCGGCGAGCTTTTGTACGACCGCCTGACCCAGGGTCACGGCTTGCATTGCCTGCTCGGCGTCGCTCAAGCCCACGAACTCGCTGATGTCGGCACCGGCGATGAACCCAGTCGATTTGGCGGACTTGACGACCAGGCCGCTCGGCGGCTGCTTCGCAAGATCGTTCAGCAGCGCGTCGAGCTCCAATAACACGTCTCTCGATAAGGTATTGGCCTTGCTATCGGCCTTATCGAGCAGCAACCAGGAAATGCCGTCGTCGTCCGTCGTGATCCGCCAATTCTTCATGCACTTCTCCCGTTCCGGGTCAGGCGACGCGCTCTTGCGCTTCGTTCACCTCGAAGTCGCACACGAGCGGCAAGTGATCTGAATACTGCACGCTTGGAATTCTGAAATCCGTTACGGTGATTCCCGAGCCGTAGAGAATGAAATCGAGCTCTTTGCGCGGAGCCCGGCTCGGATAGGAAGGAAGCCCTTCCACGTTGGCGCTGCTGAGACCCGCGGCGCGCATGAAGAGATAGATCTCGTGCTGCCCCCAGAACGTGTTGAAATCGCCGGCTACGATCACCGGTTTGCTGGACGCTATGACGAGATCGTGCAAGTGGTGCAGTTGAGCATGGCGGTGTCGGTACTTTAACGACAGGTGCACGAGAAAGACCGAGCAGCCATCCAGCTCGAGCTCGATGATGAGCCTCTTGATGCCTTTATCGAAATAGTGGAAACGCTCGCCGTGAACGCGCGGTGCGGCGAGGAACGCGTTGCCTTGCTTGCGAACGATCGGTAGCTCCCGGTTCAAGGATCCCATGCCGTATTTGCACTGGTACGCGGAGTAGTGGCCGAGTGCCCTGGCGATGGTTTCCGCCTGGTTCACTCGCCGGCTGCGGATCGAGCCGCTGTCGACTTCGACGAGCCCGACGATATCCGGATCCTGGGATTTGATGAAGTTTGTGATGCGTTCCAGGGTGGTCCGGTTGCCCAACAGATAGCCGGCGCCGGGGATCGGCCAGTGCATCGTCGAGCCCAGGCCGAGGCCGTAGCGGATGTTGTAAAGCAGCAGTCTCACGAGGGGTATCTTACCTGGCCGCTATTCGAAACGGTGTGACGCGAGGCTGAGCCGATCAACGGCGCCGCGGGTGACGGGCTCGGAGATTTCGGGACAAGAGCATTGAAAATTGCCGGGGCTCGCGGTAGCGTCCCAGGATTAGCGTTAGCACATACGGTGGTTCTGCCGATGTCAGAGAAGAATCCGATCCGCATCTTCGTGACACATACGTTCGCGGAGCACCCCGACTACCGCCGCGTATTCGAGTACCTCGAAAGCTCGCCCAATTTCTTCTACGTCAACTGTAGCAATACCGAGTCCATTCCTCCGACCGGCGGCAAAGAGGCTTTGAAGGACGAGCTTCGCGCGCAGATCAAAATGGCCGAGGTCGTCGTGGTTCCGTCCGTCATGTACCTGGAAAGCCGCGCTTGGATCACCTATCAAATGGACGTCGCACAGGCGCAGAATCTCCCCATCGTTGCGCTGGAGCCCTTTGGCGGGATCCAGGAGATGCCCAAGGAGGTTGCCGCGCGAGCCGATGAGACCATTGCTTGGAACGAGCGCGTCATCGTGGATGCCCTCAGACGACAAGCTCGTCACGAAGACACCACGCGCTGGGAAACTATCGAGTTCGACATGCCCTGAGTTGGGGCCGCGGCTCGGTTCTGCGGCGACCGGTTTCCGATGAGGCTGAGCGCCGATCAGATCTGTCATCCAGCGGTCATCGCGCATCGAGGCGCGAGCGGCTACCTGCCCGAGCACACGCTGGCGGCAAAAGCCCTGGCCCACGAGCAGGGCGCCGATTTCCTCGAGCAGGACGTCGTCGCGACGCGGGACCGGCGGCTCATCGTTTGCCACGACCTGACCCTCGAGCGCGTCACCGACGTAGCGAGCGCCTATCCGGGCCGCGCCCGGGCCGACGGACGCTACTATGCGATCGATTTCGACTGGGACGAGATCGCCAGCCTGCAAGTCGTCCTCGATCCACCGGCCCATCAGGGACCGCTTCGCGACGATATGCGCATTTCCACCTTCGAGGACGAGCTCGAGGCCATACGTGGATGGAATCGCGATGCCGGACGCGAGGCGGGGGTATATCCCGAAATCAAGGAGCCTCGATGGCATGCCGAGCACGGCATCGATCTGACGAAAAGCGTCCTCGGCGTGCTCCACGACTTCGGCTATCGAGACGCGTCCAGCAAAGCCTTCGTGCAATGCTTCGACGCCACCGCGCTCAGGCGCTGCCGCGAGGAGCTTGACTCGGCGCTGCGGCTGATCCAGCTGATTGCAAAGGACGCCGACCCGTTCCACCTAACGCCCGCAGGCCTTGCGGCAATCAGTGGCTACGCATCCGGCATCGGCTTGAATTACAGGAGGCTCTTCGATGCGGGCGCGACCGGGCGCATCGTCGCCAGCCCCGTGGTCGAGTGGGTACGCGAGGCCGGGCTGCTGCTGCATCCATATACCTTCAGCCGGGACGGTCTACCCGACTATGCCGAGGATCTCGAGGGCTTGCTCGAGCTGGTGTTCGAGCGAATACGTCCCGACGGCGTGTTCTGCGACTATCCGGACGTGGCCGTGAAGCTGCGCCGCCGGTTCGGCAGGGGACCGCCTAGTAAGCAATATTATTAAAGGTGTGAGCGCGCGGCATGGCCGGTGGCGATACCCGTTGGCGGCACGGGAAGCCTCGACGGTCGGCGCGTAGACACATCGGCGCCCTTACCCTAGAGTGATTGCAGCACCCCAGAGATCCGCCTATGCGGCCCAGAATCGTCCTCGCCCTGTCAATGGCGCTCCTGGCCGTCGCCTGCGCGACGGCGCCCGAGGAGGAGCAAGCCGGCGCTCCTGCCTGCGATCCGACCAGCAACTGCTTTTACGAGCGGAATGTTCGAAGCTTCCGAGCGCTGGACAACCGCACGGTCATTGTCCTGGTGGGGCGTGACCGTTGCCCGTATCGTGTCGAGCTCGACGGCTTCTTCTGCGACGTTGCGATGTCGTCGTTTCTCGCCTTCGACGGCACGAACGGCCGTATTTGCACCTGGGACCGCGCCAGCGTGGTCAGCGGACCGTTCGTGCAAGATCGGGAATACTGCCGCGTGCGCGAGGTTGCCGCGATGACCGACGACGAGCTGCTCGAAGCTTATGCCACCCACGGCTACACGGCGCCGCTGCCGGCGAAGGGCTCCGGGGAGCTCGAGGTCGTGGAGGAAGAGCCGGGTGATGCGAGTGGAGGGCGCAGCGAGCCGGCCTCGGAGCCGCCGGAGACGGCTGACCCGCCGCAGCGCGAGCCGGAGCTAACCGCGCCCTAGGCAGTTGGGTCGCAGCCCCGCGTCCAGCGCCGCGTTGTATTTCTGCAGAGCCGGCGTCATCGAACGAACGAGCTCGGTCAGACGCCGGTCATCGGATGGATGGGTCGAGATGAACTCGGCAGGCTCGCCGTTTTCCCGCAAGCTCGCCATGTTTTTCCAGAGATAGAGGGTCGCTCGCGGGTCAAAGCCCGCGCGCGCCATGTAGTCCAAGCCGACGATATCGGCCTCGCTTTCATCGCGGCGGCTGAACGGCAGCGTAAACGCGAGCGCGGTCGCCGTCCGCGACATATCGCCGAGGCCCGTGGCGGCGGCGCCGACGATCGCGAATGCATCGGCGCCCATCTGTCGCCGTGCCTGCTGCATCACGTGATCTTCGGTGACGTGGGCAATCTCGTGGCCGATCACGGCTGCGAGCCCGTCCGGCGTCTCCGCGGCTTTGAGAATACCGGTGAACACGCCGATCTTGCCGCCAGGCATCGCGAACGCATTGGTCGCCTCGTCGTCGAACACGACGACCTCCCAATTCATGCTCGCATAGGGCTCTTCCAGCGTCTCGATGAGATTGCTCGCCACACACTCGACGAACTTCTGCAACGCGGGGTCGCCGGGGCGGGGCAGCTCGCGCTTCATCTTCATCCATTCGACACGCACGGCGCGCTCGATCTCTCTCTCGGAGGCCGAGAACTGTCCATGAGCAGGGATGCCGATAAGGGAAGACGCAACGAGCCCCATGACCGCCGTCAGGATTCTGCTCGAGCGCGTGTTTGGAATCATGTCCGTATCACTCCGCTAAGACGTCCTTCCCCACGAGGCCGTTAGAGCGCCGCGGCGCTCTATGGTTCGCCCCAGGCCACCGCGACTGTAACGATAGCATAGGCGCGGTTCGGGAGCTTGAACCAGCGGAGCGCGAGAGCTCGCCGCGCGGTGGCCTCGTCATTCAGGAGAATAAGTCATCAAATATCATCATAGTACGAGTCTATAATAATCTATTTTATGAGAAATGGCGGCGTGCGGCGGCGTGGGGAAGATCGAGATTCCGACCCGCTCGGCTGCGAAGTGCTCGCATGGCGGCTAGCGGCGAAGATGATATGTTCCCTGCCATGGATAGGAAGCCGACGCCGCCCGGCGGCATCCAGCGCTCGAGCTGGAAGCGGGGTGAAGCCGCTTATTGCCTGGGGTTGTTCGGGACGGCATTCGTCACGCTGGTGACCGTAACCCGTTTGGCAGATTCGCCGTTCGCGGGTGTCGACCTCGACACCCTATTGTTTTTCCTGCTGTACGGCCTGTTCACGATCGCGATCGGCTATCACCATCCGAACATAGGCTATTACTCCTTTGACCGCGTGGCGCAAGTCGCGAGCATCCTGGTCCTCGGTCCCGTCGTGGCTGCTTGGGTCAACGGCGCGGCTTCGCTCGTCTATCCCTGGCACCGGCTTCGCAACGGCGTGCCTCTGAGAGATGTCATCCTGGCCTCGCTGAACAACGCCGGGCTCATGGCGATGATCGTGCTGATTTGCGGCTCGCTCTACACCGGGCTGGGCGGGGCGGTGCCGCTCATGGTCATCAACGACCGCTCCGCCATGCTGCTGGTCGTGCTGGTGCTCTCAATGCAGGGCTTCAACGACCTCGGCATGCTCGGCATGCTCAAGGCGGGCCGGCGCGACACGGCCGGCTTTCTTCAGCCGTTTTCGGTGGCTTTGGAGCTCGGCTCCGGCGCCACGGCCGTGCTGGTCGCGTTGGTCTACAACACGATGTCCCTGCAGGTGCTCGCGCTGCTGCTCGGTGTCTTGAGTCTCGGCATGTTGGCGCTGCGCCAATTCGCCAGCATGCGGTTGGGGCTGGAGCGTATCGTCGAGGAGCGCACTCAAAGCTTGCGCGAGAAGACCCGCGAGCTCGAGCAGCTCGCGACGCTGGACAACCTCACGGGGCTCTTCAACCGACGCTACGCCGACACCTACCTCGACAAATTGCTCAAACAGGCCGCAGAGCGTGAGCGTCGCTTCAGCATCACGCTCTGCGATATCGATCTCTTCAAGCAGATCAACGACGTGCACTCGCATGCAATCGGCGACGAGGTCCTGAGAACCGTCGCGGACATCTTGCGCGAGCGCTGCCGCAGAACCGACATGATCGCGCGTTACGGCGGCGAGGAGTTCCTGATCTGCTTTCCCGATACGAGCCTGGCGCAGTCGCAAACGCTCTGCGAGGAGCTCAGAGGTGCCGTCGAGCGCCACGACTGGGCGCGCGTCGGGCTCGCCAGGGCCGTAACCATCAGCTTCGGGATCGCCGAATCGCGTCCGGAGCTTTCCGTGTCCACGCTCGTGCACACCGCGGATCTGCGGCTCTACGCGGCCAAGCACGCCGGCCGCAACCTGGTGGTGGCCGCCGAGGTCTGAGGGTTCGCGGCCCCGTGACGAATCGTCAAAGGCGCCTCGCGGCGCTGCCTGCCCCGCCTGTATAGCGCATAATGTATATTATGTTAAAACATGTGGATCTCGATTCTCGGGCTCGTTCCGGCTCCGCCCTTGCAGGTTCCGGGGACCGCCCCGGCGAGTCATTCGCGGGCCTGGAATTCTGCTACTTTCCCGCTCGCGCGTAACACCCGCGCGACTAGGACATCGGATGGCGTTTCTGGTGCATTTCGACGAGGTATCGCTGGCTTTCGGCGATCAAGTCATTCTGAGCAAGGCGGATCTCAAGATCGTAGCCGGCGAGCGCGTTTGCCTGATCGGCCGCAATGGGGCCGGAAAGTCATCGACCTTGAAATTGATCACCGGGGAGCTCGAGCCGGACGAAGGCAAGGTCGAACGGCCCGCGACGCTGCGCGTTTCCAAGCTCGACCAGGGCTTGGACGCAGCGTCGGCCGACCGGGTCCGCGACGTGGTCGCAGCCGGGATGCGCGAGCAGACGATGAGAATAGAGAAATTCCAGGCGCTCGCGGCGCAGCAGCTCTCGAGCAAGGCACATCTGCGCGAGCTCGAGGCGCTCGAGCGTGCGGTCGAGGCCGGCGGCGGCTGGTCAGCGGACGCTCAGGTCGACGCCATCATGACGCAGCTCGAGCTGCCGGCGGAGCGGCGAATGCAGGAGCTCTCCGGCGGCTGGCGGCGACGCGTCGCGCTGGCGCAGGCGATGGTGTCGAAACCTGATCTGCTGCTGCTCGACGAGCCGACCAATCACTTGGACATCAGCACCATCGAGTGGCTCGAGAACGAGGTTCGCCAGTTCAGCGGCGCGGTGCTGTTCGTCACCCACGACCGCGATTTCATGGATCATGTCGCCGGCCGCATCGTCGAGATCGACCGGGGCCAGATGCGCAGTTGGCCCGGCGGCTATCGCGACTACCTGCGCCAGAAAGCCAAGGCAAACCGCGACGAGGATCGCCAGCGTGCGCAATTCGACAAGAAACTCGCCGAGGAGGAAGCCTGGATTCGCCAGGGCATCAAGGCGCGAGAGAGTCGCAACGAAGGCCGTGTGCGGGCACTGCTGGGGATGCGCGAGGAGCGTGCGCAGCGTATCGCGCGACCGCGCAGCCCAAAGGTGCACGTCAACGAATCCGATCAGCTCTCCGGCCGCAAAGTCATCGAAGTCCGCAACGTTTCTCACGCCTACGACGGTCAGACCTTGTTGAACAAACTTTCGCTTCGGGTAATGCGTGGGGATCGCATCGGCATCGTCGGTAACAACGGCGTCGGCAAGACGACTCTGCTGCGCATCTTGCTCGGCGAGCTGAAACCGGATCACGGTTCCGTCAAGCTCGGGACAAACTTGGAGATTGCCTATTTTGATCAGCTACGGCGCGAGCTCGACACCAGCAAGACGGTCGCCGAAATCGTCGGTGAGGGACGCGATTACATCAATCTCTACGGCAAGAAAAAGCACGTCGTCGGCTATCTGACCGATTTCCTTTTTTCCCCGAAGCGCGCGATGACGCGGGTCGCGGCTCTGTCGGGAGGCGAACGCAACCGCGTCATATTGGCGAAGCTATTCACGCTGGCATCCAACCTGCTGGTGCTCGATGAACCGACAAACGATTTGGATGTGGAAACGCTCGAAGCGCTCGAGAGTCGTCTCGATGAGTACAATGGCACCCTCCTCGTCGTCAGTCACGACCGTCATTTTCTCGATCGCGCGGTTACGAGCACGTTGGTGTTCGAGGGTGGCGGCAGCGTCAAGCGCTATGCCGGAGGGTATAGCGACTGGGCGACACTGAGGCACGAGCTGGCGGCACCCGAGTCTGAGCCCGAGCATGGCGAACGCAGTCGGCCGGACCCGGCTGCGACGTTGGCCGGATCGAAGCCCTCTCGCTCGAAGTTGTCCTATAAGTTGCAGCGCGAGCTCGACGCCCTGCCTGCGAGGATCGAAGAGTTGGAGCGCGAGATCGGCGAGCTGGAGACAATCGTTACCGATCCGGAGCTCTATCAACGCTCTCAGGACGAGATTCAGAAGCAGTTTGCGCGCTTGGAATTCCTGCGCGGTGACCTCGAGCTCAAGATGGCGCGCTGGGAAGCGCTCGAGGCCACCCGCGCCCCCGCCCCAGCCGGCTGAGCCGCGTTCGATGGGCTCGGTCCGGCGGCGAACTTTCGAGCTGCGTCGTTGGAGCAGGCGAGCTCGCGCCTAGTCGATCGGCAGCGCGGCGCGGTGCTTTTCCGTGGACTTGTGCTCCGCGCTCCGGCAGGGGACAATCCAGCCCCGATTGCGCAACAACAACACGAAGCCCGGCAGGACGTATCTCACCGGGCGGGGGCATTCCACAATTTCAACTAGCCTAACCGCAACGAAGGTCTAACTATGTGGCAACAAGTCTATCTTCCGGTTGCAAACAGCCTTACGTTATCGACGCTGACCGCGGCCATTCCGATCTTCGTGCTGTTGCTGCTCGTCGGCATCATGCGAAAACCGCCGTGGGTTGCCGGTCTCGCCGGGCTTGCCGCGTCCTTCGTCGTCGCGATCGGCGCCTACGAGATGCCGGTGCCGCTTGCAGTCAGCTCCGTCGGTTACGGGGCCGCTTTCGGGCTATTCCCAATTTGCTGGATCGTTTTCTGGGCGGTTGTCTTGTACCGCCTCACGCTCGAAACCGGTAAGTTCGAGATCATCAAGGACTCGATCGGCGGGCTCACCTCGGATCGTCGCCTGCAGGCGATGCTGATCGCCTTCGCGCTCGGCGCCTTCATCGAAGGCGCCGCCGGGTTCGGGACGCCCGTCGCGGTCGCGGCAACGATGCTTGTGGGGCTGGGTTTCTCGCGGTTTTACGCCGCCGGTATCTGCCTCCTGGCCAATACCGCGCCCGTGGCATTCGGCTCGATCGGCATTCCCGTCGTCGCACTGGCCGGCATGACCGGTATCCCCGAGCTCGAGCTCAGCGGTTGGGTGGGCAGTATCTGCGCGCCGGTCTCGCTGTTCATACCGGCCTATCTGATCCTGGTCATGGGAGGCGTCAACGCTCTGCGCGGCGTGCTCCCCGCGGCGGCGGTGTGCGGTATCTCATTCGCCACGACGCAATTCCTGGTATCCAATTTCATCGGCCCGCAGCTCACCGACATCGCTTCGGGACTCGCCGCCATCGCTTGCATGGTGCTGCTGCTTCTCGTCTGGAAGCCCGCCGACACCTTCCACCTGGAGGGTGAAACGGAAGTCACTTACGACGTAAAGTCTCATGGTTTCTGGAAAACGGTTCACGCCTGGTCGCCCTACCTTTTCCTCGTCGTCCTCGTGCTGATGTGGGGTACCTCCTGGTTCAAGAACAACGTGCTCGAGACCGCGACCATGGTCATCCAGTGGCCGGGTCTGCACAATCTCGTGGCTCGCATGCCGCCGGTTGTCGGTGAGCCCACCGCCTATGCTGCGTTGTTCACGTTAAATTGGCTGTCGGCGGCAGGTACCGCTTGCATGCTCGCTACGATGGCGGGTGCGGCGGCCCTTGGCGTGTCCCCGGCTGGGTACGTGCGGGTGCTGGTAGTCGTGTTCAAGCAGCTGTTCCTCGCTATCGTGACGATTACCTCCGTGCTCGGGTTTGCGTTCCTCATGAACTATTCGGGTGCCGCGGCGACGCTCGGGCTCGCATTCGCATCGACCGGATTCATCTTCCCATTCTTCAGCGCGCTCTTGGGCTGGCTCGGTGTGTTCCTGACGGGAAGCGACACGTCATCCAACGCGCTGTTCGCGAATTTGCAGGTGGTGACGGCGAATCAGCTGGGTCTCGACCCGGCGATTCTTGCCTCGGCCAACTCGGCCGGCGGTGTCATGGGCAAGATGATCAGCCTGCAGAGCATCGCCGTCGCCGGTGCTGCAACGGAGATGAAATCATCGGAGCAGGCTCAGCTCTTCCGGTTCACGCTGAAGCACAGCATTTTCCTCGCTTCGGTGCTGGGCATGATCACGATGGTGTACGCCTATACCTTCTAGATCTCGAGCCGCCGCCGGCGCTCGGCGGCGGCTCAGGGCCTGCCTGGACACGACGTGGGGCGAACACCGCGCACCCCGCCCGACTACAGATTCGGCAGCGGACATAATCCGCGGGCCCGTGGCTTCCCCTGGCTAGCCGGGCACGGTACGATAATCCCTTACGGTTGGTCCCCAGGAAACGAGCGCAGATCGCGTGGCCGATACGGCCGGCGCGGGCCTGCGGCTGACAGGCGTCAGAGATCGTTGATTTGAGCCCTTTG
>Ga0302046_10002051_pt1 | contig 18850 bp, 13 predicted proteins | sample RVTome_11_FD_200261 | JGI IMG/M metagenome (GOLD analysis project Ga0302046, IMG submission 200261) | Soil microbial communities from uranium-contaminated site in the Upper Colorado River Basin, Wyoming, United States - RVT147D111 (version 2) ...
AGAAGTAGCGATGGTCGTCGGTCAGCCAGCCCTGGTGGGAGTAGCCGACGTTCGGATAGGCGGCGTTCGCCAGCGCGAGGGTGCTGTCCTTGTCGGTCACATCGGCGATGGAGAGGGCCGTTTCGTTGGCGTTGAAGCAGATTTCTTTGCCCCGGTGCTCGGCGTCCGGGCCGTTGTAGATGACGCACTGCGCGTCGTGTGAATACCCGGTCGAAGCCCGCCCCGTCGCCGTGTCGGAAAAACAACCGGCAAACGCAGGTTGCAACGGGTTGCGAATGTCGATCATGTGCAGGCCGCCGCCGCACGTCTCGCCGCCGCCGTTGCTGCCGACGGCGTAGGCAAAACCGGTCTCCTCGTTGATGACGATGTTGTGCGCGCTGTGGATGCCGTCGTAGCGGGCCACCTCCTGAAAAGTCATCGGCGGGCTGGCGACGTGGCGGAGTTGCGTCAGGTCGAAGACCTGCATGCCGTGCTCTCCGGCGCCGTCGGCGACGATGAAGGCGTGGTCTTTGTAGACCTTGATGTCCCGCCAGGTGCTGCTGGGTGAACTCGTCGTTTTGGGCAGGTCGCCGACGAAAATGGGGTTGTGCGGGTTGCTGATATCAACGAACGAGGTGCCGTCGATGCGGCCGACGAGGGCGTATTCCTTGCCGGTCTCGGGATCGGTCCAACCCCAGACGTCGTTGGTGTTCACGCCGCGCCCGCCCCCGATGTCCTTGACGGACAGGAAGGACATCAGATCGACCTGCTGGCATCCGAACGCGGCGGCTTCGCCATCGGTGCAGTCGACCTGACCGCCCACGATGGAGGCGATGCCGATCACTTCGTTGAACACGGTGTTTTTGGCAGCCCACTGGCCGGTGGCGGAATCACGTTCGAAGATGACCGCCGTACCGGCGCCATTATCGGCGCCTGTCACGCCGACGACGGCGAGGTCTCCGTTGACGGCAAGGGCGCCGGCAAAAAAGTCGCCTTGCTTCGCTTCGGGCAAGGTCAGCTTCGCCGTCTCGCCCCAGGAATCGCCCTCCAGCCGATACGTATAGACCGCGCCCTGGAAGCCGCCCGCTCCGGGCGCTCCGGCCCAGATCTCGTTGCCGTTGACGGCCAGCGAAGACGCCAGCCGTCCCTGGTCGCCGTCGGACGGTGCCAGGCGATTCTCAAAAAGCCACGTACCGGCAGCGGCGTCGTAGCGGTAGGTGTTGACGGCCCCGAGATTACCCTCATAGCTCGGCACGCCGACGAAAGCAACGTCTCCCTGCAGCCCGAGCGTCATCCCGAAAAAATTCTGCTCGGCGACTCCTTCTCCCACGATGCCAGTGGAAACCCAGGCATTGGCGGCTTTATCGTACCCGAAAGCGTACACCACGCCCGTCCCACTATTCCGGAAAGGTGCCGAAATCAATGCCCTGTCGCCGTCTACGGCGACGGCCATCCCGAAATAGTCGCCCGACTGCAAGGTATCCACAGCGAGCTTCGCATGTTGGGACCAGGTACCGCGCTGCGGATCGCGCCGGAACACATACACCGCCCCCCTGCTTTCGTTGTAGCCGAGCGCGGAGACGAAAGCAAAGTCGCCGCTGAGCGCCATGACACGCCCCAGATGGTCCGCTTCAGCGCCCTCTTGCGCCGTCAGCTGAGCCACCTCGGTCCATGAACCGGATGCGTTTTTTTCGAAGACGTAGGCGCCGCCTTTGGTGTTGTCCTTCCGCGTAGCGCCAACCAGCAGCCGGTTGTCTTGAGCGACGAGGACGCGCCCGAAGCGATCATCCCAGTCGGGCATGGCGTCGGAGGCTTGCAGCTGGGCGGCCTCCTTCCACATGCCGTCCGATGCATCGCGCCGATAGACGTAGACCGTGCCGGCCGAGATCACATTCTGTGTTTCACTGATGAATACTTCATCGGCACCGACGGCAACGGCGCCTCCGAATTGATTCTGCCGGGCCTGTGTGGGCACAGCCATAACGAGGAGCAGCAGGGCATACAGGAGATAACCTGGCTTGTACATAGCGTTTCTCAGGTTGACTTGGGACAATGACGAGGAGATCCCAGATCCCTTCTCCAATACAATAACGTAGAGCGCGGCGTACGGCACATCGATACCGCAGCGTACCGCTGACAGAAAGGCCTGGAGGGAGGCAACAGGTCGTAGCGCGTCTCTAGACGTAGGAAGGCGCGCGAAGATGCACCGCGAGGCCGGGGTTCCCCTTTTTTGCCTGCTTCTCCCGCTGGATCCACCGGGCGCACCCTCCCCGGGCAGCGTGGAAAAAAACGAGATGAGGTTACGTTCTCGGGTAGGATGTGTCTATTAGGATAGTGCCCTAAACATCCATTTCGGCTGGAGCCATGACCGATGTTTTCTTGAAGACGCTACATCTGGAAGCCGACCACCTCGCCTACTGGTTGGACGAAGCCCTGCACGACCCGATGATCAGCGAAGACGAGTTTTACAGTCAGATCGAGCGGTACGGCGCCGTGTTGCGCCGGATCAAGCGGATTCGCAATGCGCAGACGCCTACACTCGGCCTGGCGTGAGGCCGGCCCGCCGGAAGCCGCCTTTTTCGTCTCGTATACGTCCTGTGCTTATGAGGTGATGCCGCTACCGTAGTTGGCATCCGTGCCGATGTCTGAGGCTGCTGTGCCCGCTACAGCGATGCATACGAAGCTGCCCGTGCCTGCATTCGACGCGTTGATGTAAACGAGGGCCGTCTTGCCGGAAGGAATGCTCGGCGTTTCGCAGTTCGAACCGAGGGATGTAGACAAGATGTAGTCGCCGTTCGGCGTGCTGTAGGTCCCGCCACTCGTGGGGTATCCGATCTTGTCGAAACTGACGGCGGAAAAGGTTTCGCTACGGGTCATGCCGCCGAGCATCTGGGGCTTGATCGCCCAGGCCTGTACGTCGGAAGCGATGCGTAACGCCTCAGCAACCATGTTATCGGCATTGCCTCTGCTCTGGTTGATACCGAACATGGTGATGCCCATAATGACGGCTAAGCCGACGATGATGATGCCGAGCACAAGAAAAAGCAGCTGTTGTTGGCCCATAGTACGTAACGTCTATGTTCGTGGGGAGGCGACGGGGGTTCCATGCACAAGCGCCCCATCGTCGTTACGCAATTTTTTTTCCAGGAGGGCAAGGCCCCCTCCCTGCCCTCCTCGGATTGACCTTCTGTGACCCGGCCTCAAGCACCAGGGCGCACAGGTTCTTTTCTGCGAAAACGGGCCGGAAAATGATGTTTTTCCATTGAATCCGACGCGTTTGCATACGCCGAAGAAACGTGTAAAAAACGATCATCGATCCATGCCGAGCTTGGCAGCGACGTTTCAAAAGTACCGTCCCGGTGCAGCCGGGCCGTAACGAAACGTAACTGGCCACGCACGGCTCAACGGCCTCCGTGCGGAGCAACGAGGGCGATCAGCACATCCATGACGTTGGTGTGCGTCGGCCCCGGCGTGAGGAGTCCGCCTAGCCGTGCGAAGAAGGCGTACGCGTCGTTGTCGGCCTGATAGGCAGCCGGGTCGAGGCCGGCGCTCCGTGCGGCTGCGGCGGTACGCGGCGTCGCCCAGGCCCCGGCGGCCTGCGTCGGCCCGTCGATGCCGTCTGTACCGCCGCTGAGTACGACGACGGTACGCGCAGTCCCTTCCAGGCCGAGCGCGGCGGCAAGGGCTACCTCCTGGTTGCGTCCCCCCTGCCCCGCTCCGGTCACCGTGACGGTCGTTTCGCCGCCCCAGAGCAAACAGGTGGGCTGCGCTGCCTCGACTGCCAAGGCCGCACGGGCCACGGTCAACCCTACTTCGCGGGCTTCTCCCGTCAGCGCCCGGGAACAGATGCGGGTGGCATACCCGCGTTGCGCGGCGGCCGCCTGCATCGCTGCCAGCGCCTGCCGGTTGCTTCCGAGCAAGACCGTCCGGACCCGCTCGAAAACGGGAGACCCCGGCCTGGGCGTCTCGGGCACGTCACCCCGAGCCCCGTGCTCCAGATGGGCCCGCACCGGCCCCGGCACCTGCTCCCACAGTTCGAAGGTCTGCAAGACGGCCACGGCGTCCCTGTAGGTTGTATCGTCCGGAACCGTCGGGCCGCTGGCAATCACGGAGAGGTCATCTCCAACGACATCGGAAATCACCAGCGTCAGCACCGTTGCCGGAGCGGCCAGCGCCGCCAGGCGACCGCCATTGAGGGTGGAAAGGTGCTTCCGGACGGTGTTCAGCTGATGGATGCCCGCCCCACTGTGAAGGAGCAGACGAAAGGTGGCCTGCGCGTCTTCGAGCGAGAGGGCCGGGGCAAACGACGGCCAGAGCGCCGACCCTCCACCCGAGAGCAAGACGAGCAGCAGGTCGTCGGCCCCACATGAAGCAGCCCACCGATGCACCCGCGCGGCGGCGGCAACACCCGCCGCGTCCGGCACAGGATGCGCCGCCTCGACGACTTCGACGCGCTGCGGGCGGTGCTGAGAAGCAGGCAACGTTGCCCGATAGCCGTACGGCACCACGACGAGCCCCTGGTCGATCCGCTCCCCCAGCAGCGCCTCTACGGCACCGGCCATCGCCATCGACGCCTTGCCGGCTCCGACGACGACGACGCGCCGGTAATCGTCCGGCGACCGGTCGAGGCCACGGAGAAGGTCCAGGTCGCGAAAAAGCACATTCGCTTGCACACGCCGAACGGCCGCCTGATAGAGCCGGCACGCGTCGTCGATCAAGGGATCCAGGGCCTCGGCTTCGGGTTCAGGGTTCACGGTTTTGACGGTCGGGCTAACACGACAAAGGACGGACGACTGCCTCTGGAACGCCAAACTACAACATCACGCCTTCGCTTGCTCATCCGGCACCTGGTCTGGATTGCGGGGGTGCTGCCTGTGGCGATGCCGGCCGCCGGGCAGGCTGCGTCGCCGGGCAGGGCCGTGAGGCCGGCGAGGCTCGCTGCCGCACCGCACACCGATACCTTGCGGGCGCTCGTCGTGTTCGTGCAGTTTCGCGACGACGACGTTCCGGGCGACCCCGCCGTCGATGCACGCGGCTGGCCGCGCTTCGATAACCCGGCGACGTTGCCCCCTTTTGCCCGATACCTGCTCTCCGCCTCTCCCACCCCTCCTTTTCCGGATAGCACCCTGACCGCCTACTTCTTCCAGCAGTCGCTGGGTCGCTTCGTTCTTTACGGCAACGTCTACGACTCGGTGATGGTGAGCCGCCACCCGGAAGCCGCCTACCACGCGCCGCGCGGCGGCTACGGCCACCTGACGGCCGAGGTGCTGGACCGCCTCGACGCGCAGGGCTTCGACTTCAGCCGGTACGATCAGAACCGGGACGGCCTTTTCGACTACCTCTTCCTGATCGTCCGGGGCGACTCCCGGCGCGACGACAAGACGTTCACCTACACCGGCATCTCCTGCCTGGACGCCCGGTGCGGCGGGGGCCTCACCGCCGGGCGCCCGCGCGACGTGCTCGCCTACGACGGCCTGCGCTTCGACTGGCGGCTTTCCGGTGCCATCATCCTGCACCGTACGCCGGGCAACATCATCCCCCACTACTACCACGTTCGCATGATGGCCCACGAACTGGGCCACGACCTCTGGGCGGCCTTCTTCAACCATATTCCCGCCATCACGAACAACGACGTACCGCTCCGAAGCAACCGGGGGCACGGCACCGGCACCCTCGGCTATGCGCTCATGGCGGGGGCCGGCGGGGGCCTCGACGCCCGAGGCGACGAAACCCTCTCGGCCTTCGAACGCGACCTGCTCGGCTGGATCGACTGCGACGTACTCTCCATTACCCGCGACGACGTGCGCGTCACCGACCTCTACACCACGTCCGCCTGCAAAAAGATCAACCTCGGCGGCGACAGCGAAGGACGCAGCCTCTACGTAACCAACCGGCAGCGCCTCGGCCCCTTCGACCGACCCCGACGCGGCGGGCGCGGCGGACGGTTCGAGATGGGCTTGCTCCGCAGCACCGGCCTGCTGGTTATGCTGATCGACGGCCTGCATCTCGACGTCCTTCCAGCCGACAACACCCTCGACCTCGCGGCAACGGACGCCCCCTATATGGGCGACCTCTTCGGCCCGGACACCGCTACGCAGCTCACCCCCTGGACGCGTCCCAACACCAACGGTTTTACCCTCTATCCGCCCGGCTTCACACCGGGCTGGCAAGCCCTCGACCGGATCCGCTACACGGGCGAAGCGGACCGCGAGATGGCTTTTGACTACGTCGCCGACTTCCGGCTGCGCCCCATCCTCCGCGAAGACTCGTGGATCCGCGACGAGACGCAAGGCTATGCCTTCGACACACCGCTCGTCGTCACCAACGGCAGCACCCTGCGCCTCGGGACGACGCTGTCGTTCACGAAAAGGCTGCGCGTCGAGCGGGGCGCCACGGTGATCGTCGAGGCCGGTGCGGACGTGACCCTGGCTGCCGGCAGCGTGCTGGACCTGGCCTACGGATCGACGATGATCATCGAGGGCCGGCTGCGCCTGAACGGGTTGTTGAAGCGGAATCCCGGCGCTCGCTTTTTGACGCGAGACGAGGGGACCGTCTCAGTAGACTTACCGCGCTGACACGACGGTCTCCGTGCGACCAGCCCGAAATAATTACAACCCAAACTGGAATGAGGTAGTTTTCCGACCGCCTTCACCAGATTTCCGCCCTGCCCTCACGGGGTATCTCTCCGCGCGATCCATTGCAGCAACATCGTGTTGAGCCACTCCAACATGCGCCCCTGTTCCTTCCGGTGCCCGTGCTGCGCCTCGACGTTGACATACGCGATATCCCGCTGGCCGCAGTACACCGACAGCGAGCCGTCGTCGGTAGCGCCGGCGTTGTCCTGTAGCACTACGTTGTACCCGGCCTGACGCATCGCCGTGAAAAAGTCGCGATCCGTGACGAAAAAGAAGTCGTCGGGATCGGAGCCGTTGCCGATGAAGACCGCTTCAGCGTCGTTTTCGTAGACTTCGCCCTCGGTATAGCGCTGGGCCGAGTATGCCTCTTCGGTGTTGTTGTGGAGGGCAACCACCACGGCCAGGTCGTCGAGGCGGTAGAGCGCCAGCAAGGCTTCGGCAAACGTGCGGACGGCGGCATGGGCCGCCTCGGAATACGGCCCGAGGGCCCGCAACGTGGCGACGATGCCGGCATCGGTAAAGATGCGGTTGGGATCGAAGACGTACGTGCTGTCTCCCAGCCCAAAGGCGACGTTGCGCCCGCCCGAATGGCTGAGTTCGACGACCCGGCCGCCGCGTTTACGGATGACCCGCAGGGTGGCCTCGACGGAGGTGTTCTCGTCGTCGTGCAGGTTGACGAACGTCAGCCCTTTGTCTCCCGCCTCGTACACGACGACGTCTACAGCCGTTTCGCCCACCTGGAGCGGAGTGCGGGTCTCTGTGACGCGATGGGTGGATACGAGGCCGAGTTGCCGGCATCCGCCCAGCACCATCAGGCAACCGATAAGCAAAACGCTGTGAGAACACCGAAGGCAGCGCATAAGCACACGTCGAGGTTGCGTCCGAGAGGTCCGGTATGATAACGGCTCCGGCTGTAGGACGCAACGGGATCTTGCTGGGGGATCTCGGTGAGGGATCTAGTTGGAGGACCTTGTTGCAGAGATGCGGGATAGGCCCCATCTTAAGGGCTTTCGGTGCAGTCTGCCTCCCTTCCCACGCTCAACGCCGGCCGCCTCCTATGCCCGACGACGCCCCCGCCGCCCTGATTACCGAACCGACTGCGGTCTTCGCCTTCCTGGCGGCCGTGCTCGGCCTCGTCTTCTACCTGAGCAGCCTCGCGCCTCTCAAGAAGTTTTTCGAGTACATGCCGCCGGTGATCTGGGCGTACTTCGTGCCCATGTTCGCCACCACGTTCGGCCTGACGCCGGAAAGCAGCGCGACGTACAGTTGGATGGCCCGCTACCTGCTGCCGCTGTCGCTCTTCCTGCTGATGATCACGGTCGACCTGCCGGCCATCCTGCGGCTCGGCAAGATCGCCCTGCTGATGATGCTGGCCGGGACGCTGGGCATCGTGCTGGGGGGGCCGGCTGCCTATTTCGTCTTCAGCAGCCTCGGCCTGATCCCGGAGGATACCTGGATGGGGCTCGCCGCGCTTTCGGGAAGCTGGATCGGCGGTACGGCCAACCTCGTCGCCATCCAGCAGCACGTCGAGTCGACTACCTTTGTCCAGACGCTCGTGGACGGGGTGATGACGCGTACGCCCGCCGCCATCGACCTCGGCCCGATCATCGTGATCGATACCGTGGTGGGCTACGGATGGATGGGCCTGTTGATCGTCCTCGGCACGTTTCAGCAGCGCTTCGACCGATGGGTAGGTGCCGATCTCACGTTTGCGCAGCGCCTCAACCAGCGCCTCCTCGAACTCGACACCGAGCGACGGCCCGTCCAGATCGCCGACCTCGCCGTCATCCTGGGCCTCGGTCTGGCGGCTACGGTCCTCTGCCGGCTGGCAGGCGGCGCTATGCCGGCCATCCGCATCACCCCCGGCGGCGACTCCCTCATCAGCGCCTCGACGTGGACCATCCTGATCGTCGTGACCGTCGGTCTGCTCCTCTCGTTCACTCCCCTGCGCAAGCTGGAACGGCCGGGTGCTTCCCGGATCGGCTACCTCGCCCTCTACCTGCTGTTGACGTCTATCGGCGCCCAGGCCAACCTGGCTGCCGTGCTCGAAGTCCCTGCGCTGCTGGGCGTAGGGGCCCTGTGGATCAGCGTGCATATCGGCATCCTGTTCCTCGCGGCCTGGCTGCTCAAGGCCCCGATGTTTTTCGTAGCGACGGGCAGCATGGCCAACATCGGCGGGGCGGCCAGCGCCCCTGTCGTCGCAGAGGTCTACATGCCGGGCATGGCTTCGGTGGGGCTGTTGATGGCCATAGCGGGCTACATCCTGGGCATCTACGCCGCCCTGGGGTGTGCCGAGTTGCTTCGCTGGCTGGCATAGCCGCTGCCGCCGTCCACCCGCTCAACCGCAGGCGACTCGACAGCGCCGGCCTCGCTCCGATTCTGCATCCGCTGGCGCACGTACAGGACGCCTACGAGGAGCAGGGCTACCAGGAAAGCGATCCACGCCGCCCGCTTCACCTGGGCTACCGGCAGCCTGACCGCCAGAAAGATTCCCGTGCCGAACCCGATCAGCGTGCCGAGCATGACACCACCGAGCGTGTCGGCGAGTCGATCCCACCCCATTCCGCTGGCAAAAAGGGCTCCCAGCAAGCCGCCCGCCAGAAAGCCGACGAACGTCATACTGATCCCCAGCGCGATGCCGGGCAGGATCTTCGACTGTGCCATCATGGAGGTTTTCAGCTTAGCAGTGCGTAATCGATCACCAGCCGCTCGCCGCCGTGCCAGCGGATCCATCCGGTCGGCACCGCCCGGTCGGCAAAGATCGAAGCCCCGACCTTCATCCATCCCCCCTGGACGGCCTGCGGTTGTAGCGGTTCGTCCGGTTTTGCATCCAGCAAGGCGGTTTCCTCGCCCGGGCCGGACCGAATCGGGTTTGCTTCCGGCGCAATCACCTCTACGGACACGGCACCGAGAAGAAAAGTCGGCCAGTCGACGAAAGCAACCGCGTGACGATCGACCCAGCGCGTCTCGCCGGTTTGCGTGTTGACGACGACCTCGATCCAGTGCAGGGTGAGCGTCTTGGCACGCAGGTAGAGCAGGTTGTAATCCAGCTTGAAGACTTCCGGCACAAACCACGGCGGGGCCGTTGCCACGTCGGTGTAGTAGGGCCCGGCCAGGAACGTCAGGCTATCGACGGGCGCGGCCTCGCCGGGCAGCCCGTCGCGTGGCGGCACTCCGTAGAAATACAGCGCCTGCCCCGGCACCAGATAGGGTTGTACCATCCCGACGCCCAGCGGCAGATCCATGGATGGGGCGACGGCGTGCCGGTCCATGGCAAGACCAGCAGTACAAGCAGGCATTTCCACATGAGCGCAGAACCGTTTTCCGAAAGTACGCCGAGACAACCGGCGCGGGCGCCTCGTGTTTCCAGGCCTCACGCCGGATGTGCCGCGCCCTGCTCTTTCGACCGTTATCATTGCCGGCGGAAAACCACGCGGCGGTTTTGGGCCATCTTTTCCGGCGAGCTGTTGTCCACGGCGGGCTGGCTCTCGCCATACCCGATCGCCGCAAGCCGCCCGGCGTCGACGCCGTGGTCGATGAGCCACGCCGCGACGGCCTCGGCCCGTTGCTCGGAGAGGGTCTTGTTGAAATCGTCCGAGCCCCGGTCGTCGGTGTGGCCTTCGACGAGCAGGCGCAGGTCTTCGTGATCCTGCATCATGGCGAGCACCTCGTTCAGCATGCCGGTGGACTCGGGCCTGAGCGCAGCGCTCCCTGTGTCGAAACGAATAGCCGTCGTGGAGACGAAACCCGCGTTCTCCAGGTCGTCGTAGAGCGAGCGGGGGCCGCCTTCGGCCACGCGGATCTCGTCGACATAGATATCCTCTCGGTAGACGCCGAACATGAGGTTGAACGACGAAGCCGCCGGGAAGTCCAGCCGGGGCACGTTGGCGACGCGCCGCTCGTTGAGATACACCTTCCAGTACGGGCCATCTACGGCGATGTGCACATCGGCCCAGGTATCGACAACGAGCGCTTTGTCGGTCTGGGCGGTCGCCTCACCGCCCTCCCATTTCAGCCCCCCGCCTTGATAACCCGTCACGAACACCTGCGGATCGGGCGGATACCGGCACCCGTGGATGAGTTCATGTTCCCCGGAGAAGAGATAGACGCCCACACGCGCCAGGGGGTCGCTCGTCCGTACCCGAAACTCAACGGTGTAGCGTTCCGGGAAGGGCTGCCCGAGGGGAATCTTGACGCACCCATACCCGGCCGTCGTGCGGAGCGCCTTGTTTTCGCCCAGTTCGACGACCTCCATGTTGCCTGCGACGTAGTCGAGACGCGCCGGGAAGTTGCCGGTGCGGGTGCCCTCGAAGTCGTGATAGAAGAGCACGTCGTCCCCGGAGACAAAGTCATAGTTCGCCCAGACTCCCTCGCCCGGCGTACCGCTCGCATCGTCTGTATCCCCGGCCGATTCGTAGCCCGAGATAGGTTTGCCGTCCTCGTCTACAATGACGGGCTCCGTGCCGTTATCCCGCGCCTCTTTGATGCATCTTTCATCGGTCACGGCGCAGACGATGGCATCCTCGGCCAGGTCTAACGTGCGCCGGGCGGCTGCGACGGCCCGGTCCTCAACGCGGCGCTCGGCCTCACGCTTGACGCGATCCTTGATGCGAGTACCGAGCTGGGCCTCGGCCCGTTGAAAGGTGGGTGCGACAAAAACACCCAGCATGACACAAAGAACCAGACACCGAAAAGAACGCCGGCAAACTACGTTCATGACTGACCTCGTTGATTGGTACTTCAGGAAGCAGCGGTTTCATAGATAACCCCGGAGGACGAAGGAGCGCGCTTCCTCACAGGATGACTCCCAAAATCCCTTTCGCCGGGATAAACGACAATCACCCAAACATGTGGTTTTGCCGCTCAGGCGCGCCCTAAATACTTCATCGCTGCTTCGGTGCGGGAGCGGACGTGCAGCTTTTCGTAGATGTGCCGGATGTGCGTGCGCACGGTGTCGAGGCTGACGAAGAGGGCTTCGGCGATCTCGCGATAGCGATAGCCCTGCACCAGGAGTTCCAGGATCTCCTGCTCACGCGCGGTCAGCGCTTTTTCCACCTCCCGCGAGGCCGTCGGTTTATGGAACGTCTCGACCACGCGCCGGGCGATCCGGCTCGACATCGGCGAGCCGCCTGCCTGGAGGGTCTTGATGTTGTCGAGCAGTTGAGCCGGCGGCGTCTTTTTCAGCACATAACCCGTGGCGCCTGCCTGCAAAGACTGGAAAATGCGGTCGTCGTCCTCGTAGACCGTCAACATCATTACCTGGGCCCGGGGTTGCTTTTCTTTGATCTGCGGCAACGCCTCAATGCCGGACATCCCCGGCAGCCCGATGTCCAGCAATACGACATCCACCTTCAGGACTTCCATCGCCGCGAGGGCCGCCTCGGCGTCTTCAAACGTCGCCACGCAGTCGAACCCTTCCGATCCACCGATCAGGTAGGCCAACCCCTGGCGCACTTCCGAACGGTCTTCGACAATAGCTACGCGAATGCACACGGCGTTACATCCAGATGGGTGAACCGAACCGGATCAGTAAGAAATCCTGTATGAAGGCCACTTCGCTTTAAAGTGTAGGTTGTCCAGCGCAATGTCAATCACTTTTTTGTGTGATATGGGTTGCCGGAAAAGGCCGTAGGTTCCGCTGGAAAAGCATCCGACCCGGGTCATCTGTCAACGGGTTTTATGGAGGCACCGGCGCTCGATGCCCACCCCAGCTAGGATCGAGCGGAACGGAAAGGTGGAGACGCGTCCCCTGGGCCGGCTCTGACGCGATGACCAGCACCCCGCCGATCTCCTCGGCCCGATGTTTCATGTTGCGCAGGCCCTGGCCTCCGGGACGCCCCGCCTTGCTGCCAAACCCACAGCCGTCATCTTCAATGCGCAATTCGAAACGATGCTCGCCGAGCCTCAAGGTGACGCGGCTCTCGCGGGCCCCGGCATGTTTGACCATATTGTGCAACGCCTCCTTCAACACCAGAAATACATTCCGTCGAAACTCTGCCGACACCTGCAATGCGGGTACAACCTGCGGAAATCGCAGTTCGAGCCGGACCGGCGTGTTCTCCAGATACTCCGCCGTGTACTCCCGCAAGTAGGCCACAACACGGTCCAACCGGTCATGCTGCGGATTGATCGCCCAGATGATCTCCCCGAGGGTATCGAGCATCGCTCGCGAGGTAGCGGCGATTTTTTCCAGATTTGCCCGCCCCTGCCCGTTACCCCCCTGACGCTGCGCCAACTCGCTGAGAATGGCGATCTCCGTCAGCGAAGCCCCTACTTCGTCGTGCATGTCGCGCGAGATGCGGATGCGCTCGCGTTCGAGCGCTTGCTGCACGCGTAATCGTGCTACCTGTCGCTGGTAACGCATCCGCGAGACATAAAAAGCACCGCCAGCCACCAGGCCCATCCCTGAAAAACCGAGAAGCAGCCGAAACCACCACGTCTCCCAGAACCATGGCGCCACAACGAGGGCCAGCGCAATGCCTTCTTCGTTCCAGAGTCCGTCGTCGTTCGAGGCTTTGACGCGGAACCGGTATCGGCCCGGCGGGACGTTGGTGTAGGTGGCCGTGCGCCGGGTACCCAGGGCGATCCAGTCCTCGTCGAAGCCCTCAAGCATGACGGCGTACTGGTTGCGATGGGGATTGATGAAGTTGAGCGCGGCGAAGGTAAAGGTAAACGTATACTCGTCCGGGGCAATCTCGACGGGTTCCTCCTCGAAATAGCGGGTGGATCGGGTGCCCTGCTGGGTGGACCGGTGGAGGGCGGTAAGGACAACCGGGGGGCGGTAGGGGTTGTCGCGGATCTGCGCCGGATTGAAAAACGTCACCCCCTGGTCGCCTCCGAAGAAGAGCGTGCCGTCGCGGGCCTTGAGATAGGCGTTGCGGTTGAACTCGGTGTTCTGGAGGCCGCTGGCATGGTCGTAGGTTCTGATTCGCCGGGCCGGGGGTTGGCGAATGTCTAACGAGGCCAGGCCGCGATTCGTGGAAAGCCAGAGGAGGCCCCCACCGTCTTCAACGATACTGTAGATCGTACTGCTGGGTAATCCGTCGGTGTCGGTGTAGCGGGCGAGCATGGCACCGTCCCGGGCAAAGCGATACAACCCGCTATTGGTGCCGACCCAGAGCCCACCTTTTTGATCCTGGTAAAAAGCGAGGATGCCGTCGTAACCGGTGCCGTCCGCCTCGCCGGAGAAGCGGGTGATCTCCTCGGTCATCAGATCCATCCGGTAGATCCCTCGGGTGGCGCCGAACCATAGCATGGTATCGGCACCGATCATCATATAGCCGGTCTCTACCGACGGGGGCAAGGATACAGGCTGAAAGGTTTCTCGGATCGGATCGAACCGCACGAGATGATTCGCCGTAGTGCTCGACCAGAGCCCTCCCCGCTGATCCACCACCAACCCGGATATGCTGTTGATGCCCCTGTCACTGACGATCCGGTTCACCGGGTCTGCCAGGGTAGCGTCGGGCAGATACACCCGGAATCCATCAACGGCAGGGTCGTATCGGTTGAGGCCGTAGCTCGTCCCGGCCCACACGGACCCATCGGACCCGCCGGCCAATGCCCATACGATATCGTGGCTTAAAGCATGGGCCTCGGCAGCCTGGTAGCGATACCGGGTTACGGCGCCCGTCTGACGGTTCACCCGGTTGAGCCCCCCTCCGATCGTGCCGACCCATATCGAACCCGCCTCGTCTTCGAGCAGCGAAACCACGAGGCCTGCGCTCAGGCTATTGGCATCCTTGGGATTGTGCTGAATATGGCCGAACGGTTTCCGATGCGGCGAATAGCGATACACGCCCCAGACCGTGCCGACCCATATACTCCCGGCCCGATCGATGTGCAGCGTAATGGGAGCCAGGTTTTGCGTATCGTCACCGAGGGTTGCCAGGGGAAAGCGCTCGTAATGCCGAACGTCGGGGTCGAACCGGTACACACCGTCGCTGGTAAGCATCCAGAGATAACCCTCGGCATCTTGCTTGAAGTCGGTAACGTAGTGATCGGCAAGATGCGGCGGCATGGCGACGCTCCGTTCGATACGCAGCGGCCGCCGCTTGACCTGCCCGAACCCTCGCGCCGTCCCGACCCAAACGGTTCCCCGGTCATCTTCAAATATTTTGCCGGAAGAGCCATCCTTGGGCGAGGTCGTCCCGGTCCCGGACCACGGCACGGCCCGGCAGGACGGCGCTGCAGCGTCACACGCTTCGATGCGTCCGTTACGCATACCCAACCAGATCGTCCCGTTATGATCGGCCAGACCGGAAACCACGGGGGCACCCGGTTGCGCGCGGGCCGCTACGGCGAGGAAACGGTCGCGTTCGGGATCGTAGCGGTACAGGCTGTCCGATGTTGCCAGCAATGGATGGCCTGTCTCATCGAGGAACGGGTAGGCTCCGGCGAATCCATAGCGTTGCACCGTTTCGAAGGCTGGTGCTAGCATGCGGGCTACGCCGACGTACGATTGCAAATAGTCCTGAGCCGTCAGCCAGATGTGGCCGTATCGGTCCTGTACCATTTCGCGCACGACGTTACCAGGCAACGAGGCCTCCTCGAAGGGATCGTGCTTCCACGTCCGCATGGCATAGCCATCCCATCGCCCGATGCCTTCGCGCGTGGCAAACCACAAGAACCCTTGCTGATCCTCCACGATGGCGTAGACCGAGCTCTGCGGCAAGTGCGGTTCTACGACCGTCGCCTTTTCGAACTGGATCGGTGCGGTGGTCCGCAACGCATCGTCTTGCGCCCACACAGGCATCCCCCGAGCCGCCAGCAACAGCCCGGCCGCCAGGAACCCAACCGTTCGTCTACAGAAAAATCGATGCATGCCGGCGATAAAATTAGCCTGAGATCCCCCTAAAATAAGAGGATCACACTACTTTTATCGCGTCCTCGCCTACTTCATCAAGAGCATCCGCCGGCTAACCACGGTAGCACCGGCCTGGAGCTTGTACAAATAGACACCGCTGGGCAGGCCGACGGCGTTGAAGTCGGCGGTGTAACGACCGGCAGGCAACGCGGCATCGACCAGCACGCCGACCTCCTGGCCCAGCATGTTGTAGACCGTGAGCCGGACGTCCCCGGCAACCGGAAGGCCGAAAGGAATAACCGTCGCCGGGTTGAACGGGTTGGGATAGTTCGCGCCGAGCACAAAGCCCTCGGGTACAGCACCTTCCCGCGTTTCGATGCCTACGTTGCTCGCGATGTCTCCCTCCCGGCCCAGCGCCCACAGGATCGTGTTTTGCAGCAGGGTCATGCCGTCGCCGGTGGCGTTGGCCGGTCCGGTGGCGTTCATGAAGAAGCCGGCGCGGCGCGCAGGCGCGTTGCCGCCGACCATAGCCGCACCGGCCTCATACGTGAAGAGCGTAGCGCGCCCGTCCGAAGGCCCGGCTACGATGCTTGCCGCCGCCCCGGGGATGCCCCAGGCCATCTCCGCAGGCGCGTTGTACACCGTGATATCTCCCGCAGCGCCGTTGGCGATCGGATGCGCGGCGTCGAGGAGCGTCAGCTGGGTCGTCGCCGCCGTCGTGCCGAAATCGGATACCCCCGTCATGAGCAGACGTGCATACGTCTCATGGTCCCAGGTGACGAGCGGTACGTTCGTCGCCGACCAGTCGGCCGCCAGCACAGCCGGATCGATGGTGGCAGAGACGACGACGAGGTCTTTGTCGTTGGCGTCGCTGGTGACGGCGTCCTGGTCGCTGACGATCATCACGGCCAGCCCCATGCCTTCGAGCAGGTTGTCGACGGCGGTATCGGCAGGGCCCGGGTTGGCATCGTCATCGACCACCAGCAACACGCCGCCGGTCCCGTCATCGTCGTCGTCATCGTCGTCTCCACCGCCGCCGCTGACGGTATCGACCGTATAACTTACCGAGCCCCACATCTGAAAGGCCTGATCGAACCCCATAAAGCCGCTGATGCCTTCCTTGGTGATGAAATGCACCGAGAGGCCGCTTGCAACGACGACGCCGTTGTTGAGGATGTCCCGCGTCTCCACGATGCGCAGGCAGTCCGCCATGCCGGCGGGTGTGATCAGCGTACCCCAGCCGTCCACCTCGCGGGTCACGCGCACGTCGCTGACGAACACCCCGACGGGCGTCTGGGCCGTCTGGACGTGGTTGGAGACGACCACGTCGCCGAACTGGAGCGGAAACGTATAGATCAATTCCGCCGGTACGTTGGTGTTCGTACTGTTGCCCTGTGGGATGCTCGTCACGCTGCCGTGAAACGACAGGCTGTTTGCACTTACGCTGTAGTACCCGTAGAAATCCCCTGGCGAGCCGGGGTTCAGGGCTCGCGGCGCCGCAAGGACGTACGTGGCCCCCTGAAAAGCCTGGACGCCGGCTCCCGGGTCGTTCGGATCGGCCGGGTCGAACGCCTTGAAGGTGTTCGTAAACGTCGTCGGCGCCGGATCGTAGGCAAAGGTCGTGAGGTCGAAGACCTGGCCGGGACCGTTCTGGTCGCCGAGAAGCTGTAAGTCCGCGTGGTCGGGCGTGCCGAGCGTAGGCGACGCCCGGTAGGTCTCGGCATCGCGCAGGCTGCCGATGGCCGGGTCAAAGTCGTCCGCATCGAAGGTGATCGCCTGCCGGGCGAAGGCGGGCGCACAACTGATCGTCCACAACGCACCGAGAAGTAGGAACACACGTTTCATGAGATCTCCCTGGATTCAGTGAATAACAGCCCGATGATCTGTAAGGGAGATGTGTTATTAGTCGACGGGAGGGCTCACGGGGCACCCCCTTTTTTTGTGGGCGTGCGACGGTCCAGATAGATCCCCGACGAGAAACGCTCCGGTTGCGGATCTTCGTGATGCGACCTATGTTCCGTGCGTAAGTCTCGTAAACCCCTGGGCGTAGCGCCGATGCTTCCTCACCGGCTCGAACGCCGGACATCCGAAACACCTCCATGACTTCATCGTCCCAGCGCGAAGTCACACAGTTGCTGCACCTGTGGCAGGGAGGAGACGCGGAAGCGGTGGACCGGCTGATGCCGTTGATCTACGACGAACTCCGGCGGCTGGCCCACCGGCACCTTCGGCGCGAACGGGCCGATCATACCCTGAGCACGACGGCGCTCGTCCACGAGGCCTATCTGAACCTGATCGGTCCGGACCAGGCTCTGTGGCAGAACCGCCTTCATTTCTTCGCCATCGCCTCCCGCGTGATGCGCCGCGTCCTGATCTGGTATGCCCGCAAGCGCAACGCCGCCAAGCGCGGCGGCGGTCGCCTCAATCTGGCGCTCGACGACGTGGTCGTGCTCTCGGACGACCGCATCGACGAGTTGATCGCGCTCGATCAGGCACTGCAACAACTCGAAGCAATGGACGAACGGCTGTGCCGCGTCGTAGAATGCCGCTACTTCGGCGGGCTGAGCGTCAAAGAAACCGCCGACGTGCTGAACGTCTCTCCCGCCACGATCAAGCGCGACTGGCAGACGGCACGGGCCTGGCTTCGGCGCACGATGGAGTATGGCCGCTCACACGATTGAGGGTTGCGTGCCTTTGAGGCGACCCCGATGAGCCCATCCGGTTACATTTTGCACAATCCTAAGCTGGACTATCGCTCTAACGACGGGTAAGTCCACCGAGACGCTTGCTATGAATAGCCAACGCTGGCAACAGGTAAGAGTGCTCTTCGAGGACGCGGTCGGGCGCCCCCGGCCCGAGCGACAGGCCTTCCTGGACCGGGCCTGCGGCGGCGACGAGGCGCTCCTCCACGAAGTGCTGCTGCTCCTGGCAGCCGACGACGACGAGACGCCGTTCCTCGACGCGCCGATGTCGATGGATGCGCTGCTCGTGATGGCGAAAGACGCGGAGGCTTCCCGAGAGGGCGAGCCTATCGGTCCGTACCGGCTCGTGCGCAAACTCGGGCAAGGCGGCATGGGCACCGTCTACCTGGCTGAACGCGCCGACGGGCAGTTCCGCAAACAGGTCGCCCTCAAGCTCGTCCGCCAGGGCCTGCACCCGGACGACCTCCCCCGCCGCCTGCGGCACGAACGGCAGATCCTGGCTTCCCTCGACCATCCCGGCATCGCCCGCCTCTACGACGGCGGCCTCACGGACACGGACCTGCCGTATCTGGTGATGGAGTACGTCGAGGGCCTGCCCATTGATCAGTACTGCGATCAACACCGCTCCACGACGCGGCAGCGCCTGGATCTCTTCCGAAGCGTTTGCGAAGCGGTGCAATACGCGCACCAGAACCTGGTGGTGCACCGAGACCTCAAGCCCTCGAACA